>Ga0307373_10010835_pt1 | contig 13336 bp, 15 predicted proteins | sample OX2MG_FD_202534 | JGI IMG/M metagenome (GOLD analysis project Ga0307373, IMG submission 202534) | Soil microbial communities from Risofladan, Vaasa, Finland - OX-2 | ecosystem: Environmental > Terrestrial > Soil > Coastal area > Acid sulfate soil | place: Finland: Risofladan, Vaasa | collected... | reverse complement strand
CCGAACTCTCGGATCGTCTAAAATCAGGGTTCCTCCCCCGTTTCCCACCCGGTCTCCAGCCCACGCAATGCGATGCGCCCCCTTCCCGCACCCGTTCGTCGCTTTCGGCATGGTTGCTTTGCTCGCTTCAGGCTCGAGTGCCGCGGTGGATGGAGATAAAACGGTCAATGCAACCGAACCACGAGTGACCTTCGAACTCGACGTGTTGCCGATCCTGACTTCGGCGGGCTGCAACTCGGGCGCCTGCCACGGTAAGTCGAGGGGCCAGAACGGTTTTGCCCTCTCGCTCTTGGGGTTCGACGCGAACTTCGACTACGCCAGCATCGTTGAGGAAGCCCGCGGCCGAAGGCTGTTTCCCGCCGCCCCCGACAATAGCCTGTTGCTCCGAAAAGCGTCGGCCCGGCTGCCGCACGGTGGCGGCGAGCGGCTGAAGTTTGGCGGGCCCCTCTACGAAACGCTACGGACGTGGATCGCCGAGGGAACGCCGCGCCGGTTGCCGTCGGACCCTGAGCTTTCGGGGATCAGCGTCGGTCCCCCGGAACACGACATGGTCAACCAAGGCCGGGAACGACTGGTCGTCACGGCGCATTACACCGATGGTTCGTCGCGCGATGTAACGGGGCTGGCCGACTTTCAATCGAGCGAGAGCGCGGTGGTTTCGACCGAAAAGGGTGGAAAGCTAACGGCCGGGGCGCTGGCCGGCGAAGCGACGATCATGGCCCGCTACATGGGCCACATCGCGACCTGGAACACGGTCATCCCGCTGGCCGGCCAGGCAGATCTGGCGCTGTACGCGGCCCTGCCGCGGAAGAACTTCATCGACGGCCTGGTGTGGGACAAACTCCAGCGGTTGGGAATCACGCCCAGCGGGCCGTGCGACGATCACACGTTCCTGCGCCGCGCCTTCGTCGATGTGATCGGCAAACTCCCGACGCCGGACGAGGCGCGCTCGTACCTGGCCGATTCCGCGCCGAACAAGCGCGAGGCGCTGGTCGATTCGCTCTTGACGCGCCCCGAGTTCGCCGACCACGGGGCCAACAAATGGGCCGACCTGTTGCGGCCCAACGCTTACCGCGCGGGGATCAAGGCCACCCGCGGCCTCGACGCCTGGCTCCGCGACGCGTTCCGCCGCGACCTTCCCTACGACCGGTTCGTCCGTGAGCTGCTCTCGGCCCAGGGGAGCACCTGGCGAAACGGCGCGGTCACCTTGTTCCGCGATCGCCGCGAGCCGGAAGAGATCGTGACCACGGTCAGTCAGCTCTTTCTCGGCGTCCGCCTCGAGTGCGCCAAGTGCCATCACCATCCATTCGAGGTCTGGAGCCAGGACGACTTCTTCAGCCTAGCGGCCTTTTTCGCCCGCGTCGGACGTAAGGGTGCCGGCATTTCCGCGCCGATTTCTGGCGGCGAGGAGATGGTTTTCACCGCGCCCGCCGGTGCCGTGACACACCCTCTAACGGGCCAGATCCTCGCTCCGCGGCCGCTGTTGGGGGCGCCAAGAGAAATCGCACCCAATGACGACCCTCGCGAGGCGCTCCTCGATTGGATGCTGGCGCCGGACAATCCCTTCTTCGCCAAAGTCGCGGTCAATCGCACATGGGCCGACCTGATGGGGCGCGGGCTGGTCGAGCCGGTCGACGACCTGCGGGCCACGAACCCGGCGTCGAATGAGGCGCTGCTGGCGGCGCTGGACGGCGAGTTCCGCCGCACCGGCTTCGACGTGAAGAAACTGCTGCGGGCGATCATGACATCGCACGTTTACGGGCTGTCGTCGCTGGCCGGCGAGCGGAACATGGCTGACACTCGCAATTATTCACGGCACTACCGCCAACGGCTGAGGGCCGAAGTGTTGCTGGACGCGGTTTGCGACATTACCGAGGTGGCTGAATCGTTCTCCGGCATGCCGCCGGGTTCGCGGGCGAACGAAATCTGGTCGCACCGCGTCGAGTCGCTGTTTCTCGACGCCTTCGGCCGTCCCGATGGCAACCAGGATCCGCCCTGCGAGCGTACGCCCGAGCCCTCGGTGGTGCAAGCGCTGCACTTGATGAACTCGCCCAATCTGCACCGCAAGGTGACCAGCGACCAGGGCCGCGCGGCGCGGCTGGCCGCCAGCGGCATGACCTCCGGCGAAATCGTCGAGGAGTTGTACCTGCTGGTCTACGCGCGTTTCCCTTCCCGGGAGGAGAGACAGGTGGGGGAGGCCGTATTCGCCGCGTGCGACCGCCGACAGGCCACCGAAGATCTCTTGTGGGCGCTTCTGAACACGCCCGAGTTCATGTTCAAAGATTAGGTATCTCGTTCCCACGCTCCGCGTGGGAACGCCTTTTCGGACGCTCCGCGTCCACGTGGCCGCGGAGCGGGAGGAGAAAACATTCAAAAGAGGATAGGGGGATGAGGAGGAGATCGGGAGATAGGCAGAAGGCAGATGGTTTCTCGTTCCCACGCTCCGCCGACCCGCTTCGCGGGTGCCCCAAACGCCTCTTCGGACGCTCCGCCTCCACGTGGCCGCGAAGCGGCCGGAGAAAACATTCCCATGCGGAGCGTGGGAACGAGGACGAACAACAACACCTTACGCTCGATACGTCACAAACAGGCGTCGGCGCCTGACAAATGACCAAGGACCACAAAATCATGCACAGATGTATCTCCCGCCGTGACTCAATGCACTTGGGCGTCGGCTTGTTAGGTTCCGGCGGCCTAGTCAATTTGCTGCGATTGCAAGGCCAGGCCGCTGAAGCGACGGGTGCGCCTCGCAGACCCACGAGCTGCATCCTGGTCTGGCTGGATGGGGGCCCTTCGCACTTCGAGACCTTCGATCCCAAGCCCGAGGCGCCGTTGGAAATTCGCGGCGAATTCGACGCGATTGAGACGTGCCTTCCGGGAGTGCGTTTCTCGCAACACCTCCCACGGCTGGCCGCGATAGCCGACAAGTTCGCCGTGGTACGCTCGGTTTGCCACAATCAGACGAACCACGGGGCGGGCAATCACTACATGATGACCGGCGCGCCCACGCGGGTGCCCGTCGGGTGCGGGGCGTTCGTCAGCTTTCACCCTAGCCTCGGCTCAGTCGCCGCCTACGAACGCGGCGCGCCCAACGGACTGCCCGGCTATTTCTCGATCCCCAACATGTCGCGCTCGGGCGGGCCGAACTTCCTGGGCGCGAAATACGCCCCCTTCATCGTCGCCGACGACCCGAACCAGCCCAATTTCCGCGTCCGCGACGTGGCCCTGCCGGAGGGCCTGGCCGAGGGGCGGTTCGAGGGCCGCCGCGACTTGCGGACTTTGGTCGATCGCCTGCGCCGAAACGGCGACAAGGCCTCGGGCGATCCGGTCAACTCCGTCGACGAATACTACCGCCAGGGCTACGACCTGGTGACCAGCGCCGCCGCCCAGGCCGCGTTCGACATCCACAACGAAGCCGCGACGGTCCGCGAGTCGTACGGACGCAACTCGTTCGGCCAGCAGTTGCTCCTGGCCCGGCGGTTGGTCGAGGCCGGCGTACCCTTCATCACCGTCTACAGCGGCGGCTGGGACCACCACTCCGACATCTTCGGCGCTTTCGCAAAGCGGATGCCGGGGGTTGACAACTCCCTCGCCGCGCTGATCGAAGACCTGGACGCGCGCGGATTGCTGGAAACGACGATGGTGGTGTGCTTGGGCGAGTTCGGCCGCACGCCGAAGATCACGACGTTATCCGGGCAGAGCAAGCCGGGCCGCGACCATTGGTCGAGCGCGATGTCGATTCTCTTCGCCGGCTGCGGCACGCCCGGCGGCCAGGCGGTCGGCGCCACGGACCGCAACGGCTACGCCGCGATCGAGCGGGTGCTCTCGCCCGAGAACTTCGTCTCGACGATCTACCGCAAGCTCGGCATCGACCCCGGCAAGATCTACTACACGCCCCAGGGCCGCCCCGTTCACCTGGTCAGCGATCCCACGCCGATCGCTGAGTTGATGGGTTGAACCCCGCAGGAGTACCGAACCAATGGCCGTCACGCCTGATGCGAACCCGAATTGCCCCAAGTGTTCCAACTCCATGGAGGAAGGCTTCGTCGTCGATTTCAGTTACGGCCACGCGGTGCCTTCCAGTTGGGTCGAAGGCGAGCCGGTGCAATCGTTTTTCAGCGGCACCAAGGTCCACGACCGCGCCAAGTTCCGCGTGCGCAGCTTTCGCTGCGTGAGTTGCGGCTACCTCGAATCGTACGCCGTGCAAGAGTAGGTTAGTCTGCTGCCGTTGCCTGGACGCCGGGTCAACTCGCCTTTTGCAGTTCCGCGGTGAATCCGACTGGGTCAGCAATACCGTAGGCCTGCAAGATGGACTTTACTGCCAGCAGGTGGCGCGGGAGGACCAGATTATCGAGAGGGAATTCAGGGTAGACCACCAGCGCACCCGTTGCCTCGTGTACGAAAACCTTGTTCTTTTCGTCGACCCCGCGAGGGGTGAATCCGTGCGAGTGGAGAACCTCTTCCATTCGCCCATAGGTCATCTCAGTCAACGTCCACCAAGCCTTTCAACCGAGTAAGCATGTCTTGCTTGATCGCCCGCATCGCCGCTACCGCGCGGCGATTGACCGCTTGACGCTTCGGAACGCGTACGCGCACCGTTTTCGTGCCTTGCTTTGGTTGGCGCGCGTGGTCTTGCCGGAAGTAGCGTTGCACATAGAGCCAATAAGCTCGACCACGGGCGGCGTGAAACAACACGAGGATAACCGGCATCAGCTCCCTCATCCAAAGATTGTAATCGCGCACGTCCAGGTCGAAAACAAAATCCGTCCCGATCTCGTTTAGGTTTTCCGCAGCCTTGACTTGGAGGTAGAACGACCCTGGTTCGACGTACCCGTCGCCATCGTAGGTAATCACGTTCAGATCGTAGCCGTAGTCATGTTCCTGTCGCTGGACCGTATGCCCCTCGCACAACACGAAACGCTCGACGTAGTTCACACTCTGGTCCGCGATCACATGTTCGCGGGTGCGTCGCTTTCTGGCCTCCGCGGGCCGTCTCTTCGCCACCCTTTGCCCCCATTCATTCAGTCAACGGCGTTGCAAGTCTCTTGCGGGCACTCCGGAGCCCCACGCAATTAATTATATACTCGTTTCCGTGAGCCTGGAAAGGCTTACCTTGTCTCGAGCGCCCGCTCGGCCAGCGGTGCCAACAGCGTCTCGAATTCCGCGCGCCCGGTGAGAACCTCCAGCTCGATCGCCACCGCCCAAAGCGGCCGGCCGCCGAGTTGCGAAGCGCGCACCTTGACCAGGTCCTTGGCCGTGCAGACGATCGCGGCCGCGTCGAGCTGTTCGGCCCAGGCCGCCAACGCCTCGATGTCGCCGCGATCATAAGCATGATGATCCCCGAACTCGCGGAAGCCGAGCACGTCGGCCCCGCAAACGTCCAACGTGTGGCGAAAGCCGGCAGCGTTGCCGATGCCGCAGAACGCGGCCACACGCATCGCGCGAAGTGCGTCGAGCGAGCGCTCGCCGCCGTCGGCCGACACGAGCCGCCGCGGCGCGTGGGTCACCTCCAGCCACAGCGCCCTGGGCGCGTGGCTCCGGACCGCGTCGCGAATCGCCGACCGCCGGCCACGGTCGAGCATGTCGGCGCGCGAAAGGCCGACGACCTGCGCGCGCGCAAGACCACAGACAGGTTCCCGCAGCGTGCCACGGGGAAAAACGTGGTCGTAACCGAACGGCTCCAAAGCGTCGACCAACACGATGTCGAGATCGCGGGCAATGCGGCGGTGCTGGAAGGCGTCGTCCAAGAGGATCAATTGGCACTCGAACTTTTCGATTGCCATCCGGGCCGCGGCCACGCGGTCGCGGTCCTGCACGTGCGGCACGTCGGGCAAACGCCGCTCGAGCTCGAGCGCTTCGTCGTTCGCGCCGCCGCGCTCGGCGCCGTAGCCGCGGCTGATCAAGGTCAGGCGGACGTTGCGGTGACGGAACCATCGGGCCAGCCACTCGACCAGCGGCGTCTTGCCCGTCCCGCCGAGCGTCAGGTTCCCGACGCTCACGACCGGTACCGCGATGCGCTCGATCGGCAGCCGTCCTTGGTCGAAACGGCGGTTGCGCCGGCAAACTGCCACCGTATAGGGGATTTCGGCCGCTCGGAACAATCCGCGCAAGACGGCCGCGCCCAGCCCGCGTCGTTGGCCGCTCACCAGGCGTCGGAACTCTGACGGCAAGAACAGCGCTACCTCCTCGGTCCCACGCTCCGCGTCCCCGCGCCGGATTCATCTGAACCAATGACCAATGACGAATGACAAGGCCCCATTCACAACTTCGCGCAAATCGCATCCGTCATTTCGCGCGTTCCCACGGCGGTGGGATCATCGCGGTGGGGTTTGAGATCGTAGGTCACGCTCTTGCCTTCGGCAATCACCGCGGCGACGGCCTTTTCCAGACGGTCGGCGGCGTCGAGCTCGCCCAGGTGCCGCAACATCAACATGCCGGAGAGGATCAGGGCCGTGGGGTTGACCTTGTTCAGTCCCTTGTACTTGGGGGCGCTTCCGTGCGTGGCCTCGAACACCGCGCCGTCGGGTCCGATGTTCGCGCCGGGGGCGACGCCCAGGCCTCCCACCAACCCGGCCGCAAGGTCGCTGAGGATGTCGCCGTAGAGGTTTTCCAGCACCAGTACGTCGTACAGTTCGGGCTTCTGCACGAGCTGCATGCACATGTTGTCCACGATCCGGTCTTCGAACTCGATGTCGGCGTATTGCTTGGCCACGTTCCGCGCCACCTCGAGCCACAGCCCGTCGGTGTGCTTCATAATGTTGGCCTTGTGGACACAGGTCACCTTCTTGCGGCCGTTCTGCCTGGCGTAGTCGAAGGCGCAACGGACGATCCGTTCGGTGCCCGAGACGCTGATCGGCTTGATCGAAATACCCGTCTCGGCCGCGCCGGTCTTGATCTTGCGGTCGGGCGAGATCTGGTTGATGAACTCCACCAGCCTGGCCGTCTCGGCCTTGCCGCGTTCGAATTCGATGCCGGCGTAGAGATCTTCGGTGTTTTCGCGGACGATCACCAGGTCGACGTTGGTGCCCTCGAAGAACGTCCGGACGCCGGAGTATTGCTTGCAAGGGCGAATGCAGGAGAACAGTCCCAAGGCCTGCCGCAGGTGGACGTTGATGCTGCGGAAGCCGGTGCCCACCGGCGTGGTGATGGGGGCCTTGAGTGCGCACTTCGTGCGGCGGACGCTTTCCATCACGGCGTCGGGCAACGGGTTGCCGGTGCGCGCCATGACGTCGACGCCGGCTTCTTGGACATCCCAATGGATCTTGACGCCGGTCGCGTCGACCGCGCGTCGCGTGGCGGCAGCCAATTCGGGTCCGGTACCGTCGCCCGTGATGAGCGTCACCTCATAAGTCATGTGAGCGAAACCTCGTTACTTGCGGAAGATCGATGCGAGCCAAACAGGCTAACAAATCCCCCGCGCAGGGTCAACAATTTCCAAGTTTTCCCGCGCATTTGCCGGGCGAATATGGCACAATGACGGTAGCCCGCGGGGCGGCCGCCCGCCGGGCTTGGGCAAGCGGAGCGCCGGAGAATGCGTGTCGTCGTCTTAGGTTCCACGGGCTACCACCCCAACGAGATTCGGCACACCTCGTGCCTGATGATCCCGGAATTGGGCATTGTGCTCGACGCGGGTACGGGCATGTTCCGAGTTCGTGATCGGCTCGTGACCGAAGAGCTGCTCATTTTTCTGTCGCATGCGCACCTCGACCATGTCTTCGGCTTGACCTTCTTGTTCGACGTGCTCCACCAGCGTCCGACGAAGCGGGTGATCGTGTACGCCGAGGCGACCAAGCTGGCCGCCATCCAGGAGCACTTGCTCCACGAACTATTGTTTCCCGTCAAGCTCCCCTGCGAGTACCGGCCGTTGACCGGCGACGTCGACTTGCCCGGCGGCGGCAGGCTGAACCATTTTCCCGTGGACCACCCCGGGGCCTCGGTCGGCTTCCGGCTCGAGTGGCCCGGTCACTCGCTGGCCTACGTTACCGACACGTCGGCCGATCCGGCGGCCGATTACGTCGAGCGGCTCGGCGGCGTCGACCTGCTGATTCACGAGTGCAATTTCGACGACTCGCTCCGGGAACACGCGATCTTGACCGGCCACAGCACCACCACGCCCGTCGCCCAAGTGGCCCGCGCGGCGGGCGTTCGCCGGTTGATCCTCACGCACCTCAACTCGATCTCGAACGCGGTCGACCCGGTCGGTCTCGAAGTGGCCCGCGCGATTTTTCCTCAAACCTGGTTGGCCACCGACGGATTGGAATTGGAGTTCTGATGCGCCGGCGATTCGATGGCTTCTTGGAAAGATGGCGCCTTGGAAACTTGCCCCACGAAAAAAACCGGGGAAGGACGAGCGATCGCCGTCCTTCCCCGGTGAACTACGCTGCCGCACAATTCGGAAGCCTACTCTTCCTTCTCTTTGTCGTTCTCGGTCGCGCTATCATCATCGGCGCCGGCCTTCGGCTCGGCACCCGCGCCCGCCTCGCCGGCATCCGACTCGTCGCCGCCCGCCTTGGTTTCGTCGCCATCATGCGTCTCGCCGTCCTTGTGCCCATGTTCGTCGCCTTCCTTCGCGCCTGCGGCGCTGGCACCCGACATGCCGCCACCGCCGGTGTCGCTGGCACCCGACGCGCCGCCACCAGCCGCCGGCTTCGCTTTCGGCGCCGGTTTGGTTTCGCCGCAGCCGGCCACGAACAGACCCAATCCCAACAGCATGCTCAACAATGCGAACTTCTTCATCGTAACACCTTTCGTCGTTTCAAGTTCTGTCGCCTGACCGCGGTTGCAGGTCCATCCTGCGCGATTTCGATAAGGCTCCCTTCTCACACTTTGATCCCGCCGGCTGTGAAAATATTCCCCAACGGCTACAATTTTGTAAGCGATTAGACACTGTTTTGCAAGGACCTCACGAAGGGGATAGGGAGATGCGGAGGAGATATGGGGATGAAGGCGGGAGGTGCGTCGTGATATCTCCTCATCCCCATATCCCCTTTTAAAAAGCGTTTTTTTGGGTACGCGGAATATTTCCCCCACTTCGAGGCTCTCTAATCGGTAGGCGGATCATGGCGGAGGACCCCGCATTGGATATGGCTCTTCTCGTCGACGAGCAGCACGCCGCGGTCTACCGGTATGCCTACCGGTTGACCGGGGCCGTCTGCGACGCCGAGGATCTCACGCAGCAAGCCTTTCTCGCCGCACAGCGGAAGCTCGGTCAGTTGCGCGACCCGCGGCGCGCCCGCGGCTGGTTGTTTGCCATCCTGCGCAACTGTTACCTGAAGACCAGGCGCAAACGCGTGCCACTTTCCGCCACCAAAGTCGATCTGGACATGGACGGCATTCCCGAAAAACTGCCCGACGAGCTCGCCATCGACCCCGAACGGCTCCAGGAGGCGCTCGACGAACTGCCCGATGAATTCAAAATGGTGATCCTGATGTTCTACTTCGAAAGCTGCTCGTACCGCGAGATCGCGGACAAGCTCTCCTTGCCCCCAGGAACGGTGATGAGTCGCTTGTCGCGCGCCAAGGGACATCTCCGCGCGCGTTTGTCGCATGCGATGTCCGACGAGGCGTCTTCCCAGTCGCCCCCGGCGCCGATTCAATCCTTGAAACTCCGACGCGGTTGAGACGATGAAAGTTGAAACCATGAACGACGAGCAATTCGACCGTGCCGTGGGCCGCGCCATGGAGCAAGTGCCCATTCCACTGGGCCTCGCGGAACGCCTGCTGGCGACGGTGAATTCGGCGAACATCGTACCGTCGGCGGACGGGCCGCTTGCCGAGGGAAACAAGCTAGCCGAGGGAAGCGGGCTGGCTGGGGAAAACAGGCTGGCCGGGGAAAGGGGGCGCGTCGTGCGGAGGCGCTGGTTGGTTTCAGCTTCCATGGCCGCCGTTGCCGCCCTGGCGGCCTCCGTCGTCGTGTACCCGTTTCTCGCGGTGCCTTCGCCGATGGGCTACGACACCCTGATTAACTTCGTGGGCGACTTTCACGACAGGGAACCAGCCGCCGAGGGCAAGCCGCTCACCGAAGTTTCGCCACCGGCCGCGTATCCGTTCCCCTCGTCCGTCGTGACCAACGGCCTCACCCGCTGGCGACCGGTTCGCAAGCTGCTTGGCCGCACCGGCGTGGCGTACGACTTGACGGGTGCGCGGGGCAGGCGGGCCACGCTCTACGTCGTCGACTTGACTTCGGGGAGCCGGCCGATTGCTGACAATTGCGTACCAACGTCGCCCCACAACAATGGAACCTTCACCGTGGGGCGGACGATGGGAGCATGGACCGACGGCACGCTGCTTTATGTCCTGGTCGTCGAAGGGGACGAAGGCGTTTACCGCAGCTTCCTGCGCCGTCAAAACGGCCTTGCCTAGATTATCTATCTTCGCATGTGGCGTTCTTTGCCGGTATTTTCCGAAGAATCGTACTAATCGCCAAAGGCGTCAAATGCCGAAAAGGCTTTGCAGGCGTTGCTCACGACTTCAAAAAGTACTCCATCCCGTATCTCCCTTGATCCCACTCAAAAGCGAGATTCGATCCATGAAGAATGTTGCGTTTGTCCTGGCGGCCGGCGTGATCTTTTTCGCGGCCAGCGCCCATGCACAACAACCGCGAACCACGAAACGGGTGGCCGACCCAAAGCCGCCGGTCGAAGATGTCAGCTCGATGGCGCAAATGACGCCCGAAATGTGGTTTTACATGCAGGAGAGCCGACGCTACGACGACCCTAAACAGATGGTGCGAAGGAAGGCCGAGTTCAAGGCTGTCCAGCGCCAGCGGCGGATCGCCGCCATGCAATGGTACGGCTTTTCGAATTCTCGCCCGTCGGCGAATACCGGGTTGTTCGAGGGCAGTTACTCGCCCTGCTGGGGCGCCAACAATCGCAGCAACCCCAGTCTCTGGCCCGGCCCGCGCGGCGGTGTTTCGTACAGCGCCCAACTCCCAGGTCCAAGCTACGGGCTTTGGTAAACGAATCTCCCGCCCGTCGATTCGGTCTCTTTGACGGGGATCCCCGTATCTCATCCGAATCCCCCTATCCCCTCTAAGACAAGCCCATCGCCAGTTCTCCTCCGACCTCTCTTCCCCTCTTTCCTAGCGTCTGCGCCCGCGGTGCTAGCACCGCGTCACAGTCGTTTTGCCCGACTTGCACAACAACTGAGCAGGATTTGCCAGCGATGCACGCACACGAAAGCGGGCTATCAAGGCGGCCGGACATTCGTTAAGCTCAATTCCACCGGCAAGTTGCACATCGCGGCTCGCCTTCTCGCCAAACGTGCCGCGCGATTGGCACGGCGGTTGCAATACAGGGATCGCATCAAGACCAATGGAGAAATGGATCATGCAAAGCTTGGCGACCCTGCACACGGAATTCGAGGATCGAGATCTGGAACGGCGCGTGGTGAACTATCTGGCCGGGCGCCACGTGCCGGGCCTTCGCCACCTCAGTGTTCGGGCTGAGGCGGGAATCGTGACCCTCCGCGGCAGGGTCCAGACCTTTTACGAAAAGCAACTCTGCCAGGCCTGTTGCCGTCGGGTAGCCGGCGTGGTGCAATTCGTCGATGCCGTCGACGTCGCGTACGCGCAGCCGGTCACGCTGGCATAGGTTAGGCTTTCCAGGCTGACGAATAGTAGGGTTAGCCCTTCCGGCAGACGACTCAGCATTTCCAGGCTGACACAAGTCGGTAGGGTATTGCAACTTCGCAAGATGCATGTCAGGCTAGAAAGCCCGTCCTACGTGATCTGCGATGTCTCGTGATTATCAACGACACCTGCCGCACCAGGTGCCGGAAGGGTTCCCGATCTTCCTGACTTGGAACCTCGACGGTGCGATGCCGGCGGAAGCCATCGAGCGGCTCCAAGCCGAGCGCAAGCGATTGGAACGGCAGCCGGTGAGAGCGGGCGAAACGGCCAGAGAGCGTAGAATCCGGGAAGGCAAGCTGCTTTTCGCTTGCGCCGATCGCATTCTTGATGGCGCCCGTTCTGGACCGCTCGACCTTGCTAGCCCCGAGGCGGCAAAGATCGTCGAGAACTCACTGCTGTTCGGCCCGAGGGAGCGATATCAACTCTTCGCCTGGTGCGTGATGGCGAACCATGTGCATACCCTGTTGACGCCTCGCTGGGAACTGAAGAAGGTCACGCAGGGGATCAAAGGTTACACGGCTCACGAGATCAACGGGATAATCGGCCGGCGGGGCCAGCGTTTCTGGCAAGATGAATCGTATGATCACTGGGCGCGCGACGAGGATTGGCCTTGGTCCAGCGCGCGGTTGCGAAGTTCGTGGCCGGCCGGTGAGCCATTCGTCCCAGTAGGTTAGCCTTTCCAGGCTGACGGGAGTCGGTACATTTACGAAACGTGACGAGATGCCCGTCAGGCTGGAAAGCCTGACCTACGCCGTTCTCTTTGACGCCGTCGGCACGCTAATTGAGCCGCACCCGGCTGTGGCTGCCGCCTACGCCGCGGCGGGTTGCCGCTTCGGGTCGTCGTTGGCCCAGCCTGAGATCGAAGCTCGCTTTCGCGCGGCCTTCACACGGCGCGAAGGCATCGACGCCGCCGACGGCATGGGTGCTACAAGCGAGGCGGGCGAGCAAGCCCGCTGGAGGGCCATCGTCGGCGAAATCTTCGACGACGTGGCCGACGCCGAACCCCTTTTCGACGCGCTCTGGGAACACTTCGCCGCGGCGAAACATTGGCGGCTGATGGACGGCGCGGCGGAGGCCTGGCGGCGGCTCGACTCGCGGCAAGTCAATGGCCGGCGGCTGGTTGTGGGCATCGCCTCGAATTTCGACTCGCGGCTCGAATCGGTCTGCTCCGGGCTGCCGCCATTGGCCGGCTGCCCGCTTTTCATTTCGTCGCGACTTGGCCACCGCAAACCGGCCCCCGCCTTCTTTCGCGCCGTCGAAGCGCGGCTGGGACGGAAGCCCGAGGAGTTGCTCCTGGTCGGCGACGACTTGGTTAACGATTACCAGGGCGCGTTGGCCGCCGGCTGGCAGGCCGTGCTGGTCGACCGCCACGATCGGTTCGAAGGAACGCGGCGAGTGAGGAGCTTGATGGAGCTGGTGAGTGGTGAAGATCTGATTGAGCGAAAACCGCGAATTGAGGGCAGGTGACAACCACGAAACACACGAAAAAAACAAGCCAAAGATTGCGCGGACGATAAAGAATCAGCTAATCACCACTTCGCCTCAATTCGTCGGCGCGGACGACGGCCCTCTCGTGTCCTGCCTATTTTCGTGTGTTTCGTGGTTCCTTCTCGTCAATGGAATCCGGGTTTAGGGACAAGAGGCGGTCGATCGTGTGAGCGGCGGACGTAACGGCATCGCGATCACGAGCTTCCGTCCAAACGCTGG
>Ga0307373_10010833_pt1 | contig 13341 bp, 12 predicted proteins | sample OX2MG_FD_202534 | JGI IMG/M metagenome (GOLD analysis project Ga0307373, IMG submission 202534) | Soil microbial communities from Risofladan, Vaasa, Finland - OX-2 | ecosystem: Environmental > Terrestrial > Soil > Coastal area > Acid sulfate soil | place: Finland: Risofladan, Vaasa | collected... | reverse complement strand
TCGGGTCCCATCTCGTTCATGAAGCTGTACGACGCCAGCACCGACGCGGTGAAGCAGGGCGGCACTCGGCGCGGGGCCAACATGGGCATCCTGCGCGTGGATCACCCCGACATTCTCGAGTTCATCAGCTGCAAGGAAGACCTCACGCAGGTGACGAACTTCAACATCTCCGTGGCGGTGACGTCGAAGTTCATGGAAGCGGTGGAGCACAAGACCAGCTACGACCTCGTCGATCCGGCCAACGGCAAGGTGGTGGGCCAGCTCGACGCGAACATGGTCTGGGACAAGATGATCCTGGGCGCGTGGCGCACGGGCGAGCCGGGCTGCTTCTTCATCGACGAGGCCAACAAGTACAATCCGGTGCCGCACCTTGGCGCGTACGAGGCCACCAATCCGTGTGGTGAGCAGCCGCTGTTGGCCTACGACGTGTGCAATCTGGGTTCGATCAACGTGGGCTACTACGTGCAGGACGGCGTGATGGATTGGGACGCGCTCCGGCGCGACGTCCATCTGTCCACGCACTTCCTGGACAACATCATCGACGTGAACAAGTACCCGCTGCCCGAGATCGACGCGCTGTCCAAGCGCATCCGCCGCATCGGGCTGGGTCTCATGGGCTTTGCCGACATGCTGGTGCGTCTGGGCATCGCGTACGACACGCCCGAGGGCGTGGAGATGGGGCGCAAGGTGATGGAGTTCCTGGACGTCGAGGGCAAGCGGGAGAGCCAGCGGCTGGCCGAGGAGCGCGGGCCGTTCGCGGAGTGGGCGCGGTCCATCTGGGGGCCCGACGAGACCTGCGCGCGCGACGCCGAGGGCAAGCGCATCCGTCCCATGCAGATGCTGCGCAACTGCAATGTCACCACGGTGGCCCCGACCGGAACGATCTCGATCATCGCCGGCTGTTCGTCGGGGTTGGAGCCGCTGTTCGCCGTGGCGTTCATGCGCAATCAGGCGGGCGTGATGATGCCCGACGTGAACGAGGACTTCGTGCGCATTGCCAGGGCCGAGGGGTGGTACAGCGAGGAGTTGATGGCGCGGATCGCCAAGGAAGGCACGATCGCGATGCCCGAGGTGCCGGAGCGCTGGCAGCGGGTGTTCGTGACGGCCAATCAGATCCTGCCCGAGTGGCACATCCAGATGCAGGCGGCGTTCCAACTTCACTGCGACTCGGCCATCTCCAAGACCACCAACTTTGCGCACACGGCCACCGTGGACGACGTGCGCAAGATCTACGAGCGCGCGTACGCGCTCAACTGCAAGGGCGTGACGGTGTACCGCGATGGGTCGCGGGACAACCAGGTGCTGTCCACCGGGGCCACGCAGAAGGCGGCCGCGGAGCGTGACGGCAGCGCCAAGGCGTCGCGCGAGGAGATGGGCGATCTGCGGGGGACGATCGCCGAGCAGGACGCGGAGATCGAGCGGTTGAAGAAGAAGGTGTACGACGTGGAGGCGGAGAATCTGCAGCGGCGGGCCAAGCGGTCGCGGCCCGAGAAGCTGCGGGGCACGACCATCCGCAAGGAGACGCCGTTGGGGACGATGTTCGTGAGCATCAACGAGGATGATCGCGGGCAGCCGTTCGAGGTGTTCATCACGTTGGGCAAGGCGGGCGGGAGCGCGATGGCAGACGCCGAGGCGATGGGTCGGTTGATCTCGCTGGCGTTGCGGTCGGGCATTCCGCTGCCCGAAGTGCACCGGCAGCTCAGAGGCATCTCGTCGGACCGGGTGGTGGGACTCGGACCGAACAAGGTGATGAGCGTGCCCGATGCGATCGGGCTCGCGTTGGAGGAATGGATGCGGGACAAGCAGGGGGTGCAGCAGGAGCTGATCGCGGATCGTTCCGCGCCGGGCGATGCGACGGACCCTGTGGTGGTGCGGCAGGTGGGCAAGGCGACGCCGGCGGCGGGTGGCGCCGGCCAGGCGCAGTTCGAGTTGGAGGCGTTCGACGGCGGGCAGGCGTTCATGGGAACGTGCCCGGACTGCGGATCACAGCTCGAGTATGCCGAGGGGTGCGTGAAGTGTCACGTGTGCGGGTTTAGTGAATGTGGGTAGGACGGTAGGACGGCAGGGGGGTAGGACGGTTGACCCGCGCACACTGCAGACGGCGCCCCAGCGATGGGGCGCCGTTGTACTTTAGGGATCCTGGCAGGGAAGCCGCGTTCTAATCTTTCTAATGTCCGGCTCACCGTTCACGAGGAGGCACCGATGGTGCAGCGAATCAGGCGATTCTCGATCGGGCAGACGGCGAAGATGATGGGGATCCTGTACGCCCTGATGGGGCTGATTTTCGCGCCGATCTTTCTTTTCGTTGCGCTGTCCGCGCCGCAGGGGACAACCGGCCCGTGGGGAGTGGGTGTGGCCGTCGTGATGCCCGTGCTGTACGGGGTGTTCGGATTCGTCTTCGTGGCGCTGGGCTGCGCGTTGTACAACTGGGTGGCGGGGTGGATGGGCGGGATCGAAGTGGAGATGGAGATGCCGGGCGGAAGTGCGTAGGCGGCGGAAGAGGAATTGGAGGCTGTGACGGTCATTCGCGAGCCGTTGCTCCTGACCGCGTAGCGAACGCCGCGGTCGTGAAGCGCCTTGATCTGATCCGCGCTCGAAAGATCTGCCGGAATCTTGACATTCCGGCCCCTGAGCGGGACTAACGTCAACCATCTTTCACGCGTGACGACTTACCGATTCACCACATATTTCGAGGAGGAAGTGCTGCGGAAACGGCCCTACCTCCGCAAAGAGTGGTGCATTCGCGCCATCGAAAAACCGCTTCGCAAGGAGCGCCAGGAGAGCAATCGCTGGCGTTTTTGGATCGCGGTCCCGGAACTGGATGGTCGCTTCCTGCGAGTCGTCACCCTTGATGATCAGATTACTATTCATAACGCCTTCCCGGATCGGGGATTCAAGCCATGAAACTGAACTATCACGCGGACACCGACTCGCTGTATATCGATCTCTCGGAGCAGCCGAGCGTCGAGACGCGTACCGTCTCGGAGGGGATCGCGTTGGATTATGATCGGGCGGGCAACCTCGTCGGCATCGATATCGATAACGCGAGCACCAAGGTGCAGCTCAAGCATCTGATCCTGAACAAGCTGCCCGCCGAGATCGAGACCATCGCCGGCTAGAGATCATGACTGGCCTGGCCCTCACGCCTGCTCGTGGACCAACTCCTCCCATGACAACGCAGCAGTTGCCAGAGCTACCGGCGATCGGGACTCGTTGTTGACGTGGCACGCCGTGCCCTGACACTCGCTTGCCGCGGGCGGCCGCGCAGCGTCGTTAGCCCCCGAAGGAGTGATCCGTGAAGTCTCGACCGTGGGTTCGGCGAAGCGTGTTGGCTGGCGCGCTGGCTGTCTTGGCCGTGGTGGTGTGGGGCACGCTCGCCGGAGCGCTTCGGCAACTGTCCCGATCTCAAACGCTGGGCACCCGGATCGAGACCGCCGTTCAGCTCATGGGTTCGCTCTTGAGCGTGCTCGTCATGGCTACCTGTTTCTGGCAGCGGCGTTGGGCGCATCCGCTACGTATGGCGTGGGCGGTGTCGCTGGCCATCACGAGCGGCCTTTCGGCGCTCGTCTGGGGTCCACCCATGTTCGGCGTCGCGCTCCTGTTCGCCGCAGCAACGCTGCTCGTCGCGCTGGGGTTCATCCGGGTCCTGCGTTGGGCGCAGGCCGAACAGGAACGCCGATGACGTCAGCGATCACTCTCGACCGCTTCGCGACGCGAGTACTGTGGGCGCTCGCTTTCATTGCGGCCGGCCCTCCTCACTCGGCGCTGGCCGCTCAAGCACACGGTGAACTCTCACTGGCCGTGACGGACACCGCGTCCACGGTGGTACGGCAAATCGCTCCCAACCTGTGGCTCGAGGTGCGGGGCGATGCCGGCGGGTGGGAAGTGGCGGCGAGAGCGTCCGCTGAACGACGCGGAGACAACCTCCTGTATCACAGCCGGGAATGGCACGGGCCATATCCAACCCAAGTGTATCCGTGGCTGGAAGCGACGAACTACTTCGGGCGGAGCGTTCGGGTGCTCCCGGTGCGCGGCTACCCGTGGATCATACAGCTCTCCTGTGAGGGCTGCGTCACGAAGGGGAGCGGCACCTCGTCGCGGTTCGTCGCGGGTGTGCTGCACGTCAGTTGGAGAATCGAGTCGGAACCGCAGCACGGCAAGCCGCGCCGTCCAGCCGCCGCACAGACCGCGCGGTGCGCGGCCACCGCTACGTCGCTTACCCCCGCACATTGGTCGGCGCCGAGCATGCCGGCGACCATGGCGCCGGCCGGCCACCTGCAGTTGGTGGCCGACGTCCCACTTCCGGGGCCGGCCAACCGGTTCGACTACCAGAGCGTGGATCCGGCCAGCCGCCGCCTGTACATCAGCCATATGGACGCCGGCCGGCTGCTGGTGTTCGACCTCGATGCGTCGCGCGTCGTGGGCGACGTCGGCGGCGTCGATCGGGCAACGGGGGTGCTGGCCGTCCCCGAACACCACACGATCTACGTATCGGCGGCCGGCGTGCACCAGGTGGTCGCGGTCGACGACCAAACGCTCACGGTCCAGGCACGGATCGCCGGGGCGCGCTTTCCCGACGGCATCGCCTACGCGCCGGCGGAGAACAAAGTCTTCGTCTCGGACGAATCGGGCGGCGTGGATCTGGTGATCGATGCCCGCACCAATACTCTGCGCGGCCTGATCGCACTCGGCGGCGAGGCGGGCAACACGCACTACGACTCGGAGTCGCACTGCATTCTCGTGGCGGTGCAGACGCGCAATCAGCTGGTGGCCATCGACCCGGCGAGCGAGAAGGTGGTGGCCCGCTACGACCTTCCGGGATCGGACCACCCGCACGGATTCACCGTAGATGAGACGGGGCGCCTGGCGTTCGTGTCGTCCGAAGGCAACGCCACGCTGCAGCTGCTCGATCTGCGCACCATGAAAGTACTGGCCACGTACCCGGTGGGCGACGACCCCGACGTGCTCGCGTGGGACGCGGCGTGGCGGCGGCTCTACGTGGCGTCGGAATCGGGCGTCGTGAGTGTGTTCAACGCAACGCGGAATGCGCTGCAGCCGGTGGAAGTGCTCCACATTCCGCACGCGCACTCGGTGGCGGTGGATCCGCTGACCCACCGGGTGTACCTGCCACTGCAGAACGTGGACGGCCGCCCCGTGCTCCGGATCCTCGCTGCCGACCGCGATCATCACTGATCGCCTGATTCCGCTCCGCACCGGCGGCGGTCGAGCGCGCCTTGCGGTGATTCGGTACGCGCCGGCGCAATCTGATTTCAATCGTTTGGCATTCGGCGGCGATATATAAGTAGGGGACCGACCACTCGGCACCCCGCGCGGCGCAGATTGCGCCCCGCGCTCCTCGCCACGGTCACCTGACGCCGCCGTCGGGACCGTTGACCTCTCCGCCCTGCTCCCGGACTCCACGCGTGTGTCAGCCGACCTCTCCCATTGGCCACCGGACTGCTCGCGCGTGGCCGTCGAGTCCTCCGGCCGGTCACCCGACTTCGCACCTCGGCCACCCGGCTGCTCCACTCGGCCACCCGACCTCGCATCCCGGACAGCGGGCTCCTCCACCGGGTCACCGCGCTTCGCGGCGCGCCCACCGCGCGCCGCACTCCGTTCCCCCCACTTCTCCATCGGAGGCAGCACCATGAAGCACACGGAAGCCAACAAGCTCAAGTCGTTGCGGGCCGCGTACGCGTTCATCGCCGACCGCGCCGAGCAATTACCTGGCGTCGCAAGCTCCGGCGCCCGCCGCCGGCTGGGTGAACTTCTGTCCACCATCGACGACCACGCCGCCGCGCAGGCGGCCAGCGACCTCGCGGCGCAGATTGCCACCCGCAAGCGCCACGCCCTCCACACCGCGCTGCTCCGCGATCACATGGCGCCGATCGTCAGCATCGCCGCCGCCGAGTCGCTGGCCTCGCCCGCAGTGTCACCGCTGCGTATGCCCCCGCGCTGGACCAGCCCCGAGCAGTTGCGGGCGCACGCCGCCGGCATGGCCGAGTTCGCCGCGCAATCGGCTCATCTGTTTATCTCGGCGGGGCTCCCCACCGACTTCGCCGAGCAGCTCAACCGCGCCGCCGGCGCCATGCATGCGTCGGTGAACGAGCATACGCGTCACCGACTGGCACGCGCTCGGGCCACCGCCGGCCTCCGCATGGCGATCGCCGCGGCACGGCGGACGGTGAGCGCGCTCGACGCGATGGTCACGAGCGAACTCCGCGCCGACCCGGCGCTGCTCCGCGCGTGGAAGGTCGCGATCCGCCCGGAGCGCGTGCCGCGCCACGCCGCAGGCTCGAGCGTCGCGGTAGCGCCCGGGGTGGCGCTGGTGCCGATGGCAACGTCCGTGGCAGTGCAGCCGGTCGAGTTGCCGGATGCCGTCTTCGTCACCCCGCGCATCCGGGCAGCGATGGAGCGCATGCTGGCGTGGGCGCTCTCCAGCCGTATCTCGAGTGCCAGGCTCAGCGGACGAGAACGGCCGTTGCCTCCGTCAACGGGCGAGCGTGAATCGACCGAGAGAGATCTCCTCCGGCGCGGATGGCTCGAGATACTTTGGCGTTAACGTCAAATCGTAGGGCCCCGCAGCCAGAGAGTCTCCCAGCATGTCGGCCGTCGGGACATGTCCCCAAATGACCACCGAGTCGCCGGGGTTGAGGAGCTTGACGTATGGCAGGAGGTCACACGCCGACGCCGCGTACGCCGGGAACCAGTCCCACTTCAGTTGCCTCGTTCCTGGCAGATACGCACGTATGGCATTCGCGGGTCCGGTCTGCATGCAGTGATCCCACCCAACCGTCTGCGTGTCCGCTCCGATGTTGAGCACGCGAAGCCTCACTTGCACGGTATCCGGGTTTCCGATCAGACTGGCCGTGGCCGCGACGGAGAGCCCCGGCGGCCCCGGCGGCCCCGGCTGCACGGATCGAGTTGCCGAGCAGGCAACGACCACTGCAGCCACGCTGACGGTTGCAAGAACCCACCAGCGCGCGGTGGTCGACACACGCGAAATGACCTTGGCGCCCATAGGACTACCTCAGCTCCACTCTTCAACGTACAGTAATGGATCACAGCCGCAAGCCAGGAGGCTGGATACATGGCCCCGCCGCCGCTTGCCTCGCCGTCCGCCGCAGAGCGCCGGGGCGTTATCCAGCCAACGCCAGCCGTCATGTACCTCACGGATCTCTAATGCCGCGTTCATGATGGGTTAATCTGCGGGTAGTAAGCTCGAACGCATGCGGAAGTCACACGTTGGGTGTGCGTACCGCCGCGGCGCGGGAGTGCTCATGCTGAGCGCGGCTATTGCGACGCCGTTGGCCGTCGCGTGCGGCCAGGCACCAGACGAGGTCGTTTATGACTATGCGCACGTTGACCAACCCGCTCAGATGCGTGCCGGCATGCGGCCGCCGGTCTTTCCCATTCTGCTGCGCGAGGCCCATGTCGCGGGGAAAGTTGTTGTAAGCTTCATAGTTGATACGCGTGGCCGAGTTGATCTCCCCACATTTCGCGTATATCGGACCACGCACGAACTGTTCACCCAGGCCGTTCGTGACTGTCTGCCGAGGTTGCGGTTCACGCCCGCGCTACTGCGGGGGCACGCTGTTCGACAACTTGTGGTTGGTGCGTTCGATTTCCCGTTGGACACGACTCGTAGTAGATAACGGAATGGGAGCGCACCGCCGGTGGAGCGCTCCCCCGCGCGAGGAGGTATCCATGAGATTGCCGATGCACGATCGCCGCCACAGGCTTCTCCTGGCCGGCATGTTGCTGGCAATGGCAGGCGCCGCGCCGTGCTCCGCGCAGCAGCCCGTTGCGCGCGGCACGGGAATCATCACGGGCAGAGTGGTGGATTCCGTGGCCGCGCCGGTGCCCGGCGCGATCGTATCGCTCGATACCCTCGGCCTCGCGACCACCGCGGATTCAACTGGGACGTTTCGGATCGCTGGGGTGCCGCCCGGCCGGCGTACGCTCACGATACACGAGATCGGCTTCGCGACCACGAGTGTGCCCTTGTCGCTGGCCGCCGGCGAGACGGCGGTCCGAACCATCACGGTCGCACGATCCGCCGTGATGCTCCCGGCCGTCAGCTCCCGGGCGGTGGGGCAGTTCGGCAAGCCGGCGCGGCTTGCGTATACCATGAAGTACGATGAGTTCTACCGGCGCCGGTATTCGTCAACCACGAGCGGGCTGTTCTACACGCACGAGGACCTGCTGAAGATGAAGACGTCCGATCTGCCGGACATGCTGCAGCGCGTGCCGGGTCTTCGGTTGCGGCAGAACATGGGCAGCACCCAACTGTCCTTTCCCGGGTGCAGCAACAACCATATCCTGATCATGCTGGACTACCAGCGCGTCTGGCCTCCGGACAGCCTGCTCCGCGGGAGTTCCGGAACCGTCCCGATGCCGCCGACGAGGGGCGCCAGCGGTTCCCTGCCCACCATGGGAGGGTCCGGCGGCGATCCGTTCGAACTCATCGGCACGCTGCACATCAACAATGTCGAGGCAATCGAGGTGTACAAGGACTTCGCATCGCTGCCCCTGGATGCGATCGGCGAAATCTGCGGCGCGATCTACATCTGGACCCGCTGATGTGGAACGTGTTCGCTTCCAAACACCCGTCCCTTGTGTTTTCCCGGCCACTCGCGGCCGTCGCCCTGCTGGCCGTCGCCGCGGCGGTCCGGCCGCTGCCGGCGCAGACGGCCGACTCCAACTACGCGCGCTCCATCGCCGCGATCGCTCAGCGGCAGGCCGTTGACGACAGCATCGGGGCGCCCGGTGCGCGAAGCATCCTCCTCACCGGCGGCGCGCCAACGCCGCGCGTGATCGTGCTCCTCCACGGCCTCACCGACTCGCCGCGCCAATTCGAGAGGTTGGCGTATCTCCTGTACGCGGACGGCAACAACGTCTACGTGCCACGCCTTCCGGAACACGGCCTGCGCGGCGGAAGCGTGGGCGCGCTCTCCGCCCTGACCGCCGCCCAGTTGCAGGGGGTCGGCGACTCGGTGGTCACCGAAGCGGGCGGCCTCGGCGATTCGGTGGTCGTGGTGGGCCTGAGCATGGGCGCCACCGTGGGCGCGTGGATCGCCCAACATCGCCAGGTCACGCGCGTGGTGCTCATCGCGCCGGCCATCGAGCCGGGCCGCATCCCGTCGCTGCTCGACCGCCCGCTCATCGGCCTCGCCGACCGGTTGCCGAACATGACGCGGCGGTCGCCACCCGACACCACGAGACCCGACCGCGAGCCGGGATTCAATCTGCACGCGGCGGCGCAGATCTTCGAGTTCGGACGCTCGATCCTGAGCGACGCCGCTCGCGACACTCCGCGCACGCGTGACATGGTCGTGCTGGTGAACGCCGCCGACCGCACGGTCAAGGAGTCGGCGGCGGAGGCGCTCGCACACGACTGGTCACGACACGGTGCCATGGCCCTGGTGTACGAGCTTCCGGACTCGTTGCGCCTTCCGCACAACATCATCGATCCGCTGCGGGGGCAAGCCGCCGGCGAAGCCGTGCTCGACCTGCTCCGGCGCCTCGCGTACGGGCAGCCGCCGCCGCCGCTGGTGCGGAGCCTGTCTCCCAACAGCGCACCGGAGTGACCCATGCGCCTCATCCGTCATCGTAGTTCGCTGGCCGTTCTCACCGCGCTCCTCGCCGCCTCGGCGTGCGTCCACTCGCCAACCGCGCCCGCCGGCCCGTCGGCAGCGCTCACGGCGCTGCCCCGGCAGCTCTCCCCCGCCGAACAGTCGGTGCTCGGCGCGGCCAACGCGTTCTCGTTCGCGCTCTTCGGCAAGGTGTCGGCCGCGCAGCCCGACACCAACGTCTTCCTGTCGCCGCTCAGTGCCTCGATGTCGCTCGGCATGGCCCTCAACGGCGCCGCCAACGGCACCTACGACGAGATGCGCTCGGCGCTCCAGTTCGGCTCCACCTCGCAGCACGACATCGATGCGGGCTACCACTCGCTCATCGCGCTGCTCACGGGGCTCGATCCGGCCGTGCAGCTCGACGTGGCGAACTCCGTCTGGTACGACCGCACGTTCCCCTTCTACCAGAGCTTCCTCGACACCACCAGGACGTACTTCGACGCCGACGTGCAGCCACTCGACTTCACCAACCAGAGCGCCTCACTGGCGGCCATCAACGGCTGGGTGAACACCAAGACCAACGGCAAGATTCCCACGATTCTCGACGCCATCCGGCAGGGCGACGTGATGTACCTGGTGAACGCGGTGTACTTCAACGCGCACTGGCGCACGCGCTTCGATTCGGCGCTCACGCAGGCGGCGCCGTTCACCCCCGCCGCGGGCGCGCCGCAGCAGGTCATGCTCATGCACCGCGAGGGCACGATGAGCTACGTGCAGACCGGCGCCTATCAGGCGGTGGACCTGGCCTACGGCGACTCCGCGTTCACGATGACGGTGCTGCTCCCGGCGCCCGGCGTGAGCGTGGACGCGCTGGCCGATTCGCTCACGCCGGCCTTCTGGACCACGCTCACCACGAGCCTGCACGGCAGCAAGGTGGACCTCTACCTGCCGAGGATGAAGCTGAGCTACGCCCGCACGCTCAACGGGGATCTCAAGGCGCTGGGCATGAACGCGGCGTTCGTGCCCGACGGCGCCGATTTCACGCGCATGTCGTCGATGGGCACCGCACTCTACGTCAGCTTCGTGAAGCAGAAGACGTTCGTGAGCGTGGACGAGAGCGGCACCGAAGCCGCGGCGGTGACGGTCACCGGGGTCGCAACCACTGCCTTCGAGCCCCCGGCGGTGATGCGCGTGGACCGGCCGTTCGTGTTCGTGATCCGCGAGCGGTTGTCGGGCACGATCCTGTTCATGGGCAAGATCGCGAGCCTGCCAGGCGCCTGACCGGGGCCGACTACTTGGCCAGCCGCACGACGCGTTCACGCAGCCACGTCCCCATCTGCGCCTCGCTGAGCGTGCCCGCGGCCAGCGCGGTCATCGCCTGGACCACCTCGGGCTCGTCTGCGGCGAGATCCCTCCCGTTCAGCCCCAGGAAGACCACGGCGGTCAGGAATGCGATCCGCTTGTTGCCGTCGTTGAACGCGTGCGCCTTCGCAAGGCCGAACGCATACGCCGCGCCGAGTGTCGCGAGATCCACGTTCGGGTCGTAGTGCCACTTCTGCCGCGGCCGAGCCAGGGCCGCCTCCAGCGGCGCGTCGTCGCGAATGCCCTGGAGGCCGCCGTGCTCGCGCAGTTGATCGAGATGCACGGCCTCGACGACGACGCGCGGCACCCACCGCGGCTCACGCATTGCCTACCTGGCGAGTTCGCGAAGGGCGTTCCTGAACTTCTTCGCGGCCCGTGCGGCCACGTCCAGGCCGGCCGCCACGTCGGGATCATACGGGGTCAACAGGATGCCGCGGTCGGTCTCGACCGCCAGCACCCGGTCGCCCACGTCCAGGTGCAGCCGCTCGGCCATATCCTTGGGAATGGTGGCGCCGATCGAGCCGCCAACCTGCCGCAGGGTCAGATCGCGAACCATCGGGTCTCCGTAGCATGTAGATGCTACAAAGGTAGCATAGGCGTGCTACGCCGCAAGGCTGCCCAACCTACGGCGTGAACCCCATGGCGCCGCGGCCGAACATTGTGCAGACTCTTGTCGAGTTCTGGAGGCACGGCTGCGCGCACGGCGCGCCGATCCAGTACCCACCTGGAGCCAATTCGATGCGCACCGTTCGTTTTCGCATGACGCCCGCGACGCTCGCCCTGCTGATCGCCCTGTCGACGCTCGCGCTCTCCACCACCACGCGGGCGCAACAGATCCCGCCGTCGGTGTACGGCGCGCTCACCTGGCGCAACATCGGCCCCTTCCAGGGCGGACGCGTGGAGGCGGTGGCCGGCATCCCGGGCAACGCGTCCACCTTCTACTTCGGCGCCGTCAACGGCGGCGTCTGGAAGACGGTGGACGCGGGGCAGACGTGGGAGTCTTCGTGGAAGGGGCCGGACGTCGGATCCATCGGCGCGCTGGCGGTGGCCCCGTCCGACCCGAACGTGATCTACGCGGGTACGGGCGAGCCCGATCCGCGCACCGACATCGCCTCGGGCGACGGCGTCTATCGGTCCACCGACGCGGGGCGCACGTGGACGAACGTGGGGCTCGGGGACTCGCACCAGATCGGCCGCATCGTGGTGGACCCGCGCAACCCCGACGTGCTGTATGTGGCCGCCGAGGGCGACGTGTTCAAGCCGAACGCGGAGCGCGGGGTGTATCGCTCCACCGACGGCGGCAAGAACTGGGAGCGGACGCTGTTCGTGAACGACAGCACCGGCGCCATCGACCTGGCCATGGATCCCACCAACCCGCGCATACTCTTTGCCGCCATGTGGCAGGTGCGTCGCACCCCCTGGTCGCTGGTGGACGGCGGCGCCGGCAGCGGGCTGTACCGCTCCGCGGACGCCGGCGCCACCTGGCAGCGCGTGGAGGGCGACGGACTGCCGGCGGGGATCTGGGGGCGCACGGCGGTGTCGGTGGGCGCCGACGGACGGCACGTGTACGCGCTGATCAACGCGCACGAGGGCGGGCTGTATCGTTCGGACGACGGCGGCGCCAAGTGGAAGCTGATCAACGACGACCAGAATATCCGGTCGCGCCCCTGGTATTACTTCCAGGTCAGGGCCGATCCGCAGAACCCGAACACCGTCTATCTGCTCAACTTCCTCATGTACCGCTCCACCGACGGCGGCGCCAGCATCACGCGCCTGAGCCCGCCGCACGAGGACAACCATGCGATATGGATCGACCCGTCGGCGCCCGCCCGGCTGATCGAGGGTAACGACGGCGGCGCGAGCATCTCGCTGGACGGCGGCGAGCACTGGAGCACCGAGTCCAACCAGCCCACGGCGCAGATTTACCACGTGGCCACCGACAACCAGGTGCCCTACCGCGTGTACGGCGCGCAGCAGGACCGCGGCACGTATTCCATTGCCAGCGCCACCAACCGCGGCGGCATCTCGGACAAGGATTGGTACGACGTGGCGGGCGGCGAGAGCGGGTACGTGCTCCCGGCGCCGGGAGCGCCCGACACGGTGTTCGCCGGTTCGTACTTCGGCGATCTCACGCGCTGGAACCGCGCCACGGGCGAGGCGCAGGACGTGACGCCCTGGCCGGAGAACACCGAGGGCCATGCGGCGGCCACGGTCAAGTACCGCTTCAGTTGGACCTCGCCGCTGGCATTCGATCCCTTCCAGCCGTACACGCTGTACGCCGGGTCGCAGTATCTATTGAAGACCACCGACGGCGGGCGGAGCTGGACGGAGATCAGCCCCGACCTCACGCGCAACGACAAGAGCAAGCAGCAGCTCTCGGGCGGGCCGATCACGCTCGACAACG
>Ga0307373_10010828_pt1 | contig 13343 bp, 11 predicted proteins | sample OX2MG_FD_202534 | JGI IMG/M metagenome (GOLD analysis project Ga0307373, IMG submission 202534) | Soil microbial communities from Risofladan, Vaasa, Finland - OX-2 | ecosystem: Environmental > Terrestrial > Soil > Coastal area > Acid sulfate soil | place: Finland: Risofladan, Vaasa | collected... | reverse complement strand
CAGTGGGTTGGCGCGCGGCCGCCGATCCCACCGCCTCCCCCAGCACGAGAGGAATTGCGGCCAGGCTGCCCATCCAAAGGACGCCGTAGGCGGCACCGGAGACCAGGTTCTGCCATTGTGCGCGCGCCAACCACCACAAAAAGTGGTCAGGCGAGCGCAGGTCGGGCAGACCTGGATCCACGGCGGGAACTAGACGCAAAGGGACAACCTCAACTTGAGGACTGAAACAACGCGGCCTGGGGCAGACCGCAGCAAGCAGGGGGCCAACTGCTCGGGGGAGGCCGCTATCTTACTCAAGTGATCGGAGCGTCCGCGGGCCAGCTGCCCCGCACAGGGCGCTCACTGTGGGCGCCATCCTTCGGTGGCAGGATCGACGTTGGAGCGGGCGCTACCATGACGGGAGCGGACGTAGCGGAAACGTGCTCGATCTAAGGGAGATCTGTACTCAGTGAGTTTCCTGGTGTGGGTCGTGATCGCGGTGGTGGTGGTGGGTGCCGCCTCGCGGACCTCGGTCGGTCGGCGCGCCGTGAACCTGGCCCAGCAGAAGATCACCCGGCTGCTGAATCGGGCCGAGAATCCGGTCGAAGCCCTGGACCTCGCCTATCAGAAGCAGCTGGAAGCGCTCCAGCAGGTGAGGCGCGGGGTGGCGGAGGTGGTCACCTCCGAGAAGCGGCTGGAGATGCAGGCGACACAGCTCCGGCAGAGCCAGGTGAAGCTACAGGGCCAGGCCAAGCTCGCCGTAGAGCAGGGGCGCGACGATCTGGCAAGGTTGGCATTGACTAGGTCCCAGGCCGCGGACGTACAGCTGCAGTCTCTCGATCAGCAGGTCCAGCAACTCAAGGACCAGGAGCAGAAGCTCCAGCTCACCGCTCAGCGGCTCCAAACCCGGGTGGAAGGGTTCCGGACCCAAAAAGACACCCTCAAAGCTCAGTACTCGGCGGCCCAGGCCTCCGCTCGGATCGGTGAGACGGTGACCGGGATCTCCAGCGACATGACCGATGTGAATCTGATGTTGGAGCGGGCCCAGGACAAGACCTCCCAAATGCAGGCTCGCGCCGCCGCTATCGACGAGTTGGTGTCGTCAGGGACCCTGGACGCCCTGGGCGGTGGGGGCGGCGACGACATCGATCGCCAGCTCCAGGCTATCTCCGGGGATGCTGCCGTGGAGGCTCAGCTTCATCAACTACGTCAGGAAGTTCTGGCGAAACCCACCGAACCGCCGCACCTGGCGGCTCCCGAACCGTCGCCAGATCCACCCAAAGGAGGGGACTAGGGAATGCTGCATGCAGTCGCGTTCGTCGTCATCGGCTTGGTCATTGGGGCCATCGCGATCAGGAAGGCGCGGGCGGTGGCAGCCATCATCCGCGTCGCCGGCGGTCTGATTGGATCACTAGCCGGTGGTTTCATCTCGCTGGCCGCCCTGGGGAGCCAGACCAGCATCGGTAAGTACGGTTCCATCGTGATCGCCATCGTGGTGGCGGCGATCGTCGCCGGAATCGCCGCGATGGTCAGCAACATGGCGCCCGTGAGCGGTCGCGGCTGACCGGTCGCCTGCTGGTTGGCCGGTGTCCCGCCGGGCATCGCTCCGATCAGGAGAGCACGGTTGCCGAACAGTTCGGGCGGCGCCTAGTCGGGGCAGGACTAGGGGGCCCGACTCGCCAGAAAGGCGGCCGCGGACTCGGCATCCCTGCTCATCCGATCGGCTAGGTCCTCATCGGTATTGAATACCTCTTGGCCACGCAACTTCGCAAGTACGCTCACCAGCACCAGCTGTCCGTACAGGTCTCCTGGGTCGTCCAGGCAGTGCACCTCGAACCGCCGCTCGACGCCGCCGAAGTGAGGGCGAGTTCCGATGCTGCCGACCGCCCCGAGGGTTACTCCATGCTCTGTGGTCAGGTCCATGACATAGACCCCATCCGCTGGCAGAGCCTGGTTCGCCGCGAACTGGACATTGGCCGTCGGGAAGCCGAGTTGGCGGCCCAACCCCTCTCCGTGGACGACCTCCCCCAGCACCTGTAGTGGACGTCCGAGCATGGCTCGAACCGCCTCGAGTTCGCCCTGCGCGAGCTGGTGGCGGATCGCCGAACTACTGACCGGCTCGCCGTGCCAGGTGAGCGGAGCGACCACTCGCACCGAGAAGCCGGCTTGACGGGCATGGGTCAGCAGAAAGTCCAGGCGGCCCTCCGCACCCTTGCCGATCGAGAAGGTCGGCCCGACCACCATCACCTGAATGAGCAGCCGCTCTTGCACGCGAGTCATGAAGGAGTCGGGAGTCATCCTCCGCAGCCGATCGTCGAAGGGAATAACCCACAGCCGGTCCACCCCCCACTTGACCAGCAAGCGGCGGCGCAGGTCGAAGGTGCTGAGCAGCCGGAAGTCCAGATCGGGCTCGATCACCGTGCGCGGATGCGGCTCGAAGGTGAGCGCCGTCACCTCGGCTCCGAGACGGTGGGCCTCCTCCCGGGCCGCCACCAGGATCGCCTGGTGACCGATGTGGACACCGTCAAAGTTCCCTAGCACGAGGCAGGTGGGCTGCGGCGCAAGGGGCTCGGCAGGCAGGCCCAGCCCGAACTCGGCGACTCCCAGCGCTGAAAGCGGGCGGGTCTCAGCCTCAGCCACTTATCGGAAGCAGAACTTTGGTGGGGCGGAACCGCAGCCCGGTCACCTCGCCCACGGCGATCAGTCGACCGTCCGGGCCGTGGGCCCTGACCTCCCGGCTCGGCCCGGGCTGGTCAGCGCCCACTTCCGGCCCGCGCTGGATCCAGACGGACTGCCCGCGCTGCACCGCCAGGGCGCCGGCGGGAAGCAGGTCGATGCGCGGCACCATCTCCACCGCCAGCTCCGACGGCAACAGATAGCTCGTGGGATCAGCCGACTCCACCAGCTCGGCTAGAGGTACTGCCTCGGCGAGCCGGAAGGGCCCATATTCGGTGCGCTCCAACCAAGCCAGCACCCCGCCCACCTGGAGTCGCTCGCCCAGGTCTGTCGCCAGCACCCGAAGGTAGGTGCCGCGCCCACAGACGACCTCGACCTCGGCTTCGGCGACATCCCCCCGAGTGAAGGACCGCAGGGTGATCCGCCGGATCTCGGCCGGGCGCGCCTTGCGCTCCACGGTCACCCCCTGTCGCGCCAGCTCGTAAAGGTGGCGGCCTTGGTGCCGTACCGCCGAGTGCATCGGGGGCACCTGCTGCACGATCCCCACGAACTGCTCCAGCGCTGTGGCCACGTCCGTCTCGGTCAGGTGGGCGGCCGATTCCGAGCGCCGTACCTCTCCTTCCAGGTCACCGGTATCGCTCACCTCACCCAAGCGCAGGCGGGCATGGTAGGTCTTGGGCTGCCTCAGGATGTACTCCACCAGCCTGGTGGCCCGGCCGACACAGAGGGGCAGCACCCCAGTGGCCGCTGGATCCAAGGTGCCAGCGTGACCAACGTGGCGCTCGCCGAGCGCCCGACGGGCCATCTTGATCGCCATGAAGGAGGTGATCCCCTCGGGCTTGGCCAAGTTGAGCAGCCCGGTCAACATCGGAGCTTCGCTCTTGACGCCGCTCCGGTCGCGGCCGAGCCCCGGCGCCGCCGTCACAGAGGGACCGCCCCGATGATCAGCCGGCGTGCCTCGCTCAGCACGGCTGTCTTGACCTCGGCGATGGTCCCGTGGACCTCCGCGCCAGCAGCCCGGCGATGGCCTCCGCCCCCAAAGGGGCCCACCAGTTCATGGGCCTCGATCGGCCCGCGGCTGCGGACGCTGACCCGGGTGAGCTCCCCCGACGCCTCCTTGAAGAGCACTGCACAGAGCATGGTGTCCAGGCTCTGGAGGATGTCGATTATCCCCTCGCTCTCTTCCAGGTCAGCACCGCTCTGCTGCAGCATCTCCACGGTGACCTGGCTCCAGACCAGCCGACCGTCCAATTCGTAGTTGGTGGCGGCGGAGGCCAGGGCCTGCAGCTTGAGGGTTGTCTCGGGCCGCGACTTGTAGCTCTTGAGGGCGACCCAGGCCGGGTCAGCGCCCAGGGTAGCCAGGTCCGCCCCTAGCTGGAGGACCGGACCGGTGGTGTTGTCGTGCCGAAAGCCGCCGGTGTCGGTGAAGATGGCGGCATAGAGATTGGTCGCCGCCTCTGGACTGACATGGGCTCCCCAGGAGCGCAGCGCCTGGAAGACGATCACCCCGGTGGCCGCCACCTCAGGCTGCACCAGCGAGAGGTCACCGAAGCCCTCATTGCTGGCGTGGTGGTCGATCACGATGGTCAGAGGGGCTCTCGCGATTCGCTCGCGCAGATTGCCGAAGCGGCTCGGACTTCCAGCGTCGAAGGTGATGGCGATGGCATCAGCCGGAGCCTCACGCTGGTTGACCGCCTCGTACCCGGGCAGGTATGCCAGTCCGCGCGGTAGCGGGTCCGGCACCCAGGGATAGACCGACTTGCCCTCCCGACCCAGATAGTCCGCGAAGGCCAGCACGCTGCCCAGTGAGTCGGCATCCGCGTCCTTGTGGGCCACCAAAAGGAATGCCTCGTGGCCCAGCACCGCCTGGTGAATCTGCGCCAGAGCGTCAGCCACCGGCTTGCCCCCCGCGCGCCTTGGGAGCGGTCTCCAACTGCTCCAAAAGCTGGCTGACCCTCACCCCATAGGCGATCGAATCGTCGAGGCGGATGTCGAGCTTTGGGATTCGGCGCATGTGTTCCAGGCGCTCTCCCAGCCGGTGCCGCAGGAATCCGGTCATGCCGCGCAGTACGCGCAATACCTGCTCCCGCTCCGGGTCGTCCGCCAGCACACTGACCTTGACCCGCGCATACGACAGGTCCGTGGTACAAGTGACCTCCACCACCGTGACCATGGCCAGTCGTGGATCCTTGACGTCGCCGGAGATCGCCAAGGCCAGCTCCTGCCGCAGCTGGGTGTCGATCCGCTCTCGGCGATGGTTGGCACTCGACTCCCGGGCCGGCTTCACCACCGACTCAGATCCTCGCCCGCGGCGGAACTAACGATTTCGCTGTGCCACCACGTAGCACTCCAGGATGTCCCCCTCGGCGAAGTCCTGGTAGTCCCCCAGATCGATGCCGCACTCGTAACCCTGGGCCACCTCCCGCACGTCATCCTTGAAGCGACGCAGTGAGGCAACTTGAGTCCGCTGCACCTCCTTGCCGTCCCGAAGTACGACTGCCAGCGAACCCCTGGTGATCTTGCCTTCAGTGACCTGGCTGCCCGCGATCACCCCCACCCGGGGGACCCTGATCCGCGACTTGACCTCGGCGCGACCCTCGAACACCTCCTCGAAAGTGGGCTCGTGCAGGCCGCGGATGGCTTTGTCGATGTCCTCGGTGATCTGGTAGATCACGTCGTAGGTGCGCACGTCAATGCCGTGGCGGTCCGCCAGGGCCTTGGCACTGGGGTCAGGCCTGACGTTGAATCCGATCACGATGGCGTTGGCCGCCGCTGTCAGATCGACGTCGGCCTCTGAAATCGGCCCCACCCCATCCGCCACCAGGCGGAGTCGGACCAAGGGGTCAGAGAACTTCAGCAAGGCGGCCCGGAGCGCCTCGAGTGACCCCTGGCTCTCGGCCTTCACCACCAGGTCCAGATCGCGCAGTCCTTCCCCGGACTGCTTGCTGAGCTCGGCCAGGCTGACCCGGTTGAGATCCGCCTTGCCCGAACGTAGCGCCAGTCGCCGCTCCTCGGCCAGAGAGCGCGCCTCGCGCTCGGTGGCGACCACCAGGAGCCGATCGCCCGCGGTGGCTACGTCGGGGAGGCCAGTCACCAAGCCGGGCAGCCCCGGAGTCACTGCTTGGGTACGCTGGCCGTGGTCGTCGAAGAGCGCCCTGATCCGACCCGCCACGCCCCCGACCACGAAGAAGTCCTGGACCCGCAGCGTTCCCTCTTGGACCAGCACGGTAGCCACCGGTCCCTGGCCCTTCTGGAGGTGGGAGTCGATTACCGCGGCCTCCCCCGGACGATCCGGATTGGCCCGGGGCTCGCCCAGGTCACTGACCAGCAGGATCATCTCCAAAAGGTGGTCGATCCCGTCGCCGGTTTTGGCGGAGACGGGAACGCAGACGACGTCACCGCCGAAGTCCTCCACCACCACCCCGTGCTGGGCCAATTGCTGCTTGACCCGATCCGGATTGGCGTCATCGCGGTCGATCTTGTTGAGCGCCACCAAGAGGGGGACACCGGCGTTGCGGACGTGCTTGATCGCCTCCTCGGTCTGAGGCATGACCCCGTCGTCGGCCGCCACCACCAAGACCGCGAGGTCGGTGATGTTGGCGCCGCGGGCCCGCATCGCGGTGAAGGCCTCGTGGCCGGGGGTGTCGATGAAGGTGATCTTGCGGCCCTGCCGCTCGACCACCGAGGCTCCGATCCGCTGGGTGATTCCACCCGCTTCCCCGGCCGCCACCGAGGTCTCCCGCAGAGCGTCCAGGAGGCTCGTCTTGCCATGATCAACGTGACCCAAGACGGTGACCACCGGGGGCCGGGTCTGCAGGTGTCCGGCATCGGCATCGGCCTGGAACTGGTCTCGGTCCAGCATCCGCTCCACCGGCGCGCTCACCTCTGGCTCGGCGTCGGCAATCTCAATCTCAAGCTGCTCGGCGACCAGGCGTGCCGTTCCGGCGTCGATGCTCTGGTTGATGGTAGCCAGGATCCGGTGCTGCATCAGGACCTTGGAGACCTCGGCGGCCGACACCCCGAGAGCTTCCGCGAGCGACTTGACGGTGAGATTGGCGGGAAGTGCCGCCTGCTTGACCTTGGCGATGAACGTACCCTCCTCAGACTTAGACTGCTGGCCCAGGGCCAGACCGGCGGGGCGAACCAGAGATCATACCCGCCACCGCCTCAGCCACGGCTTCACTGTTGATGGCGTCCCCGCTCAGGCGCAGGGCCCGGCCCAGCGCCCGGCGCCGGCGGGCCGTCTCCCAGCAACTCATCTTGGCACACAAGTAGGCGCCGCGCCCTGGACCGCGGGGCGCGGACGTCTCGGCGACGATCTGAACCCCGTCCCAGCGGAGCCGCAGTAGGTTCCCTTGCCAACTCCGGGTTCGGCAGCCGATGCAGGTGCGCAGGGGTCGGTCGACGACCTTCGGGGCAGTTACGAGTCCTCTCCCAGGGCGCGGATGTCGATCCGCCAGCCCGTTAGCCGGGCGGCCAGTCGGGCGTTCTGTCCCACCTTGCCGATCGCCAGGGAGAGGCTCTGCGGGGCCACCAGCGCAGTGGCCCGGTGGGCCGCGTGATCCAGCTGCACGGAGAGCACCGGCGCCGGGGCCAGGGCGCGGGCGACCAACTCTGCCGGCTCCGGGGACCACTCCAACACGTCTACCTTCTCACCGTTCAGTTCCGCGACAACTGAGCGAATGCGGACTCCCTTGGGCCCGATGCACGCACCCTTGGGATCGATGCCCTGGCGCCGAGACTCGACCGCCACCTTGCTGCGCTCCCCGGGCTCCCGCGTGATCGCCTTGATCACCACGGAACCGTCTGCTAGCTCCGGCACCTCCGCCTCCAGCAGTCGACGCAGCAAGAGCGCGTTGGCTCGGGACGCGCGCACCTGAAGCATTTCCTCTCCCCCGCCTACGCGCGACTCCATCAGGACGACCTTCAGATGACGGCCGCGGATCAGCCGCTCACCACGGATCTGCTCTTCCCGAGGTAGGTACGCCTGAAGCTGGCCCGCGCGCAGAAAGATGGTTCCTTCCTCGATCCGCTCCACGATGCTGGCCACCAAGAGTCCCCGGCTAGCCTCGGCCTCCCCCTCCAGCCGCTCCCGGCGGGCCTCCCTCACCCGATGACCGATGGCGGCCTTCACCAGCCGGGCGGCCCTGGCAGCCACCGCCTTGGGCAACTGTGCGGTCTCCCTAACAGAGGAGCCGACCTCTGCCGCCGGGTCCAGTTCGATCGCCCGCTCCAGGGAAATCTCCGCGTCGGTGGTCGCCTCACCAGCCACCACCACCCGGGTCAGCTCCACCTGCAACTGTCCCGTCTCCGGGTCCAGTTTCACCTTCACTAGGGGTGGGCTAGACTCCAACTGCGACCAGGCAGCGGGAATCGCCGCCTCGATGGCCTCCAACACCCCGGGGGTGGGAACACCGTGCAACTCGCGGAGCGTTCGCAACACTTCGCTGAGCTCGCTGGGCGCTTCCTTGCTGATCACAGGAGCGGACCCCGGTGCCGCTTTCAAAGGTCGACCACCACCCGGGCCGCCGAAATCGCCTGTCGACTCACTCGCCAAGACCGGAGCCGCCCACCCTTGGTGCGTCGCACTTCAAGGTCTAGCTCCGCCGGCCCGATCGCCACCAGGCGCCCTTCCACAACAGTCAGTGATTCGCCGTCCTGGAGTGTCAGCCGGACTCGCCGTCCCAGTGCCGTAGCGAAGTCCTCGTCCGATGCGAGCGCGCGCTCCGCGCCGGGAGACGATACCTCCAGGGAGTACGGACCGGGTAGCAGCTCCTCTCGGCGATCGAGGACAATCGAAAGCGCTTCGCTGGCCCTGCCACACTCGTCGATGGTGATGCCCCCGGGACGATCGACGGTCACTCGCAAGGTCGCGCCACCCTTCCCGGGTTGCCAGGAAACGTCCTCCAACTGCAGGCCCAGCTGGTTAATGACGGGCTCTAACAGCTTCCTCGCCAACTCTACCGGCGACGCTTGGACCACGTTATGTCAGCCTCAGGTACACAGAGATCCTGACCTGTCCACGGCTCGGGACAGAGAAGTGCACCCGGCTGCCTCCGTACCGCGATTCTAACGGTGGGAAGGCGCTAATGGTCAGTGGCGTGCAGTGGTGACCGCGCCGGTGGGAACGCGCGCGCCGCTGCGCCGCGCCACTCTCCGGTCCAGTCCCCGCCACGCGGTCAGCAGCGTGGCCGCGTTGAAAATCGAACTGTAGGTTCCGGAGATGATCCCCACCAGCAACGCCAACACGAATCCCTGAATCGACGTGCCCCCGAAGAGAAAGAGGGTAAGGAGCACGAAGACGACGGTGAGTGAGGTGTTGAGGGATCGCGACAGCGTCTGCGCGATCGACAGGTTTACCACCTGGTCGAAATTCATCCTCGATCCTTGAACTCTGAGGTTCTCCCGGATTCGGTCGAAGACCACGATGGTGTCATGCACTGAGAACCCCACCATGGTCAGCACCGCAGTGACGAACAGCGTGTTCACCTGGCCGAGCAGGCTGAAGTGGCCCAAGATCGCCCACAGTCCAACCAATACGAAGATGTCATGAAGCAAGGCGCCCATGGCGCAGAGGGCGAACCGGCGAGCGCGGATTTGAGTGCCGGCGAACCGCAGCCCTAGGTAGCAGGAGATTAACACTGCCGAGATGATCACGAGGAACACTGCGCCCACCACCAAGCTGCTGGCGATGGTAGGACCGACTGTGGTCTCACTCTCGGTGACCGGACTGCCGGAGCTGTCCTTGGGCAAGTCGAAGTGGTCGTTCACCGCCTTGAGAATCGCATCCACCTTGCTGGGCACGATGGGCAGAGTCGTGATCACGTACGTGTTCCCGCCTTCTCCTACGACCGAGGCCCGACCCGCAGGGTAGGCGGCCAGAGACACCTTTTGGATCGCAGCCGCACTCGTTGTCTGTTTGGGGTGCACCGTTAGGCTGTCCCCACCGGTGAAGTCGACTCCCAGGTTGAAGCCCCCGATGAGGATGGCGAATATGCCCGGAATGATGATCGCCAAGGACGCGGCGAAATACGCATTGCGGTGGGTGACTACATCGAACCGACCGCCGCTGCGAAAGCTCTTGGCCAGACTCTCGGTCGGCAGGATCCTGGTATAGAGCCTGGGCCGGCGGGCGAAGGAGAACCAGCGCTGAACATAGTGCAGCAGCGAATGTGTGATCACGATCGACGAGAACATGCTCGCTGCCACCCCGATGAACAGGGTGAGCGCGAATCCCTTCACGTCGGTGGAGCCGAAGAAGTAGAGGACGGTGCAGGTGATCATGGTGGAGATGTTCGAGTCGCGAATCGCCGGCCACGCGCGTCTGAATCCGTACTCGGTGGCCAGCTCCAAGGGACGGTCCTGGCGCAGTTCTTCCTTCATTCGTTCGAAAATGAGCACGTTGGCATCGACCGCCATACCCACGCTCAGAATGAAGCCCGCCAGCCCCGGCAGGGTCAAGACCACCGGGATCAGCTTGAACACGGCCAGCACAATCGCCGCGTAGAAGATCAGCGCGATACTGGCCAGCAGCCCCGGGAAACGGTAGTAGAAGAGCATGAACAGGATGACCAGCAACAGTCCGAAGGCTCCGGCGGTCAGGCTCTGCTGCACCGACTGCTTGCCCAGGCTGGCGGACACGCCGCTCACCTGACCGATCGCGATCTGGGCCGGCAGCGCTCCCGCGTTGATGTCGTCGACCAGCTGGGTGGCGCTGTTGAAGGTGAAGTTGCCTGTGATCTGGGTCTGGTTGCTGCTGACCCCGGCGACCGCCGGAGCCGTCAGGACCTGGCCATCCAGGAAGATCGCCAGTTGGGACGTTGGCGGCGCCGCGGTCGTGGTCCCGTTGCTGCTGTTGGCATCGCATCCGGGATTCAGCTTGCACGCCTTGGTCGTCAACTTAGACCAGACGGCGGCACCTTGACTGTTGAAAGTAATGTCGACGGCGAACCCGCCAGTCACCGACCCGACGGCGGCAGAGCTGACGTCGTCTGCAGTCAAGCCGGTGACGATTTTCCAGTGGTACTGCGTGCCGGTGGTGGTGTTCACCGGGTAGAAGCTGGAGTTGCTGAACTGGCACTTGGAAGTCGCCGTGGTCTTCAGGTGCGTTCCCTTCCAGCACCCTGAGGGGATCAGCTGCTTCTGGTCGATACAGGTCTTGGTGCTGCACGCTCCCGGCGAACCGTTAACCGACGGGGTCCCGGCTACCGGCGTCGCGAAGTGCAACTCTGAGGTCTGACCGAGAGCGGCCTCGGCGGTGGCCACGTCCACCCCCGGAAGTTGGATCAGGATCTGGTTGTTCCCTTGAGTCTGGAGCTGAGCTCCGGAGACTCCGAGGCTGTTGACCCGACGCTCCAAGATGGTGTAGGTGTCGGCTTGGGCCTCAGCCAGGGTCCTTCCCTTGGGCAGTCCAGTCGTGCACCCCACGCCGGGCGGGTTGTCATCGCCCTGGCAGATCTGAATGGTGAGGGAGGTCCCGCCCTGAAGGTCCAGCCCCCTATGGATGTAGATCGGGTTCCCGAGCAAGGTTGGCTGCTTGCCGTCCGGCAGCGCCGCGGTGGCGCTGGTGTGCCTCACCACCACGTTGTAGATGGGTCCGTAGGCATCGATGAAGACGGCGCCCAAGACCAGGAGCACGACCAGGGCCAACCACCACCGGCTGATCCGGATCATCGCCCTGAGTCCGTCGGTGCTGAGGTCAACTGCATATGAGGAGCCCTGATTTTAGGGGACGTTGGTCTCCCGAACCCCATTGACGATCCCACGGTCAGGAACCAACCCCCTGACTGAGCTGGCGGCAGCGGGCTTCGATGAAGCCCTGAAGCTGGCCCGCCTCGATCGCCTCCCGAGCCCCGGCCATCAGGCGGCCGAGATGCCACAGGTTGTGCAGGCTGAGCATGCGGTGGGCCAAGATCTCGCCGGCAACGTACAAATGGCGCAGATAGGCGCGGCTGAAACCGGTGCAGGCGGGGCACTCACAACCCTCCTCCAGTCGAGCTCCGTCCCTCCGAAACCTCGCCTGCCGCAAAGAGAGTCGGCCCCGGTCGGTGAGGACCGTGCCGGTCCTGGCCAGGCGAGTTGGCAGTACGCAGTCGAAGAGGTCAATGCCCCGCGCCACCGAGTCGAGCAGATCGAGATCGGTGCCCAGACCCATCACATAGCGGGGCAGCTGATCCGGGAGGTGGTCGACGCAGGCGTCTATGGCAGGCTGTCGAACCTGCGGAGGTTCTCCCAGGACCAGCCCGCCCAAGGCGACTCCGTCGAAGCCTAGTCCGGCGATAACCTGTGCCGACTCGGCTCGGGGGCCGACCTCGAAGCCTCCCTGGACGATCCCAAAGAGCAACGCCTCGCCGGTGTCGATCTGGCGGCACTGCCGGGCCCAGCTGTGGGTGCGTCTGGTCGCTATCTCCGCCTGGGCCGGCGAAGTGCCATAGGGAACCGGGTGGTCCAGGACCATGATCACGTCACTGCCCAGTCTCAGCTGGCCCTCCACCACGCCCTGGGGGGTGAGCTGGATGGTGGCGCCGTCGTAAGGGGACCGGAAGGTCACCCCGCTGTCGTCCAGGTCGACCAGCTCGCCCAGACTGACCAGTTGGTAGCCGCCGCTGTCGGTGAGGATGGAGCCGCTCCAGCCCATGAAGCGGTGAAGGCCCCCCAATTCGGCGATCAGGTCGATCCCGGGTCGCAGGGAGAGATGGTAGAAGTTGGCCAGCAGCATCTCTGCCCCGGACTGGGCGACCTCTTGGGGGTGGCACGCCTTGACGGTGGCGTGGGTTCCGACAGGCATGAACGCGGGTGTCTGGACCGCGCCGTGAGCGGTTCTAAGGGTGGCCCGCCGGGCCTTCCCGTCGCGAGCCGAGATGGTGAAGCGGGAGGGAGCCACGGTCAAGCGCTGCGCCAGCCGAACATGCAGTCGCCGAAGCTGAGGAACCGGTACCCCCGCTCCAAGGCGCTCTGATAAGTGGCCCGAACTCGGTCCACGCCGTAGAAGGCGCTGACCAGGACCAGCAGCGAGGACCTCGGCTGGTGGAAGTTGGTGAGTAACCCATCGACCACCTGGAACCGGCTGCCGGGCCGCAGATACAGCTCGGTTTCCCCTTCGCCTGGCACCACCCCCCCACCGCCGTCGGGTCTGGACTCCAGGCAGCGCACGACTGTCGTTCCCAGCGCAACCACCCGACCTCCGCCGACCCGCGCGCCGTTCAGCCGGGCTGCAGCGGAAACCGAGATGCGGTAGCGCTCGGCGTGCATCGGGTGCTCCTCGATGGTCTCGGTACGGATCGGAGTGAAAGTGGCCAGCCCAACCTCAAGCTGGATCCGGGCGATCAGGATCCCGGCGTCTTCCACCTCCTGCAAGAGGGGCTCGGTGAGGTGTAGGCCAGCCGTGGGGGCCGCCGCGGAGACCGGGGGTCCCTGCGAGTACACCGTCTGGTAGCGCTCGGGGTCGTCCAGCTTCTGCTTGAGGTACGGGGGCAACGGCACCTCGCCGATCTCACTCAGGTCCACCCCGGGGTCGGTCTCGAGCCGCACCTCCCGTCCCGCCAGGTGGCCGCTCCACACCGACTCCACCGCGACGCGCCAGCCGTTGCCCTGCAACATCGCGCCGGGCGGTAGTGCCTTGGCCGGGCGGGTCAGCGCCAAGTACCGGCACGCTCCCAGCTCGCGGAGCAACAGGACTTCTCCGGACC
>Ga0307373_10010826_pt1 | contig 13346 bp, 12 predicted proteins | sample OX2MG_FD_202534 | JGI IMG/M metagenome (GOLD analysis project Ga0307373, IMG submission 202534) | Soil microbial communities from Risofladan, Vaasa, Finland - OX-2 | ecosystem: Environmental > Terrestrial > Soil > Coastal area > Acid sulfate soil | place: Finland: Risofladan, Vaasa | collected... | reverse complement strand
CCGGAGAGCGCACAGTTTCCGGTGGCCATGGCGGCGGAGAGACACCCGTTCCCATTCCGAACACGGCAGTTAAGCCCGCCAGCGCCGATGGTACTTGGGGGGTAGCCCCCTGGGAGAGTAGGACGCCGCCGGGATTTCTCCAGACAATGCCCCTCGCTCTGCGGGGGGCATTGTCGCGGGCACGGGCTTGTCGAGGCCTTGTTGCGGACAATGTGGGGACCGCAAGCGACCTCAGGCGACATGCGACGCGCCGGCGACGTCGGGTGCGAAGTGGCCGACTATTCGCACTTGACTCCGGACCATGGTCCGGGATTTACGGTGGTCACTATGGATGCAAAGGAGGCCGTGATGGTCAGTGCCATTGTTGAATTGACCGAAGCCACATTCGACGAGGAAGTCAAGAGCTCATCGCTCCCGGTCGTCGTGGAGTTCTGGGCGGACTGGTGCCCTCCCTGCAAGGTGCTGGGGCCCGTTCTCGATTCGGTCGCCACCGAATTCCACGACCAGCTGCGAGTGGCCAAGATCAACGCCGACGACTATCCGGTGCTGGCCCAGCGCTACCAGATCATGAGTGTCCCGACCGTGCTGGTATTTCGTGAAGGTGAGCTCGATCGCCGTATGGTCGGGGCGCGGAGCCGGGTTCGGTTGCTCGAAGAGCTGACCGACTTGATCAACGAGATCTGGTCACCCGAAGCGCCCTGCAGTCCTCGTCGTCGGGGTCCTGGCAGACGGCGATGAGGCGTTCGAGGCGTGACCGGGTCTCCGTGAGCTCTTGTTGCCGCTGCTCGAGCGAGAGCATCTTGGCCGCCGCCAGCCGCCCGATCGAGGCTGCATCTGCAGAGGACTCTGGTCCGACGAAGCTGCCGATCTCGGACAGCGTGAACCCCAACAGCTTGGCTCGAGCGATGAATTGGAGCCGCCACAAGTCGGACGACGAGTACTGGCGGTACCCGGCGTCGGTGCGTGGAGGCTCACGGAGCAACCCCCGCCGCTCGTAGTACCGGATGGTCTCGACGTTGACGCCCGCCTCTCGGGCCAGCTGTCCCATCGTCAGGGTCTCCATACCGGAAAGCCTACGGGTCGTACTGCGCTACGGAGTCAAGCGGAAAGGAGTCACGACGGCCAGAGCAGCGGGTCAACCAGGGCGTTCCTCGTCGCCAGTGACTCGCTTCTGCTCCAGGCATCGCGGACGGTGCAGGTAGACTCGGGACTATGGCACCGCGCAACCCCTCTGGTTCGCCGCGCCCGCGAGGATCCGGTGGCGGGGAGCGGCGACCGGCATCGAGGCCGGACCGCGATGGACGCGGCGGCTCGACAGGACGAGATGGTTCCAGCGGGCAACGAAGCTCTGGAGGTAGGAGCAAGGGCGAGCGGGGATCACCGGGATCGCCTCGTGCGGGGACCGGCGGCGGTACGGGTCGCGGGCAGTCCAGAGCACCGCGCTCCGACGACCGGCGCGCCGGTGGGGCGCGAGCCGGTTCGAATGAGCGATCGGCGAGACCGGACCGCTCGGGCAGCGCGAGCCGCTCCGGCAGCGCGAGCCGCTCGGGCTTCCAAGGCGATCGAGCGAAACCGGCGGATCGCACAAACGGGCCCGGGCCGAGTGGCACGGGGGGATCCCAGCGGAACCAGCCGTCGTCTCGGGGCGGCCGCCCGGGAGGGGAACGTGGGACGTCGCCTTCCGGAGCGCATCGATCCTCGTCGGCCCCGGTGACCCGAAAGGGGTGGGGGAGTGTGGCTCGACGGGGCGCCAACGTGGTGCGAGGAGGATCCGAGGGTCACAGACCGGACGCGGAGACGCCCGACGGTAGGCGTCGCTCGAGAACCCGATCGGACGAGTTCGTTCCTGAGCAATGGGTTCGCACCGACGATCGCAAACGCGGCGGGGCAACCAGGGCCGACAAGCTCCACCCGCCGGCGCATCGCACGGTGCAGGCACCAGCGGAGCTGCCCGCGGACATCGCCAACGAGCTGGCATCGGCGGCGGGACCGGATTGGAACCATCTTCGAGACCGCATCACCGAGCGGATGGCGGCCGGAATCGGCGCCTACGAGCGAGAGCGCTACCGAGATGCCTCCCGCATCTTCAAGACCGTCGTGGACGCCATCCCGAACTCCCCCTCGGCCAGAGAGCTCCTGGCCCTCAGCCAGTACCACCAGAGCTACTGGAAGGCCGCACTTCCCAATCTCGAGGCCTTCGCGGCCCTCACCGGGTCTGTCGATCAACACCCGGTCCGGATGGACTGCCATCGGGCCCTCGGCCGGCCGAAGAGGGTGGAGGCGCTCTTCACCGAGCTCCGTCAGGGGTCGCCGGATCCGGAGGTCCTCTCGGAGGGTCGGCTGGTGCTGGCCGGCACCCGGGCCGACAGGGGCGATCTGGCCGGCGCGGTGGCGCTGCTGGTCGAAGCGGGCGCCGGGCGCCTGGTCCGCAACCCGGCAGAACGCCACCTCCGCCAGTGGTACGTGCTGGGAGACCTGATGGAGCGGTCGGGGGATCTCTCGAAGGCCCGTGAGCTCTTCCTCCGGATCAACGCGGCCGATCCTGACGCCTACGACGTCACCGGGCGACTCGAATCCCTCGGACCGGCCACCAAGCGCCGGCGGACGCCCAACCGGGCACATGGCGCCCGTTAGGCTCTGGCACCATGACCCTCGAACAACTCCTTGGTGATGAGGCGGACTCGCTGCTCAATCACGTAGCCAAGGCCTTTCCGGCCGAACACCTCAACCTCCCCGGCCCCGGCCAACTGGATGAAGTCTTCATCGACTCCGACCGGCCCTCGACCGTCCTCCGCAACCTCGGGTCGGTGTATAACACCGGGCGTCTGGCCGGTACGGGCTACCTCTCGATTCTCCCGGTGGACCAGGGGATCGAGCACTCGGCCGGGGCCAGCTTCGCCAAGTTCCCGGCCTACTTCGACCCGGCCAAGCTCTGTGATCTGGCCATCGCCGCCGACTGCAATGCCATCGCCACCACACTCGGAGGCCTCGGCATCGTGTCCCGGCGCTACGTCCACAAGATCCCGTTCATCGTGAAGCTCAACCACAACGACTTCCTCAACTACCCGAACACCTACGACCAGGTGATGTTCGGCGGCGTTGGCCAGGCCGCTGATCTCGGAGCGGTGGGCGTCGGGGCCACCATCTACTTCGGCTCCGAGGGCGCCGACCGACAGATCGTCGAGGTCTCGAGGGCGTTCGCCGAGGCCCACCGACTGGGCATGTTCACCGTCTTGTGGTGCTACCTGCGCAACTCGGCATTCAAACAGGGGGACACGGACTACCACCTCTCTGCCGATCTGACCGGGCAGGCCAACCATCTCGGTGTGACCATCGAGGCCGACATCATCAAACAGAAGCAGCCCGTGAACAACGGGGGATACAACGCCCTCGCCTTCGGCAAGACCGACCCTCTGGTGTACAGCTCGCTCACCACGGACCATCCGATCGACCTGACGCGATGGCAGGTCGTCAACTGCTACGCCGGCCGCATCCCGCTGATCAACTCCGGAGGCGAGTCCAAGGGGTCGGACGACCTGGCCCAGGCGGTCCGCACCGCGGTGATCAACAAGAGGGCCGGAGGGGCCGGTCTCATCGTGGGACGGAAGGCATTCCAGCGCCCCACCGACGAGGGAGCCGCCCTCATCCACGCCATTCAGGACGTCTACCTCGACGCATCGGTCACCGTCGCCTGACCCTCGGTCACCGTCGTCTGACCGGCCGAACGCTCCGATGATCCATGCCGAGAGGCCCGGACATCGCTGCGAAGCACCATCCCGACGGTAGACTGTCCGACGGCACCGAATCCGGAGTCTTGGGTGTTCATCCGGGCAAACACCGACCAACGCCAACGAGCTGACAGCGCCGAGTACGAGTCCGGCGACTGAGCGCAGTACAGAAGTACGAAGAGGAGCATGGTGTCCGACACCACCACCAATCCGAAGTCCCCCCACCTGCTTGACCGCGTGGTCATCCGATTCGCCGGCGACTCCGGAGACGGGATGCAGCTGGCCGGCGACCGGTTCACCACCACGTCGGCGCTGTTGGGAAACGATCTGGCCACCTTTCCGGACTTCCCGGCTGAGATCCGCGCCCCGGCCGGGACACTCGCCGGAGTATCGGCCTTTCAGGTCCATATCTCCGATCACGACATCTCCACTCCTGGTGACTCGCCCAACGTGCTGGTGGCCATGAACCCGGCCGCGCTGAAGGCCAACATCGACGCCCTCCCGAAGGGCGCCACCGTCATCGTCAACGTCGACGCCTTCGAGGAGCGCAATCTCACCAAGGCGGGGTATGAGGTCAGCCCGCTGGGCGACGGATCGCTGTCGGGGTACACCGTCTACGAGGTGCCGATGACCTCGATCACCACCGAGGTCTCGAAGGACGCCGGGGTGAAGCCCCGCGATGCGGAGCGATCCAAGAACTTCTTCGCCCTGGGCCTGATCAGCTGGCTCTACACGCGGCCCATCGAGGCCACCATGGCCTGGATCGAGGAGAAGTACGAAGGCAAACCGCTGGTGATGGAAGCCAACCTGCGGGCGTTCAAAGCCGGGTTCCACTTCGGCGAGACCGCCGAGCTGTTCGAGTCGTCCTACGAGGTCCGACCGGCGGTGCTGACACCCGGTGAGTACGTGAATGTCACCGGCAACACCGCCACCGCGTGGGGCTTGATCGCCGCCGCCACACGGAGCGGCCTTCCGCTGTTCCTCGGGACGTACCCCATCACACCGGCCTCGGACATCCTGCACGAGCTGTCCAAGCACAAGCAGTTCGGGGTGCGGACCTTTCAGGCCGAGGATGAGATCTCCGGCATCGGAGCGGCCCTCGGGGCGGCATTCGGCGGCGCGTTGGGCGTCACCACCACGTCGGGGCCCGGCATCGACCTCAAATCGGAGACGATGGGCCTCGCCATCAGCCTCGAGCTACCACTTCTGATCATCGACATCCAGCGGGGCGGGCCGTCCACCGGGCTCCCCACCAAGACGGAGCAGGCCGATCTCCTCCACGCCATGTACGGGCGCCACGGCGAGGCGCCGCTTCCCATCGTCGCCGCCCGGACCCCGTCCCACTGCTTCGAGGCCACGATCGAGGCGGTTCGACTGGCGGTGAAGTACCGGACCCCGGTGATCCTGCTGTCGGACGGTTACCTGGCCAACGGCACCGAGCCGTGGCGGCTGCCCGACATCGACGACCTGCCGGAGATCGACCCGGGGTTCGCCACCGCACCCAATCACACCGGGGCCGACGGTCACGACGAGTTCTGGCCGTACGTCCGGGACGAGGAGACGCTGGCGCGTCCCTGGGCACCGCCGGGCCTGGCCGGTCTGGAGCACCGGATCGGAGGGCTCGAGAAGGCCGACGGTTCCGGCAACGTCGCCTATGACGGCCCCAATCACGAGCGCATGACCCGTCTGAGGGCGGCCAAGATCGCCGGCATCGCCCACGACATCCCACCGACCGATGTGGACGCCGACGAGGGGGCGGAGGTCCTGGTGATCGGGTGGGGGTCGACCTACGGCGCCATCGCCGCCGGCGTCCAACGGGTGCGGGCGCGTGGTGGCCGGGTGGCGCACGCCCACCTCGTCCATCTCAACCCCTTTCCTGCCGACCTCGGCGACGTGCTCGGCCGCTATCAGCGGGTGCTCGTGCCCGAGGTCAACCTGGGCCAGCTGAGCCGGCTGCTCCGCGCCGAGTACCTGGTGGATGCGGTGTCCTTCACGCAAGTGCAGGGAATCCCGTTCCGTGCCGCGGCCATGGAGGCCGCCATCCTTCAGCAGATCGACGGAACAGGCGAGAGCCTCACCGGAAAGGCCACCGACTGATGACCGACCTGGCTCACGCCGAAGGGTCCGCAGTGCCGGTCCCGCTGACGACCCGCAAGGACTGGTCTTCCGATCAGGAAGTCCGCTGGTGCCCCGGATGCGGCGACTACTCGATCCTGTCCGCGGTCCAGATGCTCATGCCCGACCTCGGGGTGCGCCGCGAGAGCACGGTGTTCCTCTCGGGGATCGGGTGCGCGGCCCGTTTCCCGTACTACATGAACACCTACGGCATGCACTCCATCCACGGACGGGCACCGGCCATCGCCACCGGACTGGCCACCACCCGGCCGGACCTGGACGTGTGGGTGGTGACCGGCGACGGTGATTCGCTCTCGATCGGGGGCAATCACCTGATCCACGCCTTGCGCCGCAACGTCAATATCACGATCCTGCTGTTCAACAACCAGATCTACGGACTGACCAAGGGCCAGTACTCCCCGACCTCGGAAGTGGCCAAGGTGACCAAGTCGACTCCGTTCGGCTCGCTCGAGCAACCCTTCAATCCTCTGAGCCTGGCGCTGGGGGCAGAGGCCGGGTTTGTGGCCCGCACCCACGATATGGATCGCAAGCACATGATGGAGACATTCCGTCGGGCCCACGCTCACAAGGGTGCATCGTTCGTCGAGATCTACCAGAACTGCAACGTGTTCAACGATGGGGCGTTCGAACAGATCACCGGCAAGGAACACCGGTCCGACATGTTGATCCCGCTGGTGCACGGGGAGCCCATCCGGTTCGGGCCCGAGGGCGAGCACGGAGTGGTGCTCCATCAGGACGGCTCGGTCGAGGTGGTGGAGGTGGCTGACGTCGGGGAGCCGACGTTGCTGGTCCACGATGAGCACCGCGACAACCCTGGTCTCGCCTTCCAGTTGAGCCGGTTGTCACGTGGTCCCTACGAGCCCACTCCGATCGGGGTGTTCCGCGACGTGGATCGACCCGAATACGGGGCGGAGATGGCCCGCCAGATCGACGAGGCCACTGTCCGCCGAGGCCAGGGGGACCTGCACGCCCTCCTGCGTTCCGGCTCCTCGTGGACCGTGGAGTAGTAGGCCTCCGTCTCAGCCCGGAGTCTGTCCGGTGAAGGTGGCATAGTCGCCGTCGGCGTTCATCATCATGCAGAACTGGGCACTCGAGCAGGACAACGACGTACCGATGTCGGTGTACTGGGTGGCGGCCGGCAGCACCGGTTGCGGGGCCGACCAGGTGCCCCCGTTCCACGTCATCACGGAGCCACCGGCATCGGCGGCCATGCAGAACGTGGCGGTGGGACACGTGATGGCATCGAGCCCGCCGCCGGGGTCGATGGTCTGTTTGGCCGACCAGGACCGGCCGGTGGTGCGGGCGGAGAGGCCGGTGCCGTTGACGATGGCGCACAGATTGACCGTGGGACAACCGATGGCGGTGGGTTGGACCGCCCCCGGGGCGAGGGAGGTGGTCCACGGTCCGACCTCCTTGGACCAGGTGGCGCCGTTCCAGTTCAGCACGGCTGTTCCGACGACAGCAGTGCAGGAGGATGGACTCGGGCACGCGATTCCGACTCGTCCGGCCTGGTAGAGCGCCACCGAGCTCGCCAGGCCTGCTGCGGCGCCGAAGGCCTGCGGTGGGAGCCAGACCCCGTTCTTGAGGACGGTGGCGGTCCCGGTGTTGCCCACCGCGGCGCACGACGCCGGGGCCGCGCAGGCCACCGCGACGGTGCGTGATGCGAGGTGACCGGCACCGGGATCGGCCGGATTGGCGGGAAGGGTCGGTGCCGGACCCACCGGGGAGGGCGCCGACCAGTTGGTGCCGTCGCCGGTGCTGGTGTGACCTGAGGCGTCCACGATGACGCACGACGGACCAGCGGTGCAGGCGATGGCGGGCAGGATCGGTGCCGACACCGCACCGGATGCTGGTGCGGGGTAGTAGACGGACGGTTGGGACCAGGTGGCCCCGTCCCACGACACCGCCACCCCCGACCCGGAGGACAGCTCGGTGCCGGACCCGTCGGTGCCACCACCTGCCGCGACGCAGAAGGTGTCCGAGATGCAGGAGAGCGACGTGAATCCTCCTCCTGGCGGGAGCGTGGTCAACGACTGGGTCCACCCCGGTGCCTGCCGCACCGGTGCCTGAATGGTGGTCGGGGTGACTGACGGGGCCGCCGTTGTGGAGGTCGTGGTCAGGGGAGCCGTCGTGGTGGGCGGAATGTGCCGGTGGCTCGCGGTCGGGGTGGCCGACGACGAATTCGAGCACGCCGACCCCACGATGGTCAGAGCCGTGAGGGTCAAGATCGTGATCGTCCGCCGCTGGGCCACGTGTCCCCTCACTTTGGTCCCGTCATCCAGGCTGGGGTTGAACGATCCTCCAGGATAACGGCCGGAGCTGCGAGAACGTCGGCATCAGTCGGCATCAATGGGCATCAGTCGGCATCAATGGGCATCAGTCGGCATCAGTCGGTCGGAGGGCCGACGTCAACGCTCGGCGAACTAGGCCTGGGCCGGCTCGTCGAGGGTCCGGAAGACCATACCGGTTCGGGGTTTGGGGAAGAAGAAGGTGCTCTTCGGGGGCATCCGGCGGCCGGCCTGGGCCCATTCGGCGATCTGGTCCACCGACACCGGACGGAGCAGGAGTACCGCCTGCACGGCTTCGGAGGCCACCGCGCTGATCCCCTCCTGCCAGGAGTTGATGAAGGTCAGCTCGTGATCGGGGAGTTCGGCGATGACCAGGGCCACCATGGACGAGTCCAGGTTGGACCCTGCCGCCTCCGGCGTGCCGTCCTTGGGGGAGAGCAGCCACGCGCCGGAGGGCATGATCAGGGCCAGCGCACCGGACTCCGCCAGCGCACTGGTGGTCCGTTCGTCGAAGTCTCCCGCACGAGTGACGTCGAACCACGACGAGCAGGCGTCCACCAGATCGAGTCCGTCAGGCAGCCCCGAGAGGGCGCGATGGATGGGCCCGACGTTGAGTTGGTCGTCACTGAGCTCGACGATCAACGCCATGACCAGGTCGTCGCCACAATGACGGTCATCGCTGTCGGTGGTTGCCGCTGGGCGGCGCCCGCTCCGGTAGGCCCGGGCCGTCTCGTATCGGTGATGCCCATCGGCGAGGACCACGTCGGATCCTGCGATCCGATCCCGGACGTCTCGGATGGTGTCGGCATCGTCGATGACCCACACCTCATGGAGGACGCCGTCGCCGTCCACGGCTCTGGCATCTGCCGCGTCGTCGCGTTGGAAGGTCTTGGTCAGGCCGGTGTCGAGGGACAGTCCCCAGATGGGCGAGAGGTTGGCCCGGGTGGCAGTGAGCAGGTCGAGACGGTCGCTCTTGGCCTTGGGCAGGGTCTGTTCATGGAGACGGATCGACCCTGCGCTCTCGTCGTCGATGCCGAGGGCTCCGATCACACCGTTGGTGGGCCGACCGTGCGGGGGCGTCATGCGGTAGGCGTACAGCGAGGGATGGGGATCACGGACGACGAGGCCTTCCTCCTGCCACTGCTCCAACAGCCGGGCGGCATTGGCATAGCGGTCCAGACCGGCGCGGCGGTCGGGCTCGGGGAGCTCGACCAGAACGGCATTGGCGCTGTGCCGTGCCACCAGGGCTGATCGATCCTGGGGACCGATGACGTCGTAGGGAGGGGCGACGACCATCGACACGTCCACCCGCGCGACGTCGTACCGGAGGCCGGCAAACGGCTCGAATCGAGGCATTGCCACTGCGTAGCACACCACCGTCACCCCCCGGACCCGCCCTTACGAACCGGGTTCCCTGCAGGATCGAAACCTTCATGCGTACTGGGCGATGAGTCCGGCCAGGGCCTGGGCTCCGGCCGGCTGGAGATGGACCTGGTCCGGCGTGAACCACTCCGGGTGGCTTGATGAGAGGGCCTGCCAGTCCGCCAGCACGGCGACTCCCGGGTATCGGGCGACCCCGGCGGCCAACGCCGCGTTGTCCGGTACCTCCCACGACCGGGGGACGTCGACGTTGACGAACACCACCCGCTTGACTCCGGTGGCCGCCTGCATCATGGCGTCGAAGTCCGAGGAGGTCACCGATCCGTTGGTGCCCAGCTCGACCACCAGCACGGTGCCGAGCGTTCCGGCGGCCCGGTCCGCCTGGACCACCCCGATCCCGGTCTCGAACTGCCGGCTGACCAGGCCATCGATCTGTACACCGGGCACGTCCTGTTGGAGGTTGGGCTGGATATCCAGCATGATCGAGTCACCGACCGCGGTCACCGGCCCGGCGAGCGGGATCTGGTTGGTCGGTGCCGTGCTGGTCGAAGGCCCGATTGTGCTGGTGCTGGTCGACCCCGTCGACCCCGTCGACCCGGTCGGAGGGACGCTGGTCGGCGGGGAGGCCGCTGTGCTGGGGTCCGACGATCCCGCGGCCAAGCTGGCGCCGGCTGTGACGGCGACCGGAGGGACGGCACGCCCGAGCGTCGTGCGCTGGGCCAGGCCCAATCCGAGGAGGGCAAGCAAGAGCGCCACCAGCCCCATCCCGATGATCCGGTCGATCCGACTGATGCTGCCCATCCGCTCCAGTGTGCCCTGTCAGGGGCGGGATCGGGCGCCACTTCCCGTAGGAGCCCGGTTGGGCGACGCGGCCGGCCGCACTCGGATGAGCTCGCTGGTGAGCCACAAGGCCAGGGCGGCCCCCGAGTAGCAGAAGCCGAGGATGACCACCGCGGTCCAACCGCCCGTCCCGTAGGCCAGACCGGTGGTGGCTGATCCGATGGCGCCCCCGACGAAATACGTGACCATGTACCCGGTGTTGAGCCTCGACCGGGCTGAGGGGTCGATGCCGAAGATCAGCTGTTGGTTCTGGATGTGGACCGCCTGGATACCGAGGTCACCGATCACGATGCCTGCGATCAGGGCCCACAGCTGGCTGGCGCCAACGTCCAAGAGGCCGATCGCCGCCACCGTGACGGCCAAAGAGCCCCCGGTGACCCATCGCTCGAGGCCCCGGTCGGCCAGGCGTCCGCTGAAGGACGCGGCCAGGGCTCCTCCGGCCCCGAGCAGGCCGAACAGCCCGATGACGGCCTCGCTGTCATGGTACGGGGGGCCGATCAGCAGGAAGGCGAGGCTGGTCCAGATCACGTTGAAGGTGGCGAACGCCAACCCGCCGATGGCCGAGCGCAGGCGCAGCAGAGGTTCCGTCCGCATGAGGTGGACCGTCGACCCGAGCAATCGCCAGTAGCCGATCGAGGGTCGTTCGAGTTCGTCCGGCAGTCGACGGTAGAGCAGGCCCGCCAGCACCAACACCACGGCACAAGCCACCACGTAGACGGTGCGCCATCCGGCCGCCTCGGCGATCAGCCCCGACACCGTTCGGGCCACGAGGATCCCGAGCAGGAGCCCGCTCATCACGGTCCCTACCACTCGTCCCCGTTGCTGGTCGCTGGCCAGGGAGGCGGCGAAGGGGACCAGAATCTGTGCTGACACCGAACACAGCCCGGCGATGGTGACGGCGACGATCAGGACGGTGATATCGGGCGCTGCCGACGCCACGAAGAGGGCCAACGCGGCCAGCAGGAGGATTCCGGGCACCAGGCGCCTACGGACCACGATGTCACCCAGGGGCACGATCAGGGCCAGCCCGACGCCGTAGCCGACCTGAGCGGCGGTGATGACGAGCGAGACGCGGCCCGAGCCGGCGTGGAGGTCACGGGAGATTTGCGGAAGGAGCGGCTGGGCATAGTAGAGGTTGGCGGCCGAAACACCGCAGGCCACGGCAAAGAGCGTCACCAGGCCGGGGGTCATGGCTCGGCCGGTCGAGGGATGGGACATGAGGCACCCATGATCGCCCAGGGCACGCTCCGGCGCGGCAGGAACACGGCGGTCGCGCTGTCTCGGGCCGGTTGCGAGGATGTATGCGGGGTGGCACGTCTGGTCCACTGATCGCAGGCCATGGTCCCGGCAGCACCAGACCGCCTCGTAGACTCGGCCCCGTGAACGGCGTCAGCCAGGGCATCGGGGGGAGCTCGAGGGTTGACTCGTACGCAGCATCGAACGCTGCCGCTGATGCGGATGTAGACGCTTATGCAGACACTGGCTCGAGGATGGGGGAGAGCACCCTGAGCACCGTGGACCCGGACCAGCCGATCGAATCCGGCGTCGACCGGATCGTGACCGTTCCCAACGCCATCACCCTGGTTCGACTGGGTTGCATCCCCCTGTTCCTGTGGCTCCTGTTCGGAGCCGACCGGCAAGCCGCCTCTGCCCTCTTGTTGGGTGTGCTCGGCGCCACGGATTGGATCGACGGGTATGTGGCGCGTCGATTCCATCAGGTCTCGACGGTCGGCAAGGTGCTCGATCCGGTGGCCGACCGGGTGCTGGTGGTGACCGCGGTGATCGCCATCATGGTGCAGGGAGCCGTTCCGATCTGGTTCGGGGTGGCCACGCTGGCGCGCGAGGTGGTGGTGTCCGGAGCAGTGCTGTTGTTGGCATCGCTCGGGGCGGCTCGGATCGACGTCTTGTGGGTCGGCAAGGCCGGCACCTTCGCCCTGATGTTCGCCTACCCGGCGTTCCTGCTCAGTTACGGCACCGCGGTGTGGCAGGGCCCGGTCCACGTCGTCGCCTGGGTGACCGGCATCATCGGCCTGGCGTTGGCCTGGTGGGCGGCCGGCTCGTACATCCCGCTGGCCCGCCGAGCGTTAGCCGACGGGCGTCGGGGCCGACGGCCCGGCCCTGGGGCCGAGCCGACCGGAGGTGTCGCGCCGTGAAGGCTGTCATCATGGCCGGCGGCGAGGGCACCAGGCTGCGCCCGCTGACCTCCAACCAGCCCAAGCCCATGCTTCCCATGGCCAACATCCCGATGATGGAGCACGTGGTGAACCTGCTCCGTCAGCACGGCTTCGAGGACATCGTGGTCACCGTGGCGTTCATGGCCAACTCCATCCGCACCTACTTCGGCGACGGCTCCGAGTTCGGGGTCCGCATGGTCTATGCCACCGAGTCGACTCCTCTGGGCACTGCCGGTTCGGTCCGGAACGCCCGGGACGAGCTCGACGAGCGTTTTCTCGTCATTTCAGGTGACGTGTTGACCGACATCGACCTCAGCGAGTTGGTTGAATTCCACGACCAACGGGGGGGCCTGGCCACGCTGGCCCTCAAGGCCGTCGACAATCCGCTGGAGTTCGGAATCGTCATCACCCGCGAGGATGGGTCGATCGAGCGATTTCTCGAGAAACCCACCTGGGGACAGGTGTTCAGCGACACCATCAACACGGGAATCTACGTACTCGAGCCGGAGATCTTCGACTTCATACCCGCGGATCAGGCGGTGGACTTCTCGGGCGAGTCGTTTCCGGCCGCACTGGCCTCCGACAAGCAACTCTTCGGCTATGTGGCCGACGGCTACTGGGAGGACGTGGGCACGCTCGAGGCATACCTGAAGTCCCATCAGGACATCCTCGACCAGCGGGTGCAGGTGAACGTCAAGGGATTCCAGCTGCGCCCCGGGGTGTGGTTGGGCAAGGGCGCGGAGATCGACCCCAGCGTGGTGATCGACGGGCCGGCGGTCATCGGGGACAACTGCGTGATC
>Ga0307373_10010825_pt1 | contig 13348 bp, 9 predicted proteins | sample OX2MG_FD_202534 | JGI IMG/M metagenome (GOLD analysis project Ga0307373, IMG submission 202534) | Soil microbial communities from Risofladan, Vaasa, Finland - OX-2 | ecosystem: Environmental > Terrestrial > Soil > Coastal area > Acid sulfate soil | place: Finland: Risofladan, Vaasa | collected... | reverse complement strand
TGGCGGATGGGGCTACGCTTATTTTCCCTACGTGGCCCGGTTCGTTCGGCCGCTGAACCTTCCAACGCTTAGCCATACGGGGCGATTCCATCAGAGTTGGGGCGATTTCGGCAGCCTCAAACCCGAAGCCGCCCTGAAATACGAATGCTGCCTTATCCTGAGCCAGGGTATGACCAGCGGCGTTGGCGATCAGTTACATCCCCGCGGCACGCTCGACCCGCCAGCCTACGCCGAGATCGGCCGGATTTATGGACACATCCAGGCCTGCGAGCCGTGGGTGGCCGGCGGAACGCTGTTATCGGAGATCGCCGTGCTCGTAAATCCTGAGCAGGGCGACAACCCCGGCCCGGTGGGGCTGGGAGTAGTCCGGGCGCTGCAGCAGCTGAGATATCAGTTCGATCTCCTGCCACCAAGCGCGAATCTGGATGGCTATCCGGTGGTTATTGTGCCCGAATCGATCCGGATTGATACTGCGCTCGCTTCCAAACTTGCCGATCATCTCGCCGCCGGCGGCGGGCTGCTCGTCTCCGGCGCGGCCGCCCTGGACGAGAATGGTCAGCCGGCGATGGAGGAACTCGGTATCTTAACTTCCGGCGAGAGCCCGTATTCCGACACCTATGTTCGGCCCGTTCGAGGATTCGCCGACTCGCTCGCCGGTATGGACCATATTATTCATAAGCGAGGATTCCGGATGGCGCCACAAGAGGGCGCCCATGCGCTGGCAAGCGTCGTGGAGCCGTATTTTGAACGGACGTACGAGCATTTTTGCTCGCACAGCCAGACTCCGCCCGACCGGCTCTCACCGTACTCGATGGTGGTTCAGAACGGCCAGGCCATCACCGTCTCAGTTCCCATCTTCACGATCTATGGAACCTATGGGAACATTCCCGTCCACGATCTGATCCGCGCTTGCCTCGCGAAGCTGCTTCCCGAGCCGCTCATCCATGATGGAGGCCCGGCGCACCTCGAAACTTCCGTCGTGAAAAAGGATGAGACGACGGTGGTACATCTGATAAGTTACTGCCCGGTCCGGCGCACGCCTGAGCTGGACCTCGTGGATGACCCGTTCCCCCTCGTAGAGATGCCGCTGTCCGTGAAACTGCCGCGTCCGCCGAAACGTGTGATACTCGCGCCCGAAAACCTCGAGATTCCGTTCGAATACCGCGACGGCCGCGCCGAAGTCAAAATCACCTGCCTGGACGGGCACGTGATGGTGGTGTTAGAATAGGTGTTGGGTGTTGGGCGTTAGGTGACGTGCGGTGGAACACGGATAGACCGCCGCTGGAAGTGAGTGGACATTTATGAAGCAGCATTGCAAATCAAACCATCTCGACGATCCGGCGTCACTGGCGGTGATTGCGATCGCGACCGGGCTGCTGGCGCCGCTTGCCTTGAGCGCTCTTCTGAGCGTCTTCCCCACGCTCGCGCCTCCCCGTTATCATCCACCAGCACACTGGGCAATCTGGTGGTTCATAACAGGATCGGCGGGGCTGCTATTTGCCGGCGCGGGGGCGCTGATAATGGCGTTTCGCTGCCCACCCCGGCTGAGGCTGCTATTCTGGCTGATCGCCGGCGTCGTGATTTCGCCCCTCATCGGCCCACTCGCCTTGATGCTTGTATATCTGCCTGACCTGCCGTCCCTTCGATTGGCCATGCGGTACGAAACGCCGAATGCTCTCACATTGTATCTTATCGGGAATCTCGTGGTTGCTGTGGCGGCCTGGGCGATTGAGAAGCAGCTTGCCAGTAGAAACCGGCGCTGGTGCGAGACAGAATCCGGGACCAACCCCGCTGTCACAGTTCTGTAGCTCCAATCCACCGGCTGCGACCTTTGAACGGCGGACGTCCGGAGCGGCCCGCCGCGTCTGAACCCCCTGAAGTGGGCCTCCGGGCGAATCTATGCTCTCCTCCGAGGGCAGGCGAGGCTGAGCCGCACTGTCGCGCTGCTTGCCGGCCGCTCACGCTGTGGCGCTTCGTCTGCCGGACGGCCAACGCTTGCTCTGCTCTGTTCTTCTGTCCTCCGTCTTCCTCTCGCTTGCCCCGTGTCCCCGTGTCCCCCGTGGTTAATCGCTTATGCTTGTCCCCGCGAATCTCTGCGGAACTCCGCGTCTCGGCGGGGAGTTTTACCCCGCCTGTTGCGCGAAGAGTAAAACGCTCAGCGCGGTGTAGTCGTCAGCCGGCTCAACACACGGCCAGACCGACACATAATCCCGGTAGCGGGCGCCGTGCCCATTGAACTGCGCGAACCGGTCGCCGGTATCAGGACCCGTTTTCATACCCGTTTCCAGACCGCTCAGATTGGCGCAATCCGCTGGCGACGCCGGGCCATCCACGGTCGCTCCGAGTAGAATCGCACCCGTTCCATCCAGTGAGCCGGCCAGATTCGCGATCTGGTGATGGAGATGAACCGGGAAGGTCGTCCCGGCGCCCACGATGAATGACGTTCCCCACGCGTTTTCACCGAGCGCCCAGTTCCGCTCCTGCCGGCCGAACGCGGCAAATTCCGGCGCGCCGGCCAGTTCATCGTAGAGCGCCGCCTCTACGGCATACCCCAGCGCGTGCGGCGTCGCATCCCCACTGCCGTAGGCGACACCCAATCCAAACGGATCGGTCTGCGCCTGCTGAATTCCTCGGTTCAGTTGATCGCTCAGGTCATCGAGAAGATCCGCCCTGCTCACTTCCAGATCATCGGAATTCGCTGAACCGGCCATCGCCCGGTACAGCTCGTAGTGCGCCAGGCCGCTCACGTCATAGAGGTTGAGTGAATCGGTTCCATCGTTCGGGCTGAGCATATACTCCTGCGCCCAGTGCGCAGCCTGCCGGAGATAATAACTGGCGGGGTGGTCAAGCTGAAGGTCGCTTTGCGACAGCGCCTTATAGATCTCCACAGCGCCCAATTCCATGTCGTCGCGCCAGGATACTTCCGGATAGCAATCATGCGGCGCCGTCGTTAAGAGCTTCCCAATGTTCGTAGTCTTCGCCAGATCATAAATGGAGACAGCGTTCCGGAGACACTGCTCAGCGTACGCGGGATCACTCTCCCGGTAAACCTGGAACCCGAGGGCGAAGGCAGCGGCCATCCGGCCGGCAAGGTTGGGGCTTACCGGAGCACCGGGCGGGCCGGCGCGGAAAACCGGGCGGAACCGGACGTAGTAGGCGGGATCTCCGGGAGAAACCGCAAGCCGGTCGTCCGTTTCGGGCAGCCGCCAGGAATCATGATCACCCTGGATCGATCTATCATTGCCATCCGCGATTCCCACCTGGTAATAGAGCGTTTGAGTATCGGAATCCCACATCCGATCCAGCCAATCGAGCCCGTAGCGCGCTTCATCCGCGAAGTCCGATCCCGGCGCGGTCAAAAGACCGGGGTACCGCCGCACGCTGAAAAGAAGGACATCATCCACGTAGCTCGCGGTCTCGACGAACTTCAGATAGTCGCCGGCGTCGAACCAGCCGCCGGAAGCGTCCACCGGGCCACCGACTCGCGTGAGCGGTCCCACCGGTGCGCCATGCCGCATTGCCGGCGTTTCATAAACCAGCGCCTCTTCGTCGCTCAAGTGGGAGGGCTGGCGATCCATCACCGATGGATCAACTTCCCGGCCGTCGTGCTGCGCCTGATAGAAGAAGAGCGCGTTCGCAAGCAGCGGTTCATAGAGATTGGCGCCGCTTTCTATCGGGAAAGTGGGAGAAACGGCGCGCAGGGAATCGCCCATGTCCAGATAATATCGTCCCGGTGTCTCCAGGGCGCTAAAATCCAAGGTGTAGGTAAACGGATAGGCCGCCGACCAGAAACCGCGTGCCGCCCCCACCGGCCCCCGAAATACAACCGCTCCGGTCGCGGCGTTAACCACGCGAAATCGGCCGGAAGTCACGGGCGAGTCACCCATCAAAGTGGCCGCTTTCGGCTCGCCCAAACGATATCCGACCTGGTTCACCCGGATCCATCCCGATCCAGGGGATGGCGAATCCGCTCGGGTTTGAAGAGGATGGGCGCCGAGGAAAGAGAGAGCGCCTCCCATGATCAACGATATCACCACTACCCGGATCCGTCCGGTTTCCCCTCCAATAATCTTCCTTTCCGCCACTAGCTCCACCTCTCCTATCCCTGGCATCCTGCCACTTCCTATCCCTGGCATCCTGCCACTTCCTATAAGCGTATCTTACCCAAATAGCGGGCGCGACGCGCGGACGGAGGACGGAGGACGGAGGACGGAGGAATAGCCCACCGCGGAGACCGCGCCACACAGGCAGGGACGCCTGCGCCACACAGGCAGGGACGCCTGCGCCACTGGTACGTCGGTCCTCCTACAGCGCGCTCCTGTCTATACTGGAGGAAACGCGCGATTTGTGACGAAAACGGACGTTGATATAGCCGGCGGACGATTCGAGTGCCGGCGGCAGCTGAAACGCAGAGCGAATGGACATACGAGAAGCGAGCCATTTGGAAGACACATTAAGCCGAGCGGAGCGGTTCTTTGACGCGCACGACGTGGAGATCGTACGCTTAGAATGGTGCGACCTGCACGGAGTGAGCCGCGGGAAGCATGTGTCCCGGGGGCATTTCCTGACGGCTCTTGAAACGGGCGCCACGTTCTCGAGCGCCGCGCTTCAGATGGATCTGCAGGGAGAGGCGTATCTGCTGCCCGGCGAATCCGCGAGTCCGTCATGGGCGAGTCTGATCGGCCGGCCCGATCCGGAAACGCTCCAGCCGTCCTTTATCGAACCGCGAGCGGCGCGCTGCCTGGTGGATCTTTATACGGCGGATGGCCGGCCCGAGCCAGCCTCTCCACGATATGCGCTGCAGCGTGTGGTAGAGGAGGGCCGGTCGATGGGGCTGGAGGCCTCAATCGGGATTGAGTTGGAGTTTTACCTGCTGCGCTTTTCCGATGGCGCCATCGGAAGCGGTATGGACGGCTCGCTGCCGGCCGACCGCCAGGTCTACCGGATGCAGAGCTCGGCCGAGGAGCGAGGATTTCTAGATGCCCTCCACCGCCAGATGAGCGCGGCCGGTGTGGGGGTTGAGGCGTACTGCGCGGAAGATGGTCCCGGCCAGTTCGAGATAATCCTGCAGCATGGGCCGGCCGTAGCCATGGCGGACGCCGCGTTCACCGCACGCAACCTCATCAAGGAACAGGCCGCCCGGCAGGGTCTGCTGGCGACCTTTCTCTCCCGTCCGCTTGCAAGTTACAGCGGATCCGGCGCCCACGTCCATCAAAGTCTCCGCACCCTCTCCGGGGAGCCCGTCATTCCTTCGGAGGAGCAACGGGATCAATCCCCCTTCTGGCGTTATCTGGATGGCCAACTTGCGGCCTTCAAAGACGCCAGCGCATTTTACCTCCCGACGATCAACGCCTACAAGCGAATCGCGCTGCGGCCTCCGGCGCCAATTCGGATCGACTGGGCTTACGAGGATCGGAGCGCCGCTATCCGACTGCTGCGCGGGGCCAATGGAAGTCTTCGCCTGGAGAACCGCGCCATCGCCGGTGAGGCGAATCCCTACCTGAGTGTGGCGGCGTCACTGGCCGCCGGTCTGGAGGGTGTCCGGAATCCGGCGCCGCTCCCGGATTTTTCGAAGCGGCTTCACTTCGGACCTGCTCAGCCGATGTCACCGACCGGCGAACCAATTCCTGCTTCTCTCAGCGCTGCCCTCGACCATCTCTCCGCATCCGCCGTGATGCGCCGGTGGCTGGGTCCGCAGCTCGTAGACCTGTTCCTGATGCTCAAACGCGCTGAAGTCCGCCGTTACGAAACCGCCATCACCGATTGGGAGCTGCGAGAGTACCTCAATCTGCTGTAAGGGGACGGAGGACGGTGAGAAGGTGAGTGTGTGAGAGAGTGAGAGGGAGTGCGGTGGTTAACCCCGGTGGGGTTTCGCAAATACAGACCGCCAATTCATTGCGCTTTTCCTTCCTGCCCTTCGTGTTCGTTTTTAGGCGTCGGCCCGGCGCCAACGCTGGCGAGGACGGCGTCCCAGGCGAGATTGGAGGCGAGGGCATTGAGAAGCAGGGAGTCAAAAGCGTCGTCATCGACCTCGTTGGTGGAGACGGCGTAGAGAATGTCACCGTCGTAGATGGTATGGAACGGCTGTATGGCCCGCGCCATGGAGCTGTGAACCTGGCGTGCAAGCTGGCGCAGAGAACGGGAATCGAGTTTCTGATTGGTTACGACCACCGTGAGTGTGGTATTGCCATGAGGCGGCGGCCCGTCCCCCTGGACCAGACGCTCATCAATAAGCTCATCAATGGATTCACGGCGCCCGGTCAGGGGATTGAGATGGCCCCGCGCGACATTTCCCTGCCGGTCTACGATGGCGCCGAGCGCGTTGACAACCGTGAAGACAGCGACCTTTGTGGAGCGGATCTGTCGGAAAGCGCCGCCCTGCCCGCCCGGCTCTCCACGATCGAATGAAAACCCATTCCCCACGGAAGCGGATCGGCCGGCCCCGCGTGATCCCTGCAAAAAACAACCCGGGCGGGCGGCTCGAAGCGCGGCTCGACCAAGCGCGTTATCGGGATAGATGGCGTTATCCCGAGCCCGGAAGTCATAGATAACAGCGCCGGAGACGAGAGCCATGTCAAAAAAGCCGGTGGAGTAATCTCTGGCGGCAAAGATTTCCGCTGAAACTCCCGTCACGGCCTCCAGCCCGTAGAGAGACCCGCCGGTAAGGCAGATTCCATGCAGCCATCCCTCCCCATGCGAGAGCTGCTCCGTAAAAATCGAGGCAAACGATCCGCCGCGGATATCTACCGCCGCCGAAACCCCCGCCGGAAAATAGAAAACGGTGCAGCCGGTCGGCCCCTCCTCATACTCCGCTACGCCAATCTGCATCGCCGGAAAATCGAATTCCAGCGCCGGCCCCTGGGACGGGATAAACGGATCGAGATGGGTATTGCTATTGGTTTTCATGGGGTACCTCGCATCTCATTCACACGCCCCTACGTGTCGACGTTTCGCCGCCGGGGCGACTGGATGCGCGTGGGCGCCAGGGAAGAGCCGCTCCCCGAGACAGGCGTTCGGGATAACCGGGCGAGTTGACCGCGATAGCCGCCAAGCTCAGGTTTAGAGAGCGTGACCTGAGCGGTCAGGAGGCCGCAGTTGAGGCAAAGGCGACCGCTGAGGCCTTCGCGGATGATCTGCACCGCGCGAGCGTCACCGGGCTTCAACGGCTTTCCCATCAGGAATAGCGGCAGATCAGGCCCACCGCCGGCGTCCACAGTGACCTCGACCGTCTCCGCGCGGCAGTGGCCGCATCTAACGGACTCCGATAGCCCGATCTCAATATTGACCGGCGGCGGGTCTAACACGCCGCCGAAAAAGGCGCGGGTGTCAATCGCTGTTCTCGCGGCCGGTATTCAAGTCCTCTTGCGAAAACGCGACCCGGCGATTGGTATGGGTCTGGATGTAACGGGCCGCGGGCGCCCCGCCCGGGTCCTCTTCCGTCACGAGCCCAGCGCCCGGCGAACCGTACATCTCGTACAGCACTTCCACCTGATCAGCGTCATTCATCAGGCGGTCTGTCTGCCGCCGAACCCCATGATAGGTATAGCTCTTATCGTTCACGATCTTCTCCAAACAGGACGGTCAGTGTGTGGGTGTGTGAGTGTGTGAGTGTGTGGGACGGAGGAGGGAGGGCAAGAGGCGTTAGGTTTGATTCATCCTTCATCCTTCATCCTTTGTCTTTACACCGCCGCCCTGCCGGCCTCCAATTCGGAGAGCGCGAGGTCGGCGTCACGACTGATGACGCCTTCCGGATCGGCGGCGCGCGCGGCGCGCAGGCACGCCTCACCCTCATTGATCTGGCCCTGCCGGGCTAACAGTTGCCCGAGCGACATCCATGCGAGCGGGTTATCGGAATCGGCGTGTACCGCCGCCCGGAAGCGTTCCGCCGCCGCCTGCGGATCCCCGACCGCCAGCTGCGCCTCACCCATTGCGTGCAGAAGTCCCGCCTCATCCCGGTGATTCAGACCGGGACCCTCCAGCGCCGCTTGAATCTCTTCCTGCGCCTCGAGCGCCCGGCCTTCCCGGATGAGAGATCGGCTCAGCCAGATCGCGGCCTGGCGGCGCAATTCGGGATTTCCGTCCACCGATCCGAGATATCGTTTCGCGACCCGCGCCCAATCCGACGCATCCGTATAGCGCTCAGATTCGAACGAACCGTGGGCGTGAGCCACCGCAATCGCGGCATCTAAAATCGGCGACATCCCTTCGTAATCGCGGGCATTTTCGAGCGCCACGCAGGCTTCATGAATTTCGCCCTGCCAGAAGAGAGCCTGGGCCTGTACCAGAAAACAGATTGCCCGGATATGGCGGTACTGGCATCCGCTATCCAGCACCTCACGCGCCCGGGTCATCGCCTCGGCGAATTCTCGTTTCTCACAAAGACACGCGGCGAGATAGGCGGCGATCACGAGGCGGACGAGCGGGGTTTTGCAGGAGTCTTCCGCCGCTCGCAGCAGCGCGATGGCATGATCGACCTGACCTTGCAGCATGCAAACCCGGGCCCGTGCCTGGGCCAGAACCGGCCTATTAACCGGCGGCACACCAAGACGCTCAGCCTCGTCGAGAGCGCGGCTTGCCTCATCCGGCTGCCCCAGCGCCACCCACGCCGACGCCATGATCTGGTAGATCATACCCCGGTGGTCCGGCCGCTGCATCCCCGCCTGGAGGGCCTGCTCCATCTCCTGAAGCGCTTCTTTCGCGCGTCCCATCATCACCAAAAGCATACCAATCTCACGGCGCGCCGCCGCCGCCGCCGCGGGATCGGGCGCCCCGCCGCGCTGCAGCGCCTCTCGCGCGGTTTGGAGCGCCTCGGGGTACCGGCCCATTCTTCCCATGGCGTCCGCGTAGTTCACCATGGCATAGCGCACTCCGCGCCGCCAGTGGGGTGACAGCTCGATCGCCTTCTCAGCCTCTTTCTGACTCTCGTCCATCTTGCCCAGCAGCAGATAAGCATGGGCACGATTGATGTGCGCCAGCGCATGAACATAGCGAGAACGAGACGTTCGCTCGGCCTGGTTGCAGGCGTCCAGCGTCAATTCCGGCTGCGCCATTTCCGCATGGCACGCCGAGAGATTGATATAACAGGTGGCGCGCAGACCCGGCAGCGGCTGCACGCGCGCGGCAAACTCAAACGCGCGTGCCGCGCGATCGTACTTTTGTTGGCTGTAAAGCACACTGCCCGCCAGCATCGGCCCGATCAGCACACCTTCAGCGCCAAGAAGAACTATGGAAAATGGATCCAGCAAGCGTTATAAACCCTCCTGGTAGGAGCGCAATCCCTTGCGCGATTTACCCGGCAATCACCACCTGGCTCTGGTTCGAAGCGCTATCCCAACTCTCCGACCTTTTATCGGAGAACATTACGTCTGGAAAGATAACGCCCCGGTAACAATGCGGAACGGCCAGCAGACGATGAACGAACTATTACGCCGGCCATCGCCAGGACCAACGCCGCCAACGCCGCTAAGAATACACCGAACCGAAACGAGAGCGGACGGTATTCTAGTGTAACGTGGTGGACGCCTGCCCTCAATACAATAGACTGGAAAAGCTCGGAATCGGTTCGAATTGGCGCCGTCCCGCCATCCACTCGTGCGCTCCAACCGGGTATCGACGCGTTCAGAACCACCAGCCGGCCGGGACCATACGCCCGGTCGATTGTGATCTTCCCCGGCCGCCAGTCGAGCACACGGGGGCGCCGGCCAACCGGATGCGCCGGGTCGCCCCTCCCAATAAAGGCCCGCGGCCTCGCCGACCGGACCCGGTAGAGAAAGACCTCGCCCGCCGAACCGATGGCACGCAGATCCGGCGCCGAGATGGGCGCAGAGGAAATCACTACGTCCACCCCGGACGCGCCTATAAGCGGCGAGCCCGGATTCGAAAGCAAGACTAAGTTCTCATTTTCGATGGGCGAGGGCGAACTTCCTTGTAAACGCTTCACATAATCGACATAGGCGCGAGTGTTGAGCGAGTCGTAGCCTCCGAGGCTGGCGATGCCGTAGTAAGCGGCCGTGTTGGGCGGCAGCGGCGCCGGAGCCGCCGCCCGATTGGGACTCTCCGTGAGCGTCCATCCCCGCGCCACCTCCATCACCCGGAACGGTCTGAGGGCGCGAATCGCTCTTATCGGGGACGAGACTGGAAAAACGTCCTTTGCCGGCGCCGTGCGGATAACATGAGCGCCAAAGTAAAGGAGCTGCCCGACCGTGAGCGCGATCAGCGCGGCCAGGCCCGGCCGGCGCGCCGTGGGCCGCGCCCGGATAACGCCGGCGAGGATCGCGCCAACGATCAGCAGCACGGCCGGCGCGATGGCTTCACCGGCGCGATCCAGCAGCATCCCACCCGGGTCCTGATACCACGCGGCGGTGGAATAACTCGCGATGGCAAACGCGGCCGCCGCGCAGAACGCCATACCCAGGAGAACGACCATTCCAGAATCAATCGCGGAGACGGCTGCGGCGCGCCAGGGCCCTGAGACGGAACGGCTAAGGGCGTCCACTCCCACCGCGGCCAGGCCCGCGGCCGCGAATGCGAACAAGAAGAGCATTCGCGCTGTGCCGGCCATCCCACTGAAACCCGGTATCAGAAAATAGAGCGGCGCATTCAAGAGCGTTCCCGCGGCAAGCAGCAGCGCCACGACCGCCAGAACAATGAAGAACCTCGTGATCGGGCTGCGCCGCGCTTCCCGGAGGCCATTGATCAGGAGCACGATTGGGATCGTTCCGAAAAAGACGCAGGTTTCGTAGAAGTTAGCCGAGAAGAAGGGCACGGGAACCGGCGCAGGTCTTAAAAACGAAATCACGTTTCCCTGTGCTGGATAGCCAAAGAAACCCGGCAGAAACACCTGCGCCAGCCACCACGCCGGCATTGAAAAGCTCATACGCTCCGAGTAGCCGGACCATGACGGGTGAACCAACCGCGGACTCCAGCGTCCTAGCTCGGCTGTTGGTAAAAGCTGCGGCGCGGCCAGCAAGACCGCCAACAGGCTGATCCCGCCCGCCAGCGCCAGGCTGAAACCGAGTTTCTTCAGCCGGTTTCCGCCCGGTTGGGCATCCGGGTCGCTTTTCTCCTTCGTTCGCGCCGTTCGTTCAACTTCGGCGCCGGGATCCAGCCCGCGCCAGCCGGCATAGATCGCCAGTCCAACAAACAGGTAAAACTCAAATTGTAGGTGACCGGATAACAGCGAAACGGCGAGAACGACTGCCGCGGCCGCGCGCCAGATCCATCCGCCGCGCACACTGCGGGCGAAGAGCCAGAGCACAAGCGGGAAGTAGGCGACCGGAGCATGACGATTTGGAAGCTCGGTCCAGCAGAGGCTCCAGCCGGAAAGTTGATAGACCACCGCGCCCAACAATGCCGGCAGCCGGCGAAGCTGATAGAACCGGAAGAATGCGAATGCCCCGGCGCCGGCGAAAAAGAGCTGAAAAAGCGCAATCCAGCCCTGCGCACGCGGCAGTCCCATCCCTTGAAAGAGAAGCCAGACCGGCGATAGGCTGGAAGTCTGCGAATTGGCGAGCAGAGGCGCGCCGCAGGCAGAGTCCGGGTTCCAGAGAGGAACGCGGCCATCACGGATCGACCGGTGCGCCGCCGCCTGCCAGGGCAGAAGCTGCGCCAGATCGTCCCAGTAAAGGACATCCCAGGGCGGAATATCCGTCTCCGTGGTTTGTACCCCGCGCCAGGCAGCGAAATGATCCAACTGCCCGGCCGGAACCAGCGCCCGGGATCCAAAGACTGAGGCGCCGAGGAGCGGGAGCGGCAGCAGAGCGAGGAGAAGGAGAATGAGCAGGTCAAGCCGGCGAGAGATGGATCGGGCGCCTGGGGGTCTGTTTTCGCCGGCCGGCGCTGCGTGGATAGTCAGGAGGTGAGGGAGCATCGATTAAAGATTCGCCTCGGTGAGATTTTCTCCTGTATGGGACCGGGGACGGAGGACGGAGGACGGAGGACGGAGGACGGAGGAAAACCCACCGCGGAGACGCGGAGATCCGCGGAGTTTCGCAGAGGCGCCGGAAGAGTCGGTGATTTCAAGCCCGATCCTGTCTGGAACATTATATATCCGACATACAGCCTTTTGCGTCATTACGATGGCGTCGGATGGCTGCTACGGTTTTATGGCGGACGGAGGCCCTTCTCGCGAAGAAGATGGTCTATGGATCTGGCGTTTTCAGGGCTTAAAGGCGCCGACGGCTTTGCAGAGTAATCGATCCATTTATTGTAGGAGCCCTCATCGTAGCACCGGTCGAAGGCGGCCTGAAGATCCAGGATTACGTCGGGATCGGCGTCCGCAAGCGGGACGGTGATTCGGGGCAGACGATGAAGGAGCGGTATTCCCCAGACGGCGAAGTGAACGCCATCACCCGCCCGGTGTAAGCTTACCAGATAGTCCCACGGCTCGGATTCCTTATTGGTCTCAGCCGGCGGCAGAAACGGCCGGACTCCGGCGCGCAGCAGGTCAATTTCAATGAGATGGGTATTACTACAAAGCAGTTCGGCCCGCTTCTGAAGATACTGGTCGCGGCTTTGCGATCCGGGCGTCTTGTTGGAGGGACTGAGGATCGCGATGGTAGTGACGACGCGATCCGGCTGTTTCACCGCCCGGATCTCGATAAACAGCTCCCGCACTTCTTCCGGATAAACCGAAACGAGAACGGGTGGATCGGCGACAGCCGCCGCTCCCGACTGCACGGGGAGAGCGCTCCCAGGCGGGTTCGATGGGCGTCGGAACACCACCACGTCGGGATAGATGCTGCGTTCCGGTTGGGCAATATACACGCGTTCGCCGGCATGGGCAACATATCCGCGCGGAAGCGAGCGGTTTAGATCGGCGCGCACCGCGGCGATGAGACCCTGATGCACGTCGGGCCACGTCGCCGGATCTTCGAGGTAGGGGTCCATTCCGTTAAATGGGCCGGGCATCGTCAAACTCCTTCTTGCCAAAGGTAACTCGCTCCAAGATTATCCCATATTGACGACCAAATCGGCAACCGGAGGACCGAGGAGGGATGAAAACCCGCCGCGGAGACGCGGAGATCCGCGGAGTTTCGCAAGGGAAACAGGGACGGATAAGGGAAGAAACTGCATTTCCAAGCCCGGCGCCGATGGAACCATGTGTCAGGGCACAGCCTTTTGCGTCATCACGCCGCTGGCTGCCGGCCGCAGCGGCTTGACCTACCCCCCGGCCCCTTCCGAAACGGAAGCGGGTGCCTGTCCGGTGGGGCCCAGAGCGAGATTGGGGCGCCGGCTGTTCGAGCTTTGGTGGACGGGCGGCCGAGGGGTTGTGATTTCGGGCCGGTGCTGCCTGGAACATTGCATATCCACGACGCGGCCGTTTGCCTCAACACGCAAGCGTCTGCTG
>Ga0307373_10010824_pt1 | contig 13349 bp, 13 predicted proteins | sample OX2MG_FD_202534 | JGI IMG/M metagenome (GOLD analysis project Ga0307373, IMG submission 202534) | Soil microbial communities from Risofladan, Vaasa, Finland - OX-2 | ecosystem: Environmental > Terrestrial > Soil > Coastal area > Acid sulfate soil | place: Finland: Risofladan, Vaasa | collected... | reverse complement strand
GGTGCGCGCGATCAGCGTCCGCAGTGCCGCCACATCCATGTTTCCCTTGAAGGGGTGCCGGTTTCGGGTATCCTTGGCTTCGGCGATCGGCAAGTCGACGGCGATGGCGCCGGAATGTTCGGCGTTGGCCCGTGTGGTGTCGAAATGCGCGTTGTTGGGAACGACCTTACTGGGTCCGCCGAGTAGCTCGAACAGAATCCGCTCGCTGGCCCGGCCTTGGTGCGTGGGCAGCGCGTGTTCGAAGCCGCTCACTTCGCTGAGCGTGCGCTCGAAGCGGTAGAAGCTGGGCGAACCGGCGTAGCTCTCGTCGGCCTGCATGATGCCGGCCCACTGCCGACTGCTCATGGCCCCTGTGCCGCTGTCGGTCAATAGGTCAATCAATACGTCGTCGGAGGCGATCAGGAACATGTTGAAGCCCGCCCGTTTCAGCACCGCCTCGCGCTGGTCGCGCGAGAGCACCCGAATCGGCTCGACGACCTTGATGCGGAAGGGTTCGATGATGGTTTTCAAGGTGATTGCCCAGTGTATAAGAACAACGGCCTTGGGCCGTGCAAATGAACAATGACCAATGAGCATCATAACCCCGATTCCGACCGCACGTCCACGCGGGCCATCGTGCTCACACCCGAGGGTCGTGGCGCCGTGGCCACGGTGCTCGTTTCCGGACGCGACGCGATGGCCATCGTCGGCCGGTTGTTCCGCCCCGCCAGCGGGCGGCCGCTGGCGGCATTCTCCATGGGAAGGATCGTGTTCGGCCGGTGGGGCACCGAGCCGGGCGAAGAACTGGTCGTCGTTTGCCGCGGGGCCGATCGGGTCGAGATCCATTGCCACGGTGGCCAGGCGGCGGTGGCGGCGGTCCTCGAAGCGCTCGCCGACGTGGGTTGCCGGCCGATGACCTGGCAAGCTTGGAATTGTGACGAAGCCGGTGGTGCGATCCAGGCCGAGGCGCTCGAAGCCCTGGCCCACGCGCGCACCGAGCGGACCGCCGCCATCCTCTTGGATCAATACCACGGCGCATTGGGCCGGGCGATCGACGAAATCGCGCGACTTCTGGCGGCAGGCCATAACTCGAGCCTGGCAACCGCGCGCGAACGCTTGCAAGCGCTGCTCGCCCGCGCACCCTTGGGCCTGCACCTGATCGTCCCATTTCAAGTCGTGTTGGCCGGGCGGCCCAACGTAGGCAAGAGTAGCCTGATTAACTCGTTGGTTGGCTATCGCCGCTCGATCGTCCACGACGGGCCGGGCACGACGCGCGACGTGGTAACGGCCGCCACGGCCTTCGACGGCTGGCCGGTCGAACTATCCGATACCGCGGGGCTGCGCGCCGGCGGCGATGAACTGGAGTCGGCTGGCGTGCGTTTGGCGCGCCAGCGTCTGGCCGGGGCCGCGTTGCGTGTGCTCGTGTTCGACGCCGGCCAGGCCTGGTCGGCCGACGATGATGATCTGTTGGCCGAATGGCCTGATGCCCTGGTGGTCCATACCAAGAGTGACCTGCCGCCGGACACCAGTCGTTCTCGTCCGCCGGGCGTGTACGCCAACAGCATGGCGCCTGGCGGCGTCGATGAACTGGCGCGGGCGATCGCCGCGCGGCTCGTGCCGGACCCTCCCGCGCCAGGCGCCACGGTGCCGTTTGCCGAGCGGCACATCGCGGCACTGGGTCGCGCGCTTGGGCACGTCGATTCCGGCGATCGCGTGTCGGCGGCGCGCGCGTTGGAAGGGGCGAAGTAGGCGAACGAGGAAGTCAATCCACAGATTGCCTAACCCCCTTTCCTCCGCCCAAGGCTTGTTCGTGCGCGTCGAGGTAGATCTTCTCGCCGCGAAATCTCTTTCGTTCCAAGTCCCAGGGGAAGAAGATCACGACCTTGAATTCCACGCACCGGCCGCTGGCCGGGTAATCGAGCCAGTCCCCCAGGTGCGTGGCGGTGACGACCGCCTCCTCGCAGACGCCCTGCGGCCCGATGACGATGTCGGTCAGGCGGAACTTGACGTCGGGAAACGCGGTCAACAACTCCGTGTAAAACTGCTCGGCACCGGCATGTCCGGTCCAACGCTTGCCGCCGGGAAACAGCTCGTAGACGCAGTCGTCCGTCAGCGTTGCCAGCAAACCTGGAATATCGCGGCGATCCTCGGCCTTCGAGTGTTCCTGCCACAGACCACGGACCTCGCAGTAGAGTTCGGGCGTGACCTTCCGGCGAAGCAATTCGAGCACGGGATCGCGTAACATGGCGGTATGGGTCCGTGATTTATGGTCGTTGTATCTCGTCATGGGTCGTTTGTCATGGCCTTGGCTGCTTCGGACTGCGTGACAAATGAGCAACGGTCTGCTATATTACAACGTCCATAGCGTGTAGTTCGCGGAGTTGCAAAACGGCGCCGTTTACTCCCGGCCAACCTATGCGTCAGATCAAAGTGAAGGATTTGCAGCCGATCCAGGGCGCTGCCCACAGTTTGCCGCGATCTGGACTCCGGAAGCTGACCGATGGCGAATTGCTCGAGTCGGCTTGCAATCCCGCGAAGGGCGATTTCCTCACCGAGAACACCCGCACTGGAACGCTGGTCGACGGCAACGGCCGCGCCTATGAGTTGCTTCGCCGCGCTGCCGATCCGAACAGCAGGATCGAATCGGACACGGAGGTGCCTGTCCGGTCCTATACCCCCGACATGTCCATGTTCCCCGACTTGGATTGAATCATGAGCACGACCGACAAGACCCCGCTCGAACTCGTTCACCGCCTGTTGTTCCGCGCCCTGGTCGAAATCCGGGCTCAAGGTGACGAGCAGAAGAACAAACTCGTCTTTCACCTCGCAGATTTGTTTCACAACACCGTCTTGGACATGGAAGCCGCGGCTGAAGGCAAAATGACTTACGAGGAGGTGATGCGGCAGTTGGAGGAGAAAGCGAAGGAGAAGAGTTGCGAGCGGTGGCTGTATCCGGCGCTTTCGCAGATCGACGCCGGTCAGCACACAGCATCAGACGCCTAACCAAACGCTGTATCCCGCCGCACCGCTTGCAGCGTGTCCGTGGATTCCGATTCGAGCGGGACGAAGAAGTCCTTCGCAGGACAGGCGAGGAACCAGTCCACCAAGCCGTCATTCGCCCGAGGCTGGCACCGCACGAGCCGGTACTCACCTCGTGCGATCCGCTCGACCTCGAATTCTTGTCCTGGTTCGATGCCGTCGCGTTGCCGGATTTCAGCGGGCAATACAATCTGGCCCTTTGTCGATACGATCGTCTTCATGGAACGTAAGATCCCATCTTACCTCGGCGGTGTCAAATTGCCCCAGCCCCGGTCCCTCATTGCCCCGCAACTTTCCAATGACCAATGACGGCAGTGGGGCATCGCTAAAGCTCTGCCCCAGCCACCGACCGTCACCAAAGACAAATGACCAATGACCAATGACCAAGAACAAATGACCTTCCCCGTTGTTGCCAATTTCATCGTTCGCCCGCATACTCAAGTTCGTCGCCACCCAAACAACACGACAAGTTCCATCCATGCCCGACTCTACACCCAGCACCGCCGAATCAAAGCCGGAAGCCGATTTGTCGGGTCGGCAACTGGGGAACTTTCGCCTGCTGCGAAGGCTGGGCCGGGGGGCGATGGCCGAGGTCTACCTGGCCGAACAAGACGCGCTGCACCGCCAGGTGGCGATCAAGGTGCTCAAGAGCAGCCTGGCGACCGACGAGACTTACGTCAAACGGTTTCATAACGAGGCCCACGCCGCGGCGTCCCTGGTCCACGCCAACATCGTGCAAATCCACGACGTGGGTTGCTGCGACGGCATTCATTTCATCGCTCAGGAGTACGTCCAGGGGCAGAACTTGCGGGAATACATGACCCGTCGCGGCCAGCCCGACCTCAGGCTGGCCTTGGCCATCATGCGACAGGTCGCCGCCGCGCTTTGCAAAGCCTCGACCGCCGGGATCGTGCATCGCGACATCAAGCCCGAGAACATCATGCTGGCCCAAAACGGCGAGGTGAAGGTGGCCGACTTCGGCCTGGCGCGGCTGCCCGACGGTCTCGGTACGGTCCACTTGACGCAGAAGGAAATCACGATGGGCACGCCGCTCTACATGAGCCCCGAACAGGTCGAGGGGCGGGCGCTCGACCCCCGCAGCGACATTTACTCCTTTGGCGTGACATGCTACCAGGTGCTGGCCGGCCATCCTCCGTTCCGCGGCGATACCATCCTGGCGGTCGCGGTACAGCACCTGAAAACACAGCCCGAACCGCTGGAATTGCTGCGTCCCGACCTTCCTCCGGCGCTCTGTCGTACCATCCACAAGATGTTGGCTAAGGACCCGGCGCAGCGGCATAGCAGCGCACGTGAGCTGCTCGTCGAGTTGCGTGCGATCAAGATCGAGGGCCAGGACGACTCGTGGCACGGGGTCTTGGGCGAGGCCGACGGGCCTTTGGTCGAGGCGCTCGCCGAAAGCCACGCCGCCACACAGCGCTTGGCGGTGTTGATGCAAAGCTCGTCACGGGCGTCGTCGCACCGCCGCCGAACTGCGTTGTGGCTCGCGGCCGGCGCCGTCGTGTCCTTCGCGGCGGGCGCCGGCGTGGGCTGGCTCCGCCGGCCGCCGTACCTGCTGGCTGACGCGCACGAGGTGCCGGTGACGAAGCAAGCCTCGGCCCAGGAGCAACTTTTCGTCGCCAGGCAGCTCATGCGCCACCGCTCGACGAACAGCGAAGAATGGCTGCGAAGCGTCAAGGAATTCTTTCCCGATGCCGATTACGAGATGCGCCAGGCCGATAAGGACCTGGCTCGCTGGTACCTCGCCCAGGAGCGGAACGACGACGCGCTCGAGCAGTTTGCCGCGCTGGCCGATCTCGAAGAACCCGAGTACCGCGCGTTTGGCCTGGCGGGCCAGGCCGTGGCACTGGCGCGCCAGCGCAAGGACATCGAGTCGATTGAAAAACTCGAAGAGCTCAAGCCACTGTGGGAGAGCGTGGTCACCGACGCTCAAATGCGGCAATGGGTCGTGACGACGTTACGGCAGAACCAGGACATCGGCGGACCTCGCGTTCGCGGCGATCAGCGTCAGATGATCCAGCGCTGGCTCCGCACGGAGGAATCCAACGGCGGTTGACAGCCGGCCGGTCGATAGGGTAACAAACGTCATACGCACTCGCCCGCATCGTCTAGTGGCCTAGGACGCTGGGTTCTCAGCCCAGTAACCGGGGTTCAAATCCCCGTGCGGGTACTTGTCGGCATTGGCCTTGGCGGTGCTGGCCTTAGCGAAACAGCAGTCGCAATAGTCCGACCAGGCCCGCCAGTCGCTCGCGGAGTGTACGGCTTTGATCCCGCCTGAGTTGGCGACACTCGGCTCGCCGGAATTTGAGGGGAGCGTGCCCGTCAACGAGATCACGACCCATCCAGATTGGCTGACGGCGGAGATTCTCTGCCGCGAAGCGGCGCAGTTGATCCACCCGTAGAGCGGGAGCCATGCTGTTCATCGGTCTAAAACCGACCTGCCGACAGTGGGCAAACAGGCGTCGGTGGACAGCGTCCAGGAGAAATTCGTGCTCGTTGCGCCACGTCAAAGTATAACCATGGGCAGGTATAACCGCGAAAAAAAAGCGCATCGCGGCCGGACGAAGCGCTCGGAAACGATGCGCTCGAACTGGCCTGCCATATTGGCAGCCAGGCACGAAACGCTGGCCCGTTTTGCCGGTGGAATTTGGGGGTCTATTTCCGCAGTACCTCTCCTCAAGGATCTCGGTGAGAATTTTCGGGGGCGGTAGTTACGTCACTTGGTAGGGCGTCCGCAAACGTGGATGATCTCGATTGCTCGTCTTGACTATGCGTGAGGTGAGAGGTTAGGTTGCTCATTCGTCTTCCCCTTCCTCCAGGTAACGGTACTTGAGCATTCCGCAGTAGCCTGCCCTAGCGATGCGGATGGTGACGAGTTGGTCGTTAACGACAGCCTTCATTTCCCCAGGTACGGCGGCGCGAAGGATTCGCCGCCCGTCATGCTCGTATTCCTGCCGCAAGGACGATGGCAGCTTTGCTCGCAGAATGGTTGGTACCGCCAAGCAATCCCCCACCTCAAGTTCGACCGGAAGTTTAGGCCAGTGCTCGTCGAGCACCACAAGCCGGGGACATTCAGACCGAGGAGCGATTGCCGCGCGCAGCGCTTTGGGTGCGAACTTGGCGCGGCTCTTCATCCAGGTGTCATTGACGAGTTGGAGACCATACCGCAGGTGCTTGCACAACGTTCCGTATCCCACGTCCAGCTCTGCCGCGACTCGGTAAAGATCGAGCGCGGACACTGCATCGACCATCCAGCCTCTGCACGAGAAGCGCGCGAGGACCGCGGGGCGGGGCATGAGGAACGTCGAGGCAAACGTGTCAGCGGCGAGCTCTTCTAGCGAGGGCCCTGGGCGGCGGTCATCATCTTCTCCAACGTACTTATCCACTTGTGTGCCGTGCCCGAGGTCGAAATGGCCCAGTTCATGCGCACACGAAAATGCCACGCGCCCGCGGGGGCGGTGCTTGAGGCTCGGGAGAATGACTTTCGGATCCGGTCCGCGGTAGAACATGCCTTCGAGCGAAGGCAGATCCAAGAACTGGACCTCGACTCCGATTGAGCTTGCAACGTCGAACACGTTGACCGGGTGCTCTCGGGGGATGGAAAGCGACCGACGCAGTTGAAGACCGCGCCTGACCGCTTCACGCTGAGTACCGATTCGATCATTCACCGCCTTGTCCCCTGTTTGAGCGCATCACCTTGATGACCTTGAGGATGGCGTCGAGGTCTTCCTTGCTGAGTTTGGCCAGCTCTCGCGCCGCGATCTCGACCCTCGCGTCCTGGTTCGCAGCAATGCCCGTGTCGCCATGGATGATCCATGCTTCTTGTACCCCGTACAGCGACGCGAAGCGAGCGATTTCATCCGGCCGAACGACCCGCTGTCCGGCTTCGATTTGGGAAATCGTGGGACGGTGATACTTCAGCATGCGCGCAATCTGCGTCTGCGTAAGCCCTGCCTGCTCGCGCGCCCATCGCAGCCGCTCACCGATTGCGGCCGGGTTCGTCTCGTCATTTTTTGCCATTGGATGCTCCTTCGCTGGCGAGGTGCCGTTCAATCGCCTTCACTAATCCGTCGAAGGTCTGACCACGACGCCGTTCGTCATCCACAAACGGGTTGAAATCGGTGGGAAAATCGAAGTGAAACTCGTCGCACAGGTCCAGCACGAACTCAAGGCCCTGCAGACTCGTGAGACCGGCATCTTTGATTAAGTCCGTGGTCGCGCGAATTTCGACATCGCGAGTACCGGACCTCAGAAGGAAGCCCGCGAGCTGTCGCCGGACCCGCTCCTCAACCATTTTGCGTTCCCGCATAACTCACATCCTTACTGGTGGTAAGAATATCTTACAGCAAAAACCCTTGTCGTCAACAGAGAATCCACCCAGTCCCGTGAGGTCCAAAAACACCGAAGCGGCGTTGCGCGCGTTGGTCACATCGGCCGACTCGGAACCGCACAAAGACATGGAATGATACCTGCAGACAAGGCAGGACCGGCCACGCGTGAAAGGCTGGCGGAAAGACGGCCATGGAGATCGCGGCGTCACTCCATCCGGACGACGCCTTGTGGGGGGTGTTCGTGCCGGGACACGGGCATTTTGACCGCCGGTTCAGCCGGCTGAATCTGCTGGCCAGGCCTCGACCCCCTTCGGCGGTAAGCTCCAGACGGTCGTCAAGCTGCTCGTCGTGGTTGAGGGGCAGCACGATGTGACGGTTCAGCTGATCTGCTGCCGAAAGTAAGGAGCTTTGGGCCACAGGGAGTCGCGGTTGGTGTACTGGTTGTCATGCCTCTAGCGGCAATTGCGGATTCCTCGCGCTCGGGGCCGCGACGGCGGCGGCCAACGTGTTGGGCCGGCGCGACTCGAAGTCGATCTGGTTCACGCGAGCGTAGCGCCAAGGCTGGTTGGTGCGCTCGGAAATCCGGGCACACCAGTCTCGCGCGGCCTCGTCCTTGACCTCGGTCCCTTCCCAGACTCGCCCCTTGGTCTCGATGATCCAGTGGACCTCGCCCGCGGGCGTACTCTGGACGACGACCCAATCGGGGTGGTAAAAGCCGATCGCGCCGCTCGGCTTAAGGTAATCGACGCGCACCCGTGTGCCCGAATCGCCTTGTTCCGTCGTGCCAAGACTCGCAAACCGATCGACGTCGTCGACGTCGTCGAGGAACTCGGCGAAGGCGCGCTCGAAACCGTTGTAGGTGGCCACGTAGTTGAAAATCGTTCGCTTCGCCTCCAGGGGCGGCAGGTTGCGGCGCCAGGTGAAGGCCATCGTCTCCGACAGGCGGTAATCGGCCCGCTCGAATTCGAGCACCCGCTTCTCGAGCAGCAGCTCGCCCAGCTTCTTGGCCAGGTACTTGGCGATTCCCTCGCGAATGCCGGCTTGCTGCAAAAAGCTGCGAACCAGCTCCTTTTCGATATCGATCGGCCCTCCAAAGCAGCGCGTCACGACGTAGGTCTGCACGACTCGATAGAGCTCGGCAAATGGGGCGCCCAGGTTGGCGCGACGGTTCACGTCGTTGGTGATCGAACCCAAAAGCTCCTGGGTCAAAGGGGCGCGGGCCAGCATGGGTTCGATCGAGTGAACTTCGTATTGCAACGAGCCGAATTCGAACCGGAGCGTGCCGCGGTAAACCACGTCCAGCTCGTCCTGTTCATAGATCGGTCCCAGCGCGGCCGGATCGAGCGTCGACAGCTTCCGCACGTTGTGTATCAGCCGCGGCTTGCTGATCGGGATCGCGATGTCGAACTCGCGCCGCTCGTCGAGCGGATAGATCGTGACCGGCTTGGGTGGATCGCTCCGCGCCACGCCCACCCCAACGCCCTCGGCTTCCAACTGCTGGCGGAGCACGTCGAGCAGCCTGGGGGTGCCCAACACCTCCAGCGTCTGTGTACGGTCGGGTCCGATGGCGGTCATCAACCGCAATCCGCGGCCGATGACCTGCTCGGGCAGGATTTCGGCCTTGGCCGTGAAGGGGCGCAGCCCAAGCACCACCGTCACGTTGCGCACGTCCCAACCTTCGCGGAGCATCATCACGCTGACGATGGCCTTGATCTTGCTGCGGGCCGCGTCGATGTCGCGGGCCGCCTCGCGCGCCTCTTCGAGCGATTTCTTGGTGATCTCGCCAGCCGCGTCGGTATGAATCACCAACACCTCCGGCTTCTTGAAGCCGTATTCCTTGGTGTCGACCAGGTGTTTGCCCAACGCGTCGGCGAAGGCGTTCTTCTCGGCCATGACGAAGAGCACGGGCTTGGTGCCAAGCTCTTTGTAGGTGGCGTAGTGCTCTTTCCAGCGATTGACCGATTGCCGAAGCCAGAATTCGTACTTGTCGACCACGTTCTCCTTGGTGACCCCTTCAGGTTCGTGCTTGGGATGCCCCTCGGCGTCGTCCTTGACGATGATGATCGGCACCTTGACGATGCGGTCGTCGACGGCCTGCGCCAGCGGATAATCGCAGACGGTCCAGGGGAAGTAGCGACCGAGCTGGTCCTTGGGCGTGGCCGAGAAGTCGAGCCAGGCCGCCAGCCCGCGCGGCAAGGACTGGTGGATCGCCGTCAGTGACTGGTTCCATGCCAGGAGAGCATCGTGGACGTGGTGAGCCTCGTCGTTGAACACCACCAGGTCCTTCAACTCCTTCAGCCGCTCGAGCATCGTCGGTTGGTAGCTGGCCAGGTCTTTTGACGGCGTCGGCCCAAGAAGCGCCTCAACCGCGTTGGCCGGCGTCCAGGCATCGCTGCGCGATTCGTACATTTGTTGCACGTTGGTCAGAAACAGGTTGCCCGTCGGATCGGCCGTCGTACTCTCGCCGCGCAAGATCACTGTCTGGTTCCAAGCGCCCCATTCGGGCGGGACTAGCGGCAGGTCGCGGAAGATCCGATTGCTGCCGAAATCCTTTTCCAAACGCTGGTAGACGATCACGTTGGGCGCCACGATCAGAAAGTTGGTCGAAAGATCGGAGTCTGAGACGCGCCGCTTGTGGAAGTGCGACCAGACCATGGCCATGGCAATCACCCAGGTCTTGCCCGCCCCGGTGGCCAGCTTGAAGGCGTAGCGCCGCAGGTTTTCGGGGGGCAGATCCTGAATACTCTCGGCCTCGAGCTCGGGCACCCAGCGCCGCACCTGCCGGCGGCCGTCGGTGGCCGTCTGAAACTCGACCGACTTGCCCAGCAGGTCGCGCTGGAAGATGCCGGCGTAGTCGCCGATCAGCGCCTTGCCGTCGCGGTTTTTGGCCACCTCGACCAGGTAAATCAGCGTTTCGATGGCCTCGCGCTGGCAGAAGTGGTAGCGGAACTGGCCGCCGAAGGCCGGAACCTCATGCTCTTCGTCGAACCAGTAGTGGAACAGGCGTAACGTCACGCCGGACGCGCCCGGATAGCCCGCCTCGCGCCAGGCGTCGACCGCTGTGCGCAATTTGCCCACCAGCAGCAGGTTGCTCGGCCGCCGTCCCGAGTCGTCGATCCGCCAGCCTCCCGGCGCGTTAGCGTCTTTGACCAGGAACGAAGTGGGCCGTTCCCACGGGCAGCGGCCCGGGATTTCGGGCAGATCCTTGTCGTAGGCGATGACGCTTTTGGCCATGGGTCGGGCCCTTTGCTAAATTCGTTACAGTGCTGCTAACATTTTTCTCGCCGCAAGTGGCTAAATAACAAGCACTTGCGCTGACACCCCATGCTGGCGGCTGCTTTCTAACATTCGTGCTAATATTACCCAAAGAGGGGGTGCTGTTATCACTATTTTGGGAAATATCGCACCTTTGGGCCACTCCCCTCGCGACGTAGGAATCCCTGCGCGCTTGCCCACTCCTTCAAGTGACGTGAGACCTCGACACGTGCGGTCGGCGATTCGCCCAGCCCGAGGAGCTCGCGGCATTCCTTGGGGCTAATCGAACCGTGATCGTCAACGAACGCCTTGACCATCTCTCGGTACCGGATGGGGTCAAGGCCCTTGGTTTTCGTGTAAGCGGCTTTGCCGAGCAGATCTTTTGCAACGGCCTTGGCCAGATGATAGGTCGCTGCCCTCGTACGCCCGCGACGCTCAAGTATGCCGTTGTTGGGCTGGGCCAAATGGTCCAGGATGGCACGTGTGTCATCGCGAGGTAGTTGAAGCAATTCTTCGGCGGCCGTCGCATCAATATAGGCGTGTTCGCGCAGGAAGCTCAGCAGCAGCAGGCCGTCCAGATCGAGATCCGTGCCTTCGCCGCGCCACTTGGCGACCAGAATGGCCGTCCGCTCGTCGAAGCTGCCGTTGAAAATCCGTAGCGTCACCCCTTGACCATCGGACTCGAACCGCGGCGCACGTTTGCCGAATGAGAGCGTGGGAATGAAAATTCGTCGTCGTCCCATGCCTGCGCGTTCCACCAGGCCCAGCTTCTCGAAGGCTTCGGCCAGAGTGCGATTTCTGGCAACGGGTTCATGGTGGAGGATGTTCTCCGGCGTAATTCCCCCGAGGAACCCGCCCGGACTAGTAACCACCAGTTCTCGAACAGTGTGCCGAACCAGGACGTCGTTCGGATCGCCGTAGTCGCGGTGAGTGACGGCATTCAGCAACGCCTCGCGAACCACTTCCACGACGTAGGCCGGAACCCGCAGCTTAAACAGCCCGATACTGACTTCGTGTTCGGGGTTCGCTGGACCTGAAAACGCCTGCTCGATCCGCTCCAACACCTCCAGAAGCCCGACACGGAACGAGTCGTTTCGCGCGACTCGGGTCTCGGAAATCTGGTAAACGTAGTGTACCTGGTGCTGGGGGCAGACGTCGCGCAGGAGTTGCTCGCGCCCAAATAGGAGCAACCCCGCGCGCGTTACCATTCCGTGCGAGATCGCGCCCAACGCCACAAGGAGGTCGGCGTCGCTCGCCCCGATCAACGCCGACTGCGGCTTGAACCGACGAAGTACGTTTCTCGCCCGGGCGATTTCGACGGGGTCCAATTGCGAAGCATCGACTCCCTCGGCCGGCAGACCGCTCCAATCGACGACGCCCGCCGTAACTCTCGCTCGCGCGAATGCCTGAGGGTCCATCGGCATACAGTTCTTCCCGACGCGCTGCTTGAACACTCCCTGACTGGTCCCGTACGGCGGGGTTGGCCCCTTCGCTACGCGCACCACCAGCAACTTTCCGGTACCCTCTGGGACGGTCAATTCGTCGATTTGCACGTTCAAATTGGGGCGAGTGGCGTCGAAGATGCCACGCTGCCAGGTGTCGAGACGGTAACCACCGGCGCCATGGATCGCCGCCGTGCGGCCACGAGTGCGGTCCGCGACGCCGAAGACCACCACGCCTCCGTCGGCGTTGGCGAAACAAACGGCGTACTCGATCGCGACCTTCATGTCGTCTTTCGCGCTGGTCCACGGTTTGAAGTCGAGCCATTGGGTCTCGAGATCGTCCGCGACGCCCTGGTCCAACTGGTCCAATAGCGAGATGATCTCCTCGTTGGTCGGTACGCTCATCGAACCATCCCCTTGCAACCAAATTGTCGTCGCAGTGATACGACAATTCCTGGACCTGGAAAACCGCCAGCGAATTGGGTTTCCAGTGATAAGACAGATTTTGTACGCAGTGGGTTCAAAATTGGCGCGGGAAAGACGCCGAGGAGCCGCGTTCCGTGCAATTGTCGCGACGGCGCCGCGACAATCGGCCTGACGTAGACCAGCGTGGAACGGCGCGTCGCGCCGGCCGGTGTCAACCCGTTGGGGTGAAGGAACTGAGGGGTGGCCGAAAACCCAGGGCGTTGCCCTGGGCTGTGGAATATGACCCCCTTGGGGTCGGTGCCGGCGATGCCGTCGTATCGTCCGCGCGGCGTCGCGCGGTTGGCCACATCGCCCGTCACGACCGACACGGTGCGCCGCGTCGTGATGGCTGCCTCAACGTGCGTAGCACCGTCCAGCCCCAACGGGGCACGATTCCACAGCGAAGGGCGCAGCCCTGGACTGGAAAACGTGCCTCCAACCCGCCCCAAGCCCCAACGGGGCGCGACGGGCAACGTGAAACGTCGCAGCGCGCAGCGCAGGGTGACCTCGTGAGAAGTAAGCTGGCCTCGTTGCGAAGTAAGTCGCCTCACGTTGACGGCCAGCGCGAAAGCGGACCATGCCACCGGCTTGCCCGGCGGTCCGTGACGTTGGTTGCCACAGGGGAGTCGCCCCCCACGCCCTACGCCTCCCGCACACTGCCGCCGCCCGCCCCACGCCGCCGCGAGCGGCGGCGTGGGGCGGGCGGCGGTCTTCGACAAAGCGGCAAAGGTGGGGAGGGCTCGGGGGATTTTAGCTGCCAACGTGAGTCTCCATCGGGCAAGCCGATGGCATCCGGGCGCGGATTGTCTCAGCGGTGATG
>Ga0307373_10010823_pt1 | contig 13351 bp, 12 predicted proteins | sample OX2MG_FD_202534 | JGI IMG/M metagenome (GOLD analysis project Ga0307373, IMG submission 202534) | Soil microbial communities from Risofladan, Vaasa, Finland - OX-2 | ecosystem: Environmental > Terrestrial > Soil > Coastal area > Acid sulfate soil | place: Finland: Risofladan, Vaasa | collected... | reverse complement strand
AAGCACCGGCGAGAGTTGGTCTTGCATGTTTTGAATTACGTTTCCATTGGAGTCGATAAGCATTACGGGGCCGAAGCCGATATAAGACGGACCACTCATGGTAAATCCACTATAAATCAGCCGCCCCATCCCTTCATCCGTGTTGGTAGTGCCCGGCCCCGTGGGATTCCCGACCCTGTCCGCGCAGCCGGCGGCGAGCAAAGCGATTGATAGAGTGGCGAGCAGCAGAAGATTTCTTGCGTTCATGGTTTTTGTTTGATTAGGAAAAATTGAACAATGTATCGAATAGCTTACGCTCCACGTTCCGAGCGATTTGGGGCCATGACGATTGAGGCGGGCGAAACCTTACAGGGAGAATGTAAGGAATCGGGCTTATCAATCGTCATGGTAGCCAATCACTCCCCCTCCTAATGAAGGAGGGGGCTTACTACTATGGAATAAGCATGGACTCGATTGCGTTCACATTTTTGGGATCGTCAGCCGCCTCACGCATCGAGGCGCGGCGGCCTGTTGTTCGCATCGTGAAACCCATCGCCACATCCTCCCTGTCCATAGTTCGCGAGGCGAGCGACGCGGAATTGTTCCACGCATTCCAGCGCGGCGAGGAGCGTGCCTTCACCGCGCTTTTCGAGCGGCACAATGCAAAAGTTTACCGTTATTGCGCGAAGCTCGTTCAGGACACCCAGGCCGCCGAAGACATTACGCAAACGATGTGGGAACGAATAATTGAAATGCGTTCGGATTCCGCAGCGATTCAAAACGTGCCGGGCCTCCTTTTTCGCATTGCGAGGAATCTCGCGCTCGATTATCGGAAGCACCACCATAAGCAGTCGCCGCTCGATACGGTTTCGGAAACGCGGATCGTAGTCGAAACGGAAATTTCCGAGCGGGAGGAGATCGTCCTCGAATGCCTGGATGCTTTGCCGCTGGCTGCGCGAGAAATCCTGATTTTGCATTATTACAGCGGCTATAGTTTCGAGGAGATTGCCGCCATGCTCGGCAAGAAACCGAACGCGATCTGGACACGCGCTTCCCGCGCGCGCGCCGATCTGAAGGCGTCGATCGAAAAAAGGATCACGTCACAGAGACTTCGAAAGAGAACGACATGAAACAGGCTGAGCATTCTAATTCGGAAACGGAACACCTGATCGACCGCGCGTTCGAACGGGACCTCCAGCGCTTGCCCGAGCCGCCCGCCACGCCATCTGCCCGCCTTCTCCAGAAATTGGCAGCGACACCGCATCTTCCTGTTGCTCATTCGTTCGGATGGCTCGGCTCCGTGACGGCGAAGTGGTTGATTGTCCTTGCGCTTGGTTCCGCGACCGCCGGCGTTGCTTATTTTGCGCTCCATACGAATTCTCATTCTTCTTCCGCCTCATCGTCGGTCCCGAGTCCGCGAGGGATGCTTCCGCCAGTGCAGCGCCCTCCATCGGTGAGCGCCGCCGATACCACGCATTCCATGGCGGGAACAGCGGATGATCGGTCATCCGCGGTTCCGAGTCTGAAACCCCCAATGCTGCCGAAATCCGTTCCCGCGATTACGCCGCATAGGAATGCGCGTACCGCTATCTCCGAAGATAGCCTACTGCGCGAGGAAATAGCGCATCCTACGATCACTTTAGCTCCGGATAGCGCGAAGACGACTATTCATACGCGAGAGCATTAGCGGAAGGTTGCCATTATTATGCGGGGAAACCGGGGCGGGGCTTCGCCGGCTCGGAACAAATCACGAAATCTTTTTGTACCCCAATTGAGGTACATTATGGCAAAAACAGCAATGATCCGCGCTCGTATCGAGCCGGAATTAAAGGAAGAAGTGGAAGCGGTTCTGGACAAGCTGGGAATCAGCGTTTCGGAGGCGATGGCCATGTTTTTTAAGCAAGTTCGTTACTATAATGGAATGCCCTTCGATGTTCGAATTCCCAATCAGGCTACCCTTCGAACCATGAAGAAGACGAATGCCGGCAAGGAACTAACCCAGCACGAAAGCCTGGGCGCCTTGCGGAAGCATCTTGGCTTCGAATGATATGCTCGATATTATCACCACGCATAAATTCGATCGGGATGCCAAACGAGTGGTTCCGCGTGGTAAAAAATGGCCGAAGATGGAAGTGGTCATCGAGAATTTTAGGAACGAATTGCCACTGGAACGCAAATATGAAGACCATAAATTATCCGGTACGCTCACAGGCCGGCGCGAGTGCCATGTTGAGCCCGATTGGCTGTTGATTTATATTTCCACATCCACGCAACTCCTTCTCGAACGTACTGGAACGCATTCCGATCTATACGGATAAGTCAGAAATAGTCCCATGAGCACGGAAGTCAACCAAGTCGTCGAGCATTTATTCCGCGAGGAGTCGGGGAAGCTTGCCTCGTCGCTGGCGCGCTCGTTCGGGTTGTCGAAGTTAGTCGATGTCGAAGATATTGTTCAGGATGCGCTGCTGGCCGCGCTCACCGATTGGTCGTTTCGCGGCATTCCCGAAAACCCGACGGCATGGCTGCACCGCGTGGCGAAGAACAAGGCAGTCGATCGGATTCGAAAACGCAAACACGAATCGAAGGAAGAAACCGAATTATTGCCCGGCATGAAAGCGGCCACGGTCTCGCTCGAAATGGAACGGAATTTTCTCGCATGGGAAATAGAAGATTCCCAATTACGAATGATGTTTGCCTGCGCACATCCCGGAATTCCAATGGAATCGCAAATCGCGCTGGTGCTCAAGACGCTGTGCGGATTCAGCGTGCGCGAAATCGCGAGCGCGTTTCTCACGCAGGAAGCAACCATTGAAAAACGGCTCGGCCGCGCTCGAAAATATTTCCGAGATCATCACGTTCCACTCGATGCGCCAACGGGGGTTGATCTCGCCAAACGCCGCGATGCCATACTTGCTTCGCTTTATCTCTTGTTCAATGAAGGCTACAAACGGACGGAGAGCGAGGGCCTCCTCGAGCGCGATCTCTGCCTTGAGGCGCTTCGCCTGGCGCTACTGATTGCGAATAACGAAGCCATGCGCTCGCCGGAAGTATTTGCGCTCGTCGCGCTCATGACGCTCATCGCCGCGCGATTCGACACACGCACGAATGAGCATGGCGATATGGTCCTACTCTCCGAGCAGGACCGCTCCCGGTGGAATAAAGAATTGATCGATACCGGCCTTCGCTATCTCTTCCGATCGGAACCCGACAAATATTCTTCCTCGTATCATCTCGAAGCGGCCATCCAATCGCTCCATATAACCGCCGCATCTCTGGAAGCCACGGACTGGCCGGCGATCCTCGGTCTTTATAAGCGGCTTTATGCGATGAAGCGAAGCCCTATTATTGCGATGCACATGTCGGTCTCGGTGAGCAACGTGCATGGTCCGGAAGCCGCGATTGAATTGCTTCAGAAGTATCCGCTGCCGGATTATTATCTTTATCATGCGATGTTGGGCGATGCCTTCGCCAAAGCCGCTCACAAGGATGACGCCCGCCACTCTTTCTCTCGCGCGATCGAGCTTACGCGGAACGCCCGAGAAAAATCGCTCCTCGAAGCGCGTCTCTCGGCAATAGCGATCGAAGATGCGGGGACACCGATGTCCTCGCCGGTGTTTACTCCTGCATGACCCATTCCTTCCAGCGCTACACGGCGGCGGGCAACACGTTCGTCGTGATGAACACATGGGAAGATCCGCTCTCGCTCTCGCGCGAGGGAATGCGCGTGCTCGTTCAGAAAGCCTGCGATTATAAGAACGGCATCGGGGCCGATGGAATGATCCTTATTAATCAGAGCGGCCTCGCCGCTGATTTTCGAATGGATTTCTACAATCCCGATGGTTCGACCGGGATGCTCTGCGGCAATGGGGCTCGCTGCGCGGCACAGGCCGCGAAAGACTACGGATTTGCCGACAGCGATCGAGCAGCGTTTGAAGTGCTCGGCGCTATCAACACGGCAGAATTCCTTCCCAACGGAAGCATCCGCGTTTATTTTCAGGATCCATCCGTCATTCGGTTGAATTTTGAATTACCGATCGAAGATGGGCAGAATGCAATGGCGAATTATATCGAAAATGGACAGAATATCATCGCGAGTTATGTCGATCTTGGTTCGCAGCATGTGGTCGTTTTCCATGACGCGTTCGTCGGTGTGTTGGACATCGAGGAAATGAACATTGCGTTTTTCGGTCCGCTTTTGCGCTGGAATCCGGAGTTCGCGCCGGTGGGAGCGAACGCAAATTTTATCGAAGTCCGCGAGGATGGCGAGGAACAATATCTTCGCATCCGCACTTTCGAGCGCGGCGTGGAAGGCGAAACGCTGGCCTGTGGAACGGGCTGCATGAGCGCCGCCATCGTCGCGCGAATGACGTCTCGCATTACGAAGAAGGATGACCGATCATCCGCGCCCATTCGGCTTCTCACGCAAAGCGGGGAATTCGTTACCGTGAATTTTTCCCTCGCGGGAAGCCATGTTTCGAATTTATCGTTGGAAGGCCCCGTGGTACCGGGCGAAGCAGGAACACTGACATTCCAGGAGGAAACGCAGCAATTCGATGTGGAATATCTTTAAAAAATTACGAATTACGAATTGGAGGATCGATCATTCCGAATTGGAGGATCGATCATTCCGAAATAGCTTCGTCCTCATCCTCGGGCTTATCGCGTGTCCACTTCTTGCTCACGCGCAATGGCGTAAAGCTTATGTTCCAGCGACGCTCGGGAAAGATACGACGAAGTTTTGGATCTTTCAGAATGTCACGATGGGTCCCTATTTTACCGGCGGGATCTCTCGGCAAAATGAGGATATGCCGGACGCATCGTCCGGTCAACCCTGGCATTCGGCGCCGCGCTTTGCATATAGGATCGGCGGCACGATCGACTTTTCCATCAGTGAGTGGATTGGCTTCGATTTTACCGCGCTCTACGACACCCGCGAGCTTTATCTCGCGAGTCCCGGCGATAGCGATAACATCGATATTGGCCTGGGCTATCTTGCCTTCCAGCCTTCGATTCGAATTTACTGGCTGCTCCTCGGCCTCGCCTTCGACCTGCCGATGAGCGGCAGTGCAACGGAAAACGTTACCGCGTATCAACAGCACGGCCAGCCGACCTATAACCAAAACGTCAACGTGCCGACGAGCGATCTTTCGCCGCTCACGGAACTTCGGGCCACGCTCTCGGTGCCCGTCGTTAAAGGCGATAATGCCGAATTGTACGTGGTTCTAAGCGGTAGCTACCCGCTTACGAAAACCCTGAATAGCTCGACGCCGAGCTTCGACACGACCGGCATAACCCGGACGAGTGGCGGCCATTTTTCCGGCCCGTTCGCTCCGGGCCAGGGCCCGCTTCCTACCGTCGAGGCGGGCATTTCGTATCAATTCGATTTGCTGCATTGAGTATGCGCAATTACATACCGATTCCTCGCCGGCGTGCTCGAAAATATGGGAAATAGCCGTCTGGTTCAAAATATCTATTATATTTGTAAGGCCGGTTCACTATTGTAAGCGTCTGTTCACTATTATTTCAATCAACATGAAGAAATTTTCCGTTCTCGTGGCAATCATCGCGGTGTGTGGCATCAACCGGGTCGCAAGCGGTCAGGATAGCGCCGCGGCGAACGCATGGAAAAGTGCTTTGGCAGGTCCATTTTTCGAAGGTGGCGGCGCAGTTAGTGCTGGAAATGTCGCAAGCGGCGCGAAGACGAACTTTCTTTTTGCCTGGGCTACAGGCGCCAGAGGAGTCTTTCCACTCGCCCCGAACATCGCGCTGAGTGCCGCGCTCGGCTACGATGCCCGATCCATCGAATATTATAAACAGGACGATCAGAATTTCAAATTCGATTACACCTTCGACTATTTTGCGATTCGTCCCGGCATTCAGTTAGGCGATTTTTCTCTTGGGCTTGGCTTGGGCATTCCTCTGGGCTACTCGGTCACGGTGCAGCAGGGCGCTGGGCAGTCGAGCAAGACGAGCTCTATCGGCGCAAGCGGGATGAATTTTCTGCTCGAGCTTCGGCTTGGCGCGGCAGTGCCATTGATTCAAAATGAGAATGGCCAGCTTCAATTTCTTGTCGAAGCATCCTATGCATTCAATCATCTTGTCGCGAATGGGCCTCTTTCTTACTACGGCCCCGGCACCCAAAGCTCCGCAAGTAACAACGGCCCGCTCGCCACGCTGCAACTCGGCTTCGCCTATTTGTTCAATTTGAATCCGCAGTAGAGCCGCCCATTCGGTCTGAATACGTTATGGGCAATTCCCTACCTTGTCAAACGTATCGGCCTGGTTCCAAAGCTCCTTGGTCCAATTTCCGAACGTAGGGCCCAGGCCAAAAAACGAAAAGCTACCGTCCACCGAGCCGACAAATGCTCCCTCCACCATCTTGCATGGGGGATAGGACGTATAGTTACCGCCCGCGAGGATACCCGTCTGCGCGGACACTACGGCGGCCTTATGCATGATCTGGAGCTCGATCTTCGGAAAATTGATGCCGAAATTCACCCCGATGTCGCCCGAGGCGCCAATAGCGTCTTTGTTCTTGGTCATGTTGTAGCTGCCGATTTGCCCGTTCGCGCTTATCTGCGTGCCGTCGAACTGGAAGCCCAGGTCCGAATTATACGTGAAATGCGTTTCGAGCTGCGCCGAGCCATCGAAGGGCACGACATTTTCGATTACGAACTCGGCGGAGACCTCGATCACGACGGGAATCGGCCCGACCTCGAACGGCACTTCGAGCAACACGACCGGAAGTTCGATTTTGCCCAGCAGATCGTTCCCAGAGCCGGCGACCGTAGCATTCAGCGTAAGATCCGCATTCACGCCCTGGTCCTTATCCTGGAATACCTGGAGTTGGTTCGAAGCAATCGTCATACTGGTCTGCTGACGAAAGCGCCCGATCGTGCCATTGCACGTAAGCTTAGCGGATGTCCCTTTCTGCAGCGTGATGGAAACTTGTGCATTTTGCCCCGCCAGCGTCATTTGGATCGTTCCACTGTACGGACCTGCTGAAAACGAGGCCTGGAACGTGTTGCCGCTCATTTGCTGCATGGGAATGACCCGGCCATTCTTCGGCATGACGATCGAGGGATGGATGTCGTTGGAGCCATAGTCGAAACCATAATCCCACGAGATATTCCCCGATTGAATGGCGTCCGTCAGCGCGGCATCGGATGTATAGGCGAGCGTTTCACTCCCATTCGTCCCAACGCTATCGACATGGCGAATCGACTGCCCATAAATCAGCAGAATTTGGCCGGCCGCGAGATTCTGCGCGGTCGCGCTATTGGGATCCATGTGATAGACGAGATACTCGGCGGTCGAGTCGTTCGGATCGTACGAAGTATCGGCGGAGAAAATAGCAGCTTTCGCCGTCGTGCTATCGACGAGCACCGTATTCGGCGAATAGGTCACCTGATACGTTTGCGTATTCGGGTTCCAGGGGCCCGAATTCGTTGATGTTACCGGCTGGTTGGAACTGCTGCAGCCGGAAAGCAGAACGATAACGCCAATTATGACACCGAGACTGAGTGACTTCATGAGACATCCTTTCTAAGAAAGCACAAATATACGACATTTTTCCGCACTCCTCCGAAAATCTCGCGGCCCCGGAAATTTTTCTTCCAAAATCCCTTCCTATCGCGTAATGCCTTCCCGCAGGATCGTATGGGAGTCAACCCCATCGCCGGTCGTGATGCGATAAAGATACATTCCCTGCGCTGCAGCACCCGCATTCCACACAACTTCGGCAACGGAAAGACCGAGCGTGAACAGGACTACGGGACTTCGAATGTTCATTGTTGTTTTTTAATAGCAGAGTCAGGGAAGTAGTGCCCGGTTATTCAAGCACCACTTTCCGTACATATTTTTCCGATCCATCGGAAATTTCGATAAAGGCCACGCCGCGTGGTATTCTTGTAAGTTCGAGCGGAAGTGTTTGGCGTCCGGGCGCAAGCGGCTCGCTCACGCGCGCGAGTTCTTCGCCATCCGTCGTGAAGAGCCGCGCGCTTACCATCGACGCGGATTTTAACGAGAGATCGATATTGATTTGCGTTGCGCGCGCGTCCCCACCCGTGACGATGGTGGGCTGGATTCCGAAGACCAGTAGATTGCTGCGCAGATTCTCTTCGAGGAGCGGGGTCCCGCAGGCGTTTGCGACCGTGAGGTAAGCTGTGTCCACCGCCGCGAGCGCGGAGAGCGTGCATTCCTCGAACGTAGAGTCGGAAGGATTGAAACGAAGATTGCGCATTGCGACCGGGGTCGAAAGCGTGTCGCCAACGGTCACTAAAAAATCGACGCTGCCGATAGGATCTCCCGCGGCAATCGGGATATTCGAGTTACGAAGAAATTGAAGCGAGAGCGTCCGCGTGGAGGAAGATAGCGAGGATTGTATCGCGCCGGCGCTAAATCCGGGCGCGGCATTCAGTTGAAGTTTGGTCAGTATATTATCATTGTAATCGAGATCGAACGTTACCTCCGCGAGGCCGAGCGAATCGGGAATGGCATCGAGCGCCCGGAGCGTGAGCGTGGCCACACGGCCAGCCGGAACGGTATCTCGCGACGTTCCATCGAGCAAAATCGCGCATTGCGCGACCGGAGTTGGCTGTGGAATGGAACCCACGAGCGGAAGATGCAGATCGAGCTTGCCGCCGGCGGAGGTTACGATAAGTTCCGTGGAATCGAGGCCGGCGAGATTCGGATCGTAGGTTGCCGTGATCGTATCCGTGCCGTTCAATGTAAAAGGCGTCGCGCGCGTGGCGGAAAGGGAAAACTTCGTTCCCGCGGAGGAGAGCATCAGCGAATCGACTTCGATGGAATCGCAAAGGCCGCCGCCGAAAAGAATAAAACGCTCGCTCACCGCGCGGCAGGGACGCGCCGCGAAGGGAAGTGCGCTCATCGGACTGAACGAAACCGAATCCGTTCGCGCCCGGAAAATGGCGATGGCGATAGTTGTGTCGAGATTTATTCCAATCAGGTGAATCCGAGCCTGCTCGGTATCCTGGTCCGGCGTGAAATGAAGATGGAACGTCACGCTGCTGTCTTCAATGAGTGTCAGCGGCAACGCCGGTGTAAGGATAAAACCGGCTTGATTGGCAACGATCGAATCGATCGAGATCGAATCGCAGGAATTGAGATTGCGGATCGTGAATGAAGTATCGAGCTCGCTGCACGCCGCGAGATGAATGTTCGTAAAATTAGCGCCAACAAGCTCCGCGGGAGTGAACGATGTAGCCGCACGGCCGGCAAGCCGGAGCCGCTGAGTCAAATCGGAACCCGGCGCCGCCGTCGAATGATAGATCACATCGATGGAATCCGCATAGGAACCATTAGCGCCCGGCACGAAGCTCACGACGATCGAGATGGAATCTCCGGGAGCGAGCTTGATCTGCGTGCCGCCCGGGTTTGGGGACAGAATATGGAATCCACTCGGCGATAAATCCCGGATGGAATTTAGGACCAGGGTGTCGCAGGAGGTATTTATGAACGTTGTTGAATCGAGCGCGGCAGTGCATTTGGTAATCGCGGGAAAGGCGAGCGTGTCTGGCGTGAGATCGGAGGTGGCGGCGTCCGTTCCGCTGCCGGTCAGTTGAAGGATCGTGTCTTGCGTGTGTCCGTTCAGGGTGAACGTAAGCGTGAGTGTTGCATTGTCGCTGCGGGCGGCCGTGGGTTTGTAGTGGAAGAGCATCGTATCCGTTTCGTCAGGCGCGAGCACGAGGGGAACGATTACGGAGTCGAACGAAAATTCCGAGTCGGGATAGGACCATCGAATTCGCGTGAGCAGCATCGTATCGCACTGCGCATTCTGGAACAGGAACGCGGCTTGTTTTTGAAAGCAAAGGCTCGAAGGGCCAAAGGCGATTTTCGATTGCGAAAAAACAGGACGCGGATTCGGGTACGCCGTAGTGATGACCGTCACGTAAATAACGGTATCGATCCGTGTCGAATCAATATTGAAATGGAGCGTAAGGGCGATGAGCGCGGAGCCGCTCTTCGGCGGTTGAACATGGATGCGAATCGGAACTAAACTATCCGTCGGAAGAAGAATGGGGAACGCCGTATCCGAGGCCACGCTCACAGTGGGATCGCCGGAGATCGCGCTATCGAGCGTCCCGGCGAGGCAATGCAGGTTCTCGACATGGAGGACGGTATCGATCGACTGGCAGCCATTCGCGGTACGGAGGGTAAGGTCCGCAACTGCCGGACGAGTGACCCCACTCACATGCACCGAGATACCCACGATCGTATCCTTGACGGTATGCGCCGTTCCATATCGAATAGTGATATGAAGGGAATCGGAATAGACGCCGGGATGCTGGAACATCCCGCGAATACGCACTCCAAGGGACGCCTTGGGCTGAAGTTGCAACGGCAGTAGTAGCCGGTTTAAATGGAAAAGAGTTGTATCGGTGAGATAGGCGGATAGAATGTCCAGCGTATCGCAGGCGATGCTGGTAATCAGGATCGACGTGTCGATAGTGGTGCAGGTCGCCGCCTGCATCTTCGAGAGCATCGGCAGCGAGAGCGTTTGCGCCACTCCGCCGACGCTGCCATAAACGGTCACGATGGAATCTTTTAATATTCCGCCCGCCCTCCAGACCAGATGCAGATACGCGGTATCGAATTGCTGGCCGCCATCGTGATAATAGACTCCGAAGTCGATCGAACCCAGCGGGTCGGGCAGAATGAGTTGATCGGCGCTGAAATTTTTCGAGCCGGTTTGGGCGGTGCCGGTTCGGAGATCGGTTACATAAACCGAATCGAGTTCCAGATAGCAGCCGGCGGAGAGCGCAAGCGTTACAAGGATGTTGGCGCTGCCGCAGCGGGGCGCGCGTAGCGCGAGCGTATCCGGCGCGCACGCGAGCGAGGCGGGCGGCGGTGGAATAGTTCCGTCCGGGTCTTCGTAAAGCATGGAGGCCGAGGCGGCGAAAAGGGTAGTGCCACGCGCATAGAATCGGGAGTCGACCTGGCCCGAAGGGCCGCACAGCGGAATCCAGGTGAGGCCCGTATCGCGCGAAAGAAACATCCCGTCGGAGATGCTTTGCGTCCAGAGGTTCCCGTTGTGGAACTGCACGCAGCCGGCCGTTCCGGAAAAGGAAAGCGCGGGGCCGGTAAACATTCCGCGGAAGGTCCACCGCACGCCGCCATCGGTGGAGAGGTAACAGGAATCGTCATACTCGCTCGCTCCAAAATAAGAGTGGGAGCTGCCGAGTGAGGTTGGAGAAAAAATATGGTGCGTTAAGTTGGATGGTAACCAATTCACGCCGCCATCCGAAGTATAATAGAGCGGGAAAACCCCGTGCGAAGACCAAACCCCGGAAGCGCCATCCGCAAAGGCGATGCCGTTCACACTGGGAACAGGAATCTGCGTCCAGGTCTGGCCCTCGTCCGTCGATTCCACCGCGCTCCCGCCATTCGGATAGCTCATGAAGAGCGTATTCGTTTGCGCGGCATAACGAAGTGTGGTACCGGCATTCGGCGCCGTTAATTGCGTCCACGTCGCGCCGGCGTTCGTTGTTTTGGCGACGATGGGTGCGTTCGATGCAATGGCCCAGCCGGTGTCCGCGTCTTTGAAGGTAAAATCCCGAATGATAAGGCCCGTGGTATTCGGGCACAAATGCCAGATAGCGCCGCCATTGATCGTTTGGTAAATGCCGTTCGTCGTGCCGGCAAACCCCGTGTCCGGCGCGCCAAAGGCATCGAGAAAATAAATCGAGCTGACCGAAGAGGGAAACGGCGCGATAAGGTTCCACTGCTGCGCCCGCAGCATCGTGGGCAGCATGCCGATGCCGGCAAGAACGAATAGAACGATGAGACGGAAGAACCTTCGCATAACAGAATAGATGAAGCGTCGATCGTGGGCCGATCAGGTTACCCTCAACACCAATACTGCACGAAAATTCACATTGCCAATTGATCTAATTCAAGATTTAAAATTTTTAATTTCAGACCCGGAACTCAAACGCAAATGGGGGGGGGGTTGCTACAGGCAAACTAATTCACGATTTTTCAAACCCAAAAAACCTTATGAACGGAACAAGAGCACAATCGTGGAACGATTTGGTGGTCCTGCCGCCGATGGATCCGCGCAGCATCATTGCATCCCTTGCCATGGAAGACCAGAGCGGCACCATGCAGAACGCCACGTTCGCGCGAAGCATCACCTGGCTGAACGCAGGGACAACCTGGATCAACCCGCCCATGACGACGACCATTGCCGGCGGCCCGACGACGACTTCGCACGTCGTCGCCGCAAACTCTTATGACTTTCAGGCCGTTGTCGATGCAACGAATTGGAACACTGCGCACGCGATGACGGCTCCGGCGCTCGGCCTGCCAATTGCGGTGCAGAATATCATGTTCTTAAAAGCAGACCCGAGATTCATCAATAACTTATACCTCAATATGAGCTCCGGCGTGACCGCAACCGATATTCAGTTGAGCATGCGCGATAACTCGACGACGAGCGGCGATTTCCAGAACGCGGCGAACGCGACCGTGCCCGTCTTCCAGTTCCCAAGCTCGACTTACGGAGGAGGCGGGCGAAACGTGCAGGTCTCCCTCACAATGCCCGGCCGCTTCCACGTAGCCTTTCGCATCATCGATAACAGCGGAAACTGGAGCATGTTTGAAATGGAATGGATTGTACTGTAAAGTATAAGGAATAACAGTAATGCCATGTCCACCAGACTGCGGTGCCATAGGTACGCAGGGTTCGACACCTACCGGTACCGGAAGCATGTACCCAACCGGGGGTGAACCAATGCAAGGTTTTGATTGGAGCAATCCTACCGGGGGGTTCATTGGTCCTAACGTCCCGGCAGGATGGAAGCCCGGCGATGGTGGTTTTGATCTTACCCCGACTGCCGAGACAACCGACGACACAAGCGATGGGCCTCCTTCAGGCCTTGATGTACTTGCCCTGGAGGCGAAAATATGGCAAGCGCAGCAAGATGCTAAACGCAATCCTACTCCGACTGGGCCGATCAAGCCGGTGGACCAGCGAAGAAAGCCGGTGGATCCGTGCGCAGGGTCCAGCCAGGTTATTAAAAACTCTCAGATTCCGCCTGCTCCCTCCGATCCAAATAATCAGTGGTGGGATCCCTCTGCCAGTCCCTACTGGGGATCACCTCTTTTCCCCCAAGCGCAGGGCCTTCAGGCGGAGAGGCAGTTGGCGGCTCTTGCGAGTGATTACGGGTATTATGCCGGAGTTGATCTGAATACGGCATTCGAAAAAGCTGTGGGGACAATCGGCCCATCAGATACGCCCGAAGAAATTGCCGACAAAATGATGAATTCTTTACTCGATCAGGCCGGATATTTACCCGCTGATGGAGTGTATCCAACTGGGGCTGTTGCTCCTATGCCGGGGACTTTATCG
>Ga0307373_10010822_pt1 | contig 13352 bp, 11 predicted proteins | sample OX2MG_FD_202534 | JGI IMG/M metagenome (GOLD analysis project Ga0307373, IMG submission 202534) | Soil microbial communities from Risofladan, Vaasa, Finland - OX-2 | ecosystem: Environmental > Terrestrial > Soil > Coastal area > Acid sulfate soil | place: Finland: Risofladan, Vaasa | collected... | reverse complement strand
CGCCAGCTGGAGAAGTACGCCGCCCGCATCGGGGGAGCCCGCAATCATCGGATGGGCCTCTACGACGCCATCCTGATCAAAGACAACCACGTCGACTTGGCCGGGGGCCTTACCGAGGCCCTGACTCGGGCGACGACCCGCCATCCGGCCCGGGAGGTCGAGGTCGAGGTTCGCTCGCAGGCGGAGCTGGCGGAAGCCCTGGAGTTCGGCGTGGGGAGGGTGCTGCTGGATAACTTCACCCCGGCGGAGGTGACCGCCGCGGTGGCCCTGGTCGGGGTGCGGTCCGAGGTGGAGGTCAGCGGCGGGGTGACTCTGCAGAACCTCGCCGAATACGCAGCGGCCCGCCCCAACTACATCTCGGTGGGGCGCATCACCCACAGTGCTCCGGCTCTCGACCTGGCCCTGAAGGTGGTCGGCCACCCTTAGCCGGCGGGCGGTCTGGGAGCGGAGCCGGCGAAACCCACCCGACGGCCGAGCTCGTGGTCGCGGACCCGGCGGAGCACGAAGTGCAGCCGTCCCTCCAAGGCCACCGCCTGGAAGAGATCGAAGCCCTCGTCGGCGGCCAGGCGGTTCACCTCCTCCAGGGAGTCGACCTCGCGGTATTGATACGTCTGTTGGGGTGGGGCTGCGTTCACTTAGATCTCCTTGGGGTCGTGCGCTGAATCCGGTCCGCTCGGCGGGACCCCAGTCTGCCATCCTGGGCGGGGACGGGGCTTATGATCTGGATCCGGGCGGTCACCGCAAGTGGGGCGATCTCGCCGGATCGCTGCTATACTCTCGCCCGCGCTGGCGCTCTGCTTTAGTGCGCCGGTAACACTGTTCTGGAGGATTCAACAGGCCGTTGTCCGAGCTCGCCACTGAGGCACCCGCCGAGGAGCTGACGATCTTCAGCTCCATGGAGGAGTACCTGCGCACCAGCGCTGAATCTATCCGAACTTTGACCTATGGGGACATCGTTGACGGCACCGTCGTGCGGGTCGACCCCGACGAGGTGCTGGTTGATATTGGGGCCAAGTCCGAAGGGGTCATCTCCAATCGGGAGCTGACCGGTAGGGCGGAAGAGTCCGTGGTGCTCAACCCCGGGGACCGGATCAAGGTCTACGTCCTTCAGTCGGAGAACGAGGACGGCAACGTGGTGCTGAGCCTGCGCCGGGCCCGGGCCGAGGGCATCTGGGCCAAGGCGGCCGAGAAAGAGAGCTCCGGGGAAGGGGTCGAGGCCGAAGTTCGCGAGCAGAACAAGGGCGGCCTGATCGTCAACATCATGGGTCTGCGGGGTTTCTTGCCCAGTTCCCAGGTGGCGCGTACCCACTCCGGAAACCTGATGGACCTGGTCGGGCAGCAAATCATGGTGAAGATCCTAGAGGTCAACCGCAAGCGCAACCGGCTGATCGTCAGCCAGCGGGCGGCCCAGGATGAGGACCGTGCTCGGCAGCGGGAGGAGCTCTTCGAGCGCCTCAGCGTCGGGGACGTGGTCACCGGCCGGGTCAGCGGGCTCACCTCCTACGGTGCCTTCATCAATCTGGGTGGCGCCGATGGCCTGATCCATATCAGCGAGCTCTCCTGGGACCGGGTCAGCAACGTCTCGGACATGCTGGCGGTGGGGGACGAGGTCACCGTCAAGGTGATCAAGCTGGATCCCGAGCTGTCGCGCATCTCGCTCTCCTTGCGCCAGATGAGCGACGACCCCTGGGACAGCATCGAGGCCCGCTTCCCGGCGGGCACCGAGATCGAGGGCTCCGTTACCAAGACCAAGAAGTACGGCGCCTTCCTGCAGATCGCGGACGGGGTCGAGGGTCTGCTCCACATCAGCGAGCTCTCCTGGGAGCACGTCGAGCGCACCGAGGACGTCCTCCGAGTCGGCGACACCGTCAAGGTGATCGTGCTCCAGGCGGATCGCACCCGACGCCGCATCTCACTCTCCTACCGGCAGCTTCTGCCCCGGCCAGCTCATCTACCGGCTGAGGATGTCCCGGGCGAAGGCGAGTACGCTGCCGCGGCCGACTACGAGCCCGACGTGGACGAGGATTCGAGCCCCGAGCCGGCGCCCGCCGTCAAGCCCAAGCGCAGCCGGGCCAAGGTGGCCGTGACCGCTGAGTCTGCCGATGAGGCCGAGCTGACCGATCAGCTGCCGCCTGACGGTGCCGCGGGCGACGGTGAGTACGCCGCGGCCGACTACGGGCCGGACAGAGAACAGGATTCCGGCTCCGAGCCAGCGCCCGCCGTCAAGCCCAAGCGCAGCCGGGCGAAGGTGGCCGTGGCGGCGGAGCCTGCCAATGAGGCCGAGGCGATCGGAACGGTCGAACTGGCCGCAGCTGATGCGGTTGAAGAGGCATCGGAGCCGAAAGCGAACGCGGAATTGGAGACCGCCGAACCCGGGGACGAGTAGTCAGCGGCGGGACCGCCGGGTCCCGACCCGGGCGGACGATGAGCGCTCGCGGGCCGGCAATTCGGCTCCGCACCAACATCGATGCGGCGAATAGTCGGAATTCTCCGACTTTGTGACCATTAGCTGCTGCCTGTGTCTAGGTGGAGCGCGGCTCCATTCCCGCCGATGGTCGTGACTCAGCCGGTGCGGGCGAGATGCCACTTGATCTGCGAAGGGTCCTGGGGGATGGGGTGGAGCGACCACGGGGATCGCGCAGGGGCGTCAACTTCTGCCCCGCTCGGCCAGGGGCGAGCGGGGTGAGCCAGCAAATCGACCTTCGCGCTGGGGTTCTGCTGGCGGCGCCCGGCGCGAGCCTCGGGATGGCGGAATATTCCGTCCACTCGGTCAGCCTCGGAGTCGACCTCTGGGCCTTATGCCGGGTGGCGCGCGAGCGGCAGCGCGAGCGCAACCCCTACGCCGCCCAGGGCTTAGTCAGCCCTCGCGTGCTGGCGGTGGTGGTGGAACCGTTGGCTCGCCTCCTGTTCCGGGTCGCCTTCTTTGTCTTCCTCGCGGTGGCGGCCTTTCCCAGAGCCGGGGTCGCGCTCTTGTTCGGTGGGCAGCTCTGGTGGAAGCATCCCGGGCTTCTGGCTGCCGGAACCTTGAGCTCCTGGTTCGGTTGGTCGAGCCTGCGGCAGGGTCAGGTCGGCGGCCCGCAGCTCGCGGCGATCTCCCCGTTAGGCGAGAGGACGGCCGTGCTAGACGACGCGGTGCTGGGTCGAGAAGCCCGGCAGCCTAGCTCGACCACTAACCTTGCACCGGCTCGGCGGCGCTCAGGTCCCGGTGGCAGTCCGGCCCCTGAGCTGACTGGCCAAGGAGCGACGGAGGTGAGCTCGCGCACGTGACCGACTCCCCACCCTGGGGAATCGACTCTCGGCCGCCACTTGCGCTCCCAACGCCATTTCGGAACTGGCGCATTGCCACCCGCGTCGGTCCGTGACAGAATCGGAATCCTTGGACTGGCTTGGCTGGCGCGCGGGTGGAATGGGAGGTTGCGGCGGTCGTGTACCCGTTCGCACGTTTCACCGAGAACGCCAAGCAGGTCCTGACTCTGGCGCAGGACGAGGCGGAGAAGTCCCACCACTCGTACATCGGCACTGAGCACCTCCTACTCGGGCTGCTGCGGGAGACGGAGGGACGCGCCTCCAAATTGCTGACGCTGCTGGGAGTCGACGTTCAACAAGTGCGCGCCACCATCGATTCGGTGCTAGGTCGCAACGAGCGGATCAGCGTCCAGCAAATCATCCCCACCTCCCGGGTCAAGAAGGTGATCGAGCTCGCCTTCGACGAGGCAAAGGGCATGGGCGACTTCCATGTCGGGACCGCCCATCTCTTGCTGGGGCTGATCCGCGACGGCGAGGGGATCGCCGCGCACGTGCTCCAGGATCTCGACATCGACGCCGCGAGAGTCCTCGCCAACCTCTCTGACGACGAGGAAGATCACGGCTCTGACGCGTCCCCGCGCGAGCCTGGCGGTCACTCGGTCCGAGCCACCTTTCGCAATATCTCCACCGGGGCCGGCCCTTCTCCAGTCGGGTATCTCGGAGAGCTAAGCCAGTTCACCAGCGAGGCGAAGAGCGCCCTGGCGCTCGCCGAGGAGGAGGCGGTGAAGGCGGGCGCGGGCTACATCGGGACCGAGCATGTGCTGGCCGGGTTGGTGAGGCAGGCCGAGGGAACCGCCGGCCGGCTGCTGCTGTCCCGCGGAGTCACCCTGGAGAAGGTGCGCCAGGAATTGGCGAAGAACCACCCGCCACCGCCCCGGCTGAGTGTGCCAGCAGTGCTTCTGACCAACGAATTGCAGAATGCACTGCTGCGATCTCGACGTGAGGCACGCGGTGGCCTTACCGCGTGGGTGGATACCCAGCACCTGCTGCTGGCGATCATCGCGGAGGCCGCCGAGCCAGCAGTCCAGCTGCTGACCGCACTTGGTGTAGATGCCGCCCGGATCCGGGAAGAGATCAAGGGCTTCGAGAGCGACTCGTCGGCCTAGCGCTCGACCTGTGCGGCCGGGACCGGGGCAGCGCCGTCGGATCTCGACCGGCCGTACCCCAGGGCTCGGTCGGGCCGTGCGGCCGGAGGGGGAGAACCGCTCGGGGTTCGGGGAGCCCGAATTGGGCATAATGCGCTTGTGATCGGCCCCGCCCCGAGCCCGCGAGCCATTCCTGCCATGGCGGCAGCCTGCGCTGTCGACCGTCATACCACCGGGCTCAAGGAGATGATCCGTGTACCCGTTTGAGCGCTTTACCGAGAAGGCCAAGAAGGTCCTGACCCTGGCGCAGGACGAGGCGGAGAAATCCCATCACTCGTACATCGGCACTGAGCATCTCCTGCTCGGGCTGCTCCGGGAGGGAGAGGGACTGGCCGCCAAGGTGCTTGCCAACCTGGGCGTCGAGATCGACAAGGTGCGAGACACCATCGATTCGGTGCTGGGCCGCAATGAGCGGATCATCGTCCAGCAGATCATCCCCACCTCCCGGGTCAAGAAGGTGATCGAGATCGCCTTCGAAGAAGCGAAACGGATGAACAACACCTACGTCGGCACCGAGCACCTCCTGCTCGGCCTGCTGATCGAGGGTGAGGGCATCGCCGCCCATGTGCTCGAGGATCTGGGCGCGAATCTGGACAAGGTCCGCCATGAGCTGGACTCGCTACTCAAGGAGCAGGGGCTCGAGGACGAGCCGCCTCCCGAGCGCAAGAAGTCGAGCAAGACACCGCTGCTGGACCAGTTCTGCCGGGACTTGACCGAGCTGGCGACCAAGAACCAGTTGGATCCGGTCATCGGGCGGGAGATGGAGATCGAGCGGGTGGTGCAGATCCTCTCCCGGCGCACCAAGAACAATCCCGCTCTCATCGGGGAGCCCGGCGTGGGCAAGACCGCGATCGCCGAGGGGCTGGCTCAGGCCATCGTGAATCAGGAGATCCCGGAGTCGCTCGCCAACAAGCGGGTGCTCACCTTGGACATGGGCGGGCTGGTGGCTGGGACCAAGTACCGCGGTGAGTTCGAGGAACGGCTCAAGAAGATCCTCGATGAGATCCGCTCCTCGAAGGAGGTGGTGCTCTTCATCGACGAGCTCCACACCCTGGTGGGCGCCGGAGCGGCCGAGGGTGCTATCGACGCGGCCAACATCCTCAAGCCGGCGTTGGCTCGCGGCGAGATCCAGTGTATTGGGGCCACCACGCTCAACGAGTACCGCAAGTACATCGAGAAGGACGCCGCTCTGGAGCGACGCTTCCAGCCGGTCTTCGTCGAGGAGCCCAAGCTGGAGGAGACCGTCGAGATCCTCTCCGGGGTGCGCAGCCTCTATGAGAAGCACCACCGGGTGACCATCAGCGATGCCGCGTTGCGGGCGGCAGCCGAGCTCTCGGGGCGGTACGTCAGTGACCGGTCTTGGCCGGACAAGGCCATCGATCTCATCGACGAGGCCTCAGCGAGAGTGCGGATGAAGCTGACCACCACGCCGCCCGAGCTGCGCGCCAAGCAGCGCCAGGTGCGCTCGCTCCAGACCGGCAAGGATGACGCGGTCGAGAAGCAGGACTACGAGGCCGCCACCAAGTTGGACGAGGAGGCCAAGCTGCTCAAGGCCGAGTACGCGATCGAGGAAGCGGCCTGGCGCGACGACCTGGGCAAGACCGTCCCCGAGGTCAACGAGGAGAACATCGCTGACATCGTCTCCTCGTGGACTGGGGTCCCGGTCAGCCGGCTGGTCGAGGCCGAGACCCAGCGGCTCCTCGCCATGGAGTCGGAGATTCACAAGCGCCTGATCGGTCAGGATGAGGCGGTCAAGATCGTCTGCCAGGCAGTCCGCCGGGCCCGGGCTGGGCTCAAGGATCCGAAGCGCCCGATCGGTTCGTTCATGTTCCTCGGCCCTACCGGGGTGGGCAAGACCGAGCTGGCGCGGGCGCTGGCGTCCTTCCTGTTCGACAACGACGATGCCCTGATCCGGCTCGACATGTCGGAGTTCGCCGAGCGTCACAGCACGGCCCGGCTGGTGGGCTCACCGCCGGGGTATGTGGGCTATGACGAGGGCGGCCAGCTGACCGAGGCGGTTCGGCGTCGTCCCTACAGCGTGGTCCTCTTCGACGAGATCGAGAAGGCCCATCCTGACTTCTTCAACATGCTGCTGCAGATCCTCGAGGACGGCCGCCTCACCGACGCCAAAGGCAAGGTCGTCAGTTTCGCCAACACCATCGTGATCATGACCAGCAACCTGGGCATCCAGGGAGTGGGCTCCAACTTGTCGATGGGCTTCCAGACCGGAGTCCCCGGTCGGAGCGGCGAGGACCAAGAACACAGCAAGATGCGCGAGCGCATCACCGACGAGCTGAAGCGCGCCTTCCGACCTGAGTTCCTCAACCGGGTCGACGCGGTGGTCGTCTTCCATCGGCTGCGCACCCACGAGACCCGGCAAATTGTCGACCTCATGCTGGTGCGGGTTCGCGAACACCTCCTGCGGCAGGGACTCAGTCTGCTGGTCACCGATCAGGCCAAGGACCTCTTGGCCGAGCGGGGGTTTGACAAGCAGTTCGGCGCCCGCCCGCTTCGTCGGGTCATCCAGGCGGATATTGAGGACCCGCTCAGCGAGGAGTTGCTGAAGATCGAGTTCTCGCCCGGCGATCTCGTCACCATCGACGTGGAGGACGGCAACATCGGGACCCACGTGGTGCCGGGGCCACCGCCGCCGCCCGAAGCGGTAGTCGAGGAGCAACCCCCAGCTGTCGAGCCGGCCGGGGCGGGGGCCGCCGGTCCTACCGGCGGCGATGGTGGCGGACCAGTCTGAGACCGGGGAGCCACCCGGAACCGTAGCCGCCGCCGACCGCGCCGACCCGACGCAGGGAGCGCGCCCCGGGAGAGATCGCGCCTCGCGCATCGCCCGCTTGCTGGGGACCTGTGTGGGGGCGGTCTTGGGCACCCTCTACGCCACCATCGTCATCACCACCTTCAAAGGCACCTTCGTCGCCTGGGACACCAAGGCCATCGCCCTGGCCTTCGGGCTGGCAGTGGGGTGCGGTGTCGGCTATCTGCTTGGCCCAGCCCTCAGTGTCCGTCCTTACGCCTGGGCTGAGGAGGAGCTGGCCAACATCCCCCTCCCTGAACTAATTGGCGCCCTGGCGGGGGTTGTCGTGGCGCTGGTGATCGCCGCTCTGGTGGCTCTGATCGCCTCGGGGCTGCCCGGGGGACTGGGCTGGTTGGTCGCGGTCGGAGTGGCCTTCATCCTGGTGCCGCTCGGGATTTCTGTCGGACGCCGGCGGCGCCGCGACCTTTCCCGGCTGGGTCTCCCCCTGGGTGGTTCCCCCGCGCCACTGGCGCGAGTGGTGGTGGACACCAGCGCGGTTATCGACGGTCGTCTGCTGGACCTGGCCCGGGCCGGGTTCTGTCTGTACGAGCTGATGGTGCCCCAGTTCGTCCTGGCGGAGCTGCAGTCGGTCGCGGACTCGGCTGATCCCATCCGTCGGGCCCGGGGCCGACGGGGCCTGGCGATGCTCGAGGAGCTGCGTTCGCTTCCCGGGCTGGAGCTCGAATTCCCCCAGGACGACTACCCGTCGATGCCCGAGGTGGACGCTCGACTGGTCCGGCTCGCCCGAGAGCAGCGGGCGGCGATCCTCACCGTCGACTTCAACCTCGACCGGGTGGCCCAGATCGAGGGGCTGACAGTCCTGAATCTCAATCAGTTGGCGATGGCTCTGCGCCCCGCGCTCGTGCCCGGTGAGAAGCTGGAGGTTGAGGTGGTCAAGGAGGGGAGGGAGGCCGACCAGGGGGTTGGCTACCTGCCGGACGGGACCATGCTGGTGGTGGAGGGGGGGCGCGCCCACCTGGGCGCGCGGGTCACTACCACGGTGCGGAGCGTGATCCAGACCGCCTCCGGGCGGATGGTGTTCGTGCAAGCTCCCGACCTGGAGGACGGGGACCAAAACTCGCCGCCCGCGCCCGGGCGAAAGTCCAAGCCGGCAGCGACCCGCAGGTCCTGAGCTTGGGCGAATCAGCTGCCGGCACCACCGCGCTGGTGCCGGCAGCCGGAGCTGGAGCCAGGTTCGGCGGTCCCAAGCTCTGGGCCGACCTCAGCGGCCAGCCAGTGCTGGCGTGGGTGCTCCAGGCGCTGGGGGACCCCACCAGCGGCGTGGACGAACTGGTGGTGGTCACCGACCAGAGGGATCACCGCCGGGTGATGGAGCTGGCCTCCTCGGTGGCGCCCCGGCTGGGATGCCGCTGCATCGAAGGGGGTGCCCGGCGGCAGCAGTCGGTCGCCCAGGGACTGCGGATCTGCACTCGCGAGATGGTGCTGGTGCACGACGGCGCCCGTCCCGGAGTGACCTCTGAGCTCTGCGCCAAGGTGCTCCGCGCGGCACGCGAGGTGGGTGCGGCGACCGCCTGTGTCCCAGTAGCCGACAGCACGGCAACGGTCCGGTCCGAGCGGCTATTGGAAGTGTTGCCCAGGGCGGAATTGGCGGCGATTCAGACCCCCCAGGCGTTCCGGCGCGAGCTGTTGCTGCGGGCTCACCAGGAGGCTCTGGCGGCAGGGCGGGATGCTGACGACGACGCCGCGCTGGTGCTGGCCCTGGGCCAGCCGGTAGCCACCGTTCTGGGAGACCCCCGCAATCTCAAGGTGACCAGGACCGAGGACATCCTGGCGTTGCGTTCCTGGCTTGGTAACGGCGTGTGGGCCCGCCAGTGAGCGGGCGGCGACTACCCGGAGTCGGCCTGGGGGTGGATGTGCATCGCTTCGGCGGCCCTGGGCCGATCTGGCTGGGCGGCGTCTCGATCGAAAACAGGCAGGGCCTGCTGGGGCACTCCGATGGGGATGTTCTCTGCCACGCCCTGGCCGATGCTCTCCTCGGAGCCGCCGGCCTGGGGGACATCGGCGAGCACTTCCCCTCCAGTGACGAGCGCTGGCGCGGAGCGTCGTCTCTCGATCTGCTGCGCCGGGTCGGGGAGCTGCTGGCCGCCGACGGAGTTGAGATCTGGGGCTTGGACGGGACCGTGGTTGCGGAAGCGCCCCGGCTGGGACCCTTCCGCCAGGCGATGGAAGAGGCCATGGCCGAGGTGCTGGGCGTGGACCGGGCCTGCGTTTCCGTGAAGGTGAAGTCCAGCGACGGTCTGGGCCTCACCGGGCGGGGAGAGGGGATGGCGGCCCTGGCCGTCGCCCGGGTGGGCATCGGAAGTCCCACCGACCGGGAATAACATAAGCCGGGTATGCCCATTCGCCTCTACAACAGCCTGACTAGGGCTGTGGAAGTACTGCAGCCGTTGCAACCTGGCCGGGTCCAGATGTACACCTGCGGTCCCACCGTCCACGACCGGGCCCACATCGGCAACTTCCGGAGCTATCTGGCCGAGGACCTGCTGCGCCGGCACCTGGAGGCTCGCCACCTCAAGGTGGAGCAGGTGATGAACATCACCGACGTGGACGACAAGATCATCGCCAAGGCCAATGCCCGCCACGAGACGCTCGACGAATTCACTGCTCCCTTCATCGACGCCTTTTTTCGGGATCTGGACTTGCTCGGGATTCAGCGGTCTCAGCACTTCCCGCGAGCTACCGAGTACCTAGATCCGATGCTTGCCTTGGTAGAGCGGCTGATGGCGTCCGGTCACGCCTACCAGAGCGAGGGCTCGGTCTACTTCCGATTGGCGTCCTTCCCCAACTACGGGAGGCTTTCGCGCCTGGATGTGCCGGGTCTGAGCACCGGCGCCAGTGGCCGGGTCGACTCCGATGAGTACGAGGCCAAGGAGGCGGTCCGGGACTTTGCGCTCTGGAAGGCGGTGCCGGAAGGGGAGCTCGGCGCCTGGCCATCTCCTTTCGGGTGGGGTCGCCCGGGCTGGCACCTGGAGTGTTCGGCGATGGCGATGGAACTGCTAGGGGAGTCGCTGGACATCCACTGCGGCGGCATCGACAACAAGTTTCCCCACCACGAGAACGAGATCGCCCAGTCGGAGGCGGCCACCGGCCAGCCTTTTGTCCGGCTCTGGTTCCATGTCGAACACCTCTTCTTCGAGGGCGGAAAGATGGCCAAGTCCCAGGGCAATTTCATGACCCTGCCAACCCTGATCGAGAGGGGCCACAGCCCGCTGGCGGTGCGCTACCACCTGCTGGGCAACACTCACTACCGGCAGCGGCTGCACTTCCGGGAGGAAGACCTGGTGGGGGCATCGGAGTCGCTGGATCGGCTGGCCACCTTCTGGCGGCGCTGTGCCGCGGCGCATGGCGGCGAGCTCAAGACTGCCGGATCCGGTGACCCTTTGACAGTGGCCGCTGAGCGAGCTCGGGACCGGTTCGAGGCGGCCATGGACGATGACTTGAACCTCCCCTTGGCGCTGGGCTCACTTCACGATCTGGTCCGCGAGGGCAACCGTCTGCTCGACGAGAGCCGAGCTGGCGGGGACGGCTGTGGCGTTGCCCTCGCGACGCTCCGCACCGCCGACAGCCGGCTCGCGGTGATCGAGCGGGCGGCGGTTTCCGAGGAGCCCCAGCTGAGCCCAGAGGAACAGCAGGCTCTCGATCGCCGGGAGGAGGCTCGGCGCAAAGGCAATTTCTCGAAGGCCGATCGGATCCGCGATCAACTGCTGGAGCTGGGCATCGTGGTGGAAGACACCAAGGAAGGCACCCGCTGGCATCGGCTCTGATGCCAGAGATCCTCTACGGGCGGAACCCCGTGCTTGAGGCGCTGCGGGCGGGGCGCCGAATTCGCCGCCTCCTGCTGGCTCCAGACCTCAGCTCCGACCAGCGACTGGGCGAGATAATCGACCGGGCCAGACTGGCCGGGGTCAGCCAGGAATCCACCGCCCGGCGGCGGCTCGACGATGTGGCCCATACCGAGCACCACCAGGGCGTGGCCGCGTACTTCGACGGCCGGCAACTCGCCAACCGGGACATTCTGCGGCGGCTGGTGGCGGACCAGGATCCTGGCTGGCCGCCGGTCTTCCTGTGCCTCGACGGAGTGCAGGATCCCCAGAATCTGGGCTCGCTGGCCCGCAGCTCCGAGGTGCTGGGGGTCACCGCTCTCATCCTGCCGCGGCACCGGACGGCGCCCCTCTCCGCGGCCGCCGCCAAGGCGAGCGCCGGAGCCATCGAGCATCTCCAGCTGGTTCGGGTGGTCAACTTGGTGCAGACCTTGCGCGAGCTCCAGGACCTCGGCATCCTGGTGGTGGGGCTGGACGCCGAGGGAGCGCGGCGCTGCGACCAGGTCGACCTGCGGTCGCCGGTCGCGCTGGTGGTGGGGGCGGAAGGCGAGGGCCTGCGCTCGCTCACCCGACGCCACTGCGACCAGCTGGTTTCCGTCCCGATGGGGGGCCGCGTCCAATCGCTGAACGCCTCGGTCGCGGGCGCGCTGCTGATGTACGAGATGGCGCGGCAGCGCCGATTCAGCTATCCGGTGGCGGCCGCCGGCTGACCGTCAGGGCCCTGCCTATACTGCCCAACGGCCCGGACGTGGCCGACGTAGCTCAGTGGTAGAGCAGCTGTTTTGTAAACAGCTGGTCGGGAGTTCGAATCTCCCCGTCGGCTCCCTAATCCGATCTCACCCAGTGCCGCTGAGCCCCACTTCGATTCAGCCAAGTTGCAGCGCCAGTTGTAGCACCATCGCGCTGGACCGGGACCCCTAGCAGATCTAGAGCCTAGACTCTAGGCATGACTCCAGTTGAAGCAGCCTTATTGGCTACTGGGATCACGGCCCTGGCCCAATTGGTCCGACCGCTGCAGGCTCGCAGCAAGCACAACCATCGCGACTTCGACAAGTACGTGTCCCGGTCCCGATACCCCTCTTTGATGCCGCTGAGGACCGTCACAAGCAACTAGCCGAGCTGGCCGTCCGAGCGGAGCAGCTCGTCGCCACGCTCGACCTACCGACCAACGGTGCCTTCCACACGTTGCGAAGGCACATCCGGGAGGCTCTCATCGTGGATGGTGTCGGTGTGGAGATCGAGCAGGCCGTCAGGGACCTCGTGCGGACGATCGACACGTAACAGCCGCCCTCAAGGGCAGGCATCGTCTTGGTCGGGTGAAGTGGCCCTAATGCCCCTGGAGTGCCTGGCCGCCAGGTCCTCTGCAGTCTCCCAGCCGTAGTCCGGGTTCCACCTCATCTCGCCGCGGGACCCACTGGGCCGTGACTGGTCGGCGGAGATCGCATCTAGGCGGCGTCTTCGCCTTGCTCTGGGAGGACGTAAATGGACTGAGAGACCACCAAGCTAATCTGGGGTACTGGCTCGTTTCCTGATTCTCGGCGGGCGCGCCATGCACCGTGGAATTCAACACTCAGGACCTCCTGCTGAAATTCTGAACACAGCCCCTTTCTGAAATCGGAAGTTGCCTATGAGGCAGGGCTGAGGGTCAGTAGTAGTGGGCGCGGCTGCCCACCTGGTGACCCATTCTCCCCAGGATCCAGAGAGCCAGTCCGATGACGGCTAAGATCACGCCAATTGTCCACAGAATTGGGATCGCCAGCACAAAGCCGACGATCAGCAAAATGACACCTATTACGATCATCTCAGTGCCTCTGAGAAGTCAACCCGATTTCGACGCATGCCCAAGCGCTGGCATGCCACTCAACTCCAGACGCCTCGTCGGGCATGGGCCATGATTTAAACGGCGTCTGTACGCTAGCGCTCCGACGCCGGCTCAGCGGACCGACCGGGACACCCGCGCACGCCGATTGACGAACGGCGACGTCCGAGCGAAGGTAAACGCAACGGTTGTGATGCAGGACGGATTCAGCTTACGAGGCGTCCAAACCCCTTCCGCTTGGAAGATGCAAGCGCTGCGTATCTCAGAGGCTGACTCCTCCGGTGACAAACAGGGCGATCGCTGCGAGAGCCATGAGTGCTGCAGTGGCCCATCCGACCACCTTGGCGACTCTCCCATTCACATAGTCGCCCATAAGGCGATGGCTCCCGGCGATCAACATGATCACGACTAGGAAGGGAGCCGCTGCCACCCCA
>Ga0307373_10010821_pt1 | contig 13353 bp, 9 predicted proteins | sample OX2MG_FD_202534 | JGI IMG/M metagenome (GOLD analysis project Ga0307373, IMG submission 202534) | Soil microbial communities from Risofladan, Vaasa, Finland - OX-2 | ecosystem: Environmental > Terrestrial > Soil > Coastal area > Acid sulfate soil | place: Finland: Risofladan, Vaasa | collected... | reverse complement strand
TGGGCCAGGAATGCCGTCACGACCCAGCCCTCGGTGCCTACTCTGGTTCGCACCTCGGTCCAGTGGGCGGTAACGGAGCCTACGCGCACCAGATCCCCAGCGAAACAGACGCCAACCACGGGGCTGGACTGCCCAGGATTGGCATGAATATTCAAGCCAAGTGAGTCCACCACCGCCAGTGGCCCCGCCGGTGGCCAGGGCGTCGCCCAGCCGCCATACCCCGAGACCCAATCCTTACTGACCCAACCCTTCACGTCCTGCGGCAATGCTACCCTGAGCCAGTTGCCGTGGGCGGAGAGGTAGGCCAGGCGAGCGCCCTGCAGAGCCACTCCCAGGGCCTTGAAGCGGGTGCCGGGGCCTGAGCGGACGTTCACGCCGCTCGGATCACTCACCACCACGAAATGCGGGTACCGGGCCAGGAATCGGGTCATCACGGCGTCCGCTTCCTCAGGCCATTCCGGGATCGCGTGACCAGTGGCTGTAACCAGGACCGACGGCTGCGCTGAATGAGCGGCGACGTAGGCCAGCGGATCGAAAAACGGCGCGATCTCGGCCGCATTGCCGAAGGTATAGCCGGGGCCGCCCGCGTCCATGGTTTTCACTTCAAAATGCAAATGGGCCCCGGTCGCGAAACCGGTTGCCCCGACCAAACCAAGCGCCTGACCCTGGCTTACTACCTCGCCGGTGTAGACCTCAAGGCTTCCATACTGCATGTGCTCGTACTGAGAGTAGACATAGGAGCCATTCGCCAGGAGATGACGAAGGCGCACCGTCACCCCATAGCCCCCATCGTATTGCGCTTCGGTCACCACCCCAGCCGCCGTGGCATGCACCACGTTGCTGGCGGTCTCCGTAGCCAGATCGATGCCGGTATGCCCACAATAATAAAGTCCATAGGCATAGTAGCCTTGATTCAGGCTGGGATCGCACGAGTCGTTAAAGCCCTGGGTGATGAAATAGCCATTGCCGTTGCCGGGATCCCAGGTTGGAGGCACGTTCGGGTTGCCTACCGGATAAATAAAGGAATAGGCGATCGGATCCCGATCACTCTGGGCCGCGCGCGCGGTGGGCGCCGTGACCAGCCCACCCAGCAGCACACATCCTGCAAGCCACCAACGAGGACGAAGCACGCCGCCTCCACATTCTTCCGTTTGCCAGATGTACCGCGTGTCACCTGATGCGGGACGCCAAACCTGCCGTACCATATCAATGGTTAGGCGGCCCGTCAACCGGGATGTTCACGGACCTTCTATCCGGCATCCTCCGCGGATATGGTCTCCCCCGCCCCGCGAATTTGCGCCGGGTCTCCGTTTGACAGGAGATCCCGGCGACTGCTAATTTAGTGTCAAGACTACACAATTACGCCGCGACGCCGCGGCCATAGCTCGAACTTGAGGAGCGGTCGATGAGCGTGTTCGATGGGCAACGGCTACCGTCCGCTGTCTTCAAGCTCGATACCCAGCGGTTACCCCGAGGCTGGTACTCCGACAAATACTTCTTCAACATCGCCCAACTCCTGCGTGACCTTTCCGAGCAAGGCTATACCTTCCAGGGAACCGGGGCGCCGGTCGATATCGATCCGGCAACCATTCACACCGGCGACCTTGAAGTGGAGATGCAATGGTTCACCCGCCGAACTCCCTATACGGTGATCGCGGGCGTGGACGAAGCCCTGGCAATCTTGCGGGAAAATACCGGCTACGAGGATGACGAGGGCCGGTTCGTCAACACCTTCGACCGCATGCGGGTCGAGGCGGTCCAGGATGGCACCATTCTGCCCTATTCCGGGGACGCCGAATTCGTGGCCCCAGTCATCCGCATGCAAGGGCGCTACCGGGACTTCGCCGTACTGGAGACCCCGACCCTGGGTGCCCTGACCGAAGCCAGCCGGGTAGCGACCAATGTCTACAACGTGTTGAAAGCAGCCAAGGGGAAAGACGTGCAGTTCTTTCCCGCCCGGTTTGCCCATTACAAGCTCCAGGCCCTGCATGGATATGCCTATTCCCTGGCGGTCAAGGCGTACAATAAGGAAATGGGCGGGAACAGCGGTCTCTTCATTTCCACCGACGAACAGGGCTCCTGGTGGGGCGCGCTGGGCGGCGGCACGGTCGCGCACGCGGCGATCGCCGCGTTCTTGGGCGATACCGCCGAGGCAATGGTACAGTTCGCCCATCACCGCCCCCTGGAGATCCCGCGGATCGCCCTGGTCGACTTTCACAATGACTGCGTGCGCGACACCCTGGAGGTGATGCGCCAGATGTTTGACCTCTATCGTCAGGAGATTGAAGCTGGACGGATCGAGAACGCGCGGAAATACGTGCTCTTCGGGGTGCGAGCCGATACCAGCGGCAGTCTCCGCGATGTCAGCGTGCCGCCGCTCGGTGATCCTCAGCTCGATCTTGGCGTCACCCCTCGGCTCGTCTACATCCTTCGCGACGCCATCGACGAGGCATGGAAAGCCTGGAACCTGCCCCTGGAGTGGGTAGGATCCGCGCGTCAGTGGTGCCGGCAGGTAAAAATCGTGGTCAGCGGCGGCTTCGATCCGGCGCGGATTCGCCGTTTCGAGCAACTCAAGGTTCCAGTGGATATTTATGGGGTCGGTACGGCCCTGTTGAGCAACTGCACGCACTGCGGCACCAACAACGACTTCACGGCGGATGTGGTGCGAGTAAAGTTGCATGGGGAGTGGGTGAACATGGCGAAGCTCGGACGCCGGGTCGGCCACAATTCGCTCCTTGAACCGGTCTCGATTCCGGAGTAATTGCGCGGTTCGCGGTACTATTGACATAGCGGAATGAGGGCCATACGATTGCCTGGAACCGAGCGACGAGCCGCGGTGGCGGCCGGAATCATCGTTCCGCGAAAGAGTGCATTGTGAGCGACAGACCGAACCGGATCCTTGTAGTTGACGATGAGCCCGACCTGATCGTGCTTCTCGAGGAGCATTTGACCCAGGAAGGGTTCGAGGTACTGACTGCCTGCGCGGGCATGGAGGCGATCAGCATGGCCCGTTCCCAGAAGCCTGACCTGATCCTCCTTGACGTGATGATGCCTGGGGTAAGCGGCTTCGATGTCTGCAACATTTTGCAGGATTTTCCCGAGACTATCGACATCCCGGTCATCTTCCTCACCGCCGTGGCCGAAACCAAGCGCAAGGTAATGGGGCTCAATCTGGGCGCCGACGATTATATCACCAAGCCGTTTGACCTTCATGAGCTGACCGCGCGCGTACAAGCAGCCATGCGGCCCCGGCTCTCTCACCAGCCTGTCTCCTGACCGCCGACGCAATGCCCTCGGTCGTGATAGTATGGCCGCGCCTACCAGGAACTTTATGCGTGCCCCGGCGCAAAAAAGACTCTAAGGCCATGCACAATTTCGGCTGACACTATCCCAGCCGTTTGATACAGTGGAACGCGTCATGCTCACCACTGAACGTCGCCAACCTCCCCAACGCGCCATGGCCTGGCATGCCGCTGTTCGGGGAGAGACGCGCTCGTATATTCCCTTCGAGGGCCTTGCCCTGGTCGCCCTCCTCCTGCCGATGGGATTGGGATGCCTCCTCGTTTTTACCCTCCGGCGGGATAGCACGGCCCTCTCCTCGCCGTTGGTCCCGGTCCTTGGGGCGGCGATCGCTGGGGCGGCGGCGCTCATCTACGGCATCGAGAGCAGGAGACGGGAGCGCCCCCTCCGAGCCGCGCTCCACATCAATACGACTGTCGTGCCCCGCCTGTTGGCGGCGGCGGCGATCGGCTGTTCGCTGGTGGCCGCGGTCCTTACCATGAGCGGCCTCTGGCCTACGATCGCCGCCTTGATCTGGATTGGCGGCCTGATTATCTTGCAGGGCCATGCCTTGCACCTGGAACGACCGAAGCTGCACGTACCCACCCCCATCGACGCGGGGGCTCTTCTTCTCCTGGTAGCCCTGGCGCTCTTGCTGCGCTTGCCCAACCTGGCCGCGCTCCCCTCGTTTGTTCATTCCGACGAAGCGCAGATGGGTCTGTATACCCGGCTTGCCTTCCATGGCCAGATGCCGTCGCTCTTCGCCACCACGAATTGGTGGAGCGTCCCCTGGCTGGGGCCCGCGATGCAGGCACCGCTCATGCTGTTCTTCGGTCAGGGCCTCATGGCCATCCGGCTGGCCTCGGTGATCGCGGGCGTGCTGGCCATGGTGGGCTTATGGTTGGTGGGCTCCGAGCTCTGGTCCCGCCGAGCCGGCTTCGTGGCCGCGCTCCTTTTCACCGTCCTGGCCCCCAGCATCCATTTCAGCCGAGACGGCGTCCACTATATGCAGAGCATTGCCGCTCTGGTCTGGACCGTCCTGTGCTACACCCGCGCCACTAAGCGCTATTCGGGCGCCTACGCCGCCCTCACCGGCATCCTGGTAGGGATAGACTTCCAACTCTATTACGCGGCCCGGCTGGCCATCCCTCTGGTATTCGCCCACGCCGCGCTCCGCGCCGCCATGGAGCGCGGCCTACTCCATAATTGGTTGCGCCTGATTCTCTGGACCGCGCTCGGACTCACCGTCTCCATGATTCCCGTTGCCGGCTATTATGTCGCCCACCCCGATGCCTTTGCCCAGCGGACTGACGCGGTGCTCCTCTTTTCCCAGACCGCTACCGTCCGAAACGCGCTCGCCCACGACTACGGTCATCTCGGCTGGCTCACGATCCTGGGTGGCCAGATGCAAAGAGTGGTCCTGGGATTCCTCTCGATTGGCGACCGGAGTGAACAATTCGGGGCCGGTTCACCGCTCCTCGATCCGATCACCGCGTCGTTGATCCCAGCGGCCTGCGCGGTAGCGATTGCCCGGATTCGCCAATCGCCCTGGCTTCTCTGCGCGCTCTGGGCCGCGATCACCCTCGTCCTGGGAGGGGTGTTCACCACTCAGCAGCCGGACGCGCCCCGGCTCCTGGCCGCCTTGCCCGTCGTCTGCCTGCTGATCGGCGGCCTGGCGGAGGCGGTGCTCGGCGCCGCGGCGGAGACGGGGCTACGAGACGCGAAGCCGCTGCTGGCCATCGCCTTGGCCGGATCCCTGATCGCCGCCGCCGTGCTAAATGCCAACAGTTATCTGGACCGCTATCCCACTGATACCGCAAGCCGGCAGATCACCCTGATTACCGACATCGCCCGCTACCTGAGCACCGCCGATCCAGCGGATCCCGTCGTTCTCTACGACCACCGGGAGTTCTACCTGGCCCACTGGACCATCCAACTTCTGGCGCCCCGCGTTCAGGGAACCACGGTCTGGAGCGAGAAAGGGGTACTGAGCGCGATTGGGGCGATCCATGGGCCGTTCGTCCTGATGAGCGTGGACGAGGACGCGGGCGCCATGGAAACGGTGATGCGCGACTATCCGGGAGGCCGTTTCCAGCGGCTGCCCGTGCACGATCCGCGCCACGAGGTGTTGGTCTATCGCTATACCGGCGCCCGTCTTGCCCCGTGACCATCAGAGCGGTACAAGGTGAATCGTTCCGACGATTCACCCTGTACCGCTCTGATCTTAAAAGCTGCTGCTGCTCGGTTGGGTCAGCATTTCCATGTATACCAAGGTCGGCCCCTTCGGGTATCGCGTGTCGATCGCCACCCCCACGTCGTGGTCGCCAAACGAGTATTCCGTATAGAGATATTGGGCAGCGTTGGCATCCGAAGCTCCCACGATATGGAACGCGGGCGGGATGTGCTGCAGGGCCTCGGGCGCCTGGGCAGGCAAAATGGTAGTGGAGGGTTCGGCGAAAGCGCCGATTTGGTTCGGGTGCGAACGGAGTAGCCCAGTGTAATAGGCAATCACCTTGACCGGGGGCTGGTTGGTCCGGTAAAGGGCCGAGTCCAGAATGAAGTTGCCGTCGAGAATATCGGTCTTGCTCAGATGTGAGAGAACCTGCGCATGGACCGGCGGGGCCGGCAGGGGAGGCTCCGGTGGCGTGGTCTTGGCGAGGTAGATGGTGTAGCCGGCGCCCGCCACTATCACTGCCAGGACGATGACGGCCAGCCCGATCAGCATCCGCAGGTTGCGCCCGCGGATTCTCTCCTCCAACTGAGTCGTGGTCCGAGGACGCCAGACGCGCTCCACCGCCAGGGAAGCGTCACGAGGCAACGGCGGCTCCCTCCTCGGCAAGATAGAAGTCATGCGCGTAGAGATCCGCGACCCGTGCGAGTTCGCCGGCCGTCAGGTCTGCCGTGTCCGGAGCGTCGGCGAACTCGACCAACTGCTCGTGATTGTAGATATTCGGCAGGGTCGAGGAGATACGGGGGTCGGCAAGTAGCCACTTGAGCGCCGCCTGACCGAGGGTCCGTTGGCCGGGACCGGCCGGCCGCTCAAGGAAGCGGAGTTGCTCTACCTTTTTCACGCCCTCCAGCAGCCACTCGCGCTTTCGGTGCCGGCGGTGATCATTGGGGCCGAAGGTCGTATCCGCTGTATAGTGTCCTTCCAGGAGACCGCTGGAGTGAGTGACCCGAATGAGCGATCCGCAGCCGTGCCCCTGGCCGGCATCCAGTAGTGTTCTTCCCGGTTCCTGCTCCAGCATGTTGTAGATCATGTGGAGGACGGGCACCTTCCGTTCGCGCAGGGCGGCCAGACCTTCATCGAGCCAACCAATGGCGGGACCGAGAGCCACGCCGTAGCTGCGAATCTTCCCCTCGGTCACCAGGTCATTCAGTAGGGCGAAGAGATCGTCGCGTTCCACCTCCGACATGCGGATATTGTGGACCTGATAATTGTCGATATAGTCGGTTTGCAGGCGCTCCAGGCTTCCCTCGACCGCCGAACGGACGAAGGCCGGCGACACATTCTTGGGCAACTCGCGCTCCCCGGTGCGGGCGCCGCCATAGCTTTGCCAGTCGTAGCCGAACTTGGTGGCGATCACCATCCGGTCTCGCTTCCCCGGCAACGCCTTGATCAGGAGGGTTTCGCCGTAGCCATTCCCATAGGTGTCGGCGGTATCGAAAAGGGTGATTCCCAGATCGAACGCCTCCTGCAAAAGGCGGGTACCCACCGCCTCATCCGTTACTTCCCACCAGGTAGTGGCGACGGTCCACAGACCGAAGCCGACCTCGGACACCTGTATTCCCGTGTTGCCAAGCTGGCGATAGCGCATGGTTTCCTCCCCCAGCCGGGAGGTGTGGTGGGGCGGAGCCAGCACCAAGCCCGGTGATTCTACGTCTCGTGAACGATACCTAGCGAGTATACCAGGGGAAGCGATTCGGCCGCGAGGTCAGATCCCGTCCTGGAAAATCATGGTGCTCTTGGTAGAGGTCTGCCGTAGTAGTTTGGCCTCGGCGTATGCAGGTGAGTCATAAAACTCGTGGATCCGTTCCATGGAGGGGAACTCGAGGATAACCAACCGCTTGGGCTGCCAGGTTCCTTCAACCGTCTCCGTAGCCCCACCACGGGTCAGGTATTTGCCGCCGAAGGCAGCGACCAGGGCCGGCGCCATCTCGCGATAGCGTGCGTACCCGTCCGGGTCGGTGACCTCGATCTCCACGAGGACGTATGCCGCCATTATCCTTACTCCTCCACACGAGCGATAAGCCGGGTGTCACTACTGAAGTATATATCCTCTTGCGACAGCCCTCTTCGCGGCATACAAAAACAGGCGGTAGGTGACCGTGGTCACCCACCGCCTGGTCTGTCGCCGCCTGTTACTATCAGCATAACTTGGCCACGATGACAGGCAATTCGTGGCCAGGAGATGGACAGACACAAGAGGAACCGATCCCCAGTGACTGAGGTCTACTGGGTGCTCTTGCAGGCATTACGTGGCCACGAGTGCTCATGGCAGGCAATTGGTGGCCACGCGTGCAGGACTGGCTGCGGCATGGTACGCTGAGATCATCCGTTGGATGACCAGGCGAGGGGTCAACGACCATGTTGCCGGCCACGGAGTTTGCCGCCTGGGCCGACCGGCTCGGCCTTGACGAGGAGGTGCGACGCCGTATTCAGGAGATACGCCGTGCCCCGCCCAGCCGCGGCGTGGCTGGGGCAGTGGGCAACGTGACGGTGCGCTATCCCAGCCGCAAGATGGGCTGGACGATTCAAGGGGAGAGCATCCGGGGAGAATGGGCCGCCATCCTCGACCTTGAGTACGACCCAGACGTGCTCGAGTACTATGATCAGGCCGGCCCGCTCTGGCTCCAGTACCAGACGAGGAGCGGCAAGCTGGGGCGACCGGTCCTGCATACCCCGGACTTCTTCGTGCTCCGGCGCGGCGGCGCGGGCTATGAGGAATGCAAGCCGAACGACCAACTGCGCGCCCTGGCGGCGAGGAGCCCACACCGGTATTGTGTGGCGGCGGATGGCACGTGGCGCTGCCCGCCGGCAGAACAAGCGGCAGATCGGTTCGGGTTCTCGTACCGCATTCGCTGCGCCGACGACATCAACTGGGTAGCCACGCGCAACACGGTCTTTCTGGAGGATTATCTGCATCGAGAGGACTTGACCGTGCCCGAGGAGGTGGCCGAGGCGATCAGGGTGCTGGTCGCCGCCGCGCCGGGACTCCTCTTGCGCGATCTCCTGCACAACGCGCGGGAACGCGGACTGTCGGTCGACGCGGTGTATGCCCTGATCGTCCGGCACCGGCTCTATGTCGATTTGCATGCCGGCCTGCTGGCCGAGCCGGAGCATGTTCGGGTTTTCCTTGATGAAGTCCAGGCCGTGGGGTTTCCCATGATCGGGTCCACGTGCGTGGCGGACGAGGAGCCGCCGCGGACGATCACGAAAGCGCCGGGGATCCTCATTGAATGGGATGGGCGGCCCCGGCGCATCGCGAACGTGGGCCGCACGGTGGTGACGCTGATCACGGCCGAGGGCTCTGCAGTGGAGGTGCCTCATCAGGCATTCGACGCGCTGGTCGCCTCCGGCAGCATCAGCGCCGCCCAAGCCGAGCCAGCCGCGACGACGCGGAGCGCGGCAGGGCAGGCGCTGGTGAGGGCGAGTCCAGCGGATCAACAGGAGGCGGTTCGGCGGTACGAGATCATCCAACCCTATCTCGCGGGGCTCGTCCCGCGCAGCCTGTCGCGCACCACCCGGCGCTGGGTACGCGCGTGGCGGCTTGCGGCGGCACGGCACGGGGATGGATTCCTCGGCCTGCTCCCTCGTCAGAAGGAACGTGGCTATCGTGGCGCGAAACTGCCGCAGGCCACGCTCGCACTCATGGATCGCTTCATCAGCGAGCATTATGAAACGTGCACGCAACGATCCATGCGCGCCACCTATGCCGCCTTCCGGCGCGGGTGCGAGGCGGCCGGAGCGCAAGACCCGCAGCTGGTTCCGCCGAGTTTCGAAACCTTTCGCCTCCGCGTCAAGGCGCGATCGGGCCCGGACCAGACCCGCAAGCGCCAGGGGTCGCGCGTTGCCTACCAGCAGGAACCGTTCTACTGGGAGTTGTCCTTGACCACGCCGCGGCACGGCGATCGCCCCTGGGAGATCGTGCATATTGATCACACGGAACTGGATGTTGAGTTGGTCTACGAGGAGAGCGGACGCGGGGCGGGGAAATGCTGGCTCTCCATCGCCGTCGACGCGCGCACGCGTCGCTTCCTGGCCCTCTTTATCTCCTACGACCCGCCCAGTTATCGATCCTGTCTGGCGATCTTCCGTATTCTCGTGCGACGGTGGGGCCGCTTGCCGCAACTGGTGGTGGTCGATAGGGGTCCGGAGTTCAGCAGCGTCTATTTCGAGACCTTCCTGGCGCGCTACGAGATCACCAAGAAGACGCGCCCCGCCGCGCACCCGCGGCATGGGTCGGTCTGCGAACGCCTGCTCGGCACGACCACCTCGCAGTTCATTCACAATCTGCGCGGCAATACCCAGATCACCAAGCTCGCGCGGCAGGTGACCAGCGGAGTCGACCCCAAGCGGCAGGCCTGCTGGACGCTGGGCGCCCTCTACGACTATCTGTGCCGCTACGCCGACGAGATCTATGACACCCTCGAGCATCCAGCCCTGGGCCAAAGTCCGCGCGCTGCCTACACCCTCGGTATGGATCAGGGCGGTGAACGGCTCGCGCGTCTGGTCCCCTACGATGAGCAGTTCCGCATGCTCACCCTGCCCAGCACGGCCAAGGGGACGGCGACCGTGCATGTCGGCCGCGGAGTCAAGATCCACGCTGTCTACTACTGGCATGACCTGTTCCGCGATCCGCTGCTGGCGGGACAGCAAGTGCCGGTCCGCTACGATCCCTTCGACATCGGCATTGCCTATGTCTATGTGCGCGCGCGGTGGATACAGTGTCATTCCGAGCATTACACGGTCCTGCACGGGCACTCCGAGCGCGAGCGAGCGCTGGCGACCCAGCGTCTGCGGGAGCGAGCGCGGAGCCATGGCCAGTCCTTCACCAGCACCGCGCGCACGCTCGCCACCTTCTTCGCAGGCGTCCAGACCCAGGAGGATATGCTCGAGCAGCGCGTGCGTGACGCAGAAGGGAAACGGGTGATCGCACTGGCGCGGGTGGGCACGTCGGCGCACCTTGAGGAAGCCGGCGAACCAGATCCGGTCCGCCTCGCTCCCGCAGCGCGGGGCCTGACCGCCGGCGCGGACCCTGGACGCGAGCGGGACGACCAGCCGCCGCCGACCGGCGCGTCGACGGACGAGGAACGGCGACGGCTCAAGGCCTACGGGCGCTTCTTGTGAACACCCCGCATCCTCTGCCGCCGGCACCCGTGCCGCTCCAGGCATTCGACCCAGCGCTGCTCGACCAGCCGCCGGAGATCCGTCTGGCCTATTTCGATCAGCAGGTGACGATCCGCCACCCACGCCAGGAGGAGGCGTATCTCGAACTGTGGCGGGCAGTCCGCACGCCGGTGGGCATGCAGGAAATCTTCTTGCTCGGGCCCAGCGGGGTCGGCAAGACGACCCTCTTGCGCAAACTCCAACGCGCGATCGTCCTGGAAGCGGTGCGTGATCTCCGGCGCCTGCCCGGGCAGCACCCGCTCTGCACTGTCGCGGCGGAAGCGCCCCATCGCAGCCAATTCAACTGGGGGCGGCTCTTCGAGGATATCCTGGCCGACCTCGATGAGCCGCATATTGATGCCAAAGTGGATCGGGCGACCTTCGGCGGACCGGCACGGCGTGGGCTGCCGGCCCGACCAACGGTGGATGCGTTGCGCGCGGCAGTCGAGAGCGCCCTGGTGCATCGCCGTCCCTTGGCGGTCTGCATCGACGAGGGGCACCATCTCGCCAAGGTGGGGGGCGGCAAACGGCTCAAAGACCACGCCGATTGCCTCAAGTCGCTCGCGGACCGATCGCGCACCCTGTTCGTCTTGCTCGGCACCTATGAGTTGCTGCCCTTGCGCAAACAAGGGGACCAACTCAGCCGCCGCACCCGGACCATTCACTTCGCCCCCTATCACAAGGATCAGCCGACGGAGGTGGAGATCTTCAAGCGGTGCCTGGTGACGTTTGAGCAGCACCTGCCGGTGCGGCAACCACCGGATCTGCTCGGGGAGTGGGAGTATCTGTTCGACTATTCGGTGGGCTGCATCGGCACACTCAAAGACTGGCTCGCTCGCGCGTTGAGCGCCGCCCTCTTCGAGGTGACGTACGACGTGGAGGGCGCCGTCCGCTACGACGAAGACGACACGCCCTGCACCACGGCGGCCGTGACCGTGACCAGGGCGCACCTGGAGCAGACCGCGCTGCCGCTCGATGATTGCCTGAACATCGCCACCCTCGCCCTGCTGGGGGCGGACGAGTTGGCGGCAACGTCCGAGGATGCGCTGCGGTTGCGCGACGTGCTGGGCAGTGAACGAGCCTGCCCCGTACCCCCGCGGCCGGCCGAGTCTTCTCCCGAACCACGGCCGGCGCGCAGGCGCCGCATTGGGCAACGACGGCCTCACCGCGACCTGGTCGGGCAGGATCCGGGGCTGCGGACGGATGGGTGAACCATACGAGGTCGATGACCTGACGGCGCCGGCTTTCCCCGCGCGCAGCCGCCTCTATGCGCTCGTCCCACTTGGGATCGGCGCCCCACTGGTCGAGAGCCTCACCAGCTACGTCAGCCGCCTTGCCCAAGCGCATTGCCTGACGACCAGAACCCTCATCCAGCGGGAGATTGGCCCGCGTCTGGACTGGACCTCGAGTCTGTCCACGATGCTCATCAAGAGCGGCTCGTATCTCAACGGCGCCGGGCGGACCGCGGCAAACGGGGTGGGCACGCTCGAGGATCTCACCTGCCAAGGGGGCCTGAGTCGCTTGACCATGCGTCCGTGGCGGGAAGTCCTCGCGCTGCGGGGTTTGGTTCGGGCGAGGCGTGTGTGGTGCCCGGACTGCTATGCGGCATGGCGGGAAGCAGGAACGCCCCTCTATGAACCACTGCTCTGGGCCCTCCCGGCGGTGACGGTTTGTGAGCGTCACCAACGTCGTCTCTGCGCGCGCTGCCCACGGTGCGGGAAGGACAATCAACCCATGCTCCCTGGGTGGTCGCTTCCGGGGCAGTGCGCGCAGTGCGGCAACTGGTTAGGTGCTATCCGGGAGACAGCGGAGGCAGGGGTGGAGGAACTCTGGATGGCGCGGGTGGTCGGGGATTTGCTGGCCGGCGTGCCCGAGGACCCGGTGCCCCAGCAGCGGCTGGTTGCCGCCTTGAGCCGGTGCATCGATCATTACACGCAGGGCAACATTGCCGCGTTCGGCGCGCTGGTGGGGCGGCCCAGGAACACGGTCTGGCTCTGGCGCGCGGGACAGGTCGTGCCAAGCTTGCCCCACGTCCTCCGCCTGTGCCGTCATCTTGGGTTGACCCCGCGCCAGTTCCTTGCCGCTGCTGATCCGTTCACCGCGCCCGGCCTGGCCACCAGCCTCGCGCCGGCCGTGGAGGCACCCGTCACAAGGAAGGCGCCCGTGCCCTTTGATCGCCCAGGCGCGCGGCGGGCGCTGGAGCGCACCCTCCAGGATCCCGACGCGACACCATCAATGCGGCAGGTGGCGGTGCGACTCGGGTACGACGGCGGTGTGCTCTACCGCTATTATCCTGATCTCTGTCGGCGCATTGCGGCCCGGTCACGTGCGGCAGCAGCGCGCCACGGTGAGCAACGGTTACAGTTGCTCTGCGAGCAGGTGCGCGATGCCGTATTCCATCTGCACGGCGCCGGCATGCAACCGACCCGGCGGCGGATTGAAGCACAGTTGGGCACACCGGGGATGCTGCGCGATAGCACGGTGCGCACGGCCATGTTCGCCGCCATGCGCGCATGCCAAGATACGGGCACGCCATGATGATAGCACTAGGGAAAGAGCCTCACAAACCATCACGACAGGCATTAAGTGGCCAGATTGGCCACTTAATGCCTGTCGTGACACAATCACACAGAACCTCACGGGGTTCTGCTTTGGTGGAGATGGGGGCGAATTGAACGCCCCGT
>Ga0307373_10010820_pt1 | contig 13353 bp, 11 predicted proteins | sample OX2MG_FD_202534 | JGI IMG/M metagenome (GOLD analysis project Ga0307373, IMG submission 202534) | Soil microbial communities from Risofladan, Vaasa, Finland - OX-2 | ecosystem: Environmental > Terrestrial > Soil > Coastal area > Acid sulfate soil | place: Finland: Risofladan, Vaasa | collected... | reverse complement strand
CGCCTGATCAGCGTCGCGCCCCAGGTCATGAGCTCCGAGACGCTGCGCCCCTCGCGCGCGCCTTCCATGATCGCCGCGCTGATGAGCGCGACCGCTTCCGGGTAGTTGAGCTTCAGGCCCTTCGCCTTGCGCCGCTCGGCGAGCAGCGCGGCGGTGAAAATCAGCAGCTTGTCCTTTTCGCGGGGGGTGAGTTCCATCGGTCGGCTCCGGAGCGCTTCCTTGCAAGGACAGTGCCCGGTCGTCCGGCTAGAGGGCGGACGGCGTTCCGCGGCACGCGCGCTGCACCAAAATGGCGAGCGGGCCGGCGCGATGCACCACCTGGGGGCGCGCCTACGCGGCCCAGCGCGCCGGCCGCTTCTCGACGAACGACGCCAGCCCCTCCGCCGCCTCGCCGCTCCGGCGCTTCGCGGCGTGCTGCGCGACCAGCCGGTCGAAGACGGAATCGTCCACCGCGCCCCACGCGAAATCGAGCGCGACCCGCTTCGTCTGGGCGTTGGCCTCGGGCGCGTTCTGCAAGAGCTGCGCGACCAGGCGCGCGCCCGCGGCTTCCAGCTCCGCGAGCGGCACCACCTCGTGCACCAGCCCGATCCTGCGCGCCTCCTGCGCGCCGAAGCGCTCGCCGGTCAGCGCGTACCGGCGCACCTGCCGCGCGCCGATCGCGTCGGCGAGCTGCGGCAGGATGATCCCTGCCATCAGCCCCCAGCGCGTCTCCGCGATCGAGAACATCGCGTCGTCCGCGGCGACCACCACGTCGCACGCCGCCACCATCCCGGTTCCCCCGCCGAAGCAACCGCCCTGCACCAGCGCGACCGTCGGCACCGGAAACTCGTTCAGCCGCCGCACCGCCTCGGCGGTGGCCCGCGACGCGCGCTCGTTCTCCTCCGCCGACTGCCCCGCCACGCGCCGGATCCACTTCAGATCCGCGCCCGCCTGGAAGTGCTTGCCCGCGCCGCGCAGCACCACGGCGCGCACCCCGCCGCGCGCGCCCAGCGCGTCCATCGCGTCGAGCAGGCCCTGGATGACGGACTCGTCGTAGGCATTGTTCACCTGCGGACGGTTCAGGGTCACCGTCGCCACGCCGCGCGCGTCGATAGCGTGGAGAACTGCGTCGTTGCTCATGGTGGATTCCTCCAGTTGTTTCCCGGTGCGGATTTTCGGTCTGCGACCTCAAGGATGCTGAGCGTAGGAGGCCTGAAGATTACCTGCTTGCTCGATGCGCCGGGCGCGAATGTTTGCCAGTGGGCGGGAGCATCCGTTGGGTAGGGCGCTGAAAATCAGAGCTACGGCAATCCAAGTGCCTTTGCCGTCGTCCGGTCTCTGCAGGTGCGGGGAGCTGGCGCTTACGGACGGGAGCGGACGAGCGCACGAGGGGCGGCGGAGGTGTGCTTCTCGGCCGGAGCCGCCGGCGGCGTTGGCTCAGTTGGATGACCGGTGTTGGCCGAAAGCGCCCATTGCATGGCCACGCGTACCGTCCTCGTTCTCTATGCGGCCGCCATAGAGGGCGCTGCTCGCTAGAGGCTCGAGGTTGAAAAACTTTGAAGGCGCCAAGCTCGTCGAGCTACTACGCGGACCAGTCGCGGAAGTGATCGCGGAGCATTACCGCGGATTCGCACGGCACAGCTGAAACAGCGCGGCGCCAGCCTAGCGCCGAACGTGGCAGAATCCCCGGCGGTAAACCCGCGCCAGGGAGAGCGGTGGAGCCCGAACAGCAGGCACGCCAGGAGATCGATCGACAGCTCGCGGCCGCGGGCTGGTTGATCCAGGACCACAAGGCGATGAACCTCGGCGCGGGGCCCGGGATCGCGGTGCGCGAGTTTCCGCTCGATACCGGTCCCGTGGACTACCTGCTCTACGCAGGCGGCAAGGTGATCGGCGTCATCGAGGCGAAGCCGGAGGGGCATCCGCTCAAGGGCGTGGAAATCCAGAGCCGCAAGTACACGCTCGGCGTGCCCGCCCACTTGCCTGCCTGGCGCCGACCGCCGCCGTTTGCATACGAGTCGACGGGCGCAGTCACCCAGTTCACGAACGGGCTCGAGCCGGACGCGCGCAGCCGCGAGGTGTTCACCTTTCACAAGCCTGAGGAGTTGGTGCGGCTCGCGGGGCTGGAGTCTCAGGTGCGCGACAGGCTGCGCTCAATGCCCGGGCTGGCGCCGTCCGCGCTTTGGCCGGTGCAGCAACAGACCATCGAGAACCTCGAGCGATCGCTGGCAAAGGGCCTGCCGCGCGCGCTGATCCAGATGGCGACGGGCAGCGGCAAGACCTACACTGCGGCCGCGTTCTGCGAGCGGCTGATCCGCTTCGCGGGCGCGAAGCGGATCCTGTTCCTGGTCGACCGCAATACCCTCGGCGACCAGGCGTTCGACGAGTTCCAGCGCTACAGGAGCCCCTACAACGGCTACCGCTTCACCGACGAGTACCCGGTGCAGCACGCACGCAGGAACGCGATCGAGCCGGCGGCCAAGGTGGTCATCACCACGATCCAGCGCCTGTACTCGATGCTCAAGGGGGAACCCGAGTTCGACGAGGCAAACGAGGAGCAGTCCATGTTCGAGTCCGGGCGCGTCCTTGCGAAGGAGCCGCTGCCGGTCGCGTATAACCCTGCGCTGCCCATCGAGGCCTTCGACTTCATCGTCGTCGACGAGTGCCATCGCTCCATCTACAACGTCTGGCGCCAGGTGCTCGAGTACTACGACGCCACGCTGATCGGCCTCACTGCGACCCCGACGCCGCAGACCATCGGTTTCTTCGGCGGCAATGTGGTGCAGGACTACTCGCACGAGCGCGCGGTCGCCGATGGCGTCAACGTGGGCTACGACGTCTACCGCATCCGCACGAAGGTTACCTCGGGCGGCGCCACGCTCGATGGCGCGCCGGGCATATTCGTCCCGATGCGCGACCGGCGCACGCACCGCAAGCGACTGCAGGAGTTGGCGGACGACCTGACCTATACCGCTGGAGAGCTGGATCGCGACGTGGTGGCGAAGGACCAGATCCGCCTCGTCGCGAAGACGTTCCATGAGCGGCTGTTCACGGAGATCTTTCCGGGGCGAAGGGAAGTGCCCAAGACCCTGGTATTCGCCAAGAACGACCTGCACGCGGAGGACATCGTCGAGGCGCTGCGCCTGGAGTTCGGCCGCGGCAACGACTTCTGCGTCAAGATTACCTCCAAGACCACCGGCGCGAAGCCGAAGGACCTGCTCGCGAAATTCCGCAACGACTACATGCCGCGTGTCGCGGTGACCGTGGACCTGATCGCAACCGGCACCGACGTAAAGGCGATCGAGTGCCTGCTCTTCATGCGCAACATCGAGTCGGCGGCCTATTTCGAGCAGATGAAGGGGCGCGGGGTGCGCATCATCTCCTCCGACGACCTCGCGGCGCGCACTCCCGACTCCCTGGGGAAGGACCGGTTCGTCATCGTGGACGCAGTGGGGGTGTGCGAACGCGACAAGACCCATTCCAAGCCGCTCGACCGCCAGCCATCGGTGCCGCTGGAGAAGCTGCTGCAGATGGCGGCGCAGGGCGTCGCGGGCGCAGACCTCGCGAGCACCCTCGGTGCGCGCCTCGCGCGGCTCGCCACGCAGGTGGACTACGAGCAGAACGCCGAGGTCGCGAAGGTCGCGGGAACGGATTTGCACGGCCTCGCCGCCGATCTGTTCGGGTCCGTCGATCCGGACCGCGTCGCGCGGCTCGCGACGGCGAAGTTCGGCATCCGGCCGCCGGCCGAGCCGAGCGAGGCGCAGCTCGACAAGGCGGAGCAGGAGACCACCCGGGCCGCGCTCAAGCCTTTCTTCGATCCGAAGCTGCGCCAGCTGATTGTCGCCATCAAGTCCAGCCTCGAGCAGGTAATCGACGAGATCACCCAGGACGAGCTGGTCGTTGCCCAGTTCGACGCCGTCGCGCGCGAAAAGGCCATGAAGACCGTGCAGGAGTTTCGCGCCTTCGTCGAGTCGCACAAGGCGGATATCGAAGCGATCAAGCTCCTCTACAGCCGGCCGTACCGGGCCGGCCTGCGCTACCGGCAGGTGAAGGACCTCGCCGCCAAGCTCTCCACGGCGCCCTTCAACGTCAATCCGAAGAAGCCGGAGAGCGTAAACCATCTCTGGACCGCGCATCGCGCCATCGAGCCCGAGAAGGTGCGCGGCCGCGCCCGCGGCCTGGCGGATCTCGTTGCCCTCGTGCGGCACGCGATCATGCCGGACGAGCTGGTCGCGCCGGTGGCCGAGCGGGTGGAGGAGCGCTACGCGGCCTGGCTTGCGGACAAGGCGAAGGCGGGAGTGGAGTTCAAGGCTGAGGAGCGGAGGTGGCTCGATGCCATCAAGGACCACATTGCGACCGCCCTTGCCATCGAGCAGGACGATTTTGCCGACGTTCCCTTCAGCAACATGGGTGGCCTTGCCAGGGTTTACCAGCTCTTCGGGGAGCGCTTGCCGAAGCTGCTGGAGGAGATGAATGAGAGGTTGGCGGCGTGAGTGAGTTGCCCGAGGGGTGGGCTGCTACAACCTTTGGCGAGCTCGGCCGTTATCTCAACGGGCGAGGGTTCAAGAAATCAGAATGGTCGAGAACTGGACGTCCCATCGTGCGCATCCAGGATCTGACCGGGACTGGAAAGGGACATAACTACTTCGATGGAGACGTCGCAGAAGAGAATCTAGTCCGAGATGGCGATCTACTGATTTCTTGGGCGGCAACAATAGACGCTTTCATCTGGCGTGGGCCTGAGGCTTGCGTCAATCAACATATCTTCAAAGTGGAATCATACATAGATCGTCGATTTCACTACTATGCAGCGCGAGCTTTTGCGAATGACCTGAGGCGCCGCACGCACGGTGGCGGGATCGTCCATGTAACACGAGAGCGCTTCGACAGCACTCCCATGTTTTTGCCACCGCTTCAAGAGCAAGGGCGGATTGTCGCGAAGCTCGAAGAACTGCTGTCGGACCTCGACGCTGGTGTCGCGGCCGTCGCGTACGCCAGAGCAAACCTAGGGCGCTACCGCGCTGGGGTGCTCAAGGCAGCGGTCGAGGGGCGGCTTACGGAGAAGTGGCGCGCTGCGCATCCCGACGTTGAGCCCGCCGAGAAGCTGCTCGAACGCGTTCTGGCCGAGCGCAGGAGAAGGTGGGAAGAGGCGCAGCTCAAGGGGTTCGCGGAGAAGAAGCAAGCGCCACCGAAGGGGTGGAAGGATCGGTACTCGGAGCCTGTTGGGCCAGACGTTTCACTGCTGCCCGCACTTCCGGGCGGCTGGTGTTGGGCGGCGGTAGGTCAGGTGGCTGAGGTTCAAGGTGGAATCCAGAAGCAGCCCAATCGGGCGCCGAAGGGCAATGCCTTCCCGTACCTCCGTGTGGGCAATGTATTGCGTGACCGCCTTGACCTTTTGAGAATCGAGCATTTCGAACTGACCGACGAAGAATTGCTGCGCCTTCGACTTGAGCCAGGCGATCTGCTTGTTGTCGAGGGGAATGGCAGTCGTAACGAAATTGGTCGCAGCGCACTTTGGCGCGGGGAGATCGAGAATTGCGTGCATCAGAATCACATCATCCGAGTACGATTTCTGGCGGGCTTGCCTGAATACTTGAACGCGTATTGGAACTCGCCATCAGGCATGGCAAGAGTGGCCGCGAAGAGCGCGTCAACCAGTGGCTTATATACGCTGAGTGTGGGAAAGGTGAGTGAACTCCCGATTCCATTACCGCCGTTAGTGGAGCAGCGCGAGATCGTGTCGGAGGTCGGTAAGTATCGTTCCAATTTGGAGCGTGACTTGGTTGCGCTAGAAGCGATGGTCGTTCGCTCCGATCGCCTCCGTCAGTCGATCCTAAGGCGGGCATTCGAGGGGAAGCTTGTTCCGCAAGACCCGAACGACGAGCCGGCAAGCGAGCTGCTAGCAAGAATCCAGGCGGGAATCGGGAGCGTGGGAGCGTTTGGGAGAAAGGGCTCTGGAGGATTGATTCGCAAGAGGACCCGCAAGAAAAGTGGTAAATAGCTCTTGAGGAACAGAACAAAGTCTTTCTGCAGCAATTGGTTAAGAGCTTTTAAGGGCCTGCAACACGGCGGCTCTCTGGGTTCTTCCTATAGGCAATAAGCTCAACTATGTTGAGTAAATATCCGTTCTTTAGAACTTGCGCGAGGTTCGTAATGGCTTCATTATGCTCAACATGGTTGAGCGTAATAAGGACAAACTGAACCGCCTTCAAGCCCTGCTCCCGGGAGGCCTTCTCGCGACCACGGCATGGCTGGGCAAACACGGCTACGCGACGAACCTGCTCACGCACTACGTAAAGACGGGCTGGCTGGAGTCGCCGGCCCGGGGCGTGTACTGCAAACCGGGCCCGCCCCTCAAGTGGCAGCACGCCGTGCTTTCACTGACGCGGATGCTCGAAGGCAGCGTGCACGTGGGCGGGCTCACGGCGCTCGAGCTGCGCGGGTACGCGCATTTCCTCAAGCCACGCGGGCTGGGGCAGGTGGAGTTGTACCTCGACGCAAAGGCGCCCGGCTGGCTCACGAAGCTGCAGTTCGCGGAGCGCCTCGTCGTGCACCGGAATACGCTGTTCACATTTCCTCCGACAACGCAGGACAAGGGTATCGCCGCCGAGCCCTGGGGCCCGTGGGACGATCCGCTGCCGGTGGCGCTGCCCGAGCGCGCGATGCTGGAGTTCCTGGACGAAGTACCCGCGCGCCAGTCGCTCGAGCACGCGGCGCTGCTCATGCAGGGGCTGCACGACCTCGATTCGCGCCGGGTGCTGCAGTTGCTCGCCGCCTGCGGCAGCTTCAAGGTGAAGCGGCTGTTCCTCGCGCTCGCTGCGCGCCAGCAGTTCCAATGGGTAAGGCCGGTGCTTGAAGCCGCCAACCGCGGCAAGATCAGCCTCGGCCGGGGCAAGCGCTCGCTCGGCAAGGGGGGGAAATTCGACTCGAAGTACAGGATCACCGTTCCGGACGACTCCGATGTTCGCCGCTGACAACCCCTTCCTGCCGCAGGCGCGGCTTGCGGTGCGCGTGCTGCGCAGCGTCGCTAAGGAACCCGACCTGGCCCTGAAAGGCGGGACGGCGATCAATCTCTTCTTTCGCGATCTACCGCGTCTCTCCGTGGATCTGGACCTGACCTACCTGAGGATTCACGGTCGCGAAGAGTCGCTGAACGCAATCGGCGAAGCCCTCGAGCGCATCGCCGCGGACGTCGAGAAAACCCTGCGGGGAGCGCGCATCGAGCGCCAAGGACTGCGGCGCGGAAGAGTCATCGTGGCCCATGACCGCGCGCAGATCACCGTAGAAGTGAACACGGTGCTGCGCGGGAGCGTTCACCCTCCACTGCGCGTGCAGGCGCGCCAGCCGGCACGGGACCTGTTCGGTGACCTAGAAGCGCAGATACTGTCGTTCGAGGACTGTTTCGCGGGCAAGCTCGTCGCCGCCCTCGACCGGCAGCATCCGCGCGATCTGTTCGACGTGGCGCAGCTCCTCGCCACCGAGGGACTCACGAGGCCCCTAATGGACGCGTTCGTCGTGTACCTAGTGAGCCACGACCGGCCGATGTCCGAAGTCCTGGCACCTGTTGAGAAGGACATCCGGCTGGTTCATGAGGCCGAGTTCGCCGGCATGACCGGGGCCCCTGTGACGGTCGAGGCGCTGCAGGAGGCGCGGGCGAGGCTCGTTAGCGAGGTGCGGCAATCGCTGCTGCCGCGGCACGTGCAGTTTCTCCGGTCGGTCAAAGCGCTCGACCCCGACTGGGCGCTGCTGCCGCATCCACACATTGCCGAGTTGCCCGCGGTGCGCTGGCGCCTGCAGAATCTGGAGAAGTTCCGAAAGGAGCAACCGGAGCGGTATGCCGCCGTCCGCGACAGACTCGAGGAAGTCCTGAAGGGTTTTCATGGCCAATAACTCTACTCAGCAGATCGTCAACCGGGCCTGGAGCTTCGCGCACGTGCTGCGCGACGACGGTCTCTCGTACATGGGGTACACGGAGCAGATCACGTTCCTGCTGTTCCTCAAGATGGCAGACGAGCAGGCGAAGCTGCCGGGCGCGAAGGCAAGCCTCATCCCGAAGGGGTACGACTGGGGCACGCTTCTGAAGATGGACGGCGCAGCGCTCGAAATGCAGTACCGCGCGACGCTGGAGCATCTTTCTCGCCAGCCCGGAATGCTGGGCGAGATCTTCAAGAAGGCGCGGCCCGACATCCAGAACCCGGCGACGCTCAAGCGCCTGATCGTGGATCTGATCGAGCCGCAGGACTGGCTGGCGCTGGAAGCGGACGTGAAGGGCGATATCTACGAGGGGCTGCTCGCAAAGAGCGCCGCCGAGTCGCCGAAGGGCGCCGGCCAGTACTTCACGCCGCGCGAGCTGATCAAGGCTATCGTGGACGTGATGCAGCCGACACCCGAAGAGACCGTCTGTGACCCGGCCTGCGGCACCGGCGGCTTCCTGCTCGCGGCACATGCGTACGTGACGAAGCGCTACGGCAGCAGGCTCGACCCGGACCAGAAAAAGCACCTGCGCACGGCCTTCGTGCACGGCACCGAGCTCGTCCCGGCGACGGCGCGCCTCGCGATCATGAACCTGCTGCTGCACGGCGTGGACGCGGATCCCTGCCCGGTGGTGTCAGGCGTGGACAGCCTGGCGGCCGCGCCGAGGGAAAAGTACTCGATGGTGCTCACCAATCCGCCGTTCGGAAAGAAGAGCTCGTTCTCGATCGTGAACGAAGAGGGCGAGCTGGAGAAGGAGGATGCGGCCTACGAGCGCCAGGACTTCTGGACGACCACCAAGAACAAGCAGCTCAACTTCCTGCAGCACATCAAGTCGCTGCTGTCGGTGAACGGGCGCTGCGCGGTCGTGGTGCCGGACAACGTGCTGTTTGAAGGCGGCGCGGGCGAGACCGTGCGGCGCCAGCTGCTCAAGCAGTTTGACGTGCACACGCTGCTGCGCCTGCCGACGGGCATCTTCTACGCGCAGGGCGTCAAGGCGAACGTGCTCTTCTTCGACGCCAAGCCGGCGCAGGAGGTGCATTGGACGTCGCGCCTGTGGGTCTACGACCTGCGCACCAACATGCACTTCACGTTGAAGACCAATCCGCTCAAACGCGCGGACCTCGATGAGTTCGTCGCCCACTTCAACCCGGAGAACCGGCATGAGCGGAAGGACGGCGGCCCGGAGAGCCGCTGGCGCTCGTTCGCCTACGAGGAGCTACTGAAGCGCGACAAGCTGAATCTGGACGTCTTCTGGCTCAGGGACAAGAGCCTCGAGGATTCAGAGAACCTGCCCGAGCCCGATGTACTGGCGCAGGAGATCGCCGACGACCTGCAGACTGCAATGGAGCAATTCGCGGCGATCGCAGCTGAACTGAAGCGGTAACCCGAAGTCGACTGGACCGTGATCAACTCGCCTGCGGTGAAAACCGACCCGCCCCCGGGCGGGTGTTACTGCAGATCTTAGCGGTGGAACTCACGCCGGTCGCTGTGGTGTCGTTATGCGGCTTCGCACAATGGCCAGCATTGAAGGGTCGCTAATGCCGATCCAGCGTCTGTTTCTGCCCGTGAGCGCCCGTTCAGATGAACGCCACAAAGCAGACTAACGCCAATCCAGCTTATTTCCCCTCGTCCGCTCCCAGCAGATGCGGGAAACCACTGCTCTCGACTAGAAGCCACCAAGGGCATGAAGTGCCGCCGGCGTCCACTTCTCGGCCGTTGCTGACGTTGGGGATCTGATGCGACTACAGCTGCTGTCGATTAGCTACCGGACGTTGGCCGAGATCAACGCCGCGACTGGCAGCTCTTCAACATCGCGTCTGCCCCGATCCGAAGCGGACGTTCGATCAAACCGACGTTATCAGCTTGGGAAGCTGGGTTACGTGGGTTCGCTTCCCCTCGGGTAACTCAGCGTTTCCAAAGGGCTCCAGCGCGTCCTGGTTACCCGGGAACTTCCTGAGCGTGGTTACGATACCTTGCTGGCCGACTTCAGCGAGCTCGAGGCAGCCTGGAACAGTTTGGACTGACGGTCTAACCTGCGCGCCGGCGAGCGTGCTGCAAATCAACGCCAGTTACGCTGCGACGGTATGTGACGAGCTTCTCGCTCACAAAACGTTCTCGTGCGCGAGGGCGGTAAGGGGTTCAATGTCGCAGTCTGGCAAGCAGGTGCTCGTATCGAGTGTCTCCATGGCGCCCGGATACGCGTGGTAGATCTGTGGCGCCCGGCCGCCAACTCGCTCGTTGCCCGTAAGGAGACCAACAAGCTGGAGGACCTGGTGTGACGCAACGCTTAAGCTGAAGGCGAACACGTTTCTGCGACCATAGCGCTCACGCTCTGCCTGGCTGAGACCCTTAAGGTAGTCCGGATCATCCAGTAGGCCGTCGCGATCAAGTGCCACATCACTACGGCGGACGGCATCGAGGCAGTACAAGCACGCATGCTCTGGGCCGGCCGTGTGAATGCGCCAGTCGACATGCAACAGGCGGCCATCCTCGCGGACACGTGCCAGGATGCCTCCGTCGACGACCGGAATGAGGTGCGCATAGGCCAACACATTCAGAACGTGCCGAGGCCAAGGCCGATCGACGCAAGACATAATCGCGTCGCAGTCCAAGGCGCTCGCCAGGCCAGTCGTCCCTTGCACGCCCTCGGGAATAGCAGTTACAGAAAAATGCCCGCTCGTGTGTGAAGCGTTTACCGACCGCTTGGCGATCTCTACTTTCGAGAGTCTCTTTGTGACGTCCTGCGAATACGCTCCGAGCGTTCGGTCGAGATTTCGTTCCTCGATATGATCGGGATCGATCAGCGTCAGGTGCTCCAATCCGGTCCGACTGAGTGCCTCGGCAATTATCGATCCCACGCTTCCAAGGCCAACGATACCCACCCGGACTCGAGCAAGATCCTCTTGGGCTGACATGCCCCACACGGAGATGGTCGCAGCCTGTGACTCAGGAGTGGCCGGACTGCGCCGAAGCTCCGGGTGATAAGTAATCCTTAGACGCCGACCGACGGAGCGAACTGTGTTCGCCCACCGCCGTTCGTACCTATGCCTCCCACTCCTGAACCAGAAGCGCCCGCTCCACGCACCATCGGTGCCCCAAGTGAGTCCAAGAACTGGAAGACCGGATGTACTGGCTACGAGACCGCCCAGACGATCCCGTTCTGCCACAACGTCGTCTTCACTCATGCCCTGCCAGCCAGGCCCGAGGTGACTGTGAAGCAAAGCGATTCCGCAGTGCGCCGGCCGTTCCGCCAAAACCCTCGTTAGATATTCAGAGGTAAAGGCGACATTGCCCCGGAGGATCCGTTCGCCGTTCCTGGGAAGATTGAGGCGCTGAAGAATGCCTGTGTAGCGGGTAGCGCCGCGACTTGGCTTCCAATATGCGAAGGTTAAATCTTCTTGATGTCGTCCCTTGTTCAGGTGTTGGGCAAGAGCGCGATCAAGGTCTGCCGTCATGGCGACGGACAAATCGACGCCTTCGTAGTCAGCGAGCTGGTAGCCGTACATCCGAGTCATAGCTCGGCCAAGACGGTCAGGATGTGCGTGAGGAGCGCTTTTGGCGTCGGAGTTTTGTCGAAGCGGCGACTGAGGTACTGCCAATCGGCCCCAAGAGCGCTCGCCTGGGACGAGGCTTGGCCCATCTGCACGAGATGAGGTCGTACGTGCACGGCGGCTTGAGGCACCCACGCAGGATACCGACGTCGCAAGTCTTGCCCGCGTGCGAGCCGGCCGAGATCACCACCGCGATAATAATGACGTAGCTCTCACCGCCTGCGTCGACGGACTTGATGTTGTGTCCGGTCGAAACCAGATGCGTCTCGAACTCGTCGATTGTCATGGGCGCCATCTAGGACGTGGGCGTTGGCCCCTTAAATTTGGCCTGAAACCGTTCGTTCTCGTGGATCTGGACGGTCTCGTCATAGTGGCTGTCGAAGTCCTTCGGCGGGTTCTCACTCGAAAGCGTGTAGTCGGTCGCGGGCTTAAAACCTGCGTTCTCCAGAACCTCTTTGACGGTCAACGAGGATTTACTGCTCGTTTCTTCTTCACCGTTTACGAAGTACTTAATCTGGTGGTGTTCAGCTTGGCTCATCTTCATTCCTTCTTTTTCACGAGGTCCGTTAGGGAAACGCCACCAGCGCGATCTCGCAGCGTGGCGAGTTTTGTATCTCCGCGGATGCCTAGCGCGAAATCAGGGCCATAGGTCTCACGAAGAGTCTTCACCAATGTGTCGCCGCGCTTTTGGCGTATTTCTCCGTTGAGATCACGGCATCTGTTGTCCAATCCCGCGTCACAGCTCTTTCGTCTACTACCCATGGTTCGCTCCCATCTGCCAGTCGGCCCCTTGTTTCAACTCGCGAGTCGCGTTTCTTACGTGTAGGATGCATGGTAGCCGTGTTTGTTTCGCAGAGCAAGTAACGTTTCTTACAAGTACTCAAGAAGGAGGTGCTGATGCCCAATCCGACGCTTGCGACTCTAGGTAACCAAGTCAAAAAACATCGTGGAACCAATACATTGAGAGACGCAGCGAAGGAGATAGGAATTGGAGCCGCAACGCTTATGCGGGTCGAGGCGGGACGCGTCCCGGACTTGGATACGTTCGGGAAGATATGCAAGTGGCTTAACGTCGATCCAGGTAGCTATCTCGGCTTTCCCACCACGGTCGCTCAGCCAGCCGACAGTTCAGGGTTGATGACCATATCGGCGCACCTACGAGCTGATGCCACTCCGAACCCGAGTACAGCGCAGGCGCTCGCCAAGATGATCATGCTCGCTGTGGCGCGGCAGAAGTCCAGCATCACCAATGGCGAAGCTTGATCGAGGATTCAAATCCTGGAGCGAGCGCGTCGCTGCAGCGATGCGGGTGGAGCTCGGAAAAGAAGCGCACGGACCTCTGCCGGCTCGTCAGCTCGCGGAGCATCTCAACGTGGCCGTAATTACTCCGCACGACATTCCAGAAATGCCCGTGGACGTTCTTAAGCAACTCACCGAAACGGACCGCTATGGATGGTCCGCAGTCTCATTCACCATAGATGGATCTACAACCATTATCCAAAACGCGGGGAATTCGTCAGGCCGACAGTCGAGCGACCTGATGCATGAGCTTTCTCACATCATTCTCGAGCATGAGCCGTCGCAGCTCATCCTCTCGGAAAGCGGCGAGTTTGCGATGCGTAGCTTTAATGAAAAACAGGAGGATGAAGCGAATTGGCTCGCTGGTACATTGCTATTGCCCCGAGCAGCACTGGTTCGCTGCATCGCGCGCAGCTTATCGTCCTCGGCCATTGCGAATGAGTACGTTGTGAGCGAGAAGCTCGTCACATACCGTCGCAGCGTAACTGGCGTTGATTTGCAGCACGCTCGCCGGCGCGCAGGTTAGACCGTCAGTCCAAACTGTTCCAGG
>Ga0307373_10010816_pt1 | contig 13357 bp, 10 predicted proteins | sample OX2MG_FD_202534 | JGI IMG/M metagenome (GOLD analysis project Ga0307373, IMG submission 202534) | Soil microbial communities from Risofladan, Vaasa, Finland - OX-2 | ecosystem: Environmental > Terrestrial > Soil > Coastal area > Acid sulfate soil | place: Finland: Risofladan, Vaasa | collected... | reverse complement strand
AACAGGACCCCCAGGCGTATCTGGTCGAGTTGACCAGTGCCTTGCGGACGATCCTGGCCCCGGGCGACGGCGTGGACATGGTGGTGTTGTTGCAGTTCCCTCAAGAGGGCCCGGTTCCCTACATCCTAGACCCGCTCACCCAGGCCGCGACGTGGACCAAACAAGACGCGCGCCAGATCATCTGGAACGACGTGGCCGCCGAGGCGGTGCAATTCTTCCCCGGCCAGGCCCTGTACCTCCCGACCGATCAGCTCTTCGCTCCACATGATCGCTTTTATGCGTGGAACAAGACCCCGAGCGGCGCATGGGTCCGGGCGCGCAAGATCGACAACACCCATGTCTGCCCCTACGGCGCGGCCGAGCTCGGGGCCATGATCGTGAACGACCTCACGCCGGTGCTCTCGCTCCCCGCCATGGCACCAGGCTGGGAGGCCGGCGATTGGGTGCACGACGCCAACTACAACGACCCCGTCGGGTCGTGTCCCGACGACCAACCCCCACCGGGGTATGCCGGCATCTCGGTTCCGGGACCGCCCTCGTAGGCACCGTAGGCTTCGCCCCTGCCACCCGACTCCGCCGCCATCGAGATGAAGCCGATCGGGATCGTGGTGGGGGGCCGTGCCGAGGCCATCGAGCTCGACGGCGTGGTCCTCGGTCCCGACGCCACGGCGGGGCTGGGCGACTTCTCCCACATCAAGGTGGTCTTCGTCTTCGATCGGGTCGCCGCCGACGAGATCACCCGCGGGGCGCGCCGTCCCCGGGGTCGAGCCCACTGGCCCGAGGTCGGGGGCTCGACGCCATCGACGGGACGCCCGTGCTCGACGTGAAGCCCTACAATGTCGGACTTCTGCCCCCGAGGCCCGGTGCGAGAGCCGGCGTGGGCCGGGGTGCTGATGCGCGATTACTGGTAGTTACCGGTGGTCGACCGCCACTACGCCCCCACCGGCGGCCGCCGCTGAGCCCAGGGCGCGGCCTCTTCGAGTTGGGCGGCCACCCGGAGCAAGATGTCCTCTCGTCCGTAGGGCGCCACCAACTGCACCCCGATGGGCAGGCCCTGGGCGTTCCAGTACAGCGGCAAGGAGATCGCCGGCTGGCCCGACACGTTGAACGGCGGCGTGAAGGGCACGAGCTCGGCGGCACGCAACAGTCCGTGCAGCGGGTTTTCCGCCGGTGAGTCGAACTCTCCGATCAAGGGCGGCGGTTGGGCGAGCGTCGGCGTGAGGAGGAGGTCGAAGCCGGTCTCGTACCACTCGGCCACCCGACGAGAGATGTCTTGGAGCTTGTGGCGCGCCGCGAGGAAGTCCGCCGCGCTCGCAGCCTGGCCCGCTTCGACGAGCGCCCAGGTCAAGGGCTCGACGTCGTCGGGGCCCAAGGCACGGCCGAGCTTCTCCGCCCAGTAGTGCACGACGTCGTTGGCGATGCCCGCCGCCCAGACGAGGAGAAACTGCTCGACGAACCCCGGATCATCGAGCGCGGTGATGTGGGTGGGATCGACGACATGGCCGACCGACTCGAGCAGCGCACCGGCCGCTTCGGTGGCCGCCACGCAATCGGGATCGGTCACGACCGCGGCACCGAACGCCGCGCTCTGCATCCCGATGCGGAGTCGACCCGGATCGACGCCGAGCTCCTCGAGAAACCGACGGGCCGGGGTCGGCGCCGCGTAGGGATCTCCCGGGGCGGGCCCTGCCACCGCGTCGAGGACCGCGGCGGTGTCGCGCACGGTGCGGGTCACGGCCAGCTCGCACACGAGACCGCCCATGTGGTCGCCCCATTCGGGCCCGAGCGGGACCCGGGCCCGCGACGGCTTGAGCCCCACCAACCCGCACTCGCTGGCCGGGATACGGATCGACCCGCCCCCGTCACCGGCGTGGCCGACCGACACCATGCCCGACGCCACCGCGGCGGCCGATCCGCCGCTCGATCCCCCCGTCGAATGGGCCGTGTTCCAGGGATTGCGCGACGGCCCGTAGGCGAGGGGCTCGGCCGTGGGCACGATGCCGAGCTCGGGGGTGTTGGTCCGACCCACCACGACGAACCCCGCGGCGCGCAGACGCCGCGCCAGCTCCTGGTCGCGTGGAGCCACGTAGCGCGCCGCTTTGAGGGCGCCCATGCCCTCGTGGATCTCCTCACCGGCGGTGAAGCACATCAAGTCCTTCAAGACCATGGGCACACCGCGGAAGGGCCCCTCGGGAAGCTCCCCCGAGGCTTCGCGGCGCGCCTCGTCGTAGCGGGGACGGATGACCGCGTTGAGCTCGGGGTTGAGCTTCTCGATCCGGTCGATGGCGTCTTCGACGAGCTCCGCCGGCGACGCCGAGCCGTCTCTGACCAACTCGGCGAGAGCGGTGGCGTCGAGGAAAGGTTCAGGCATAGGGCCAACCTACAGGCGGTCGGTGAGGATCGTCGGGGCTTCCATGGGATGTCTAGGGTGAGGCCGTGACGACGGCACGTGACGACATCGGGGACGACACCGTCATGCCAGCCGCGTTCGTGGGACATGGCAACCCCATGAACGCCCTGGAGGACAACCGCTACACCGAGGCGTGGCGGGCCTTCGGCGCCGGCGTCCCCGAGCCCCGGGCCATCCTCGTGGTCTCCGCTCACTGGTACATCAACGCCTCGGCTGTCACCGCCATGGCCCGGCCCCGGACGATCCACGACTTCTACGGATTTCCCCCGGAGCTCTTCGCGGTGTCGTATCCCGTGGCCGGCGACCCGGCCCTGGCCCGTCGGGTGGCTGCGCTGGCCGAGCCGATGTGGGTGGGGCTCGACCAAGACAGCTGGGGCATCGACCACGGGTCGTGGTCGGTGTTGGTTCATGCCTTCCCCGAGGCAAAGGCACCCGTCGTGCAGCTGGCGATCGACGCCACCAAGCCGTTTCGGTACCACTTCGAGCTCGGCGCCCGACTGGCACCGTTGCGACGCGAGGGAGTGCTCGTCATCGCCAGCGGGAACGTGGTCCACAATCTCGGGCTCATGGACGGGCGTCACCCCGAGTCCGGCACCGACTGGGCGCAGCGTTTCGACGAGGACACCCGGGCCACCATGGCGTCGTCGCCGGCGACGATCGTCGAGGCATCGAGCCACGGCGACTTCGACCTGGCCGTCCCGACCCCTGACCACTTCATCCCACTGCTCTATCTGGCGGGCCTCGCCGATGCGGCCGGCCTGGTTGCAGACGTGCTCGTCGAGGGATACGCGTTCGGCTCGTTGTCGATGACCTCGTACACCCTCGGCTTCACACCCGCTGTCACTCCCGACTCCTGACGTCGAAGAGAACGACGCTGAAGCGGCTGCGACTTGCGGGCGGCGGTCTCGGGGCCTGGGCCCTGGCCGCGATGGGCATCGTCGGATCGACGCTCGCCATCGCCGCAGACCGGACCGAGGCGCGTTCGGCCGCGAGCCAGGACTGGCCGCCCTTCGTCCTCGTGGCGGGGCTTCTGCTCGTGGGGCTCGTGGCCGACGAGGGTGGGCTCTTCGCGGCGGCAGGCCGAGCCCTGGCGCGCGCCTCGTCGAGCGGTGCGGTGCTGTTCGCCGGCTCTGTCATCTTGGTGTCGAGCGTCACGAGCATCTTGAACCTCGACACGTCGGTGGCGTTCCTCACGCCGGTGCTGGTCTATGCGGCGCGCAGCCGCGGCGGGAGCGAAGCCCCGCTGCTGTACGGATGCCTTCTTCTTTCCAACGCGGCCTCGCTGCTCCTGCCCGGCTCGAACCTGACCAACCTCATCGTCCTCGGTCACCTCCATCTGTCGGGTGGACGCTTCCTCGTCGAGGTGGCCCCCGCCTGGCTCGTGTCGGTACTCGTCACCGCGGCGGTGGTCGCCTACGCGCATCGCCAGGTGTTGCGCCCGAGCGTGACGGTCGACTCCACTCCGATGGCGGGCCCCGAGCGCGACCGTGTCGGGCTGGGTGTGGCGGTGGTGTCGGTGGCGGCGGTCTCCGTGGTCGTGCTGGTCCTGCGGGCCCCGGCCCTTCCCGTGGCGGGGATCGGGCTCGCCGCGGCCGGGGTCAGAGCAGCCCGGGGACCGACGTCGTCGACCCGGGTGCTCGACGTCCTGGGTATCCCGGTCCTGGTCGGGTTGTTCGGCGTGGCGCTGGCGCTCGGGACCTTGGGGCGGAGCTGGTCGGGGCCGACCAACGCCCTCTCGCATCTCGACGCCTGGGGAACCGCTGCGGTAGCGGCCCTGGCGAGCGTTGTCGTCAACAACCTGCCCGCCGCGTCACTGCTGGCGGCGCGGGTGCCGCACCGCCCCTTCGCGCTGCTCGTCGGGCTCGACATCGGGCCCAACTTGTTCGTGACCGGCTCGCTGGCCTGGATCTTGTGGCTGCGTGCCGCCCGGAACGCCGGAGCCAACCCTGCGGTCGCCAAGGCGACGCGTCTGGGCCTGGTGGCGGCGCCGCTGGCCATGGCGGGCGCGCTGGGCGCGCTGGCCCTGGCCGGGACCCGTTGAGAATCCCCAGGTTTTCCGCTTGTTCTCCCCAGGCGCTACCGACGAAGGTGGTGGGCGGTGGGGGATCGCCTGGTCAGCCAGTGCGAGTGCATCGAACACCCCACTGCAGGGCTGGAGAAGACGGCCTGTGGCGACGGACGTGACCGGGGTCGTCCCGGGACGCCGAGGTCGGCGCGGTCTTCGGTTCCCGGCTCGGTGGGTTGCCGCTCCGTGTGGCCTTCGGCCCCCCCGGGGTCGCACATGCGGCACCCCCCCGTGCCGTCTCGCATCCTGATTCCCATGCTGAGCGGGTTCCCATACTGAGCGGGCGGGTCATCGCCAGCATCACAGCGTGCTCGACCATGTTTCGATCCAGTGTGCCGACGTCGCTTCCGCCTCGCAGTTCTACGACGCGGTGCTCGGTCCCCTCGATGCGACGCGCGTCATGGACTTCGGCTCTGTCATCGGGTACGGGACACAAGGTCGACCATCGTTCTGGTTGAGCCCGCTCGCCGCGGTGGCGGTGAACCGGGAGCTGCACATCGCTTTCACCTCGGCGACCGGGCTGGGCGCGCCTTCTTCGACGCGGCGGTGGCACTAGGTGTACAACTAGGCGCCGAAATCCTCCACGAGCCTCGTCTGTGGCCCGAATATCATCCGAGCGACTACGGGGCCGCCGTGGCGTCGGACCCGGCCCTGGTCGGCGGGGACCGTGGTCACCGGCGGGCGGTACCGTGAAGGTGTGGACCTGTGTCCGAGGTGCAATACGCCCAACCCCGAGGGCTACCTGTTCTGCGGGCATTGCGGGGCGACGCTTCCCGTGGGGGGATGCCCATCGTGTGGGGCCGCTGTCAGCGACCGACAGCGGTTCTGTGGACAATGCGGCGCCGGCCTCGACCGCACCACCCCTCCGGTGGCCGCCCCGGTCATCGCGGTCGAAGAACGGAAGTTGGCCACGGTCCTGTTCGCCGACGTGGTGGGCTTCACCTCGCTCGCCGAGCGGACCGACCCTGAAGTCGTGGCCCGGTTGGTCGACACCGCCTTTCGCGAGTTGGGCGAGATCGTCACCGACCACGGCGGCACCGTCGACAAGTACATGGGCGACTCGGTCATGGCTGTCTTCGGAGTACCGCTCGCCCATGACGATGATGCCGAGCGCGCCGTGGCGGCGGCCATGGCCATGCGACACCTCGGTGGGGACCTGGTGTTCTCGATCGGCGTGAACTCCGGCGAGGTGATGGCGACGACGATGGGCGCGGGCGGGGACATGACCGTCATCGGTGACACCGTGAACGTGGCGGCCCGCCTCGAGAAAGCCGCCGGTCCCGGTGAGGTCTTGTGCGGTCGCCTCACCACCGAGCTGGCGGGAGGACGGATCGCGTTCCGGGCCCGACAGCCCATCTTGCTGAAGGGGAAGCAGGAGCCTGTCGAGGTATTCGAGGCGGTGTCGTTGCAAGCCGTCGAACTCGAGCCCAGCGCGGCGGCTCCTCCCCTCGTGGGTCGTGACGACGAGCTCGCCTTCCTCGAGGCGCAGTGGCGACGAGTGAGTCGCGACGGCCAGCCCCAGGTGGTCGTGGTCTGTGGCGACGCCGGTTCGGGCAAGACCAGGCTGACCACCGAACTGGCCCGGGCCGCTGAGGTCGACGGCACCGTGGTGCGCTCGACTTACCCCGCCTACGGCGCCCTGGGAGGGGCCCGGGTGGCGGCCGAGGTCATCCGCCAGCTCGGGCCCGTGGCCGACCCCGAGGTGACCGCCCGGGTCATGTCGCTCGCCGGGGAGATGGACCAGTCGCTCCAGTCGATCGATCCGGCCGGGATGCACCAGGAGCAGTTGTGGGCGCTGGGCCGGCTCCTCCAGGAAAAAGGCAGCGGCCGGCCGATGATGATCCTGATCGACGACATGCATCGCAGCGGCGACCAGATGCTCAAGGTGCTCGGAGAGCTCTCGGGACGGCTCAACAACGTGCCCCTGCTCACAGTGCTCGTCGGACGCAGCGATCCCGGCGAATGGCTGGCCGCCTTCCCCGCCACCACCACGGTCCGCCTGGGTCCGCTCAGCCGGCCTGACGCCGTGGCGTTGGCGGGTGGGTTCACCTGTGACAAGCCGCTCGGCACCGAGGCGGCGGACTTCCTCGTCGACCGGGCCGGGGGCAATCCTCTCTACCTACGCGAGCTGGTGTCGATGGCCCGGGCCCAGGGCCTGTTGGTCGACGACGGCGACTGCTACCGGTTGAGCGCGCCGGGCACCATCCCGGCCACGCTCCAGGCCCTGTTGGCGGCCCGACTCGACGCGCTCGAGCCCGAACAGAAGCTGGCCCTCCAGCACGCCGCGGTCATGGGCGGGGCCACGGCCGAGGATCTCAGTGCCCTGGGCTCACCGAACGCCCCCGCGGCGTTGCAAGCCCTGGTTGAGAACGGGCTCATGCGCCACGCGCCCGAAGGCGGCTACGACACGGTGGACTCGTTGCTGCGCGAGGTCGCCTACGAGACCTTGCCGCGCAACGTGCGCGGGGAGTTGCATCGCCGGGCCGCCTCGTTCGTGGTGGGATCCGAGGAGCGTGCCCGACATCTCGACCGCGCTGCGGGGTACCTCTCTGAAGACACCACCGTCGTCGCCGACGCGGCCGAGGCACTGGCCCGGGCGGGTCAGGACTTGTTCGCGGCGGCGCGTCTGCTCGATGCGATGCGCCTCCTCGAACGCGCTGTCGCGCTCGGGTGCCGGCGATCATCGGCACTCCTCGACCTCGCCAAGGTGCAGTCCCTGTGCCGCCGGCCCGAGGACGTCTTCGAGACCCTGGCCATGGTGGCCGACGACCCCCACGACCCCGCCGTCGCCATCGAGCGGGACCACACCGCCGCCAACGCCAAGGTGTTCGCCGAGCCGGCGATCGCACTCCCCGAGCTCCAGGCGATCACGGCGCGCTGGCACGACCTCGGGATCGTCGACAAAGAGGCGTGGGGACACGCCAACATCGGCGTCGCCTTGTTCAACATGAGTCGCATGGACGAGGCCGCACGCGAGCTCGAGCTCGGCCTGGCGCTCTTCGAGGAGACCGGTGACAAGGTGGGGTCTGTCGCCGCCTCCTCGTTTTTGTGCCTGGCCCGACCGACCGACCGGCGGGTCCCGGAGTGGCTGGCGCAAGCCCTGGAATTCGCCGACGCCGCCGGAGACCGGTCGAGGCAACTCGGGACCCTGACCACCCTGGCGTGGCACCACTTCATCCGGTCGCTGTGGGGCACGGCGCTCGACACGGCCGAGGCCGAGCGCTTCGCCTTACGGCTCGCCGAGCTCGGTGAAGAGCTCGGGGCCATCGACATGGCCGTCCACGGCCGGAGCCTGCTGGCCATCATGGCGCGCTTCAGCGGTCGGCTCGACGACGCCGGGGTCCAGGCCCAGACGCTGCAACGGCTCAGCGCCATGGTGGACCCCGAGGGCTATCCCTGGGTGGGGTGTGCCGCCACCTTCTCCGTGGCCGTCGCCCGAGGTGCCTCGGGCCTCGTCCCCCCGATCGCCCCGGTCTCCTCTCCTGACCCTGTGGTCGGGATGGCGCTGCTCGTCATCGGCACCGAACTGACCGTGGCCGGTCGGGTCGAAGAGGCCTTGGTGCGCTTCGACATCGTCGAGCGACCCGGCCTGGGGCCCTTCGGTGACCTTGCCGGTGTGCTCAACGGCTTGGCCCTGGTCCTGGCGGGTCGCAGCGATGAGGCGCTGCCCTGGATCCAGCGGGCCGCGCAGTCGGCTCGAGCCCTCGATGCGCCTCCCGCTGTTGCCGCGGCCGCCGCCCTGGGGGCCGAGATCACCGGAGACGTCGCCGGTTTGCTCTCCGCCCCGGCCTCGGCGACATCTCTGAGCGAGGCGCTGGTCCTACGGGCCCAAGCAGCTCGGGGCGATGCCACCGCCCTCGATGCCCTGCGACGGTGCGCGTCGGCGCTCGCCTTGCCGGGCCTGCTCCTCGGGCTGTAGGGCATCCCCGGGCCTTCCCGGGGTATGCGTCAGCCGGCCGCGGAGGCCTCGTGACCGAGCATGGCCTCGGCATCGCTGTGTCGGATCGGGAACGACCCCCCGCAGTTCGGACAACGAACGTAGACGTGTTGGTCTGTCATCTCGACGTGCTGGGGTTCGAGGACCACATTCCTCCAGCAGAGCCTGCATTCCCGCGTCAAGGGCGGTGTCGCCCTGAACCGCCGATCACCGGGACCGGAACCGGTCATGAGCCCCCCTTACGTGCATGCCAATCGTTCTCAACTACCTCATCTACATCAATGATGCCCCACCGAGCGCAATCGGGCATCGTCAGAATTTGGGACTGTCAACCCTAGGCTCGGAGGGTGGTCTGGGGCCAGCCGTTGCCGAGCCCTCCCGCCGGGGAGACCGAGACGGCGACCGCACCCGGGTGGGTGTCGCCGAGCCGGGTGCTCGTGGCCCTGGGCGTCGTCGCTGTCGTGACCTGGGTCTTGGAGTCGCTTGTCGGGCTCGGCCCCGGTCTGGAGGTGGTGCTGGTGGCGGCCCTCGGGTCGGCCGTGGCCGTCCGCTTCGGGCGCGCCGCGCGCCGTGTCGCTCTGATCACGCTGGTCGTGATCGCTCTGAGCGGCGTGGGTTGGATCGAGCTCATCAACAAGGCCCAGTACGGAACCCTGGCTCTCACCGGCGCTCCCCCGCTCGTGCGTTGGTGCGGCACCACCTTCAAGCCCAGTGGGGTCATCACCTCGAACCTGTCGAGCGGGACAGGACCGAGATACTCGAAGATCCTCAAGACGCCCTCGGGCTACGACGTGTTCGGCGTGGCCCTGGCTCGGCACCGGTCGTGCGGGACGAGCGGCCCCATCTTCGTGGGGCTACGTGCGGCGCGCTACGCCGCCTATGACCCCGTGACGTCGTCTCCGTTGGCGCTCGCGCCCTGAGGCCCCATAGCTCGGACCCGTGTAGTCGGACCCGTGGACCCGGGTCCGACTACTGCTTGGGCCCGGTGCCGTTGTCGGTGACGTCTCGACGAGAGCGACTGCGCTGGCGCCCACGGATGGCTTGATCGAGAACGACTTTACGGAGCCGGACCGAGTGCGGTGACACCTCGACGCATTCGTCTTCCCCGATGAATTCCAGGGCCTGCTCCAGTGAGAGCTGCAGATGAGGGGTGAGACGCTCGAGCTCGTCGGCGGTCGAGGACCGGACGTTGGTGAGCTTCTTCTCCTTGGCCGGGTTGACGTCCATCTCGTCGGTCCGGGAATTCTCACCCACGATCATGCCCTCGTAGACCTCGGTACCGGGCGGCACGAGCAACGTGCCGCGCTGCTCGAGCGCCATGAGCGCGTAGGTCGTGGTCACGCCACGCCGGTCGGCCACCATGGAACCGTTGCGTCGGACCCGCAGGTCGCCGTGCCACGGCTCCCATCCGTCGAAGACGTGGTGGAGGATGCCCGTCCCGCGCGTCTCGATGACGAACTCGGTGCGGAATCCGACGAGCCCGCGCGCCGGCACCTTGTAGTCCATGCGCACCCAACCCGTGCCGTGGTTGACCATCTCTTCGAGACGCCCATAGCGAAGCGCGAGCAACTGCGTGACGACCCCCAGGTACTCGGTCGGGACGTCGACGGCCAGACGCTCCATGGGTTCGTGCAGCTTGCCCTCGATGGTGCGGGTGACGACCTGGGGCTTGCCCACGGTCAGCTCGAAGCCTTCTCGCCGCATGGTCTCGACCAGCACCGCCAGCTGGAGCTCGCCCCGGCCCTGGACCTCCCAGGCGTCGGGCCGGTCGGTGGGAAGCACCCGCAACGAGACGTTGCCCACGAGCTCTTGGTCGAGTCGGCTCTTGATGAGCCGGGCCGTCACCTTGGTGCCATCGGAGCCCGACAGCGGTGAGGTGTTGATGCCGATGGTCATGGCCAAGCTGGGCTCATCCACCAAGATGGCCGGGAGCGGGTGGGGGTCGTCAGAATCCGCCAGGGTCTCGCCGATGGTCACGTCGGGGAACCCCGCCACCGCCACGATCTCGCCCGGACCGGCTTCGTCGGTCTCGACGCGTTCCAGCGCCTTGGAAGAGAACAGCTCGGTCACCTTGCCCTTTTGGACCGAGCCGTCGAGCCGGCACCACGCCACGGTCTCGCCCCGGCGCAACGTGCCGTTGTAGACGCGGCAGATCCCGAGCCGCCCCAGGTACGGGGATGCATCGAGGTTGGTGACGAGCGCCTGGAGCGACATCTCGGGGTCGTACTGGGGTGGGGGCACGCTTTCGACGATGGCCTCGAACAACGGGACCAGGTCGGGCCCGATGGCATCGGGTGAGGTCCCGGCCCGCCCGGCGCGGGCGTTGGCGTAAAGCACGGGGAAGCCGACCTGGTCCTCATCGGCGTCGAGGTCGAGGAAGAGCTCTTCGATCTCGTGGACGACCTCGGTGACGCGAGCGTCGGCCCGGTCCACCTTGTTGACCACCACCACGACCGGCAGACGGGCCTCGAGGGTCTTGCGCAACACGAAGCGCGTCTGGGGCAGGGGCCCTTCGGACGCGTCCACCAACAAGAGCACGCCGTCGACCATGGCCAGGGCTCGCTCGACCTCACCCCCGAAGTCGGCGTGCCCGGGAGTGTCGACAATGGTGATTTTCACCGAGCCGTAGGGAACCGCCGTGTGCTTGGCGAGAATCGTGATGCCTTTCTCGCGCTCGAGGTCGCCCGAGTCGAGCACCCGGTCGGTGAGCTCCTGGTTGGCCCGGAACGCCCCGGTCTGGCGGAGCATGGCGTCCACCAACGTCGTTTTGCCGTGATCGACGTGTGCCACGATGGCTACATTGCGAAGGTCACCACGAACGGACATGAGTCGACCAGGCTACTTGGCCGGGTGGACGCCCGAAGTCAGCAGACGCTAGAATACCGTCGATTGGGTTTGCCGCTCGCGCCGACCCTGATCCTCGGTTTCCGATTCGGGCTTCGGACTCCTGAAGTCATGTGCGCGACGCTCCAGGAGAACCGGACATGCCATCTTCCCGCAAACAACGGTCCCGGCCGCGACCGACTGACACGAAGAGCCGGATCCGGCGCGGGCGTCCCAAGGTCTGCATGCTGTGCAAGGACCGGGTCACACACGTCGACTACAAAGACAGCAGCCTGCTGCGGCGCTTCATGAGTGAGCGCGGCAAGATCAAGTCGCGCAGCAGCACAGGGACCTGCACCCAACACCAGGCCGCGGTGGCCCTCGCCATCAAGAACGCTCGCGAGATGGCCCTGTTGCCCTACGTGGTCCGGACCCTGGCCGGCGACAAAGGTGGACGACGCCGAGGTGGTCCCGGAGGCGGTCGCCCCGACCGTCCCGACGGGCCCCGTCCCGACGGGCCCCGCCCCGACCGTGCGGCACCTACGGCTGAAAGCGCTGGGGACACCAACGGTGCAGTGGTCGCCGTCGGGGAGTCGTCGTCCGAGGTCCAGGAATCGACCGCCGAGGACGGCGCCGTCGTCGATGCTGTTATCGCCGAACCGGTGTCCTGACCCGTGGCTGCGCAGAGAAGTAGCGCATCCAAGCGCCAGCGCGACATCGACAAGCGCTCGCGGGCTGCGGAAAAGCGCGACCGCCGGCAGCGCAAGGGCGACCCGTCCACCGACGACCCCCTGGCTACCGATGCCGCCGAGGAGACCGCCGCGCCCGTCGACAGCAGCGCCATCCTGGAACAGGTGGAGCAGTTACAACGCGAGTTCGATGCCGAGATCATCGACTTCGAGACCTACGACGCCCGCAAGGCCGAGCTCCTCAGCCACATCCAGATCTGACCGACCCTCGCCGCCTCCCGTTAAAGCGCCGCCAAGACCGATTCGGCCGAGCTGACGTTCAATCCCCGCTCGGTTTCGACGAAGAGGGCGGTGACCACCCCGTCGTCGATCACCGCCGCATAACGCTTCGAACGGGCTCCGAGCCCAGCGCCGGTCATGTCGGCCTCGAGGCCCATGGTTCGCGTGAACTCGCCGTTGCCGTCGGCCAGCATCTGCACCTTGTCCCCCACCTTCTGATCGCGTCCCCACGCGCCCATCACGAAGGGATCGTTGACCGAAATGCACGCAATGGTGTCGACGCCTTTGGCGAAGAGTTCGTCGGCGCGGTGGACGAACCCCGGGAGGTGGTAGTCCGAGCATGTCGGGGTGAAGGCTCCGGGAACGGCGAACAAGACCACCTTCCCCTTCCCGAGGACCTCGCCACTTCGGATCGCCTCGGGGCTCTTGCGGACCATCCGGCGCAACTCGACGTCGGGGATGCGGTCACCGATCGCGATCGACATGGGTTCCTTTCGAACTACTTGTGGGGCCTCCAGAGAAGCTACAACCACGCCGGTCCCGGTGTGACGCGCCGCGGCGTGGACTCGAGCTTCTAAAGGCGGGTGCGAAGGATGGCGGCCCCTTCACCGGAGAGCTCGTCGATGGCGATGCCTCGCCCGGTCATCACCATGAGGATCGAGAGCGCCGAACCACTCACGTCGGGGCCCGCACCATGTGACCAGTCGACATCGGTTGCCGACAACCTCAGCCCGGCGATGCGCTTCTTCGTGCCGACGGGGAAGTTCGCGCTCTTGTACATCTCGAGGCATCCCACCACGGCGTCGGTGGCAATCTTGGCGTGCACGCCGAGTGGTCGCCGGATGTCCTCGCCGTGGACCACGATCTCACCGAGCATGGCCGAGACCGGTCCGGGTGGGTGGTTCGTGGTCGTGGTCCTGGCCCGCAGTCTCTCGATGATCTCCTTGGGAGCCAACGCGCCGAGCCGCCTCGCGTCGCGGTCGACCATGGTGTTGAAACGCAGTCCGCTCGTGATCAGGCTGGTAGCAAAGGCAACTGGCGTCTGTTCGGCTCCAGCCAGGACGTGGCCCGCCGCGAGTTGGACCGACCACCCCGCACACAACGACGGTTCCGCCCATTGCTCGGACGCCAGGCCCTCGAGGGTGTTGGCCAGG
>Ga0307373_10010814_pt1 | contig 13358 bp, 13 predicted proteins | sample OX2MG_FD_202534 | JGI IMG/M metagenome (GOLD analysis project Ga0307373, IMG submission 202534) | Soil microbial communities from Risofladan, Vaasa, Finland - OX-2 | ecosystem: Environmental > Terrestrial > Soil > Coastal area > Acid sulfate soil | place: Finland: Risofladan, Vaasa | collected... | reverse complement strand
AACGCCAACTACTCGTTTGCGACGCGGTTTGAAGGCGCGGAGTCGGGCACCACGCCGGAGGAGATGATTGCGGCGGCGCACGCAAGCTGCTATTCGATGGCGCTGGGCGCGCAGCTCGGCGGCGCGGGGCTGACGCCGGAGCGGATCGAAACCCACGCGGCGGTCACCCTGGCCAAGACGGATTCCGGATTTGCGGTGACCAAGATTGCACTCACGACCACGGCCAAGGTTCCGGGCGCGAGCAAGGAGCAGTTCGACAAGGCGGCGGCCGAAGCCAAGACCGGCTGCCCCATTTCCAAATTGTTCGCCAACAACACTAGCATCGAGCTCGACGCCAGGCTGGTGTGATCGGCGGCCACGCGGCAAGGCCCCTGAAAAAATGCGTCGCAGGCTGGGGAGCCTGCGACGCCCACCTAGAGAGACAGCTGGGAGACGTGTGGGGGAGGGCTACATCCTAACGGAAGCACAAGTTGCAATGGAACGGTCTGAGCCCTGAACGGATCGGAGCGAGAGGCGCAGCCGCTGCGGCCGTGAATCTTACTGGAGATTGAGAGTGCTGGCGAACGTCAACGCGTTGTGAGAGAACGCGGCGTCGATGTCGCTGGCAAGTGTCTTCATGCCCGCGGTGGCGCCCAGTGCGACCAGCGCCAGCACCAGGGCATATTCCACCAGGTCCTGGCCGTCTTGCCGCACAGCCAGTTTCCAAAGGGCCTTCGCGAATTTCAGAAGCGGTTTGGCCATAGTTCTTCTCCGTACAGAGAATCGGAACGGGGAAGGCGAGCCGGCGGCGCAGGTCAATGCCGCATGATTTCTGCCTGCCTGAACTCGCCGTCTCGCGAAAAATTTGCCGGCCCGATCGATGCGACGATCGAGGTTAGACGTCCGCGTTGAGGGTGGTTCCAACGGTCGAGAACGCCGCGCCGATGTCGGATGCCAGCGTGTTCATGCCGGCGGTAGCAGCCAGAGCGATGAGCGCAATGACCAGCGCGTATTCCACCAGGTCCTGACCATCCTGGCGGGCGACGAGCTTGCAGAGCGCCTTGACGAATCGCGTAAGTTCGCGAGTCATTTCCATTCCTCCCATTCGGGAAAAATCTGGCCGGCTGGAACGGAACTCCAGGAGCATCGCAGTTTCGAGTCTTGCGATGCCACCTCCGGCCGCAAACGCAAAAAGATGGGGAGCATGCCGGGTAAGCCGGCAGGGTTAGATGTCCGCGTTGAGGGTGGTGCCGACGGTCGAGAACGCGGCGCTGATGTCGGATGCCAGCGTTTTCATGCCTGCGGTGGCGCCCAGGGCAACCAGCGCGAGCACCAGGGCGTATTCCACCAGGTCCTGGCCTTCGTCGCTCGAGAGCAAGTTCTGAGCTTTGACGTAGAGCTTGAGCATCAAGTCCTTCATTGCGTGTTTTCCCCCCATGAAGTGTGAATTGTCGGCATCGGCCGGCGTGGATAGAGACTGCAATCCCGTTGCCAAAACGGCTAAAGCGGTCAAACTGCTCAGATAGGAGACTTATTCGGCGGGTGCGAGCGCGGACTGTGCACGCCTGTGAACAAGCCGTGTCTACAAACGTGCCGAGCGGTGCACACAGGGCCGGCGCGAGGGGTGGCCCGGAAGAGCGCGGAGAGGCGCAAAGCGCCGCCGCGCTCCGTGGTTGAGACAGCGGGACCCAGCACGGAAACAAGGATGCTGCGATGAGACCTGGCACGATGGGCGGGCGCGCCCGAGCTCAGACGCTCTGGCGGGCGGCGTCTGCCCGGTGGTGGCGAAGATTGAAGCAGCGCCGGAAGATGGCGCGGCAGCGCGCGGCCGCAGTGGGCACTTCCGGGCATTCCAGGTAGATGCCGCGATTCATCGCCATAAGCAATGCGATGGCCTCCAGACGGGCGCGGAATGAGGGTTCGGTATCATCGCCGATCATCGACTCGTCGGAAAGATACTCCACGGCGTGGGCAAGGATACTCATGGCCCGGCCGGCCTGGCCCGTGACCCTTCGCCGCAATTGCGGCGCGATGGCATGCGAGGGAACTTCTGCGAAGCGAAGCTGCGCCATTCTTGTCGGCATTTTCTCTACCCCGATTTCGCCTCTCCCTTCCGGCACACGGCTCCCCAGGATCCCCGGAGCAAATTCAGTGAGGCGTAGATTGCCCAGATGGAGTGCAATTGCATTGCCAAAGTAGATGCGGGGGCTGGTTTGGAATTGATCTTTTGCCTCAGGCAGAAAGCATCGTGAGGAATGGGGAGATGCGCCTGGAGTCTGGGAAGGGAAAGGCACGAGGGCGCTGCCAGAAGGCAGGCGCGGTATGGTCATCGAACGTGCATCGACACCAAGGCCGCTTGCACGGGATCGGGCTTGGTGAATTCCAGCCCAACTCCATCCTCGCCCCAACGGGTGACGCGCAGCTCCAGGGTGGTAGGAATCATGGAACTGTCGTCGAGGCCATCGGTGCGCTGCAGGGTGAGCCGCACCTGGGTTCCGATCGGCCAACGTTCGTGGGTCATCACGTAGAGCCCGGTGGAGCTGATGTCGCGGATGCCGTGAAGGGCGAGGGATTCGCCTTCGTCGTCGAAAGCGGCGAGGTGGGGCCATCGCCGGCGTGGGGCGATCCGCCTCTCTTTGACCGAGGATTCGCGGGTGGGCAGCGCTGCTGACGGGGCGCGGCCGGCGACCGCATTGGGTTTTGAACTGGCGCGCAGGCGGAACACCATTTCTTCGGCTTCGCACACCTCGATCTGGTTGCCGGTCTGGGTCTGCGAAGACTGGATGGTGCCGGGGGGCAGGGCCAGCACGCTGGCGGCGCGCCCGCGGAAATGGGCAAAGCGCCGCGGGGGCAAGGACTCGATGGTGTGGATGACCTGTTTGCCTTCATCCAGGTAGATAAGATCGCGGGGAGTAAAGAACGCGAGCGTACGCAACCGGTGCGAACCGTCGATCCAGTATCCTTCCAGGTTTCCGGGCGGCCGCTTTTCCAGCATGCTCTTGATCCGCTCCACGACGGTGCGGGCGGCGGCGACTCCCAGGCTGAGGAAGCACTCGTTCGTCTGGTTATAAACGCAATAGCGCCGACTATTCATATCGCAGACCCTCGTTTCTAATGTGGTTCAGCCAGGCAATTGAATCGGTGCGAGCGATTCCTTGTTGATGCGTCGATCTTCGATCCCTCTCGACTTCTTTTTACTCGAACTCTGTCGAGGCGATCTCAGCGAGTTGCGGGCGCGGCAGCCGGCGGCGCCGTGGTTCAGCGACGGCCGCGCAATGGCCAGCGGCCCGGCAGCAAAAATGAAGCGGAGGCGAGAGGCGCGCGGGGCGCGTTCCCGTCCCCCGCATCACTGGCGTACGCGTTGCCCGGTGGCAACGCGCGATGCGGGGCGCCGGCTTGCGAGGACGGCCCTTACTTTACGCGAGAGCGGCGGCGCTGTACCAACAGGCCCAGCACCAGCACAAACAGAACTCCGGCAACAATCCGAATGATCGTAGCGTTGGCCATGGTTCGTTCTCCTTTCTCATCGAATTCGTGCGTCGGTCAAACTCTGCGCGTTCCGTGCGCGCTCTAAAACAGGCCGAGAATCTTCTTCTTCTTCTCGGGCTCCGCGGTCAGGCCACAAGCCGCCCGCGCCAGTTGGCGGATGGCCCGCGACACCGGAGTATCGCGAGCGGCGAGCGGCGTGGCCGTGTTCTGCATCTCTCTCACGGTGGCCTTGTCCTCGGGAATGCGCCACTGCGCCGGCCGGGTCAAGGCGCGGGTAATATGCTCTTCGTCCATGCCCAGGGTGGAGGGCATGAAGCGATTCAGGATGACCTCCAGTTTGGGCCGCGCCGAAGGGAACAGCTCGCAGACAATCCGGTTGGCGTTGCGCAGCTCCGAGACTCCCACATCGGTGACCAGGTACACCACGGCGTCGGGGTCGAACAAGGAGGTGCCGTGCAACTGGAAGCTGGATCCGGCGTCGACAATGACCACGTCGAACTCCTGGCGAGCTACCTGGAGCAGCTTGGTCACCGTCTCCGCATTCAGTTGATACGAGGCGAAGGTGCCGGGCGCCGCCAGCAGCCACAGCCCCGACTCGTGCTTTGCCAGCAGGCGAGGCAGGAAATTGGCATCGAGGCGCCCCACGTTCTGCAGCGCGTCCGCGGTGGAGTATTGGGGCGTGATGCCCAGTTGCAGGGCGGCATCGCCGAGGGGCATGTCGAGATCGATCAGCAACACCTTGTTGCCGCCCTCCCGCGCCGCGGTGACGGCGAAATTGGTGGCAATGGTGGTCACCCCGGTTCCACCCTTGGCGCCGCAGAACACGTGCAGCCGCCCTTCTGCTTTGCGGGGCGAGCGTATCGTGGAACGGCGCGCCGCCGCGCGCACAATGGCATCCGCCAGCGCGCTCTGCTTCAGGGGATAGGTCAGAAATTCGCGGGCCCCGGCGCGCATGCTGCGCAGCATCATTTCGGGGTCCAGATTGGCCGAGTACACCATCACGGTCGCGTTGGAGTTTCCGCAGATGGTCTCCACCAGCTCCAGCGCCGGCTCCACGTCGCTGTCCAGGTCGAGGATCACGACGTCTTCCTGAAGCTGGGCGGCCTGGTCCAGATCGGGGTAGGACGCCATCTGTCCGCTGAGCTGGCACGGCGATCCGGCCAGAGCCTCCTCCACAGCAAGACGCCGCCTCCCGTCGGGGCCGATCAGCATCACCGACAGAAGATTGGATCCCAGTCCTTCAGCCTGCTGTGACGTACTCATCTGCAAAGTGTATTTCTCTACGCTACCTGAAAGCATTGTGTCTATGGTCTTGTGTTCCGCTTGGGGCACGTACATGGGGGGAAGAAATTCCGGTTCCTTCGGCGAAAACGGAGCACCCGCGAGGCTTTCCGCCTCACTCTTTTCTGCAAGTTCAAGCCCGGCCGATCTGGCGCTGGTCTGCATCCGGCTTGGAGTCTGGGCCAGACTCCGCCCTCGGCATCCCGGCTGGATTCTTGCCACGTTTTGCGCCATGTCAGGTTCCTGTGGTTTACCGTTTCTGGTCCGCCCGAACGATTTCTCCGGAGATCCTCCGTCCGGCCCGGTTGCTGTGCGCGCCGCAAGTCCGACCTCCTGGACCCTCTGTGGCCTCAGGAGTGCAATCTGGATTCCAAACTAAAATCCGCGCGAAACCAAACAATCGAAGCAGGTTAACCCGATGCCCAGGGATGAGGTGTACCCGCCCGTATACAACCGCGGAGGGGCAAGCGAAAACAATCCGGTTGATTACCATAGAGTGAGAATTCTGGTTACCGGACCTCGTTTGTTGTATTTACTTCCGTTATGATCTCCTTTACCCTCTCGCTTACGCATGACACTCGCTGCTCAGATGATCCGTGTCGGACTCCTGTCTCAGGACTCGGCCCTCCAGCCGCTCCTGGCATCAGGCCTGGGAAACGAGTTTGAAATCTATCTCCAATCCAGCGAGACCGGAGTCAAGGAACAGGTCGAAGACGCAGATTGTACGGTCATCATCGTGGACCTGAACTCGAACGAGCCGGGGCTGAAGCCGCGCCTGGAAGCCGCGCGCCGTCTGATCGCCGGCAGCATCCCCGTGGTTGTGCTCGCGGACGACGCTTTGCGGATTGCCGCCAACGAGCTGGTTCGCGAAGGAGCGTTTGCCTACTGCCGCCGCCCCCCGTCGCTGCGCGATCTCCGCGTCACCCTGCGCAACGCCCACGACAAGACCATGCGCCGGCGCGAATTCGGCGCCGAAAATCAGCGTATCGCCGAGTTCACCGAGCGCAACCAGATGGTGGGCAGCAGCCCCGCCATGGTCGAAGTCCACGACCTCATTGGCCGCGTGGCCGGCATCGATGCCTCGGTGCTGATCTGCGGCGAAAGCGGCACCGGCAAGGAGCTGATCGCCCGCGCCATCCATGACAGCGGGCCACGCGCCCGGCGTCCCTTTGTCGCAGTGGCCTGCGGCGCTATTCCGGAAACCTTGATCGAAGCCGAGCTCTTCGGCCATGAAAAAGGCGCTTTCACCGGCACCGTCGCCGCCCGCGAGGGCTTCTTCGAACAAGCCGCCGACGGCACCCTCTTCCTGGACGAGATCGGCGAGCTCACCCCTTACGTTCAGGTCAAGCTCCTGCGCGTCCTCCAGCAGCGCGAGTTCAGCCGCCTGGGATCCAACAAGCTCGTCCCCCTTCGTGCCCGGGTTGTATTCGCCACCCACCGCGATCTCGGCCAGATGGTTGCCGAAGGCAAGTTCCGCCAGGATCTCTATTACCGCATCAACGTAATGAAAATCGAGGTGCCAACCCTTCAGGAGCGCGCCGACGATGTTCCCCAGATCGCGCTGCACTTCCTGCGGCACTACTCGGCGCTGTTCCAGAAGCCGATGATCGACATCGAGCCCCGCGCCCTCGCCCTTCTCCATGAGTACCCATGGCCGGGCAATGTGCGCGAGCTTGAAAACGTTATCCAGCGCGCCATCATCCTGGCCCCGGGCAGCATTCTGCGCGCCGAAGACCTGCCTCGCAATCTGCGCGAGGAGCTGGTGGCCAACGAGGCCGACTGCACCCCCGGAGGCTCCTTCGAGCGCCAGCTCCGCGAGTACAAGATCAAGCTGGCCGAAAATGCCCTGCGCGAGCACAACGGCAACAAAACCATGGCCGCCCGCAGCCTCTCCATCTCCCGCGGCTACCTCCACCGCCTCATCCGCCTGGCTGAAAGCGGCTCCATCTACGAGCCCGCCGGCGTGGAAAGCGCCGAAATCTCCTGAAGCAGCCCTCAGCTTTCCGCCTCAAACAGCTTCCACCGATCGACGAAAGAATCGTCTTCCTGAACGCAGCGAAGGAACCGCGGTTGCATTTCCGGCGCCGGTGAAGCCGAAAAGGCGATCCTCTCCCAAATGCCGACCATACGGACGTAACCGCATTTCCAGACTCCGTGGCGTTTTTCAGGACCGATCGGTGCAGGTGGACCTCGAAACGCGCGCCGGTCCGATTGCATAGAGTCGGAGGGTAGTTCTGGATTAGCCGGCCACTCGAGCGGTGTGCCTTGAGCCATTAGCGGAGCCATTCATCCGGACGTCCCGGGTGCCGTGGTGGAGGGGCTTTAGTCCAGGATGATCGTTTCAGAGAGGAAAGGGAGAACCCGCCGGCACACGGCCCCCGCGCATGTGATCGCTTTTGACCGGCGGACCTATCCTGCGCTGATTAAGCTTCATCTCAATGGGAGGTTCGCATCATTCAAGAGCGGGCGTAACTCTCGTAACTGCAAACTCAGGAACGGACGCGATAGATGGAAGTCTTGCTCAAGAGGGCTTACGAAGGGCCTGCCGGCGCTGATGGTTTCCGTGTTCTCGTCGACCGTCTGTGGCCACGTGGGAAAAAGAAAGCCGATTTGCGCCTGGATGCCTGGGTGAAGGACATCGCGCCGAGTACGGAGCTAAGAGAATGGTTCCAACATGATCCGGAACGCTGGCCTGAATTCTGCAAGCGCTACAAAGCAGAATTGAAGAACCCGAAGCTCGAAAAGACGATCGCCGACACCGCGCGAGCGGCAAGGAAGCATTCCACCATCAGCCTGATCTACGCAGCCAAGGATACGGAGCACAATGAAGCAGTCGCGCTCCAGGCTATCTTCAAAAGGAGAGCGCGCTAATGCCAATTCCGGGTTCAGCAGATGACGGCACCATGACGGCCGATCTGGCGCAATTTGACCTCGCACATGAAATGGCCGAGTTCGAGCATCACAAGCCGTGGCCCTCAGGCATCCACTCCAGGACCCTTTTCAAAAAGAAGGACTTCCGGGTTGTTCTGATTTGCATGGAAGCTGCCGCCGCCATAAAGGAACATCACGCGGATGGCTCAACCTCGGTGCAGGTGTTGAAGGGCGCCATCCGTTACAAGACGCAGGGGCAGGCATATGACCTGCACCCTGGCAGTCTGGTGACTCTCGGTGCTTCCATCAAGCACGACGTTGAAGCAATCCGGGAATCGGCATTTCTTGTCACCATCTCGTGGCCTGACAATCAGGAGTTGCTGGCCATGCCGCATCGTGGCTATGGCACCTAGCCCTTGTCGCGGCGCGGGTTCGGTCAACATATCCGCAGGAGTCACGCAATGATTGCGTTTGACGCGGCACATGCTGCCGTTCACTATCCCCCTGATCGCCGCTTCCGCATCTGGATACGGCCGTCAATCCTCATCGGTCTGACCATTGTGGTGGTGGTGCCTGTGCTGGCTGCCTGGATTGAGGTCCTTCTTGTGGGAATGCCTCATATTCCTGCCGTCCCGCAGATATCCCCCAATAATTTCGCCGGTCCGCATGGATTTCCCCTGTGGGTGCGTTACTGTCACTTTTTCAACTTCCTTTTTGTGACCATGCTGATTCGTAGCGGACTGTCGATCCTGGCCGATCACCCTCGTCTCTACTTCAACAATCACTGCACGCCGGGCAGCGAGTGGATTCGCTTGACGCCGATCACGGTTCCAACGGATCGGATCTGGACCGCGAAGGACGATGCTCGCTATCTTTCCCCCATCGTGGCCACACCGGGCTACCGGCATACCATCGGGATCGCCCGATGCTGGCACTTTCTCAACGTCTACGGATTTATCATCACGGGCATCTTCTTCGTCGTCATGCTCTTCGATACGGAACAGTGGCGGCGGCTCGTTCCCCAATCGTCGCTGGTACTGCTGCAGGCCTGGAACACATGGGTGCACTATGCCACTTTCCACCTTCCGCCTGAGCTCAACGGCTTCTACGGCTACAACGCGCTCCAGCAGATTGCCTACTTTTCCGTCGTCTTTGTCTTCGGCCCGTTGGCTATCCTCACCGGCGTTGCCATGTCGCCAGCCGCGGTCAATCGATTCCACTGGTACGCAAAGCTGTTTGGCGGCAGGCAATCCGCGCGCTCCATTCACTTCCTCACCATGCTCAGCTTCTTTGCCTTCATCGTCGTGCACGTCACGTTGATCGTGATGACCGGCTTTGTTCGCAACATGAACCACATCGTGCTCGGTACCGACGACCGGAGTCACCTGGGAATGATCCTCGGCTTCGTCGGCATCGGCGTCGTCGTGCTGGCATGGATCGCGGCGCATTCCATCTCCTGGGTATTCCCGCGCGCCCTGCAGCATGTGCAGAAGTTCATCACCTACCCATTGATGCTCACAACCCTCAACCACCTCTCTCCCAGCGAGCATTACACTGAGGCGGATATCTCGCCGCGCTTCTGGCCCAATGGCAAAATGCCAGAACGCGACGATTGGAAACGGATGGCCGCCAACGGTTTCCTGGATTACAGGCTGAAAGTCGGTGGCCTCGTCGACAACCCCGTCGAGCTTTCTCTCGCGGACATCGAGCGCCTCGCCAAGACCGAGGAAATCACTATGCATCACTGCATCCAGGGCTGGACCGGCATTGCCAAATGGGGAGGCCTTCCCATGCGATCTCTGGTTGAACTTGTGCGGCCCAGGACCAACGCCAAAGTTGTCGCGTTCTTCTCCTTCGGAGGCTCGCTCTACGGCGGCGCCTACTACGACACGCAAAGCCTTGACAATGTTCTCAAGGCGCAATGTCTGCTTGCGACAGAGATGAATGGGAAGCCCCTTACCGAAGTCTATGGAGCTCCGCTGCGCCTGCGCGTCGAAAACCAGCTTGGATACAAGATGGTGAAGTGGATTGAGCGAATCGAATTCATTGAGTCGGAAAAGTCAGTCGGCCTCGGGGAGGGCGGCAAGAACGAAGACGATGAATACTTCGATTTGCTCCCGAACATCTGATGACTTTCGTAAATGAACATCGCGATGCCCGCGCCGGACTCGGCAGCTTCGAGCATGTCGGGGCGCTGCTCACGCATATGCGCATGGAATGGCTGCTGCGGCACCTTCCGCCGCGCCTGGTGTGGGCGGTTTATGTTGGCATAAACGGCTTCATTACCATCGGACTGCTCGCAGTGCTCGCGCTTCTTACCGGCAGCCCATTTGTTTTTCCATCGCTCGGCCCTACCGCGTATCTCTTCTTCTTTTCCCCGCTGTCGGAATCCTCCAGCCCGCGCAATACCATACTGGGTCACGCTATCGGGCTCATCTGCGGCTATGCCGCATTCGCGCTCGTGGTGGCCTCCAGCCCACCCTTTGGCATGAACCCCGGTGTCCATGGCCCCCGGTTGCTGGCCGCCGCGCTCTCGCTCTCGGCAACGGGCGCGCTCATGGCTCTGCTCCGGGTAAGTCATCCGCCGGCGGGAGCGACGACTCTCATTGTTTCGCTCGGTATCATCTCTCAACCCAAGGAGCTTGTCATTATCGAGGCCGCAGTGGTCCTGCTTACGGTCCAAGCCTTCGGCATCAATCGGCTCGCTGGTATTCCGTATCCCGTATGGAGAACGAAAGAGCCTGCAGGAATCGCCATTTAGCGTGGGCAGTGATTCGCAGCTCAATCCGCCTTCTCACAAACGTGCCATCCTGAGCCGTCTGGCGGTCGTTCGTCCGAACTCAAAAAGATTCCCCAGCCGGTTGGCGCAAACAGTGCTGTTCATCAACTCGATCTTCACTCTGGAAAACAGCTTCCGGGCAGGCGTACAGATTATGGGTGAATCGAGAATGCGGGAGTTACCAGTCCCGGTTTCTCAATACATATCGCCGAGGCGCTCATCGACGCAGATAGGTCCCATAGGTCGGCTTTCTCGAACGTCTTTATCTGGACCACAACCCAGTTCCGCGCGTGTCACCGGCGATGCTGACCTTCGCCAATAGTTCTCCGCGGGAAAACGCAGAGAGCCGATCCTGAACTGGCCACCATGGGAATCCGCAGGCTTCAGATTCCGCGAAGAACTCGCATGTCACTCGCGAACTGTGATCTACGAACCGCTTTCCGGCAGCACCGTAAATCTTCTCCGCACCACCCACAGCAAAATCCCCAGGCACGCCCACACCGTCCCCGCGATCTTTGCCTTCGGGTCCAGGTTCCACCACAGCACACCGCACGTGGCAAACCCCGCCAGCGACGTCACGATAGGCAGCCACTGCTTCCAACCGCCGTATCTCCATCCCCGCAGCGCCGACGACACGTTCACCCCCATGAACGCCAGCAGCGCCCCGAAGTTCAGCAGATCCGCGCCCAGCGAGTAGCTCATCAAAAACGCCCCCGCCAGACAAATAGCCCCGATCAGGATCACGTTGTTGCGGGGGATCCGGTTCTTCCGGTCCACGGTGGCGAAGAACCGCCGCGGCAGCGCTCCGTCCTGCCCCATCACGTACAAGAGCCGCGCCGCCCCAAGCTGCGACGCCATCCCCGACCCGATCGTCGCCAGCAGCAGCGCCGCATTCACCACCGCGAACAGCACCGGCCCGCCCACGCGCCCCGACACATATACGTAGGCCGTGTTGATGTCCGGAAACGCCGCCCCTCGCGGCCATGCCAGTTGCGCAATGTACACTTCGACGGCCGCCAGCACGCCCGTAATCAGGCATGTCATCACGATGGCCCGCGGCACGTTCCGCTCCGGGTCCCGCGCCTCGTCCGTCAGCGTGGAGATGCCGTCGAAGCCGATGTACGTCAGCACCGCCGTCGCCGTCCCCCGCAGCACCGCCCCCGTGCGAAAGCTCGTCGGGTTATACAGCGGGTCAATGAACATCGCCGCCGTCGGGTGCGCCACCCCGATCACCCATCGCACCGCGGCCACCAGCACCCACACGATCACTCCGCCCAGCACCGCCGCCATCAGCGCATTGATCCGCGCCGACGTCTCAATGCCGTTGCAGTTCAGCGTGGTGAAAAGAATCGCGAAGAACGCCGCCCACGCCGCGTACGGCACATGGGGCAGGAAGTTCATCGCCGCGCTCGAGCACCAGATGGTGCAAATCAGCGGGTTGATGATGTAATCCATCACCAGGCACCAGCCCGTCAGGTAGCCCAGGCTGGGGTGAATCTCCTTGCCCACATAAAGGAACGCCGACCCGCCGTGCGGATACACCCGCGCCATGCGCCCGTAGCTGATGGCCGTGAACAGCATGGCCACCAGGGCCAGCAGGATGGTCGCGGTTACCTGCCCGTGCGATTTGTCGTAAAGCACGCCGAACACCGGCATCGGCGCCGTGGGCTGGATCAGAATAATTCCGTACAACACCAGGTCGCGGAAGCGCAGGCTCCGCTTCAGCCCCAGCGTCTGCCCTTCTGCCTGGCCGTCCGACATCAGTGTCCCGCCGCCGGATGCAGCGTCTGCTCGGCCACGTTCCACCCCTCCAAGCGGATCGTCGTATCCGCGGGCGCGTCGTCCGGCAGCCTCGCGGTCAGGGTCTCGCTCTCGCCGGGCGCCAGCTCAATCCAGTTATCCGACCAGAACACCGGCGCCACCAGCCCGCCATCCGCCGTCCTCGCCGCCGCGCTAACCTGGAACGCCAGCGTCTGCCCGCGATTCTCGAGCCGCACCTTCACCACGCGGCCATGCGCGCCGTTCACCGTATCGGCGGTCGCCGTCACCTGCGCTGCCGACAAGTGCGTCAGCACCTGCAAGTCCGGGTAGCGCTCCGCCGGCGTGTGCGTGTATTCGGTGCGGTTCCAGTCGAAAGTCGTCAGCGTGTACGGCACCCAGTAGAAATTGCGGCTCACCACCTTGCCCGCGGCATCCTTCAACTTCAGGTCGATAAACAAAAGCCGCTCCATCCCGTTCCACAGCGAGTCCGGCAACAGCATCGCCTGCTGCGAGCTGTCCGCCGCCGCGTTCACCGCCGTCTCCCGGCTGTAAAGCTTGTTCCAGCCCAGCCCGTGCACCTCCACGCTCGCCGTCAGCCCATCCGCCGGCTTGTAGGTGCTGTTCACCACCACAATCGAGTGATCGTCGTACGAATACTGGATATGCACCGGCTCGCACGCTTTCTTAGTCGCGAAGTATCCCGCGCCGGCATCCAGGTTGTAGTCGTACAGGTGCCAGATCATCGACGGCCAGGCGTTGTTCAGCATCCACTGGATCACCCCCGTGGACGTGTACTTGTTGCGCGAGTAGGCCTCGTACATCGCGCGCTCGGAGTCGTATTCCATCGCGTTTGCAATTCGCGTGTAGTCAGCCGCCGAGTCCGGCTTCGCGTACTGCGCCGCCATCGCTTCGTCGAAAACTTTGAGCGTGGCGAACTCGCCTCCGCCCATGTGCAGCGACCAGTCCGCGGTAGGCGGCCACGCACTGGGGTCGGTCAGGAACTTCGCCCGGCTCGCCTCCGATGGAATCGCCGGGCCCGGGCTCGTCTCCGTGTTGAACCCCCATGCTCCCCCGAACTGTTTGTCGATGTACCAGTAGCTCGGCCCCACGTAATCGTAGGGCCCCGTCATCTTCACCCCGCTCGGCCCCCCGCCCACGGTGTCCGTCGCCGAGGCCGACGCCAGCGTCGGGTTCGGCC
>Ga0307373_10010813_pt1 | contig 13361 bp, 11 predicted proteins | sample OX2MG_FD_202534 | JGI IMG/M metagenome (GOLD analysis project Ga0307373, IMG submission 202534) | Soil microbial communities from Risofladan, Vaasa, Finland - OX-2 | ecosystem: Environmental > Terrestrial > Soil > Coastal area > Acid sulfate soil | place: Finland: Risofladan, Vaasa | collected... | reverse complement strand
CGTGCAACTGCTGGCCTATCACACTGCCCTACAGCGTGGCACCGATGTGGACAAGCCACGCAATCTCGCAAAATCTGTGACGGTTGAATAATTCACGCGGCATCTCTGGTGCTGTTGTTTTTCGATAATAAAGTTTGACACTCGAGAATAAAGTACTACACTTAAGAATATAGTCTGACACTGAGGGGTGTCGGCGTGGCGCGATACCTGACGTTCCGAACCGTCGCCGACGTAGAACGCCGGCTCGGGATGGGGCGCGGTCAAGGCCATGGAGCAGGTTACCTACCCTGGTTTTATGTTCACGAAGTCCCCTCCCGGGGGCGCTCTCACAAGCCCATCGGCTTGGCCTCAGGCGGCCGCACGCAACACCTCCTATCCGACCTAGAGTGGAGCTGTAACACGGTTTTCGAATATTTGCATGGCGTAAGAGACATCCGAGAACAATTCCCACTTCTTCCCTACCGCTGTACTGTTCCTGTCGCCCGTGCTTTTGGTATTCGTCATCCCATTTATGCAAGAAATGTCCCGAAGGTTGTTACCAGTGACCTTTGTGTGGATATCGCGATACCATCGAACTCAGATAACGTGCACGAAATTGCTGTTGCGTGCAAGTACAAGAAAGATTTGCGTGAAGAAAGCGTTCGCGAGTCCTTAGCCCTTGAGTGTGCGACAAACGAAGCACTTGGTAGACGCTGGTTTAAGGTTGATGAAGACACAATTCCAAAGCAGGTGCACAAGAACCTGATTTGGTTACGTCACGGCGCTCGTCTCCCAAAGCATCTCGAAGATCCGGTTTCCGTCGCTCGGTTTGTCGACGCATTCTCTGCAATCCATGATTCAGAGTCGCCGCTAATAGAGCTTCTTAACGAATGTTCCGCAAAGGTACGCCACCCTTACGCAGATGCCGTATGGTTTTTCAAATACGCATGCTGGCACCACATCATATCTGTGGATCTGTTTACTCCAATTCGACTACTTCATTCCGTCCAGCTTCTGGAGGGCCCAGAACATGGCCTCGAGCTCATCACAGCAGCCGCCTGAAAAATTCCCGTCTTTGCACCCAAATGACGTCTTCGCTGAGGGAGTTAGTTCTTCTGCCGGCAAACACATGCTTCACCGCCTTCTCTGGCTCAGTTATCACAGCCGTCAAGCGGTAGTATTTGACATTCTCGAAGATGACATGAAATTACGCGCACCCTATTTCAAAGATCTCGACGAGATTGAGACATACATTAAGAGCGGCCACTGGGTGGCCACGCAGTTCCACCTGCCAAAATACATGCTACTTTCAGACAAAGAACTTAAAAAGAAACATCGGAAGAAACGCAATCTACACTGGGGCATGCTTAAACATCTCTTGGATCAGAAAGCCGAACCAGCAATATATCTTCCAGAGAATCGTGGACCATTGATCGCATCAATTGCCGATGCTAATCACAAGACGCGACGTGCGATCCGCTCTTTACTCTATAGAGCATTCAAATACGGGCGTATTCGCAATGCCGTTCTCCCACAGTGGCCGGCGTGCGGTGCGGTTGGTGTAACGAGAGAGCCGAAAACAGCAAAGCGTGGCCGAAAGCCGAAAGTAGTTACTACCGGACACGCACCGGAAAAAGCCGGCATAAATGTTGATAAAGAGACTCGGCAGAAGATTCTCCTCGGCGTGGATTTATTCTGCAGCCTGGATGACCGCGTGACGACCGCAAAAGCTTGGCGTGATACGAAGGACAAGTTTTTTGTTGAACATCAACAGGGTGTAAATGGGAAAATAATCACCGTCTCAATGCCAACTGACCGTGTGCCCAAAGAATGGCAATTTCGCTATTATGTGAATAAACGCTTGCAATCCGTTGACTTCATGCGTAAGCGCGTCGGGGAACGCGTATTCCAACAGCAAATGCGCGCCATTACAGGAACCGCGCGTTCAGAACTGCTAGGGCCTGGGCATCTATTCGAAATAGATTCGACCATTGGCGACATCTATCTGCTTAGTCGGTATAACCCCACGTGGGTAATCGGTCGGCCCGTGATATATGTTGTTGTGGACACATTTTCAAGGCTAATTGTTGGTCTCTACATAGGCTTGATTGGTCCAAGTTGGGAAGGAGCACGTTTGGCACTTGCGAACGCATTTTCCGACAAAGTGCCATTTTGCGCGAAACACGGAATAACCATTAGTCCTGAACAATGGCCGGCTCATCATTTTCCTTATTATCTTGCCGCAGATAGGGCAGAGCTATTAAGCAAAGCAGCCGAAGTCGCATTAAACAATCTACCCCTGGAACTTTGTGCACCTGGTCCGTACCGGCCGGATTGGAAAGGCGTAGTGGAGAGCCGTTTCAGGCTGCTGAACGAAGGGGTTATTGAATGGATGCCAGGTGCCGTGCGCCAACGGTTAAGGGAAATGCGGAAGCGGCAATATGTTCTTGATGCCACACTGAATATGGAAGAGTTCACGCATGTGATTATCAATTGTGTTCTGGAGCATAACAACTGCATTAAGCGAAAGGGTTTACTGACTAAGGATATGATCGCTGGCGGAGTAGAACCTTACTCGGTGGATATGTGGAATTGGGGCGTTGCGAATTTGACAGGTCCTCTTCGCATCGAGGATCCGGATCTGATCAGAGCACACCTGTTGCCGTCAGCCACAGCGACCGTAACTGAACGCGGCATTCTGTATAAGGACTTGCTTTACACCTGCGACCGCGCGGTTCAAGAACAGTGGTTCGTACAAGCCAGGGTACACAAAGATAGAAAGGTATCTATTCGACCGGAGTATTTCACTAACACTATCTATCTCGCCCCGCCATCGGTGCCGGAGTTTCTGCCCTGCAGGCTCTTAGATCCTGAAGAGCGTTACGCCAATTTGCGTAGGGAAGAGGCACTAGATTGCATTGAATATCTCAAGTTGCATGACACCGACCTGTCTGATCGCGATGAGCGCGCACAACACGCGTTGCGGGCGGATTCAAACACAACAATACAGACGGCGGTGGAGCGCAAACGCAAACGCGGCAAGGCGAAGGGCGCAATAGATGCCGACGAAATACGTGAGCACAGGAAGATAGAAAAGGAAATGGAGCGCCTTGAGGAAAGTCGTGCCGCACAACAACACACCGCGACTGTAACAAAGCTTAACACTGTGAGGCACCCCATTGCGGCGCCCCTAGTTCCTAACGAATCTAATCTATTGGATTTGCTGCGCGCCCAACGTGACAAGAAATGGGATGGTACATGACCGTTCGCACGCATTATCGTCAGCCAGAACTGCCGGAGTATCAGGGTAATCCGTGCGAGGAAGCTCTGCCGCCGATACTATCTGATCTTCAAGTCCTAGAGCTGCTAACCAATTTGCCGCCATACAGCGAAGACGATCGGCTCGCCCCGCCACATGTGCGACTCCATATGTTGGACCGCCTGCTCGATGTCTTTCAAGCACAACCCGAACATCTGCGTCTTACAAGGACTATATCGAGACTCATTCGCCTCGGTTACAAGTCCAGGAACCCAATACTCCCCGCGTACGCTAACTTGGCATATCGATTGGCGACGCAAGACTTTGCAACTGTGAAACCTCCTGCGGGATTCGCGAAGTGCAGAAAAGCCGCCTATATGACCGGGCTGAGCGGAATCGGTAAGACGAGTCTGAACGAGCGTGCGCTTGGTGTGTATCCACAGGTGATAGTGCACCGAAGGTACCGAGGCAAACCATTTATCCAAACGCAGATTCCGTGGATTAAAGTCGACTGTCCGCATGATGGCTCACTTAGAACATTCCTTCTAAGCATCTTCTTAATAATTGATGATCTTGTACCAGGGAATAATTATTTCCAACAGTATTCCAGAATTCGTGGTGGCACGGAGGTTCTTGTGCCTGTAGCAGCGAGGCTCATGCACTCTTTCCTAGTGGGTTTAGTCAACGTCGATGAGTTGAATAATCTCACTTCTGCCCCGCGAGGTGGAAAGGCTAAGTTCCTAAACTTTACGCTAAATTTAACCAACAAAGTTGGCGTACCCTTTTTATATACGGGAACGAACGAATCTGCAAAACTGTTCAAAGGACGCGTTCGCAATGCGCGACGTTTGTCCTATGGCGGTGATATCCAGCTCGAGCGTTACAGCGTAGACGACCCACGGTGGCGTCTGTTTCTTGAAACGCTGTGGCATTACCAATTTACAAAATCCAAAGTGCCCCTTGATGACGGTATGGCCCGGGCGATGCATGATGCGAGCCAGGCCATAACGGATATAGCTGTTGCAATCTATATGTGTGTTCAGGAAAACGCTATTAATCGGGGTGGCGAGGAACTATTCGACACGAACGATATCGCAAAAGCAGTGCCTCTACATATCAGCATACTTCAACCCGCACTCGAAGTGCTGCGTCGGGGAGACAAAGCCGCGTATGAGCAATTTCGGGAACTGCTTCCGCCTGCTGACCAGTGGTGGTCTACGCTGGAAACTCCCGAGGAAAAGGTCGACATCGACAAACTCGTGAAAGCGCTGGAGGATTTACGAGCTGCGCAAATGCAGACGTCATCGGCAGCGAAGAAATCTGCTTCAGGAGACTCTTCCAATTCGACTGGCAACGATGGGGATGCAATCGATGGCGCACCCTCAAATGATGGAGAGACGCTCGACAGCGGGGACATGCGCACGCCTATGCCAGATCTTGACGCGCATGCTCTTAAGTTGAAAAAAACGGGACGCAAATGACATGCTCGCAGACGAAGTAATAAAGAATACACCGTCCCTTACGAATCAGGTGACGGCGTTTCCGACTCCCTATCCGGATGAGTGTCTAGGGGGCTTATTATTGCGCTACCATCGCATGTACGGCGGCCTGTGCGTCCGAGATACTCTGCGTGACAATTTCAAACTCAACACCGGTGCATTGAGCGGTATCCCAACAGCGGCTATATATTTTGCGGAACTGCTCAGAACAATTTGGCCTAATGGTATAGAAACGATTATTTCAGATCACACGATATGGCCAGTTTATCGACCATTCCTTGACGACAACAAAGCACAATCGGTGTTACGTCGCGTTCGCGATGGTGGCGGTGACAGCCTTCAGTTTGCGCTGGGAGACTCTAGGTGTGGAATACCTATCCACCGCCGCATCCGGACGTGTCGAGAGTGTATACGGGAAGATCGATCCGAATACGGAGAATTTTATTTACATGTGCAACACCAAATCCCAGGCGTTGCAGTTTGTTGGCGACATGGATTCCCATTGGCCGAATGGGTTCAGAAGGACTTCGCACGTATTCCGTCTCTAATTGAATCACATAATAGCGAGAGATTGTCAGCGCGCCGTTCATATCACGAACACCAGTTCGCCGAGCTCGCAGCAAATCTTTGGGAGGCAAAATTATCCGCCACGGAACAACGGCTAGTCCGCTTGGCCTACATTGATCGCTTAAACGCACTTGGGTTCTTTACGGACGGGAGTTATGTGCGCCATTCGCGCGTGATAGATATGATGAATGATAGGATTGGGCAATCCGTTTGTACCAGGCTCGCTGCTAGCGATACGAATATACGTCGCTGGATACATGGCATCATCCATCGGAACAAGACCCACCACCATCCAATAAAACATCTTCTATTGATCGGAACAATATTCGGTTCTGTCAATAATTACATAGAGGCGCTGGCACAAACAGAATTACCGTTCCCACACGCCAAGCAATCTGCGTCGAGACAAGATATCGGTGAATTGATTCGCAACCGGATTACACAACCGTACAAGTCCATCTCAGCGCTCGCCGCAGATGTCGGGGTCTCCACGACTACGTGCATAACCTATGCGGCGCGGTATGGCGTTGTCGTAAAGCGCCGACCGAAGCGCATTAGTTCAAAAATAATAGAATCGGTTAAGAAGATGGCCCGCACGGGTGCCGACGTGTCAGCAATCTGTCAAAAGTCCTCGGTCTCACAAGCAACGGCCTATCGGATTATGCGAACGGACCTTGCCGTTGAACAAGCCAGGCGGCTGGCTCGGGCCGCCAGATTGCAGGCATTCCATAGATCGCGGTGGATCAGAATATTCGCCGCACATCCCACCGCGCGGCCGTCAGAGCTGAAGGAAAAGGCTTACGCAAATTTTGCGTGGCTTTACAGGCATGACAAAACTTGGCTGAAGCAGCATACGCACAATAGGTTGAATTAGCGCGTTCAAACGGATGGATCGTCTGCCACTATTTCCATCACCATTTCCAGACGATAACTTAATTGGTCTCATTTTCCGGTACGTCCTCACAAGCTGTCATGCCAGCGTTCCGTATGCCATGCAACAGCTGTCCACTTTTTCTGAAACTCGTTATAGCGGCACGCCATATGCGGAAGCCAGACAGTTAGTACGATGCATAGGCGAGCAATTTGATTTATCTGATTTGGACGTAATGTCTAGGTTTACGGATGCGCCTTTTCGTTTGCGCACCTACAGTTATGACAACAGAAAGCGTCCGTCCGTCTTCATTTCTAACCAGTGGTATATCGAACTGACGGACTTGATAGAAATAAGACGTCAACTGGTAGGGGGCTGGAGTGACGCAATCTGTTTGCAATGTGTACAGGATGACATACGAGAACACGGTGTTTTTTACTGGCATAGGTCACATCAACTTCGGGAGTGTGCCGTCTGTCATATTCACGGGCAAGTACTTATCTCTGGCTGTCCACGATGTGGTTGCGTACTGCCTTATAAAAGAATAGCCAATTGGAACATCCCATGTCATGTTTGTGGTTACAAGATTCAAGAACTCTTACAGGACACTCCATGCGGGACTTGGTTAGACATTACTACTGCCAAATTGGCGGCGGCGATATTGCGATTGCCGGCAGCAGCGCCGCGGCATTGGTGCTTGGTCAAAGCAATCGACAGAGCAAAAAAGCGTTGGAAAGTGGAAGGGCGAGCTAACTTCGATGAATATTCGCTGTTTGTCGCTGATCAAGAAAACGAGCAATGGAAGTCAATGGAGATCAGGTTGGGTACCTCTAAACGCCAACGCGGAGGATTACCGGGCTTGCGTAACCCGTTCTGCTTTTCCTATAGTCTGGGAGGGCCATTTGACCAAATCCACTACACAGCATCGATGCGGATACTTATGGAATTGGCTTACCTAGTGTCTAGGGGCGCCAATGTAGAGGATGTTATTCGTGAATGGGCCGCGCAATAATCCAATGAGTATATGGTGTTCAAGGTTTCTAAGACTGTGCGAGTTATTTTCGTTCTTTCCCCTCCCCTCAAACCTCAACACACACGTCACTGCTAGGCCGTCTTAGGGCGGAATCGAGAGATTTTCGATGATATGCGTGCATAATGCGCCGGCGCAGCTGACGGCGTAGGGGGCGTCATGTCGAACCACCTCAATCCAAATCCAGACCTGCCGCCGGAGATAGCCACCGCCGCGGAGACTGCGGAACTGGTGGTATTCGTTGGCGCCGGAATCTCCAGGATGGTGGATTGCCCCGGCTGGGACCAGATGGCCAACAAGGTCTTAGATCAGCTTGTCCCGAACGGGATCGACTATAACGAGCTGTCTCAAATCACGCGGATTGCTGACCCCAAGAAGCGGCTCTCGTTCGCCAAAATCATCGCCAAGAAACACAATTTAAGTATCGACTACAACGCCATATTCAAGGCCACCAGGACTGCCGGCAACGTATACACTTACCTGAACCGCTTCGATTCGGCGTTCATCACTACAAACTATGAAAAGCACTTAGCGCCGGAATCGAGCGCCAAGAAGCCCGAATCCGACTGGAGGTTCCACCGGCGCCAGGATCTGCTCGGTGTTCACCTAGACAAGAATGGAAACGTAATCCATTTGCATGGGTGCCTGGACGATCCAGATAACATGATCGTCACGACCCGTGACTACCTGGAGCATTACTCCAGCAAGGAGGTGCCGGCGTTCCTAACGTACCTGTTCGCGAAGAAGACGATCCTGTTCTTAGGTTATGGTCTTGACGAGATTGAGGTGCTGGAATCCATCGTCCGCAATGCTGGGATGAAGGCGGGAGGAGAACAGGGCCGCATACGTCGATTCACCCTCCAAGGCTTTTTCAGCGCCGAGCTCGGCCTGGCAAACATGCTCGATGAGTATTACCGGGAGACGTTCGGCATACAGCTGATCGGTTTCCCGAAGGATAAGAAGAACTATAGTCAGCAAGTGGAGATACTCGCAGCATGGCTGCGTCAGATGAAATTCGGGAGCCGGGAGCTTGTGGACGAGGTCGCAGCTATGGAGGACGAAATCCGTGGTTAACGTACTAACTCCCAAACAGAAAAGCGCGGTCGAACGGGCCAAAAGGACCGCGGAGCTGCAGCCTATCCTGTTCCGGGATGCGAAGGGACTGCGGTGGTTCGAGGCCTTTAGGGAGGCCGGTTTTCTGGATCCTAAGGCGATACCGGCGCCGGTACAAAGCGACAAAAAAGGCTACGTAAACATTCCGTTCTGGCCGATTACGGAATACCTACTCGCCGCGAGCGAGGACCTGGTCCATTCAGAATATCAAGACTATGCAGCTCGCATTTTGGATTTCATTCGGACCGCAACTGGTTTCGCAAAGAACGAGGGCTTTAGTAACTATCGCGTTTGGTGGCAGTTCGCAAAGATTATGCCGCGCATCCCCGCCTCGCTGTTGACGGCCAATGATTTCGCGATGGTGGACTACTGGCTCGACGACCGCTTTGACCGCGGAATGGTTGCATCTGTCCTAGGTGACGAGTGGTTGACCTCGCTGCTTGCAAAGAATGACTCGGACGCGCGTAGCGCTGCAATAAACGTGCTTGGTCTGCTCTACAAAGTCACGGTAGTCGAGAAAAAGTCCGCTGATCATAATTCCAAGGAGCTCTTTCTGCGCGTTGATAACTGGCATGCTAAGGAGCTCTTGAAGCACATTGGAACCAAGGTGGGCTCGGTGCTCGGTGTACAAGCCGTTGATATCTTCCATCAATCGTTGGAGATGTATCTCACAACGTTTGGTTGCGATAACTGGACGTCCATATGGAGACGTGCGATAGCAGATCACGAACAAAACAGCTCGGCGTCGGAAGTTGACGACATCATTGTCGAGGGACTCCGCGACTCACTCTTGGGTCTGACCGCTACGGAGAACCAAGAGGTCCTCAACTACACAAGGAATTTGCTCGTATCAAAGTTTGATACGGTCAAGAGAATTGCTATATACGCAATCGATAGAAATTTCGACAAGCTAAAGTCACTTGTTGATTTGGTAATTGTTAACACAAACTTTTCTAACAACCTCCGTCACGAATTCTGGCATCTTTTGGCCAATCATTTTGCCAAATTCTCATTGGATCAGAAGGAGCGTGTTCTCGCCATCATTGCGGCCTTTGCCCAGACGGATGATAAGGGCGCTGTCGATGAGGGCGCGACAGCATACAAGCGTGCAATTTGGTTGGCCGCGCTGAAAGACTGCGACTCAATTGCCAAGGCAGCTTATGAGCGTGATGTTAAGACTGTAGGTGGTGAACCCGAGAATCCGGACTTCTCCAGCTACATGAAGTCTGGATGGGTGACCCACAAGTCACCTTACCCTACAGATGAACTCCTTACGCTTGAGCCTGCCCAGCTTGTCGAGCGGTTGAACTCCTATCAGGATACTGGTGATTTTTTGGGGCCCAACACGGAAGGTCTTGCAAGAGCATTCAGAGAAGCTGTTCTGGCGCAGCCGGCTCGCTTTGGGGAGCAGCTAGACCGCTACACAGGGCTGAAAATGCCCTTCATGAATGAATTAATTGATGCGTATGTTGAACTCTGGGGTAAGAACACTGCTCTTCCGTGGGATGACCTTTGGGCGCAGCTGCTTCGGTTCTGCAAAACAGTAGTTAATAACCCCACGTTTTGGGAAGAAACCAAAGAGCTTAAAACCTTGCATTTCGTCGCGGATCGGCGCGGCGTTGTCGACACCATCGGCCGACTAATTGAAAATGGTGTTCGTAATGATAAACACGCGTTTTCACCGCATCTCATGCCTTTGGCAGAGGAAATTATTGTCGTCCTGCTGAACAACGAGCACGGCAGTGAGTTCAGGCTGACTGACGACGCTGTTAGCGTGTCTATTAATAGCCCACGTGGTCGGTGCGTAGAAGCGCTTATTAATCTCACGCTGCGAGCCTGCCGCCTAGCCGATGATGCAGCCAACAAAGAACATAGGAGCACATGGAAGAGATTTGAAGCGATTTATGACAACGAAATGGTCCTTACTAAATCCGGACAGTTTGAGTTCGTGACACTGGCAGCGATGTACATCCCTCAGTTTCTCTATATGTCCAAGGATTGGATTATCTCAAACCTTCCTGGAATCTTTGATACGGAGCATCGCCAAGTGTGGCTTAGTGCTATGCAAGGTTATTCGTACGTAAGTAGCATCAACCCTGACGTCTACAAGTTTCTAAGAGATAAAAGCCATTTCGTGCGCGCTCTCGACGATGCGGAACTCAAGGACAAGGTTATCGAGAAGGTAATTCAGAATATCTGCGTGGCGTACTTGTATGATCAAGAATCCCTTGATGATCCAGCTAGTCTGATTTCGACTCTGCTGGGGCGCCACGTGCAAGATGAATTGCATCAGCTTGTTTGGTTCCTCTGGACATTACGCGACAAGTCAGTTGACAAGCTTCTTGGCAAGGTTCTGCAGCTTTGGCCCCGGCTGCTCGCTGTTATTGATCCTAAAACAGAGGAAGGGCGGCAGCTGCTGGCGGAACTAAGCGACTGGTCTATATTCGTTGATAAAGTGGACGCCAATACGAGAAAACTGATACTCGCAAGTGCCCCATATACTGGCGCTGGGTACCACTCTCACATTTTGATGCAGAGCATCGCCAGGTTCAGTGAAGGACAGCCTAACGATGCGTTCGATATTTGGATGGAGGTGCTTAAGGGAGGCAATCCAGACTATCCACCGGAGGCTCTACAGAAAGCGCTGGCAAATCTAAGCAAACACGGAACGCATGGCATTCAGAAGGCAAAACGAATTGCTGGTGAATACCTGAAGAAAGGGAACGAAATGCCCATGCGGTGTTTGGAAGCCACATATTTACAATCAGAATAGAGGGCACAACAAGGTCAAATCATCAACCCGGATTGCGAATGGTGTATGGAGTGTTGATTTCCATCGCCTTTTGACCCACCGTTTTCATTTGCACTGACCCGCGCAATACGCAGAAACTTCCATCATTATCAACGACCAGTGCCTGTCGGCGTGGGTCAGTCAATATGGAAATCCTGGGTCAACTCGGAGTGTATATCAACAGGGATGAGGGCTTGTCCGCCTGAAGGTCAGACAGCCAGCTTGAATGGCAATCCGTAACGCGTTATGTTGTAACGCGTTACCTACGCGGAGACCATCATGGCACCAGCGGCTGAGCAAATGCGGGCAATGCGCGAGCGACGCCGTGCGCAGGGGCTGCGCGAGTTACGCTTATTCGTACCCTCGCCCCGTTCCAGGGCGGTTCTGCGACACGTCGCTCAACAGGTCGCCGGCTTGGACCGAGCCGCTGAGCGAGAAGCCATGCGATGGATTGAAGCGGTCTCGGATATTGACGCACAGTGAAGCGCGGCGACGTGGTTGCAGTTGTGGCATCCGGCGACAATGGGCAGCTCTAATTCTCTTCAATGTCCGCAGTTGGCAAAGCGGCCGTTCCAACGAAAACCCAGCGCCACCCATCAATCACAGTATCCGAATTTACGCTCCCGTGTAGCGAGTACCATAATTAACCTCCATCAGTCGCATAATCCGAATACCCCAAATAACATATCTGTCGGTAAACAACATCCCATGTAATAACGATGATTGTCTTATGGTAGCAAGATGCCACTAAAAACTGGCGAAATATTTGGGTTGGGAAACTTTATATTATCTACGCACGCATTGACGTTACCCCACTAGATTTGAATTTCCCGCCTAGGCCAATGGTTGATTTTAGGGCACGTTGCTATCGATGGTGGTCTCAGCGGCGCTTATGGGCACTCTCTCGATCAAAATGGAAGTCTACGGGGAGTCGACCACGAAATTTGTCCAATCGAGCTAGAAATTCTCGCTTTCCGGTTTTTTTCTTTATGTTGAATTCACGCACGTCTGCGATGCAAACTTCAACGTCATCGCCAGCATGCAATTCGAGCACCTCTACAACCGTAGAAGGCAGTCGGATTGCCAAGCTATTTCCCCATTTGCAAATTTTCATAACGTGCCTCTTAAAGCGATATATCAAGTCTTTTAACCATTACGTACGCGCTCTAGCGCCCATCTGCAACATGAGAGCCATAAGCGGGGGTATTTGATCTTCAACCATACACACCATGCTCCATCCTGGCCAACACATCCAAGATGACCTGCCTGTTGCCCGTAACTAGCAACTTCCAGGCGGTTTGACCTTTGAATGCCTCAAGCGGGTCAGTAAACCAGAGCGCCGCTTCTTTCTCATTCTCAAGTGTTTGAATGGCTTTCTCATGCAACTCTGCGTCGAATTCTTTAAGCTTGCGGAATGCAGACTGGCTGACCTTGTCAAACTGACGTTGCGCCGCGGCAATCTCAGCGCAGATGCCCTTAATGTCTAGAGTTGGCATAGTTGTCCTCACTAAGAATGACTTTTTTTAAATTTGGATTTCCGGATTTTCGTATATTTCCTCAAGCCTACTGGTGCACCAGCGCGAACCCGCTATGGGTCAGATGTATGCCGAATCATGATTTTCGAATTGAGCCTCTCCATTACCAGCGCAGTTTAATCAAGGCATCTGTCTAAATACTGCCGGACTTTCTGTGTTCCCTCGGTCAGGATAATATCAATGGGTCTTTTGCCGCCAAAGGCATTATTGTGACTGGTGCACCAAAGGGTTCGGTATTCTGGGTTGTGTGGCGCCAAAAGCATCAACGCCCTGTGCATCGCATGAATATCCTGAATGCGCTGAAGGACAGTCTTATCAGTGGGATAGCGCCCATGCGTATAACTCTCCAAGCTATCGGGCGTAGCACCAAGCACATTGGCGCATTGTGCAGCCGGTATGTTCCAACTCTTCAGGATGTCTAACGCTAAAATCACAGCTTTACCGCCCGGTATCATTATCTGATCGGTTGCCTTCCCCGCGATCGGATCGCAGAACGTGTTCGGTATCAAGAATCCGCGCATCTCGAATTCGGCAATCGTTCCGATGGAGATTCTGGGTTCCCGTGAGTCCGTAATATTGTCAGTCATGGACTGGTGGCCCGTGTGCTGGATTTTGTCAGGTGTTCCTTGAGGAACATCTGCAGACCAAAGAACACTGTACGGTCGTACTCGCTATAGCGGGATTCGACGTATCTTGAGACCTGCATCATGCCTACCA
>Ga0307373_10010812_pt1 | contig 13362 bp, 13 predicted proteins | sample OX2MG_FD_202534 | JGI IMG/M metagenome (GOLD analysis project Ga0307373, IMG submission 202534) | Soil microbial communities from Risofladan, Vaasa, Finland - OX-2 | ecosystem: Environmental > Terrestrial > Soil > Coastal area > Acid sulfate soil | place: Finland: Risofladan, Vaasa | collected... | reverse complement strand
CTTCGCATTCCCGATCTGGCCGAAGTCGGAATGGCTGACCTCGGACGGAAATCGGGTTCAGGATACACCCGGATGGTATTTTGGCGCGAACTGGCCGCCACTCGCCGTAATGGACGCGAGTCATAATCCGACCCCTCCCTGGCTGCTCAAGTTCTATGGCGGCCTCGGCATCTACACCTATCACGCCGGAACCCCGGGGCCGGCCGGCCCGGGGGTGAGGCCCGCGGGGTACCGGGCCGGCGCGTCACCCGTGCGATTCGACCCGGCCCCTGCCCTGGACTCCTGGACCGACCAGGCGCGCACCGATTATTTACGTCTCATGGCGAATCAGTACAACTCGGTTCCGATGGCGATTCATGAGTTGTACGCGCCGCGGCAGATCGCCGCCGCCCGCGGCTTTAAGACAATAGCGTGGGCGGCGCGGCTGCAGGACATTCCCAATTCGCTTCATCACGTCTGGTACGCGCAGCCGCAGGGCGCCTATATCACCTCCGGACCGCGGATTCAAAGTTGGTGGATTGAAAACGGCGTGAGCGGCAACGGAACTCCGGATAACAGCGCCATTCCGTGGCGGCTGCACGTGGACGTAACCTCAAAAACGCCGCTCAAAGAGGTGCGAATCATGGATGGCGAGCGGTTGTTTCGTCGATTCCGGGTCAGCGGCCGCCGTTTTCACCGGGTCATCGAAGGCCTGCACGACCGGCAGCGCTATTTCGTCCTCATCGCCACGGATACCGCAGGACGACAGGCGATCTCCCCCTCGCTGCGAACCGCCGTCTCGCGCCACAGTATCTATATGTGCACGGATATGCAAAATACGCTGGAATGCGGCGTGATGCGGGACCGGGCCGGGCACTGGACCTACGCCGGAATGCTCGGGAATTATGTAACCGGTTGGGACGCCCTGAATCTTGGGATTCTAGTTCCGGGCGATGAGATTATGCCGCAGGGATTGGACTATGTGGTAAACGGCTTTAACGGCGGCGCCGGGCAGATGGTGCACAGCGTCGATGGGAGCGAGTCATCGGTGGCGGCTCGGAACATCGCCTTCGGGAGCGGCGATGCTGTAATTCTGGACAACGATTTTCGGTACACGTTTGGGCCGCACGGCGAATCCGTTCCCACCCGGCTTGCCCGCAGCGCGGCGCGCTATCTCTCGTACACGATGCGGCTTTACTCGAGCAATCTGCTGCTGATCCGGCGAGAGACGACGTTTCTCAAGGATGTCAAGATGGCCGATGGGCCGTTCCCGGAGCTTCAAACGCTCTCGATCAGCGGACCGGACACTTCATTCAAGCATTTCGCTTATACCGGCCCCGGCGGCAACATGGTCACCGGCGACCGGCCTGCGGGAAACGCAGCGTGGTTGAAGCCGGCGGTGATCCCCGCGGGCGGATTCGTCGCGATGTACCCGGACTTCTATGGATCGGTCGCGGTCTTCCCGCTCTCTGGACCGGCTGAGGCTTCCGGAACCGGCGCGGGTTTCGCATTCGGATATGATCTCGCCGGACGCACAATCGCGGCCGGCAGCCGGTTTTCGCAGGAGTTCTTGGTGATGCGAGCGCCGTTTGGCGATAGCTCGGCGCGGTCCTTCGAGCGCGTTCAGTCCCTCTATGGGCTTAATGGCCCGCCCGCCTATCATCTAACGCTCGCGACCGGTCGCTTCATCGAGCACCGGTTCGCGCTCCACCTCCGGGCTGACCAGGGTTCCGCGCGATTCAAGCTCACCCCAGCGCCACTGCCCTCGGATCTTCCGCTGCAAATCGACGGTCTGCATGACCGGTGGATGACGGTGATGGTGGACGCGAAAACCGGGGCGTGGCGGCCGGTTGGGACTTTAGACGGTACCGCCTACGCCGGTATCGATCTGAATCACGGAGCCCGGGACATCTTTATAGGGCATCCGTTCATCTGCAGCCGGCCGGACCTGTTCCTCAGCCTTGTGCCATCGTCAAACGCCGGCCCCGGGTCCAAAACCATCGAGCTTGTCATTCACAATCCGCTGGACACCGCGGTGACCGCCGTCGTCCGGTCCAACCCCCGCTGCCCCGGCTTAAGACCGTGGATTATCCGGGTCACCATAACCGCCGGCTCGTCGATTCACCGGCGAGTCCCCACTTCGGGGCTGGCGACCGGCCGCTGGCTGGTTGACTGAGCGGGCCGTCGGGCGACGTGGGGATCCACCGGGCGGTTGGTTCAGCCCGCTTGCATCACGGCGTCCTCGCCGTCCGCTTGAAAGTCTTGTTCTGCTCAGTTTGCATCCCAGGTTGTCAGCCTATCTCCTTCTAACTCAAACAAGTAACACGAGAGATCATACTGGCCGTCCTTGATGTTTTCGATTCTGTGATCCGGCAGCACGCTCCACAGCCATTCCGGGTCATCGCTTTTTTCAAAGAGAGATTCGAAGAATTGCTCTTTTGATTCATAATCGAGTTTTGAGGCGATCTTAATGAATCGATATGCTCTGCCGTTCTTGATGGGCCACGAAGAATCCTGCCACGTCGGAACCGATGGCGTACAATAGGCAATCTCATTTGAAACCAGCTCAATATCGACGAGATCCGGGTCGAGGGCGGATTGGTCGATTTCGTTTGCAGAAATATCGAGTTCCGTCAGACGGCCGGCTCGCATACACGAAAAACAAATTGCATCTATCTCTTCCTCGCCGATAAAGTGTGCCCCGTCGAGACAGTCGGATGTTGTTTTGCAAAAGTGACATGCCTGTCCAGTGTCAGCCATATAGGCAAAAGCCCTTGGATTCTCGAACCACCTAAAACTCATGGCGTCCTCTTATTTTGCTGGAACAGGGAATCCCGCGGAGCGATTTGGCAATCCGGACGTGGCCGCGGAGTCAGTATATTCCGCTTTAGAGACAGCTCCCCCCTAACTCCGCTGTGACCGGACTGGGCAGGGGCCGCCGCCAGGTCATGTGAGAATCTGCGGACCCGGCGCGGCCAACGGGCCACCGCGATTGCCCCCAATTCGGACGCGGTGATCGGCGCGCCTTCTAATCCGATTCTATAGAATTCGGGGTTTCAGAAGGAATTCAAACTCTGCGACAATTTCTTCGATTCTCTTCTTCGAAAGTTGGCCTGCTTTCACTTTGAGATCCCTTTTGTCCACCGTCATCACCTGGGAAATGTTGACAACGCTGGATTTTGGGAGGTTCCCCTCCCCCTTGTTGAGCAGCACTTTTCCTGGGGCCGACGATAGCTTTAGATTCGATGTTAATGCGCAGACAACCACCGTGCTTATTTTGCTTTTGTTAAAGGCATCATTTTGGATCACCACAAAGGGATGACGGTAGCCCGGCTCGGACCCTGCTGGTTCGTCGAGCTTGAGCCAGAAAATGTCCCCCTGGCTGATCACCATTTTTCAACGATGTCCTTCATCCTCGTTTTTCCACCCTTGGTCAAAACCTCAGACTCAGAGTCCTGTTCACCGTAGACCGCGTTCAGTTTCTGAATGATCTCCAACGTCTCGCTGTGCTCTATCAGGTACTCAAGAGCCTGAGCAAAGAGCTGACTTCGAGAAATGCGGAGTTCTGTCGAGAGCTTTTCGGCCTTTTTAAGAAGCCCCTCATCAATGGAGATTGCAGTTTTCACGTATGAAATAATCTCCTCCTTTGACCCTCTCGAGCGGAGCACGGCATCGCACGCGCGCCGCAGCGAAACGCTCAACCGGGCGGCGCACAACAGCAAGGGGATGACCGCTGATCCGTTCGACTCGGCCGTCGTATTCCATACCAACAGCCCGGCGGCTAACGCAAAGAGCTAACGACTTCGAGCCAGCCGACCGACCGACGCGCAGTTCGCTCCACTGTAAGGACGGCCTTATCCTCGCCCATGGTGTACTTAACGAGGGCGTCGGTGAACTCGTCCATCGACCCCTCGGGCATCGTGCGCACGTTTCGGTCCGATGAATCAAGGTTGACCGGCGGCGGGTCCTGGAACTCGGCAAGCATCTCCTCCCGCATGAACTCCCGCAAGACTGCCTGCGAACTAACGATGATCGCACTGACCTTCTGCCGCAACTACTCACGGTCTGGCTGCCGCGCGTCGGTCTGAATCTCGGAGATGGCGTGAATGGGGAGCGCGGCACGGACGGACACCTCCTGCAATCTCATGCGATTCTCGACTATCCACCGTCCCGGAGCGTTCGCCCCATCATTCGTGGCGCATACTCGGTCATCTCCTTTCGTCTGACCATCCACAACGATCGGCCGGCTGGGGCGGCTGACATAGCCATCATGCGCGCGGTGGCGCGCCAGCGGTACGGTGTCCGAATGAATGGATTTGTTGGACGACCCGTCTGGAAGCAGTCAGATCCAGACCTGACCCAGTTCCGCGATTGGCCGCACCCGTTGAAACGTGTGATAGGTCAGCTTTGCTCCATCCACGTTCACTCTCATGTCGTTCGAGCCAACTATCGGCGCGGCCAGTTGCCGGCTGGCACCGATGAACTCGTAATATATATGTGTCCACCCAAAGACGCGCTCTCCGGTATCTGTGGCGAGACTGTAGTGGGCGACCACTTCCACATTCCCTGGCCCTTGCAGGAACGCCGTGAAGCTGTAGTGGTTAATGCGGGTAAGTTTGGGCAGGATGTTCCCGGGCGCGGTCTTGGTCGTAACGGCGATCTGAAAGTCGAGCCGATCCGTATGTTTGGCATACACGCCCTGGGCCTTTACGGCCGCGATCGCCACACCGGCTTCATTAAAGAGTGACGCGAGCCGATAAGTGCCCGGGCTTGTACGGTAGCCACCGTCGGACATCTCCATGAGGCCATAGGTCTTGCTCGCGTAGCGGCCACCGTTGTAGGGACTGGGACCCGGCCCAGAGCAGATGCATGGCACAATAATGCTACTCCAGTCCGCGGGGACTTCAGATACCTCGAGGTCCATATGCAACCCCTGGTCGCTGAGCTCACCCGTTCCGCTTATCACGATGGGCTTCCCATTCACCAAATTCTCCATGCGGTAGCCCACCGGGGTACCTTGCTGCTGACCCATCGTTTGTCTCCCTCCGTCTTGTCGTTTTGTTCTGCGGATCAATCCTACACTCGGCCGCGGCGTCTCGGTGCGACCAGGTGACACCCTTGGGCCGGCCCGCCGCGATGGCCTCCCCAGGCGCCGCGCGTTGCCTCGCGGGCGTCGCGCCGCGCGGGGCGGGATCTGATATTGATCGGCATACAGCCCCATCGCGCAACGCCTCGAAGCACGTCCGCCGGCCCATGAATTTCCGGCCGGGCACGGTCCTGATCCTCGCCGCCCTCCACGGCGTCGGGCACCGCCGCCACCAATTGGCCCTCCGGGCCTCGTTTAACGAGCAGTGAGGGTGTCGTCATTCCACTCCCTCGGCGTTCTGGTCATCCGTGACGCCAGACACCGTGCGATCTCGCGCACGGCTGCTCCACCTATGCAACTCCCCGCGATCTCTTATGCGCCCCGCACGCGTCCCCGTCAGTAACGCGTTCCCCGAGAGCAACATTGCTAAACAAGGCAACGTGCAGTAGCCTGCTCCCGGAGGGGAGGGCACGACCGATGCTCCCGACGATGCACGCCCGCGAGAACGGCCGGGCGGAAGGGACTGCCTTCGCCGTTACACCCGCGTTCGCGGGGCTCGAGCTGGCGGCGTCGATCCCATTTTGGCAGGCGCCTAGCCGAAAATGCACGCTCATACCGCGTGAGTAGTTACTGTTGATGGGCAGGTTACTGTACGCTCATGTACTCAGCGGGCCAGGGCAATCGCATCTTATTTGGGGGGTCCAGCCAGTACCATCTGTAGGTACCGATCGTCCCAACCAGCCTTTCGTCTCTTAACCTTAACGCCAACCTTGCGGCTGGTCTCCTGTTTAATCAGGTTGAGCGCAATCCGGCGCAGGGTCGCGAGGTTCTCTGCAGCGTGTCCGAGCCGAACGCGGCAGAGATCCTCGTTGAAACTGACATCCAGTGACCAGTGCACGACATTTTCAATGCCCCAGTGTCCCCGAGCAGCTCTGCTGAATCGCTCCACTCCACCGCTTAAACTGCTGATGTAATACTGCCGCTCGGTCGTAATCTTGCCGTTGACCTCCCGCTGCCTTATGATCATCCCAATCGTCTCGAGTCCGCTCCACTCCCGCTTGGGGTCCAACCAATTCATCAGAGCGTCGGCTTGCTTGGGACACTCCGCCTCCACCGTCGTGCATATCGGTACCAGGTAAGCCCGACGCTTTTCGATACGGCCGTGGTCCTTCTCCGACGTCTGCGTCACCTCATGAATCTGCCCCTTGAACTTTGCCTGCTCTTCCTCTGCAAAGAACTGCTCTATGTTGTGATGCAGGGTGGGGTGGTTCTCCTTGACAGGGAGTATATAGTCTCCCCCTTGCTCCACGATCTGCCGGGCAATCTCCTTCTGAGTTCCCATAGCGTCGATGGTCACAATGGCTCCGGCCACGTCCAACAACTGCAGTAGTGCGGGGATCGCCGTGATCTCATTACTCTTATCATTCACCTTGATCTGCCCTAATGTCAGGGAGTTCACTGCGCTCCAGGCAGAAACCATGTGGATGGCAGCTTTCCCGCTGGCCGTGTCAAAGGAATGACGCACGGTCTTGCCATCCAGCGCAATGAACTGGTCCGCCATCTCCCCCTCTGCCCGGAGTTCCTTTAGATATTCTTGCAGCGCCTCCACCCAGCGCATGAAACACTTGCCAAACTCCTCTGGGTCTAACAGCCCAAACACCCGGTTGAAGGTGTCATGGGAGGGTATCCCTCCGGGCAACTCCAATCTCTGCCTGAGCCACTCTTCCTTGCAGTGTCCGAATTCTTCCATCTCCACGAAGCTTTCTGCGCCACAAAGCATCGCACAGATGGCAATCACCAGAATCTCGTCCAGTTTGTGCCGACGAGTTCGCTCCATCCGAGGGTCTGGGATGCTGGAGAAGTGATGAGCCAGGGAAAGTGAGCCGTCCATTTGCGCCTCTCAGTGCAACGTTGGAGGGAAATCCTCCCCGCCATTGTGCCACAATGAGCCGGCTACAGTCATCCATTTTTAGATGCGATTGCCCTGCGGGCCCTCCATACCCGGCTTGTCCCGCGGCCACTGTTTTCGCGGCGCCCGGCGTTGGCAGAGCGGGGATTTCCGCGACAAGAGTATATGCCCAGATCGCCGCCGTCGTGCCCAAAAACGCGATCAGTGCGATTCGGCCCGGGCGCCACGCGGCGGACATATCTGGCTTATACGTGTGATGTACGACCGCCGCTGTTAGGAGTCCTAAAATGGTTCCTGATACCAGGAAGTATGGCAATAACTGGATGAAGAGTACGATGGCGATCGCCACCAAATTGACGAAGAACTGCCAGATCAATTCCGGATAGCGGAACTCACCGCGGTTGATGATGAACCAGGCTGTGCCCACAATCACCAGGCATCCCAACGTCGCCGCCATTCCCGCCACATTCGAAGCCGCGCCGATCATCGCTGAGACGCCGGTCATCGCGCGCTCATTGAGCGGGCGACCACGGGTGAGAACCCGGGCGTGCCAGGTGGAGACAATAGCGACGCCGGGAACGAAAAGCAGACTGATCCAGATCCACATTTCGAACGTCCATTTTACTGGTAGGACGGCTTGACCCATCAACGTGATAATGGTTGCCGCGAGCAGCATAGGCGCCAGCGCAATGTTGACCGCCGGCGCCAGAATCCGAGCACGCAGCCGCGCTTCGTTCATATTCTCTACCGGCATATTCTCTACCGGCTGTTCTTCGTGGCTCTTCATCATATCCTCGTATCCTCTCCCAACAGATATCTTACATTTAACCGAGTCACGGGCCTTAAGATCCGTTCCGCGGCACGGGTTCCATGACGCCTATTTTCGGCGCGGCAGGGATAATTCCTTGAAGGCGCCGACCCGCATCGGCAGGATTGCGGCGGCGAGACACGGAAAAGATCTCAAATGCGGCTTCGAATCAGGCTGTTCCGGGTTTAAGGAATGCGAAGTTTTCACGTTCTGATCATCGGTGGAGGAGTCATCGGGCTGACGCTGGCGTGGCGCATCCGGCAGGCCGGCGTCACCGTGGCGCTCCTGGAGCAGGGCGATTTGCCCGGGCTTGTTGGGTCTCGTTCAGGTTCTCCGGGCTGCAGCCATGACCGCGCCCCGGCCGGGCAACCTGGGCTTCAGCCGGGATGCTGTCACCGCTCGCCGAGCAGGCCTCCCGATCCCGGTTGGGCGAATTGGGAATGGAGAGCCTTCAGCTCTTTCCCGGCTACACGGCGGACCTGAGTCGGGATTCCGGCCTGGATATTATGCCGCGGAGCGATGGCGCGCTGCGTCCTGTGCTCCATCCGGAGGATGAACCACTGCTGAGGGAGTATCTCGACTGGCTTCGAGAGAAGGGGCTCCCCGCTCGCTGGCTCTCGCCGGATGAGACGGTGGTCAGAGCGCCGTTTGTAGGCGCCGTTCCCTCGCTGGAATCGCCTGCTGAGCAGTACATCCTGCCGCGCCAGCTCTTGAAGGCGCTCGTACGCGCGGCATGCAGCGTCGGAGTGGAACTGTTTTCCCATACCGCTCCGACCGGTTTTGTGACCTCCCGCCGCCGGCTGGAATCGGTTCATACGACCCGGGGTACGATGGCGGCTTTCGAAGTTGTTCTGGCCGCGGGGGCCTGGACCGCGGGTCTCGCGGCCCGTTTGGGGCTGCGGGTTCCCGTCCGGCCCGTGTACGGACAGCTTCTGCAGCTTCGAGGGCGCCCCCGGATGAGTCACGCCCTCTTCACCGCCGCCGGATTTCTATCACCGCGGCCCGGCGGCCGGCTGCTGATTGGCAGCACGGAGGAAGAGGTGGGCTTTCGCCACGGGCCGACGTCGGAAGGGATTCAGCGGCTCCTGGCGATGGCCGCCGCAGTGGCGCCTGAGACCGCGATGGCCCGATTGGAGAACGCGTGGGCGGGCCTTCGTCCGGGAACTCCCGATCATCTGCCAATTATCGGTCCGGCGCCAGGCTGGGAGAATCTAAGCCTTGCTACGGGACACTTCCGCAAAGGAATCTTGCTGGCGCCGCTCACGAGCCAGATCCTGGTCCCGTGGCTGCTGGGCCGATGCGAGCACCCGCAGATGAAATACCTCACCCTCGAACGGTTCGAGGGGCGATCGCGAGAATAAGGTTCTGTCTGATCGGGTATAAAGGGTCAGGTTATTGATATTGAGTCACTTCAGAATGGTACGGCGGAATGAGAATAAAACTGTTGAAGCGCGTGATGCGCGATGGAAGATTAGCCCTCGGCGTCAGTGCGGCGGTCATTATCGGGCGATTTGTGGTGGACCAGCTCGCAAAAGGCGCCGAAAAGGCGGCGCAGTCCGAAGAGCACGTGCAGGGCCAGGTTTCCCACCCCACTCGTCGGAAACTGCGCGCTTTCCGTGTCGCCCGGGCGATCGCTCATTTGCTGTAGTGCGATAGGTCTCCTGGCGACCTGTTCTTAACCCATCTGGGTGACGTTGCCGCCGGCTACGGGAAGATAGGCGCCGGTCACGAAGCTCGCGAGATCGCTGATGAAGAAGACGCAGGCGTTTCCGATTTCCGCCGAGCTGCCGTGCCGCCGGAGCGGGACATTCCGTGCATAGGCTTTTGAGCCTTCAGAGCCAGTATCCACGCGCTCATCGGCCATCCAGCCTGGAGCGATCATGTTTACCGTGATATTGTCCGGGCCAAGCTCGCATGCGAGGCATCGGGAGATGCCCACCATCGCCCCTTTGCCGGCCAGGTAGACGGACCAGCCGGCCGCGCCCATATTCCACTGCTCACTGACGATATTCACGATTCGCCCGCCTCCCTGCTCGCGCATCGCTGGTCGCACCGCTTTTATAGTATTCACCACGGCCCGGCAGCCAAAGTCAAAAGAGTTGGCGTAATCGTCCAGCGTGACATCTTCGAGCGATCCTGCTTGCCGGCCGCCAATTGCATTGTTGACCAGGCCATCGATGCGGCCAAAGCGGGCGATGGCGCGATCAACCAGGGCTTTCACCGCTGCGGGATCACGCACGTCGGCGCCCATCGCCTCCGCCTCAGATCCCTTTTCAAGAAGCTCCGCCGCCAGTTTCTCGGCCTTCTCTTTCCGGGTCGAATAATGAACAACGAGGCCGGCCCCCTCACGCGCCAGCACCCTGCACGTTGCAGAACCAATCCCGCCCGAAGCTCCCGTTACCAGCACGACCTTCCCCGATAATAACATGGCTAGCCTTCCCAATAAAAACGGGATCGAGGCGCGAGGTACTAGGCGCGCTCCCGCTGCAGACCCGGTTGAAACGGTATTCGGTATGTGAGTGTGTGGGTATGTGGGTGTGGGTATGTGGACCATATGCCGCCCGGCTGCCGATCCCGTTGAAACCGGGCCCTTCGCGCGCGAAACTGCGCAGATTACCGAGTCGAGGCTTCAGACCCCACCCACACACGCACACGCCGTCTCACATACTCACCCAATCACTCACGCACAGACCCTCTCACATACTCACACACCCACATACTCACCCTCTCACCATCGCCCCGTCCTGCGTCCCCGCCTCACCTCTTCGTTACTCGTTCCGATGCGGTCGCCCACGCTTGTTCGGCGAGACGCTTCATCACCAGGCTCTGTTCCCAGCGATCGCTGAACTCGGAGCCATCCGGGAGTGTGAGGGCGTAGCGCGGGGGTCCCAGTTCGGGAGCGAACGGGAAGATGTCGCCCGGCCCGGCGCCCTGCAGCCAAAATTCCATCGCCGCAGACCAGAGCTGCACGAAAAACTGGGTGGTATCTCCCGTTCCGTCGCCCACGTCAACCTGAACCGCCTCACCGTTGGAAATGCGGCCGTGCGCGTGTGACGCGCGTTGGAGGACCGGCAGCATCCGCTCCAGCGCGCCCTCGCCCTCCCAGCCGTAGAATTCGCCCACCACCACAAAGTGGGAGAGGTCTGCGGTAAAGCGGATGTCCGGGATTCGCTCGATTAACTGGAGAGTCTGAGGAATGTTCTCGGTGAAATTATTGCGGTGAGTCTCAACAAAGAGTGGAATGCCTTTGTCGTTTGCGATCTTCCGGCCCTCTCGAACGAGACTCTCCACGTGATCGAGCGGCCGAACCGCCTGATCGACGGTTCGGCTCACATCTTCAGGCTTGAATGGGCGATGGCCAAGGACGAGGCGAAGGTCATGACGCCGCAGCGCCTCAGATACCTCGCGTTCCGTGTTCTCATTGAGCCAGCACTCGACCGCCTCGAACCCCGCGGCCTTAACCCGCTCAAACTTCTCATCCAGGGTCCACTCCGATCCGTTCATCGGCAGCTTCAATAGACCCCAGAGGGAATGCTGCAGCCGCAAGCGCGGCGGTTTGTCACTTCCATCGTTGTATCGATCATGGGCAGGCACGAGTCGTCTCCCTCTACGTAGGACCCTCGCGGCGCGCGAATCGCGCGCCGCGGGCATCAATTCAGGTCTTTTCGCCCCGGGGCGCCAGCATTCCTTTTACTTTTTCTCCACCTGTCTCTGTTAGGAATAATCTCACCGTTGGTAATATCCGGTGAGTAGGTCGGGAAGCGCTCGGCCGACGAACCTCGCAGAGATCGTTTCGGATCACTATTATGGAAACCTGCCGTGCGGTGACGGCGTCCCATAATATAGCAAGGGCGCATTCCGCCCGGTCTCGCAATCGATTGCGGTCAGAAGACTTTCATGACGATACAGGCTGAAATGAAGCACGGATCGGCTCAACACGAGTCGCTCACGATAGCGCGAGAGGGATTTCGAGGCACGTTCGGACAGAAGTCCGCGGCGTTCAAATCCGATCGGATCTGGTCGGCCTTCCGCGAGCGGGGCAGTCTGCTCTGGCTGGATACCGGCGATGTTAGAGAAGCTTGCGGAATCTGGTCCCGCGAGTTTACACATCTTACGACCAATACGAGCCTGGTGAACCGTGAGGCGCAGACGGGCGCCTTTGATTCGCTGATTCCGGTGGCGGCTGCCCGGCTTCGAGAGGCCGATCCGGATATCGATCGCGAGACGCTCGTCAGAGAGATCGGCTTTATCATCAACTGCCGGGTGGCTCTCCGGCTGGTTGAGGCGCTGGACGCCTTTGTGAGCGTAGGGCTGCATCCCGCGGTGGCGAATGATACGGTGGCGGCGGTGGAGCTCGCCCGGCGATACCACGCGGTCTGCCCCGAGCGGTTTACCGTGAAGGTACCGCAGACACCCGCTGGTTACCTGAGCGTGAGGCAGCTCGCGCGGGAAGGGATTCCCGTCAACTTTACGATGGGATTCTCCGCGCGGCAGAACTATCTGGCCGCGATTATCTCACGCCCGCAATTTGTGAATCTGTTTTTGGGCCGGCTCACGGCTTTTGCGGCGGAAAACGGCCTCTCCAACGGCAAAAACGTGGGCGAGAAGGCCGCCCTCGCAACCCAGCTTGCGCTCTGGCGCCTCCGGGAACAAACGGGCGGTATAGGTCCCCGTTTGATCGGCGCGAGTGTGCGAGATCCTCAACAGGCGATTAATCTGGCAGGTATCGATGGTCTAACCATCCCTCCGCGAGTTGCCCACGCCCTCCACGAACATCTTCTCAGGAATCCCGTCGCACTCCCCTGCTGCGCACAGCAGGCGTACGACGTGAAGCTCCTTTCGGGCGTTAAATTGGAGAATACCGGACTTTCCACACTGTGGACAATTCCCGAGGACTTCTGCCGTGTGGTGAAGCGGCTTGCCGGGGACCGCGACGCTCTTTCTTCTCCCGAACATTTCGTCGATTATTTTGCAGCTAACGGATACGGCGATCTCTTCCGGCACTGGACTCCCGGTGAAAGAGAGCTGATCCGTCACGACGGCAAGATTCCGCAGTACGCTCGCTGGCAGTATGGCCTTCGGTCCGGCGCCCTCGGCCTGGACGATATCATGACCACCAGCGCCCTCGAATCTTTTGCGCAGGATCAGCAGCAGTTGGATTGCCGCATACGGGCGGTGATAGACACATAAGCGCAGCGTCGCGGCGGACGCATGAACGCAAGCCGCTCCTCCCGTTCTCAGAACCCCATCCACGCGCTACTTCAGCGCCCCCGCGACCATCGTCTCGTGAATCTGGTCGCGGAATACCCAGTAGAGGATCATCACCGGCGCCATGACGATCACGAGCGCGGCGAAAAGAGCGCCCCAGTCGCTCTGATAGTGCTCCACCATCACCAGGTTGGCGATTCCCAGGGGCAGCGTGCGGAGATCCTCGCTGACAACGATAACCAGCGCCAGCGGGTACTCATTCCAGAGACCGATAGCGTTAAAAATGCCGACCACCACCAGTCCTGGTTTCGCCAGCGGCAGCATCACCCGCCAGAACGCCTGGGCCGAACCACAGCCATCGATCAACGCGGC
>Ga0307373_10010811_pt1 | contig 13365 bp, 7 predicted proteins | sample OX2MG_FD_202534 | JGI IMG/M metagenome (GOLD analysis project Ga0307373, IMG submission 202534) | Soil microbial communities from Risofladan, Vaasa, Finland - OX-2 | ecosystem: Environmental > Terrestrial > Soil > Coastal area > Acid sulfate soil | place: Finland: Risofladan, Vaasa | collected... | reverse complement strand
AGCACTCCCCGGGCGATGGGAAGGTTCACGGTCCGCGGCGCGCCCGGGTCGACGGTGACCGGCGTGCCGGCACCTGCGAGCGCCCCGGTCAGCGCCCGACCGGAGATGACGAGGGCCGACGCGCCGGCGAGGCGCGAGCACGGTTCGGACACACCGTCCTCCAGCCACTCGCGGAGGCCGCCCGCGAGTCCGGGGTCGACGACGGGCCGCCTGCGGTGGTCACCGCGCAGGAGCGCGAGCATCCGCGGAGCACCTTCGGGCACGCCGGGCACGCCGGGCACGCCCGCCCCGCCCGGCGCGCCCCGCCCGGTCGGCCCCGTAGCGCGACAGGGCACCGGAGGGGATTGGACGGTCGCGGTGCACGGGGCCACGTCTGCAGCCTGCCGGGCGGGTGTATCACGGGGCGCCCGGGACGGCCCCACCCCGGTGGCCACGGGAGCACTGTGCTGCGCCGCTATCCCGTAGCCTCTGTCGCGGATGTCCCTACCGCCTTTCTCCGCTCCGGCCTCGGAGGTCGCCTTCGGGATCGTGTTCGGCGTGTTCGTCGTCGCCATCGCGGTGCTCGCCGTGGTGACCGTCACCTGGGCGGTGCGGCGGGACCGGCCGGGCCGGGAGGCGTGGCGGCGGCGGATGAGCGAGAGCGGGGAAGGCGCCGACCCCACCGGCGCCGACGGTCGACGCCCGGGGGGCCGGCCGGGTCGGGAGGTCGACCGATCCTCGTGACCGATCCGGCGAGGTCGTGGACGTGGTCGCGGTCGGCTCGCCGGGCCGCACTGCCCGCCGCCTTCCGACGCAGGACGCCGCCCGGAGGCTCGAGCTGTTGCCTCCCGGGGTGGAGATGGTGGTGTTCAGCGGGGGTGGCGAGCCGTCGGGTGATGGAGGCACACCCACCTGATGGAATAGGGGGGTGACCAGTCTCGCGGAGCACCCCGGGCGGCCGATGAAGGCACTCCCCGGGCACGTGGGGGCCGAACGGACGACCGGAGCCGTGCTCGACGCCCTCCACCCGGCCGTACGGGCGTGGTTCGATCGGCAGTTCCCCGGTGGTCCGACGGCGCCCCAGGTCGCCGCATGGCCCCTGATCGCCACGGGCCAGGACGTGCTGGTGGCTTCGCCGACGGGAACCGGCAAGACGCTCACGGGTTTCCTCATGGCGATCGACGCCGCCTACCGGGCCGGGGAGGCATCCGCCGGCCGGAGCGGGCGGACCGAGGTCCTTTACGTCTCCCCGCTCCGGGCACTGGCCGCCGACATCCACCAGAACCTCCAGCTGCCACTCGCCGGCATCCGCGCCGAGGCCGAGCGCCTCGGCCTGGCGGTGCCGGAGCTCTCCGTGGCGGTACGGACGGGGGACACGCCGGCCAGGGAGCGAGCCGCAATGCCCAAGGCGCCGCCCGACCTGCTGGTCACCACACCCGAGTCGCTGTTCCTGCTGCTGACCGCCGCGTCGACGAGGGCGATGGTGCGCGGTGTGCGGACCGTCATCGTCGACGAGGTCCACACGTTGGCCCGCGACAAGCGCGGCGCGCACCTCGCGCTCAGCCTCGAGCGCCTCTCCGAGCTGGTGGCCGCCGACGGGGGGCGTCTTCAGCGGATCGGGCTGTCGGCGACGCAGCGCCCGCTCGAGGTGGTGGGGAGGCTGCTCTCGGGAGCCGGACCGGACAGGCGCGCACCGGCGATCGTCGACTGCGGGCACCGGCGCGACCTCGACGTGGCGATCGAGCTGCCGTCGGCGGATCTCGAGGCCGTCGCCCCCCACGGGCAGTTCTCCGACGTGCTCGACCGGATCGCCGCGCACGTGCGGCGGCACCGCACGACCCTGGTGTTCGTCAACACCCGCAAGCTCGCCGAGCGGGTCGCGCACCAGCTGGCCGAGCGCCTTGGGGCCGGCGGGGACCCCGACGGCGGGGTGGAAGGGTGGCCGGCGGAGGGCGATGCGCGGGTGGCCGCGCATCACGGGAGCCTGTCGTTCGAGCGGCGGCGGTCGGTGGAGGCCAAGCTCCGCGCCGGCGAGCTGAGGGCGTTGGTGGCGACGGCCTCGCTCGAGCTGGGCATCGACGTCGGCCCGGTGGAGCTGGTGTGCCAGATCGGTTCCCCACGGGCCATCGGCACCTTTCTCCAGCGGGTGGGGAGGGCCAACCACAGCCTGTCGGGCACACCTGCCGGCCGTCTCTATCCGCTGACCCGTGACGAGCTGGTGGAGTGCACGGCGCTGCTCGCCGCGGTCCGGTCCGGCAGGCTCGACGCGCTCCACCCGCCCGAGGCCCCGCTCGACATCCTGGCGCAACAGGTCGTGGCGGAGGTGGCCGCGGAGGGGGAGTGCGGGGAGGACGCGCTCTTCGACCTCGTCCGCCGGGCGGCCCCCTACTCGGGCCTCTCGCGGGAGTCCTTCGACGAGGTGGTCGAGCTCACCTCGTGGGGGATCGCCACGGGGCGCGGCCGGCGCGGCGCGCACCTGCACCGCGACGCGGTCAACGGCCGGCTCCGGGCCAGACGCGGTGCCCGGCTCGCCGCGCTGACCGGTGGGGGGGCCATCCCCGAGACCGGTGACTACCGTGTCGTGCTCGATCCCGAGGGCGTGACGGTGGGCTCGGTCCACGAGGACTTCGCCGTGGAGGCCAACATCGGGGACGTCTTCCTGCTCGGCACCCACTCGTGGAGGGTCCGCCAGGTGGAGGTCGGTACCGTCCGGGTCTCCGATGCAGGGGACACGGCTCCGACGGTGCCGTTCTGGCTCGGGGAGGCCCCGTCGCGGACGGCGGAGCTGTCCGAAGAGGTGAGCACCCTGCGGGCCGTGGTGGAGCGGCCGCTGCTGTCCGGCGACCCGGCCGGCGCCCGGGCGGCCGTCCGGCGCCACGCCGGGGTGTCCGCCGAGGTGGCGGACCAGGTGGTGACCTACCTGGCCGCCGGTCTCGCGTCCCTCGGTGTCCTGCCCACCCAGGAGCAGATCGTCATCGAGCGGTTCTTCGACGAGTCCGAGGGAGCCCAGCTGGTGCTGCACTCGCCGTACGGCGGGCGGGTCAACCGGGCCCTCGGCCTCGCCCTGCGCAAACGATTCTGCGTCTCGTTCGATTTCGAGCTGCAGGCCGCGGCCGATGACGACACGGTCTCGCTGTCGTTGCCTACCCAGCACAGCTTCCCCCTCGCCCAGGTCCCGAAGATGCTCTCGAGCGCGACCGCTGTCGAGGTGCTGACCCAGGCGGTGCTGCAGCACCCCATGTTGGCGGCACGGTGGCGTTGGAACTGCAACCGCGCTCTCGTCGTCCCCCGCTCGCGAAACGGTCGACGACGGCCGATCCATCTGCAGCGGATGGAAGCCGAAGACGTGCTGGCGGCGGCATGGCCGGCGTTGGCCGCCTGCCAGGACAACGCGCCGGGCGGGCCCTTGGTCGTCCCCGACCAGGTCCTTGTCCGCCAGACCGTCGACGACTGTCTCACCGAGGCGCTCGATGCGGCCGGCCTGGTGGACCTGCTGCGCCGCCTCGAGTCCGGGCGGACCCTCGTCCGTCTGGTGGAGTCGGCGGAGCCCTCACCGCTCGCCCACGGGATCCTCACCGGCCGGCCCTACACCTTCCTCGACGGCGCGCCGCTCGAGGAACGGCGGACGAGAGCGGTCCCTCTCCGCCGCGGGCTGGGGGGCGGTTCCCTGCCCGTGCCCGCAGGGGAGCTCGGACCGCTCGATCCGGCGTCGATCGCCGAGGTGCTCGACCACGCGTGCCCGCGGCCGCGCGGTCCGGACGAGCTGCACGATCTCCTGCTCTCGCTGGTCCGCTGCCGGCCGGTGCAGGCATGGACCCGGTGGTTCGAGGATCTGGCGGCGGACGGCCGGGCCGGGGCCGTCGACGGCTGTTGGGTGCCGACCGAGCGCCGATCAGTGGCCGAGGGGATCGCCGACGACGACCTCGCGGCGGCGGAGTGCGTCGGCGGTCACCTCGCCCTGGCAGGTCCGGTCACCGTCGCCGAGCTGATCACCGAGGGACCGTTGCCCGGGGGTGCCCCCCTCGGTGCACCGGTCGGGCCCGCCCGGGCGCGCACGGCCCTGGCCCGGTTGGAAGCGTCGGGCGTGGCTATCGAGCTCCCGGACGGCCGCTGGTGCGCCCGCCACCTGCTGGTCCGGTTGCACGCCGCGAGCAGAGCCTCCCGGCGCCGGCGGGTCGAGCCGGCGAGCATCGCCGATCTGGTCCGGTTCCTGGCCGAGTGGCAACACGTGTCGGACGGGTCGAAGCTCGACGGCCGGCCGGGGGTGCTGGCGGTCGTCGAGCAATTGCAAGGGATCGAGCTCCCCGCAGGAGATTGGGAGGCGAAGGTCCTCCCGGCCAGGGTGAGCGGCTACGAGCCGCGCTGGCTCGACGAGCTCTGCCTTGCGGGGGAGGTGGCCTGGGGGCGGCTGACGCCGCGTCCCGAGCGGGACGCCGAGGTTGCGTCGAGACGCGGGTCGACGACCCCGTCGCCGGCGACACCGTTGGCTCTGGTGGTGCGCGACGACCTCCCCTGGCTGCTCGACGCCGTGCGCACCGGCGACGGCCCGACCTCCCCGGAGGCTGGCGCGGCCGCCGACGTGCTCGGGGCGTTGCGCAGCCGCGGCGCCTCCTTCCGGTCCGATCTGGCCGGCGTCTCGGGTCGGCTGTCGACGGAGGTGGACGAGGGCCTCTGGGACCTGGTCTCACGAGGGATCGTCACCGCCGACGCCTTCTCGGCGGTCCGGTCCCTGCTCGGGGCCCGACGCCGAGCCCGCTCCCCGCAGCGCCGGGCCGTCGGCCGGGTCGGCCGGGTCGGCCGGGTCGGCCTGGCGGGACGTCGGGCGGCAGCGGGGACCGGGGTCGGGGAAGGTCGTTGGTCGCTTCTGCCCGAGCCGCCGGGGGATGCCGCCGATGGCGATGGTCGAGGCGTCGGCTCCGGCGGGGACCCGGGCGCTGGTGGAGCCGAGGAGCTGGCCGAGGCGGTGGCCGGGCAGCTCCTGGCCCGCTGGGGCGTGGTCTCGTGGGAGCTCTGGGCCCGTGAGTCGTTCCGGGTGCCGTGGCGCGACGTCGTCCGGGCGCTGCGCCGGTTCGAGGCGCGCGGCCTGGCTCTCGGCGGTCGTTTCGTCGCTGGCCTGTCCGGTGAGCAGTACGCGATGCCCGAGGCCGCCGACCTCCTGTGGCGGGTCCGGCGAGAACCGGGACGCAGCGCGGAGATCGTCGTCGCTGCGGCCGATCCGCTCAACGTCACCGGAACCGTCCTGCCCGGCCGCCGGGTGCCGGCGGTCCGACATCGCGAGGTCGTCTTCCGCGACGGGAACCACGTGGCCGTGCCGGCATGACGGCGATCGACCTGAACGCCGACGTGGGCAAGTCCTCCGGCCCGTCCGGGACGGGTGACGACACCGGGCCGCTGGGGTCGGTCAGCAGCGTGCACGTCGCGTGCGGCTTCACCGCAGGGGATCCCGAGGTGATGCGCCGGGGAGGATCGCGCCTGGTCCTCCCCGCTCGAGTGAGGAGGACGGGGTACGGGTCAGGCGGCCCGGTGCGCCAATTCGGGATGGCGGCGCCCGAGGTCCCCGCAGTCCTCGCACACGGCAGCGGGTACGACCCCCGCCCGGATCAGGAGCCCGAAGACCTTGCAGCCGAGGCAGAAACCGAAGCCCGCTTCCGCCGATGCCGCCACACCGAGAGGGAGGAGGACCCACCGGGCCGCGCCCCAGCCGGCGGTCACCCAGACGAGCATCGCCGCGGTGCTGAGGACCATCCCCATGGCTTGGGCGAACCGCTTCGGCGGACCGGGCGTGAGCCGGGGCTGGAGCGGCAGGGCCGGCACCACCACCCTGGTGGCCAGCTGCCCGAGCGGGCTGAGGGTCGGACCCGCCGCGACCCGGGCCCAGAAGCCGTAGACGATAGGGACGAGGACCCAGGGAGAACCCAGGGCGAAGGCCAGCAGGACCATCAGGACCACGCCGCCGGCGACCGTCCGGGCAGCGAGCTCGTCGACCGGGTTCGGGAAGCTGAAGATGTGTCGACTACGCCTGGTCACGCCGCTCCTCTCGCTCGACGAGTCTGCCGTCGCTGAAACCTTACCTCCTTGGTCGGGTTTCGTGCACCCCGGCGGTACTGCCACCCTCCCCGCTCCTCGTCAGGGGACCAGCAACTTCACTCCGGTGGCCACCCCGATCGCCACGATGAGGACCCGCAGCCACGTTGCCGGTAGCCGGCGCGCAAGCAGCGCCCCGGCCCAGCCCCCGAACAGGCTGCCGATCGCCAGCATGGCGGCCGCTTGCCACACGATCGACCCGTGGACGATGAACACCAGCGCCGCGACCCCGTTCACGAGGACCGAGAGCGCCATGCGCAGGCCGCTCGTCCGGGCCAGGGTGTCGGGAAGCGTCATCCCCAGCACGGCCAGCAGCATGACGCCGAGGCCGGCACCGAAGTAACCGCCGTATACCGCGGTGAGGAACAGCCCTCCCACCAGCAGGGCACGCCGGGTCCGGGCCTGCTCGTGCCGGCTGAGCAGGCGGGCCAGGACCGGCTGCAGCGCGAACAGGGCCGAGGCTCCGAGCACCAGCCAGGGGACCAGCCTGGCGAAGTCGCTTGGTGGGGTGGTGAGCAGCAGGACCGAACCGACGACCGCGCCGAGCAAGCTCAGTGGCGCCATCTCCACGAGATGCGAGCGCTGGTCGCCGATCTCGGACCGGAAGCCGGTCACGCCGCCGATATAGCCCGGCCAGATCCCCACGGTATTGGTCACGTTGGCCGTCAGCGCCGGATAGCCCATCGCGAGCAGGGTGGGAAAGGAGACGAGGGTGCCTCCACCGGCCACCCCGTTCACCACGCCGGCGCCGAAGCCGGCAGCGAGGAGGAGCAGATCGCGCCCCGTACCCAACGAGCCGGTCAGGGCAGCGGGAACGGGACCGATCACGGAGGGGAACTGTAAGCCGTCGACGTCGGCCCGGAGGGTCCGGTGCGCCCGAGGATCAGGCGGAGCTGCCGATGTGGCCTGCGGCCTCGGGGACATCCCCTCCGATCGGGTCGTCGCGAGCCGGATGCCCGTTGGACCGGCAGGGGACCAGCAGGGGGTTCTCCGGCCCGGCCCCGGCGGCGCCGTCACCGGGTGGACCGATCTTCGGGCCGCCCGTCGCATCGGCGCCGGTCATGCCGTCCTCGACCCCGGCAGTCTCTACCGCACCCACTCCGGTGTCCTCCCCGGCGCCCGGACCGGCGTCCGGACCGGGCACCGGACCGGCGTCCGGACCGGGCGCCGGAAGGGGTGGCCGGTGGGCGATCTCGGTCAGGCTCGATCCGGCGGGCGGGGGCAACGGCCGCCGGGGGGCCCGGGCGGCGGGCATGGCGGCGAGGGCCTCGAGCCGGCGTGATTCCATGAGCTTCGCCAGCTCGGCCCACTCGCGCCGTCTCAAGATCCTCAGGCGGGCGGCCATGCCCGAGAGGAGGTCGGCGGCCTCGGAGCGATAGCGCTCCGCCACGCCACCCATGGCGAACACCGCGGCCGGCGGTAGATGCTCACCCGGCCCGGTCGCGGCCGCCATCAGCCCCAGGGTCGCAACCTCGGCGTCCTGCATCAGCCCGAGCTTGTCCTGGAGCCCGGCCAGGCGCCGGGCGAATGGAGCGGACCGGTTCGCGTAGAGCTCCGAGGTGAACTCGAGCATGTAGCGCAACCGCTTGCAGCGGATCCGGAGCCGGTGGAAGTCCTCGGCCAGTCCGCTGCGGCCCGCCCGACCCGCCGCCCGCATCACCGAGCGGTGGCTCGCGGTGACGAGGCTGGGCACCGCGACCGTCGCGGGGGTCCGGGCGGCGAGCGATCGCCTTGCCGGGCCTTGCCGGGCCATGGCGGCCAACCCGGACCAGAGCCGCTCCCAACGGGCGGAGTCGAGGGCGTCGAGCAGCTCTCCGCGGCAGCCGGCACGGTCACGCTCGAGCAGCTGCCGAAGGCTCTCGAGCGGGGACGCGGACACCGACGCCGACCCGTGAAGCGTCTCCGCCCACGGCTCCGCCCAGCGTTCCATCTCGGCCATGCGCCCCAGCTGGACGTCGAGATCTCGCACCGAGCCGAGGATGCCGGCGAGCCAGCTCAGCTCGGATCGCAGGACCTGGGCCCGTGCGGGCAGCACGCCGGCGAACAGCTCGAGTGCAGCACGCAGCCGACGCGTCGCCACCCGCATGTCGTGGAGCTCTTCGGGGTCCTCCCCGAGTCGGGTCCCGGGCTCGCGCGAGGCGAGGGTGATCAGCTGGCGCCGGATCACCGCGAAGGAGAGGTCTCCGAGCGTCGAACCGGGGGTGACCGTCGTGGGACCGAGGTCGGGCGGGCCGGGGGCTGGGACCCCGAGGGCGAGGAGGCCGGTATCGAACTTGGTGAGGAGGGCGTTCCGCAGGCCGCAGGAGGTGCGGAGCTCTCCCACGATCTCCCCGTAGGCGTCGAGGCGGGTCGTCGGGATGCGGATCCGCACGCGCCGCAGCGGTACCGGCCGACCCCCGTCGCCGATGGCGATGATCGTGTCGTCGAGCGTCAACTCGGCGACGTGCTCGCCTTCGGCCCGCAAGGAGAACGAGCGACGGCGCGTGCGGACCTCGAGCACCTGGCGGAGCGGCCGGCGACCGATCACCGCGTGAACCCGGGAGCCGACCGGCCCGGTGATGCCGAACCCGTCCGTTCCCGCCTCGGCCAGCAATTGGGTGATGTCGGGTCGCCTCGAGGGTCGAGCCGGGTCCGGGCGGCTGAAAGCGCGCAGCGTGGCTTCGTCCTGCCTGCCGCGGCGGCGGATCCGCAGCACCAGATCGGCCCGTCGGATCCTCGAGTCCTCGGTGTCGAGATAGCGGTCGTGGAGCCGCATCGGGGGGCGGACCAGAGCGGTCAGTGCCGGGAGCCCGCCCGCCCCGCCCCCCCGCAGGGGCAGCTGGGCCAGCCAACGCTCGACCGGGCGGAGATCGAGGGCATCGAACCGCCACTCGACGGCATCGCGGCCATGTGCGACGGCCGCCGACGGGCTCCTGGCCATCCGTGCAGGCTACCGCCGCCCAGGATGCTGGGTCGGCTCCGCCGAGGATCCGGCCGGGACCGTCGCGTGCGGGCGACCGGGGATCCGCACGGGCGCATGCCCGGCGACCGCGAGGCCCGTATCGCCGATCTTCGGCCGGCCACCGGTAATGTGGCGCGCATGGAAGGCGGACGCTCTGCGACGCTCGAGGCGGGTCACATCGTCGACACGGTCCGGGCCGCCGGAGGCCTCATTGTCCGATACCCGCCCAATGGCCCCAAAGAGGTCGCCGTGGTGCACCGTCCCGGGCGCGCGGACTGGTCCTTTCCGAAGGGCAAGCTGGATCCGGGAGAGACCTTCGAAGATGCCGCCCTGCGCGAGGTCTGGGAGGAGACCGGTTACCGATGCGGGCTCGGGCGCTTCGTCGGCCACATCGAGTACCGAGATCGCAAGGACCGCCCCAAGGTGGTCGCCTACTGGTTGATGGAACCGCTGACCGGGACCTTCCGGCCGAGCGACGAGGTCGACGAGATGCGCTGGGTCGATGTGGAGGATGCCGCCCGTCTCCTCACCTACGAACGCGATCGCGAGCTGCTGGTCGTGGCGGCCGCTGACGACCCGGGCTCGACCGGCTGAGCTTCCGTCGTGCCGCCCCACCCGGCGGAGCGTTACCCGGCCAGCGGTTGGAAGAGGTCCCCTTGCGCGCGGACGCGATCGAGCACGTCGTCGGGCGTGAAGGACAGCAGGCCCGTATCGCCACTCCGGAGGGCGGCGGCGACCTCGTCCCAGACGACCGGCGTGGAGACCGATGGTTCGGGCCGCACCCGCAACGAGTAGGGAGCGACGGTCGTTTTGGCGGGGTGGTTCTGGCTCCAGTCGATGAGCACCTTGCCCGTCCGGAGGTCCCGCCGCATGTTGGAGACCACGGTCGCCGGGTGGAGGCGCTCGAGATGGCGGGCGAGCTCGCGCGCGTAGTGGAGGGAGTCGATCGCCGGGCGATCTCCGATCGCCACGTAAAGCTGCAGGCCCTTGGAGCCGCTCGTCTTGGGTAACACGGTGAGCCCGTCGCCACCGAGCTCGTCTCTCACCAGCAACGCCACCTCGCAGCAGTCGAGCATGGTCGCCCGAGGGCCCGGGTCGAGATCGAAGACCATCAGGTCGGGGGGCTTCGGGACCATTCTCCGGTCGACCCGCCACATCGGCACATGGAGCTCGATCGCGGCCAGATTGGCCGCCCACAACAGGGCGGGAAGGCTGTCGACGGCGGCGAAGGGGATCCGCTCGGCCCCATTTCCCCGCGTGGCGTCGGGTCCGCCCCGGCGCGAGCGCCCCGCCGGGCCCGACGGATCGACGTCGATGGTGGGGACCCAGGCGGGCGATCCGGGCGGGCGGTGCTTCTGAAAGAAGGCCTTCCCCCCGGTCCCGTCCGGGGCCCGGCGGAAGGTGACCGGTCGGTCCTTGAGGTGGGGGAGCATGGTCGGGGCGATCTGGGTGTAGTAGCGGCAGAGCTCCCGCTTCGTCGTCCCGGTCGCGGGGAACAGCACCTTGTCGAGGTTGGTGAGCGTGAGCACCCGCCCCTCCACCTCGACCGCGATTCCGAGATCGGCCATCGCCTCTCCGCCCGTCCGGACATTCGGTCCGGCCATCGCCGGTCCGCGCCGGCACGACGAGCGTAGCCAATCGGCGCCACGTCGCCCGGCGCCACGTCGCCCGGCGCCACGTCGCCCGGCGCCACGTCGCCACATGATCCGCCCTCCGCGACAATGCTGACCGGCTTCAGAACACCTTCGCATCGCTGGTGATCTCTCTGGAGACCCGAGCCCGGCCACGAGCCGGCCGGGCAACGTCCGGCCGGAAGGTGGAGGATGGGACTCATGACGAGACTCGTTCGCTTGGGCTGCACAGCGGGCGTTCTGGCCGCCCTCGTCCTGGGGGCGGCCGCCTCCCCGGTCTTCGCTCTCCCGGCGCCGGCGGGATACGACCTGCTGGGGGCTGACGGCGGCGTCTTCGCCTTTGGTACCCCATTCTTCGGATCCACGGCGTCGGACCCCACCCGCTGCCCGCCGAACACCACCGACCGCACCCGGCCGAACGGCACGTGCCTCTCCCTGGCGAGCACACCGGACGGCGGCGGCTATTGGATCCTCGACGGCAGTACCTTGCAGATCTTCGCCTACGGCGACGCCGGCTTCTACGGGCAGCCGGCCGACACGTACAGCGGCGTTGCCAGGGAATTCGTCCCTACCGGCGTTTCGGTCGTCGCGACGCCCTCCGGCCGGGGATATTGGGTCCTCCAACTTCCCCTGAGCGGTGCGGGCAAGGTGTCGGCGTTCGGGGACGCGGGGTTCATGGGTGACACCACGGGCCTGGCGACCGCCGGGGAACCGACCGGCATGGCAGCCACTCCGGACGGGAGGGGGTACTGGTTGGCCTTCTCGGACGGGGGCGTCTTCGCCTTCGGCGATGCGACGTTCGCGGGATCGATGGCGGGAAAGCCGATCAATGCCCCGATGGTCGGCATCGCCGGGAGCCCCGGGGGCGGTTACTGGACGGTCGGGGGAGACGGAGGGGTCTTCTCCTTCGGCGGGGCCCCGTTCCTCGGCTCGATGGCCCGGCAACCGCTCGCCAGTCCCGTCGTCGCCATCGCTGCCGGCTGACCCCTGCGCCCGGGTCACGGCCCGTGACCGGGGCGCCATCCTGCCCCGGGGCGCCGCCGCCGCCCCGCCCCGACCCTGCGGCCGAGCCCGCCCCACTTTGGCGGCGGGTCGGTCGACCGACCCACCACCTCCTCCCATAGGTCGGAAAAGAGAGTAGAGTGGGTCGACCGGTCTCGCGTCTTGCCTGAAACCGAACGGGTGCCCCGTGCGTGTGCCTATCGAGGGTGCGGACGCGGACTTCGAGGCGGGGATGGCGGAGGGAGCTGAAGATGGCGGGAGATCGACTTCGGCACGCGCCGCCAGCATCATGGCGTTTCTCGTTGCGTCGTTCACGCCGGCACGCACCCCGGTCGTCCGGGTGGGCCGCGCGCGCCGTCGGTCTCGCGGTGCTCCTGGGGATCGTCGGGACGCCTGTCGTCGCCGTGATGGCGCCCGCCTCGGTCGCCGCCACGCCGTCGGGAACCTTCACGAACCCGGTCTCGCCGATCGACGCGGCCGACCCGTCGATCATGAAGGTCGGGAACGTCTACTACTCGTTCACCACCGGGTCGGGACCCGACAACATCACCGAGATGTCGACGACGGATCTCGCCCTGTGGCCCCAGAGCTTCGCGGGCACCACCGATGCGCTTCCCACGCCCGGCCCGTGGGCCACGGTCAGTCCCCTCATCACCGTGTGGGCACCGTCGGTTCTCGAGGTCGGCTCGACCTTCGATCTCTTTTACGCCGCGTACGATCCCAGCCTCGGCGCCCGGTGCATCGGGGTCGCGACCAGTGCCACACCGGCCGGCCCCTACGCCGACGACAATCCGGCGCCGATCGTCTGCCAGCCGTCCCTCGGCGGATCGATCGACCCCGACGCCTTCACCGATGCGGCGGGGAACCTCTACCTCGCCTGGAAGTCCAACGGCGATCCTGCCGCGCCCCCGGCCACCCTGTGGGTCTCCAAGATGGTCCCCACCCCGACCGGTGCGACGCTCACCGGTTCCCCGGTGGCCTTGCTCTCGGCCGGCCAAGGATGGGAGTCGACGATCGAGAACCCGTTCATGCTGGTGGAGGCGGGCCACTACGACCTGCTCTTCTCCGGCGGGAACTTCGACAGTTCCTCCTATGCGACGGGCTACGCCATCTGCAACGGTCCGCTCGGACCGTGCCGGCAGCCCCAGGGGAAGCCGATCCTCTCCTCCACCCCGGACGTGGCGGGGCCCGGCGGAGCGTCCGTCTTTCAGGATGCCGCAGGTACCGCCTGGTTGGCCTACGCGGCATTCACCCCGCCGGCGGTCGGCTACGAGAACGGAGGGGTGCGGAGTCTCCGCATGGACACACTCTGCCTGGTGGGGGGACTTGTCACGGTGACCGGTCCGACGGCGGCCCGCTCCCTGCTCGATCCCAACTGTCCCCGCTCCCACGGCTACTGGGAGGTCGCCACCGACGGCGGGCTGTTCGCCTTCGGCGACGCCGCGTTTTACGGCTCGATGGGCGGCAAGCCGCTCAACCAGCCCATCGTGGGCATCGCGGCCACCCCCGACGGCGGGGGCTACTGGGAGGTCGCCTCCGACGGCGGGCTGTTCGCCTTCGGCGACGCCGCGTTTTACGGCTCGATGGGCGGCAAGCCGCTCAACCAGCCCATCGTGGGCATCGCGGCCACCCCCGACGGCGGGGGCTACTGGGAGGTCGCCTCCGACGGCGGGCTGTTCGCCTTCGGCGACGCCGCGTTTTACGGCTCGATGGGCGGCAAGCCGCTCA
>Ga0307373_10010810_pt1 | contig 13365 bp, 9 predicted proteins | sample OX2MG_FD_202534 | JGI IMG/M metagenome (GOLD analysis project Ga0307373, IMG submission 202534) | Soil microbial communities from Risofladan, Vaasa, Finland - OX-2 | ecosystem: Environmental > Terrestrial > Soil > Coastal area > Acid sulfate soil | place: Finland: Risofladan, Vaasa | collected... | reverse complement strand
CTGGCGAGGGCACCGACCATCGACGCCGCCGTCACGCCGTCAGCGCCGGCCACGATGACGTCGGCGATGCGGGAGGCCTCTTTCAGGCGGTCCTCGGGCACCAGCTCGGTGGTCAGCACGATGGTCCTCGGCTCGCCAGGACCGAAGAGCCGATCGGTCAGCTCGAGGTCCAGGTGCCTGGTGACCACGGCGATCGGCGGCGCCGACGGCCGCCCGGCCCGCAGCTGCTGCCACAGCTCGTCGGGCCGCGCCTGCCGGTACCGCTCGGTCCTGACGGTGCCCGCGCCCACGACGATCACGTCGGCGAGGCTGCGGAGCACGGAGAACACGAGCCGGTCGGCTGGGCCGGACAGGCCGCCTGACCGGCCGTCGACCGTGACCGCCCCGTCAATGCTGGCGATCATGTTCGCCTTGACCCAGGTCTGGTCCGGGTAAGCGTAGATCTCGCCGAGCGCGGCGATCAGGTCCTCGATCGCGCCGGTCGCAGGCGGCTTGACGGGGCCGGCCGAGCTGAGCGGGACCGCCGGGCCCAGTTGCCTGCCGCATTCTCCGTCTCGCACCGGAAAGATCTGGCGCACGTCGCTCCCGTTCGTCGGGTACAGCTGACCAGGCGGCCAGGCTATCGGTCCTGGCCGCCCAGCCTGCCAGCGGCTACACGACCTCGACCGGAAGCTTGTAGATCTCCTCGGCCGGGTGCTGCGGCGGCAGGGCCTTCTCCCCGCGCATGACCACGATCGCGCGGGACGCGACCTCGCGCCCGCCGCGTGCCCTGGTAGGGCGGCGACCGGAGATCCGGTATCGACGATGACGTGCCACGAGACGCCCGGCGATCCGATGCTGGCGGGCACCGTGAACGTTACGGGACCGCTGTGCGCGTTGATCAGCAGGACGAAGTCGGCGTCGGTGATGCGCTCGCCACGCGGGTCGGGCTCGGTGATCGCATCGCCGTTGACGCAGACGGCCAGAGCCTTGGCGTAGCCGGAGTTCCAGTCCGAGTCCGTCATCTCGGAGCCGGAGGGACTCAGCCAGACGATGTCGCGCTGACCGTCTCCCGAGGCGCCGGCCTGCCCGCTGAAGAACCGGCGCCGCCGGAACACCGGATGCGCCTTGCGCAGCGCCGACAGCGCGGCGACGAAGTCGATCAGGTCGGAATGCTTGGCCGCGGCCTCCCAGTCGACCCACGAGATCTCGTTGTCCTGGCAGTAGCTGTTGTTGTTGCCCTGCTGGGTCCGGCCAAGCTCGTCGCCGGCCAGCAGCATCGGGATGCCCTGGGAGAAGAACAGCGTGACCAGGAAGTTCCTGACCTGCCGCTCGCGCAGGGCGCTGATCTCGGGATCGTCAGACGGCCCTTCCGCGCCGCAATTCCATGACCTGTTGTCGTCCGAGCCATCCTGGTTGTCCTCGCCATTGGCCTCGTTGTGCTTGTGGTCATAGCTGACCAGGTCGGCCAGGGTGAACCCGTCGTGGCAGGTGACGAAGTTGACCGAGGCGACCGGCCGCCGCGCGCTGGTCTCGTACAGGTCACTCGAGCCGGTCAGCCGCGACGCAAGCTCGGGCAGCCGGCCTGGCTCGCCGCGCCAGTAGTCGCGGACCGTGTCGCGGTACTTCCCGTTCCACTCCGTCCACAGCGGCGGGAACCTGCCCACCTGGTACCCGCCCTCGCCGACATCCCACGGCTCGGCGATCAGCTTGACCTGGGATACCAGCGGATCCTGCTGCACGAGGTCGAAGAAGGCGGACAGCCGGTCCACGTCATGCAGTTCCCTGGCCAGCGCGGACGCGAGGTCGAACCGGAAGCCGTCAACATGCATGTCGACGATCCAGTACCGGAGCGAGTCCATGATCAGCTGAAGTGTGTGCGGGTGCCGGACATTCAGGCTGTTACCGCAGCCGGTGTAGTCGAGGTAGACGGCCGGATCGTCGTCGGCCAGCCGGTAGTACGCCGCGTTGTCGATGCCGCGGAAGCTGAGCGTCGGCCCGAGCTCGGCCGCCTCGGCCGTGTGGTTGTAGACGACGTCGAGGATGACCTCGATGCCGGCCTGGTGCATGGCCTTGACCATTGCCTTGAACTCGGCGACGTGGCCGTGAGCGGCGGTCGCCGAGGCATAGCCGTGGTGCGGCGCGAAGAACCCGATCGTGTTGTAGCCCCAGTAGTTCGTCTGCCCGCGCTCGACCAGGATCGGCTCGGGCACCGCCTGGTGGACAGGCATCAGCTCGATCGCGGTGACTCCCAGCCGCTGCAGGTGCTCGATGATGGCTGGTGACGCCAGGCCGGCGTAGCTGCCCCGCAGTTCGGGCGGAACCCCCGGGTGGCGCAGGGTCAGGCCGCGGACGTGGGCCTCGTAGATCAGGGTCTCGTGATAGGGCGTGCGGAGCTGCTGATCCCCAGCCCAGTCGAAATACGGGTTGATGACCACATTGCGCGGCATGAAAGGAGCGCTGTCGTCAGTGTTGAGGGCAGCCGGGTCATCGCTGCCCTGAACGTAGGAGTACAGCGCCGGGTTCCAGCTGACCTCGCCGTCGACGGCCTTGCCGTAGGGATCGAGCAGCAGCTTCGACGGGTTGCACCGGTGCCCTCTGCGCAGGTCGTACCGGCCGTGCACCCGAAATCCGTACCGCTGGCCAGGCCCCGCATCCGGCAGGTAGCAGTGCCAGACGAAGCCGTCGACCTCGGACAGGCCGATCCTCGTCTCGGCGCCGTCGTCATCGAAGAGACAGAGCTCCACCAGTTCCGCGACCTCAGAGAAGATCGCGAAATTGGTTCCAGACCCGTCCCAGATCGCTCCCAGCGGGTAGGCAGTTCCCGGCCACACGCGCATCAGCAGACCCTATCTGGTCACGACAGGCCTCGTCCTGTCGAGCAGGGCAGCGTGATCGAGCCCACATGCCAGCGAACCGAACGTGACCCCAGGCCCGCTGAGTCCGCCCTGGTCAGCCAGCCTGGTCGCGCAGAACGCTGCACTCACCGCCGCCGGCGCGTGCCGGGTGAGCAGCGCCGCCTGCATCGTGACGGTCAGCAGCCCGGCCAGCCTGCGCGCCTGGAACGGCGCCCCGGCCGGATCGGCGGCGACGTCGGCCAGCTCGCGCCAGAGCCGCTGGGCCGCCTGATCGAGCCTGCTGTCCGCGCCGGCCGCCAGGGTTAGCTCGGCCCGGCAGGCATCGACGCTGCCGGGGGAGCGAGCGAGCGCGCGCAGCAGGTCGAGCGCCGTGACGTTACCCGAGCCCTCCCAGATGGAGTTCAGTGGCGCGTCCCGGTACAGGCGCGGCATCACGGACTCCTCCACGAAGCCGTTGCCGCCCAGGCACTCCAGGGCCTCGGCGATGACGGCGGGAGTCCGCTTGCAGATCCAGTGCTTGGCCGCGGGCAGCATCAGCCGCAGCAGGGCAGCCTCAGCCGCGTCGCCCCGGGCGGCCCGGTCGGCGGCCGCGGCGAGCCGCATCGCGAGCGTCGTGGCGGCCTCGGACTCCAGGGCCAGGTCGGCGAGGACGCCGGCCATCGCGGGCTGGTCGGCCAGCGTAGCGCCGAACGCCTTCCGGTGCATGGCGTGGTGCGATGCCTCGACGACGGCCTGCCTGATGCTGGCGGCGCTGCCGAGTATGCAGTCCAGCCTGGTCGAGCTGACCATCTCGATGATGGTGGCCACGCCCCGGCCCGGTTCGCCGACCGGCCACGCCAGCGCATCGGCGTACTCGACCTCAGATGACGCGTTGGACCTGTTGCCAAGCTTGTCCTTGAGCCGCTGCAGGTGCATGCGGTTCCTGCTGCCGTCGGGGAGCGCCCGGGGGAGCAGGAAGCAGGTCAGCCCGCCGGGCGCCTGGGCCAGGATCAGGAACAGGTCGCACATGGGCGCGGAGCAGAACCACTTGTGCCCGGTGATGAGGTAGCTGCCGTCACCGGCCGGCTCGGCGCGGGTCGTGCTGGCCCGGACGTCGGAGCCGCCCTGCTTCTCGGTCATCGCCATGCCGGCCAGCAGGCCGGCCTTGCGATCAGGTACCCGCAGGCCAGGATCGTAGCTCGCGGCGGTCAGCAGCGGCTCGAACCTGGCGGCCAGGTCGGGCGCGTGCCGCAGCGCGGGGACCACGGAGTAGGTCATCGAGATCGGGCAGCCGTGCCCGGCCTCGGCCTGGGTCCAGACGAAAAACTTGGCGGCCCGGGCGACATGCGCTCCCGGCTGGCCGCTCGCCCACGGGGCGGCATGCAGCCCGTGGCTGACCGCCGTCGTCATCAGCTGGTGCCAGGCGGGATGGAACTCGACCTCGTCGACCCGGTTGCCGTACCGGTCATGAGTACGCAGCACCGGTCCGTGCTCGTTGGCCTGCCGGGCAAGCTCGATGACGTCCGCCGAGCCTGCCGCCTCGCCCAGCGCGTGCAGCTCGGGCAGGACCCAGCCCGCGTCGTACTCGGCGACCGCGGTGAGCAGCGCCTGGTCTGCTGCGACGTCGTGGCCAGCCAGCGGCGGAACCTGGTTGATAACTTCATGGGTCGGCCGGCCGAACGCAGTGGTGCTGGTAGTCACAGTGCCAGTCTGCCCTGCGTCGCGCTGCACTGTGGCAGTCCGGAACCACCGATCTGGAACGGGCGCGCGATCAGGTGTGGATACCGCACTCGGTCTTGGCCGTGCCAGCCCAGCGGCCGCTGCGCGGATCGGCGCCAGCCTCCACCTTCGCGGTGCAGGTGCGGCAGCCGATCGACGGGTAGCCGTCGTAGACCAGCGGGTTCACGAGGACGCCGTGCTCGGCGATGTAGTCGTCGACCTCCTGCTGGGTCCACTCGACGATCGGGTTGACCTTGACCATCTGGCGCCTGGCGTCCCACTGGACCACGCTGGTGTCGGTCCTGGCGTCGGTCTCCTCCCGGCGGACCCCGGTGATCCAGGCGTCGTACGGCTCGAGTGACTGCTCGAGCGGGACAACCTTGCGCAGGTAGCAGCACAGGTCGGGGTTGCGCGAGTACAGCTTGGGGCCGAGTTCGGCGTCCTGCTCTTCGACCGTGGTCGGCGGGGTGACATTGATCACATTGACCGGGTAGACGACCGAGACAGCGTCCCTGGTCCCGATGGTCTCGGCGAAGTGATAGCCGGTGTCGAGGAAGAGCACGTCCATGCCGGGCACGTAACGGGACGTAAGGTCGACGATCACCGCGTCGGTCATCGAGGACGTCATGCAGAGCCTGCTACCAAAGGTCTGCTCCGCCCACTTAATGACCTCCTCGGCCGGTGCGCCCTTCAGCGCCTCAGCGGCCTCGGCAGCCAGCGTCTCCATCGTGCGCGCCTCCTCGCTACCCGCATTCTCGTCGCTAGGTGGCCTCGGCTTGGGAGACCGAGGCACGGGAGTCATGCTTGGTCCCTAGGAATACGGCGGGTATCCCCCAGGACAGAGTATGTCCAAATGGCACAGAATGCACGCGATGTCGGTGACAGGCGGTGGCTCACGGCCATCTCCTCCCGGCTGCATTGGCTCTGTAGTCGTGCTGTCGGGTGATGCTAGCTGAACCCGGCTGGCTGCGGGACTCACGCCTGCGATCGCCTCTCCGGCAACCGTCAGGACTGCCCCGCTCTTCCGGCACTGCCCGTATTCCGGAACTGCCCGCCTGACAGCCGCCTAACCCTTCCTGCGGCTAGCCCTGCCTGAGCCAGCCCATGACAGGCTCTGGCTGGAGCGCGGCGGGTGGCTTGTGCTGGCAATCACACCAGGTACCGCCCCTGCAGGAGGCATGCTCCTGCTGACGGCAGCATCGGCAGATCATGTTCTCATTGTCGCTGACCGAATGCCAGCACAAGCACCGGCCTGGCGCACGGCGCGGTCACGCCGGTCAGGCCGGTCAGGCCGCGTTCGCGTTCGCTCGCCTCATCCGCCTGCGGCGCTCCGCCGAACGCTCGTCCTCGTTCAAGCCGCCCCAGGTGCCGTACTTCTCAGGCCTGCTGACCGCATAACCTAGGCATTCCATCCGGACCGGGCATGAGCCGCACAGGGCCTTAGCCTTACGCTCCCTTATGTCGCGTTCGGGCTGCCGCTCACCGTCCGGACCGAAGAACAGCACAACATCAGCGCCATGGCAGGCAGCTCGGTCCTGCCAGCCCCAGTTGGGCCGCGGCAGCAACACGGCCTGACGGCGTACCTCAGACATGGAAAGCTCTCCTCAACCAGCTCGCCGTTAATAACCCGCCCAGCGAAGCACCTGGCTCACTAGACGCAAATACAACGAAATCGCGCGATGCGGCATCCGCCCCGTCGCATCATGCAAACGCCTTGCAGCGCTGAAGTGTTCCCTCGCTGACGCCCGGTTCGGGCGCCTTCGCCCTGCAGGGGGGTACCCGCGCCAGCGCCGGAAGCAGGTTCTCCACGATCACCTTTGGCCGGCGGGCAGCTGGGCTCTCTATCCGCAACGTCAGCGCACCGCCCCATAATCATGTCATCGCGCGCACGCTCGCACAGCCAAGATTACAAGACTCGCTCGATTCGAAGCGGGCAGTAACCGGGCGACGCCGGTCACGCGAGGCCTTGTCCGGCGGTCGATCCAGCCGCCCAGGACGGATTAGAGCCGATGCGCCGCGATCCGCCCGCGTCGTTCCGCGATCCGGTAAAGTAGCCCGATTCTGGACGTCTGCGCGGACCAATGCGATTCATTTGCTAGACAACCTGGGCAGCCGGGGCGACGATAGGCAGCATGCCGGAGCCGGATGCCGTTCCCCTGCCTCGCGACGGAGAGGTCTTCTTCGACGTCAGGGGCGAGGCCAGAAGCATGCGGCTGAGCTGGTACGCCGATAGCGCGGTCGCAGTGTTCAGCATCTGGCAGGGCAATCGCTGCACGGGGACTTTCCGGCTGCCGTTCGGTGATCTGGTCAGGATGGCCGAGACGCTGCAATCCGGGCCGCCCGTTCGGGCGGCTGGCACCGCCCGCCGCCAGCAGGGCGGTCCCGCCTTTGGCGGCCGCCATCCAGAACCCGGTTATGGCTATCCGGGACTGCAGGGCTCCATGCCGGGGCCGCAGGCCACCGTGCCGGGACCGGATTACGGTTTCGCGCCGAGTTATGTGGCCGGCTCGGGCTATGGGGCCGCCGGCCCGGGTTATGAGCCTGATCCGAACTACGCGGGTGCCGGCTACGGCAGCGCGGCATCGGCGAGCACTGCGGCCATGGGCCGTGCCGACGTGGGTTATGGCCTGCCCGTTTACGACCCGCCCAACTACAGCGACGCCTCGCGCTACCTCCCCGCCCCCGTACCCGATGCCGCGCGCTACCCAGACGGGCTCGGCCGCTCGGGTCCGGCCAGCTACGCGGAGCAAGCCAGCTATCCCGGCCAGGCCAGCTACGCGGACCAGGCCAGCTATCCCGGCCAGGCCAGCTCTTCCGAGCGAGCCAGTTACCCCGGTCCTCCGCACGACCCGGCACCGCAGCATGGACGGCCAGGACCAGGCGGCTACCCGGGAGCAGACGGCTACCGACGAACAGACGGCTACCCAGGAGGAGAGGGCCACTCGGGAGCAGAGGGCTATCAGGAAACGGCCAGCTACCGCGAAACGGCTAGCTACCCGGGAACGGCCGGCTATCAGGCCACCGCCAGTTACCAGAGCGCGGCCAGTTACCCGGGCGCGGGCGGTCATCCCGGCTCAGCTGGCTATCCCGGGCCGGCCGGCAACCTGGACGCAGCCACTTATCCCGGCCTAGCCAGCTACCCGGCCCCGCCCCGCTCAGGACAGGCCACCCGCTCAGGACAGGCCACCGGCTCAGGACAGGCGTCAAGAGCGCAGAACGATCCGGGCTATGCGGCGGACCGACCCCTCCCGGCCGGTGACGACTATGACGACAACCCGCCATTGGGGGTTCGGCAGCCTGCCGCCGCCCTGGCACCAGCCCAGCGCGGAGAGTGGCTGGCGGCGCCGACCGAGCTAACCCCCGCCTGGCGCACTGAACGAGCAGTTTCAGCTCCGGACACCGGCCCGCTGAGCTTCCCTTCGACCCCGCCTACGAACGGGCAGGCGAGCACGGATTGGGAAGCGGCTACCGCTTCCTATCGAGCGCCATGAGCACGCCTCCGGCAGCACATTCCCGTGTCTCGAGCAGGTGAATTCAGCGCGCATGCCACGTGCCCGCGCCACCGCCCAGGGTTCGTGCCCTGGTCGTCGCCCAGGTCGTGCCGAATGACGGAAGCACGGGCCGCTGCCTAGCTGGCCGCGTCGTCCTTAGCCGGCTGTGACGCAATCGCGGCTGTCGGCGGCAGCCAGGCCGATCCGCGCTCAATGCGTACTCTGAGAAATTGACTGATCACCGTCTGTTATGAACCAACCTTACGCGGGAATATTGTGGCGGTTAGGGGAAGGGGGGAAAGACGTGGCACAGAAGGTCTCAGTCACATTCGCCTGTGACTACGACGCGAAAGAGATTCCGAGCGGCGAGCAGCTGACGCGCGCGTTCAGCCTTGATGGCCGGGACTATGAGATCGACCTCTGCGAGAAGCACAGCCAGAAGTTCGATGAAGTGATGAAGCGCTTCGCGGACCGGGCGCGCAAGGTGTCGACCAAGGTTGGCCGGACCAAGAGGCGTACGACGGCACACCGCCGGCGTAGCGCGGAGATCCGGGCATGGGCAAAGCGCTCAGGCATGGAAGTCAGCGATCGCGGCCGGATTCCGGCGCAGGTCATTCAGAAGTACGAGGCGAATCACTGACCGACCGTTAACCGTCAATAGCCGTGGCCGGTGCCCGCTGGGCACCGGCCACGGTCCTGTCCCGCGGGCCCGTCTCGCGGGCCCGGTCCGTCGCTGGGATAAGCGCGGCTGATCGGCGGGCGCGCTGGCGGGCTCCTCCTGGCCAGGTGTCCGCACCGGGCTGACCGCGGCCGCCAGTACCTGCGAATTGGGCACGAGCACCCGCCCCTCCTGGGTCTCGAGCCGCACGTAGGTGATGCTGAACTCACTGACCACGCCCTCGATCGTCCCGGCCAGAGCTCCCGACCTGACCTGAACCCGGTCACCGACCTTGAACGGCCGTGCGAATTGCAGCATCACGCCGGCGAACAGATTCGACAGCGACTGCTGGGCCGCAATGGTGATCAGAACCCCGGCGACCGCACCGCTGACGACCAGCTGGGCAATTCGGAAACCCAGCATGGACAGGGCGGCGAGCAGCACGACGCAGATGCCGATGAGGATCATCACGTACCGGACGATTGCCCCGTAGGCCGCCCCGATGAACCGCTCGAGCACAGCCGGCGCCCAGCGCGCGAACGCGAACGTGGACAGGAGGGCGAAAACGAGGAACGCGATGGTCCCGCAGATCGTGATCAGATGGCCGACGTCGAGGCTGACCATGGTGTTCACTCTGGCCGCCTGCCGTGCCGTGGTGACCTTGAGCGGAATGCCCGCTATATGCACCGCAACTGCGGCGGCCAGCGCCAGTGCGAGCGTGATGATTGCCCGCCAGGGCCGGTTAGGTGCGTCAGATCCGCTCTCGTGCTGCTCTGGCCCGCGCTGTCGCCGCTCCACGGCCCAACCGTACCGACAAGCGCGCTGGTCCCGTAGCGGGGCTGCTACGGGACCAGCGCGCCGCGGCTAACGCCGCTGACCGGTTACAGGTCGAAGAGCGGCTTGCCGACGGGGAAGACCGGCCGGCCCTTGTGGCCGTTCATCACCCCGGCCGCCGAGGCGTACCAGGCCGCGAGCGCTGTGATCACGCCGATCCAGCCGCCGATCACGATCATGCTCGAGCTGGTGGGGTCTGGCGGCAGGGCAGGCACCTTGGTGGTGAAGTTCCCGAGGACCAGGAATATCTCGGTGAGCTCCAGGGTCAGGAAGACCGCGAACACGGCCATGTTCACCTGGGTGCTGATGATCAGCATGTAGGTGTTAAAGATCAAGAAAGCCAGCAGGATCCAGCCAAGATCCCGGTTCAGCTCGAGCGGGGCTTTCGCGGTCGGAACGGTGACGTGCAGCCACAGTCCGACGCCGATCCAGAAGCCACCGTAGGTGGAAAAGGCCGTCGCGCCGAAGACGTTCTTGTTGCGGAACTCCCACATGCCTGCCAGCAACTGGCCCAGGCCGCCGTAGGCGATCGCGTAACCCCACCAGTCGAAGCCGGTGCTGCTCTTCGCCCAGCCAGCGTTGATCGCGGAGAGCAGGAACGTCGTCAGCGCGAAAGCGGCCAGCCCCAGCGGAGCGGGGTCGGCGATTCCGGTGACGGCGGGGACCGCGGCGGGGGCGACCGCGGACTCTTCGGTAGTACTCACGTGCATCCTCCTTGGGAGGTTGGTTTCGCTCCGGAAGCTTGGGGAGCCGGAACGACAAGGGAAAACTACACGGAACAGATCACATTGAACACATGCGATGTCGCAGGTCGTGAAGACCGAAACGACGACTTGCCCGAAAGACCGGTCAATAGGGACGCTAGAGCCCTTTCAGTGCGCAGATTAAAATAACGGGTGGCGCGGGCTTGAACTAGCCAATTGCCCATATTCCGGCCTTCCCTGCTTCCATGCTGGCCTGGCCTGACTTACTCACAAGACTCATATGGAAGTTCTGCACTGAGCGTAACTCTGGTTCAGCGATTACGGGAGACCCAAATTGCCCGAGTTCGCCATCGGACCCGCCTGTCGCCCGGCGGTCCGGGGGCAAATACACCAGCCCAATCAGCCACGGAGAACCGACACACAACCAGTTCAGGGAATGGAGAAGCTATAACGATGCAGAATGGACTCGGAACCGGTACCGGTACCGGAAACCGGCTGATTCAGGGCGAGGCGAACCGGCTGAGCTGCACGGGTACTTCCGCAGCCGCGGCGCGATCAAGCAGGAACAGCGTCCGCTGCGAGCCCCGCGCCCCGGCGGCCGGCACCTGAACCGGGCCCGCGCCGGACAAGGCCAGCCGCACCGCTCCCGCCTTCTCAGCTCCGGAGGCGAGGATCCAGATCTGTGATGCGGCCCTGATCGCGGGCAGCGTGAGCGACAGCCTGATCGGCGGGGGCTTGGGCGCGCCGCGCACGGCGACCACGGTCCTGTGCTCCTCGTAGAGGGCGGGCGCTCCGGGGAAGAGCGACGCTACATGGCCGTCCGGGCCGATGCCGAGCATCAGCACATCGAACCTCGGCACGCCGCTCCGATCCTGTGGCTGCGCCGCCGCCCGCAACTCGCTGGCATAGCGGTCGGCTGCCGCCTCCGGGTTCGGGCCGTCAGGCCCGTCAGGACCCGGCATGGGGTACACGTGCTCCGGCAGGACCTCGACGTGGTCGAGTAGCGCCTTTCTGGCGCCCGTCTCGTTCCGCTCGGGATCTCCGGCCGGCAGGAACCGCTCGTCGCCCCACCAGACCTCGACCCGGCGCCAGTCGACCGCGTCCCGGGCCGGAGCCGCGGCTAGCTCAGCGAGTACCTGGGTGCCGATGCCGCCACCGGTCAGCACGACCGATGCCATCCCCTGGGCCGCGACCGCATCGACGAGCCTGGTCACGAGCCTGGCGGCCACCGCCTTGGCCAGCAGCGCGCCATCGTGATGGATGAGGATCTGCGGGACGCTGATGGCTACTCCTCATCCGCTGCGGCACCGGCCGTGTGCGCGGCAGCTTCCTGCTCGTGCGCCGCCAGCTCGGCGAGCGTCTCACCGTATACCTCGTCCGGATCGAGCCTGCGCAGTTCCTCCGACAGCAGCTCGGCCACCTCCCGGCGGTGAAGCGCGACGTACCGGTCGGGTTCGCCCGGCCTGGACAGCGTCGCGTTCCTGCCGTCAGCTCTGCTGATGACGATCTTGCCGTCGCGGGTCAGGAAGCTGACCTCGGTGACGCCGGGGCCCTCAGAGATCTCCTGATGAACGGGGACGCCGAGCCGCCTGGCGAGCCACGCCGCCATCAGGTCGGCGCTCGGGTTGTCGCTCTCGGCGGCCACCGTCGCCTCGAGGAGCTCGGCAAACGGCCGGTCGAGCGTGGCCGCGAGCAGCGATCGCCAGTTCGTCGTCCGCGCCCAGGCCAGATCGGTGTCTCCGGGCTGGTAACCGGCGGCGAGCTGGAGCAGACGCTGCCGTGGCGCCATGTCGGCCGCGACGTCGGTGATCCGCCGCTGGCCGAGCGCGCCGAGCGGATCGGCGGCGGGCGTCCGCGGCGCGCTGCCCGGCCACCAGATCACGACCGGCGTATCGGGTACGAGCAGCGGTGTGACCACCGAGTCCACATGGTCGTTCAGCTCGCCGTGGATCCGCAGCAGGACCATCTGGCCCGGCATGTTCTCGCCGACCGTGATCTCGGCATCGAGCCGCCGCTGCCGCCGTCCGTTCCTCGCGATCACGCCGAGCACCTGGCACGGGTGCTCCCGGCCCGTCTGGGTCGCCGCCCGCATCGCATCGTACTGATCCGACTCGTCGGTCATGATGACGAGGTTCAGCACCACGCCGGTGGTGAGGCCGCCCATCTGCTGGCACATGCGCATGAGCTCGTTCCGCACCGTACTGGCGCCCGTGTCGATCAGTTCTACCTTCATCGCTCACCCGCCCGCTAGAGCCGTCGCCAGGCCCGGCCGTCGCGCGCCATCATGGCGTCGGCGCTGGCCGGTCCCGCCGTTCCCGCCAGGTATGGCTCTGGGCGGCCGTGGCCGGCCCAGAACTCCTCGATCGGGTCGAGTATCTTCCAGGACAGCTCCACCTCGTCGTGGCCGGGGAACAGCGGCGGGTCGCCGACCAGCACGTCGAGCAGCAGCCGCTCATATGCCTCCGGGCTTGACTCGGTGAAGGACTCGCCGTAGGCGAAGTCCATGTTCACGTCCCTGACTTCCATCGCCGAGCCGGGCACCTTCGAGCCGAACCGCATCGTGATGCCCTCGTCGGGCTGGACCCTGATCACCAGGGCGTTCTGCCCGAGTTCCTTGGCGTCGGTGGCGTTGAACGGAAGGTGCGGCGCGCGCTGGAAGATCACCGCGATCTCAGTCATCCTGGTCGCCAGGCGCTTGCCCGTGCGCAGGTAGAACGGCACCCCCGCCCAGCGCCTGGTGTCGACGCCGAGCCTGATCGCCGCGTAGGTCTCGGTGGCCGAGTCCGGCGAGATCCCGTCCTCGGACAGGAACCCTGGCACTGGTATGCCGCCCTGCCAGCCGGCCGCGTACTGGCCGCGTGCTGTTCCGGCGGCCAGGTCGTCCGGGATCTGCACGGCCGACAGGGCTTTCTGCTTCTCGGCCCGGAGCGCATCGAACGCGAACGAGACCGGCTCTTCCATGGCGGTCAGCGCGAGCAGCTGGAGCAGGTGGTTCTGGATCACGTCCCTGGCCGCGCCGATGCCGTCGTAGTAGCCAGCCCGCCCGCCGATGCCGATGTCCTCGGCCATCGTGATCTGGACGTGGTCGACGTACCTGCGGTTCCAGATCGGCTCGAACAAGGTGTTGGCGAACCGCAGCGCCA
>Ga0307373_10010809_pt1 | contig 13366 bp, 10 predicted proteins | sample OX2MG_FD_202534 | JGI IMG/M metagenome (GOLD analysis project Ga0307373, IMG submission 202534) | Soil microbial communities from Risofladan, Vaasa, Finland - OX-2 | ecosystem: Environmental > Terrestrial > Soil > Coastal area > Acid sulfate soil | place: Finland: Risofladan, Vaasa | collected... | reverse complement strand
GACCAAAAACTAGGGACGAATTAAAATAAATTAGCATGGATAGATTACAAAATAATAAAATAAAAATGGGAGGTTGAAAACCAGCGGAAAAAATATAGTATACTATATTCAAAAGAAATAAAATTGTAATGCCGTTATTAATATTCCCTATTATCCGATAGATAATAAATCGTTTTTTGATATTTGGTAACATGAAATTCTTAATAATTTATTCTTTCGATTATAAATTCAATTCCTTTAATTGCCTTAAACTAATTTTACTAGGTGCATCAAGCATGGTATCCCTACCGCTATTATTCTTTGGAAATGCAATGAAATCTCTTATGCTTTCACTTCCTCCCAAAATTGCACATAACCGATCTAAACCAAAAGCAATCCCTCCATGGGGGGGAGCCCCATATTCGAATGCTCCCATTAGAAATCCAAATTTATACTGTGCATCCTCTTCAGTTAGGCCAATCGCCGCAAACATTTTTTCTTGGAGTTCTCTCTGAAAAATTCTTATGGATCCCCCCCCTATCTCATTCCCATTTAAAACCAGATCATATGCATTTGCCCTGATATTATAAAACGGATGCTCAAAATATGCTTCTTGATTCAAAATTTTTGGATCCTGCTTCATCATTAATTCAATTTGGTCCAACTTTGGGGATGTAAAAGGGTGATGCCGGGCAGTCCACCCCCCTAGTTCGCTATTATATTCGAATAATGGAAAATCAATTATCCAAATCAATTTGTATTCTTCTGGATTCCTCTTTCTCAATTTTTCTCCCATAAACAACCTTAATTCGCTTATAGCTTTACGCGTTATGTCCTCAGGTCCAGCAAGTAACAAAATAAGATCGCCCGGTTCAGATTTACAATACAAAACTATTTCCTTCAAAAAAGATTCGCTATAAAATTTATCAAAAGAACTTTTTATTGAGCCATCTGAATAATATCTTATATAGGATATTCCCTTCATTCCCACCTGAGGCCGTTTAACCCATTCTGAAAGTAACTCAATTTCTTTCCTGGTAATCTCACTTTCTGTTGGAATACAAATAGCTAGAATAGATTGAGCTTCATCAAAAATTGGAAATCCAGTATTTTTAAGGTACAAGGGTGAAGTCGCAGTGCTTTTACTAAAAGCAGGAAAAATATCGGAAAGAACTCTAAGGTTACAAATAGTTAACCCAAATCTAATATCTGGTTTATCATTTCCGTAATTCCACATAGCTTCTTCCCAGGTCATTCTTTGAAATGCATTTGGCAGAGCAATTTGTTTAACTTCCAAGAAAATTCTCTTAATTAACCCTTCGAACATAACAAGAATGTCTTCCTGTTCCACAAAAGTCATTTCGCAATCAATTTGAGTGAATTCAGGCTGCCTGTCTGCCCTCAGATCTTCATCACGAAAACATTTTACAATTTGGTAATATCTGTCGAATCCACTAACCATTAGCAGCTGCTTAAAAGTTTGGGGTGATTGAGGTAAGGCATAAAAAAGACCAGGTTCCATCCGGCTTGGGACCACAAAGTCTCTCGCACCTTCAGGCGTTGATTTAATTAAAAAGGGTGTCTCAATATCTAAAAATCCGTTTTCATGAAGATAATTCCTGGTAGATCGACTTATAGCATATCTCAATTCTAGATTTTTTCTTAACACACTCCTACGAAGATCCAAATAACGGAATTTCATTCTAATATCTTCACCACCGTCAGAATTATCTTCTATTGTAAAGGGTGGAATTTTCGAAAGACTAAGGATATTTAATTCCTTAATTTCAATTTCGATAGATCCAGTTGGTATATTAATGTTTTTACTGCTTCTTTCCACAACTAATCCTTTCAATTGTACTACATATTCCCTACCAGGTATATTATTGTCAATTTTTGAATTCAACTCTTCGTTTAGTACTCCTTGAGTTATTCCATACCTGTCCCGAATGTCAATAAAGGTTATTCCACCAAATTTCCTACTGCGTTGAACCCATCCAGCCAAAGTAACGATCTTTCCCTGATCCGTCAACCTCAATTCACCGCAAGTGTGTGTTCTATACATAAAATCTCACTGAAAGCAGCATTAAAAAATAACGGCGCAAAGATAGGAAAGAATGTATCTCTTCAAGCAAAATAACCTTGAAAAAAAAACGATTACTCTATTACAATATTTCCAATTCCAGCTTATCGTAAGCTAAGTGAATTCCTTCGGGAAGCAAAGGATCCACTTCCTGATAAAGACCCAGTTGATGACTGATATGAGTAAAATATGTTTGTGGTATCCCCAACTCCCTGGAAATTCCAATTGCTTCATATATGTTAAAATGTGAAATATGCTTTTCTTTTCTCAATGCATTTAACACCAATACCTTTGATCCCATAATCTTTTGCTTTTCCTGTTGATCTATCTGATTTGCATCTGTAATGTATGTGAAATTTCCTATGCGAAAACCCAGGACAGGCATTTTGTAATGCAACACCTTTATTGGAATAATAGAAATGCCTTCTATATTAAAAGTTTGTTCTTGAATGGTATGCAAATTTATTTCTGGGCACCCCGGGTATTTCATTTCAGAAAATGCATATGAAAATTCATTTCGGATAACTCCTTGAGTGTTTTCAGAGGCATAAACATCGATTGGTCTTTTCTGAAAAAAATTAAAAGCACGTAAATCATCCATTCCTCCAATGTGATCCTTATGTGGATGAGTGACTAAAATGGCATTTAGATTTTTGACATTCGCTCTAAGCATCTGAAACCTAAAATCAGGGGTTGTATCTATTACAATGTTAAATCCATCAATTTCAATCAAAACACTACTTCTCAATCTTTTATCCATAGAATCCAAAGATTTACAAACTTCGCAGTCACAGCCAATCATTGGCACTCCTGAAGAGGTTCCAGTACCTAAAAAATTAATCTTCAAAATAATTTAAATTTAACATTGTAAAATGATCTGGATGAATCATTCCGTTAACAAAAGTTAATGCAGGAGTTTATTCCCAGCTATTTGATTATCAATTATTTCCGTAAACAATTTTTGGGACTCTAAAGTTAAATTATCGAAATTTATATTTAGTTGAGGTATAATATCAAGAATGGTATTTATTTTCCCTTCTAGATTCAAAAATTTATTTACAACTACCACTTTCTTATCTTCTAAAATGCAATACCCTGAATTGAAAGTGCCCTTCTCATATCGAAGTATATACTTGGATTCAGTAAAAATTTTTTCCAATCCGGACAATGCATTGTGATTAAATTTAATATACATAGTATGCAATTTTAATCATTCAAATTTACTCAATAGATTTATAATTAACTTGGAATAGTAAAGATAATTCCGGAAGTTTTATATTAATATAGTTTACTTTTTTCTGAAACTCAGTGAACGAGAAGTATTTTTGCAATTCGGACTTCTCCCTCACCATCAGTCAAGTAAATAAGATAAATCCCGTCTCCCATTGAAGATGTTCTGTTAATTGTATAATTAGCTCCTTTTAAATTTCTGTCAGTAAGGGAGGTTTGAAATACTATATCCCCAGTCATAGAAACCATTTTTAAGTTGATTTTTGGCGCACTCCAATTATTTAGAATTAAACTAAATTGATTTTTTGCCGGATTAGGGTAAATTGTGAAATAATTCTCTTCATATTGATCAAAATCAACGGATATTATCCTGGAAAAGGTTGATTTTCCATTTATATCTACTTGTTTTAAGCTGTAAAAGTTTATACCATTCATTGGTGAGTTATCATAAAATGCATATTGCTGTTGGATATCACTCGTACCCGCGCCCACAACTGAACCAATTTTTTCAAAGTCAATAGCATTATTGCTTCGTTCAATCTCAAAACGATCGTTTTGCTTTTCGAAAGATGTGGTCCAGCTCAGTCGGCATGAATTATTTTCCTTTTGCCCTGTAAATGTGATCAGATTTACTGGTAAATCAACTTCTAGTCCATAAACTTGAACTTTATTTGAAAATGTAGCAATATATACTTTCCCATTGGCAATTGTGGGGGGACAAAATTTTGCAAAGTTTCCTAAAGAATCCCTGCTGGGATTCATCTGGCTGTTCCATAATTCATTTGAAACATTTGAAGCATCAAAAGCCCTTAGCATTCCGGGTACGGTTGCAGGTCCTGCATTGGCAGAAATTGGAATGCATACCCACAAAATGCCTGATTCTGGCTTGCTTCCGTTTGCTGACAAGGATAAAATTCCTCCAGGAGTCCCGAATGGCGAACTTGGACCAACTGCTGTCGGAACTTTGTTATATAAGCCATTGGTTATCCGAAAAGATTGGAGTTTTTCTCCCTGAGGCCACCAATAAGTTAATCCTGTATTTGGGTTAAAGGAATTATCAGCCCAATAAACCGTCGATCCATGAACTTCATGAGAAGCACCGAAAGCATAGATTTGTTGTCTAATTAAATCGGAGTCCATATGAAAATGACTCATATTATTTTTATCAATTAAATATATTATTCCTTGTTTACAAGATGCCGTGATATAATTGGAATTAGGGATAAGAACAGGCCCATCACTTCCGAGGTCCAAATCCTTTGAATCCAAATAATATTCATTATGGGGCGTGAACCAATCTGATATAATAAAAGTCTTATTTAATGTATCTGGAGTAAGTTTTAGAAAACTATCTGCAAAATTATTTTTATTGTCTTGTGTGGAATCAAAAGCTCCGTTCCCAGTAATCACATATAAATTACCAGAAGAATCTACCGCTGGCCCTTGGCCAGACATCCAAATACCGCTCCTGGCATAATAAACTGTATTATTGGAGTTGGGCCTATGTCCATTAGGATCGTCGTTGAATACCACAGCCTGATCCCGAATATTATTTGCATTATACCCAAGTACCCATCCTTCATACTTGTCTCCATCGCCATAGGATGCATAAGTTAGATACACAATTCCGTTGGATAGTACTAAGGCGGCCCGTTGATTTTGCTTTGCAGCATTAAAAGTAACTGTTCCGTTGCTTTTGTAGGCAGTACCGGAAACTTTTGCCTGGATGTTTGCTGGGCTGCCAAATTTATTTAAACCTGTGGTAATATCCAAAGCATAAAGAGAATCAGCAAATATATTGCTACTCAGATGTGATTTGGCTACAATATAAATTGTACCTGTTGTTAAATCAATCGTTGGTGTGCTACAAATACCTATTTCCTGCTTAATGTCTGAATAGCTGGAATATACAAAATTATTGTCAGGTAAAGTTACTGAAGGGCCAAGGTTTACTTTCCAATATTGGGTATCTCTATCTGCATCAAAGGCGTATACATCATTGTGCATATCTGCAACATATAAAATATTTCTTATCCCAATATGCGGGATATTTACTCCTGTCACGTAAAGTGGTTGAGCATAAACTTGTCCGCTTATGGGATAACTCCAAAGTTTGCCAAATTGACTTTGGTTGACAGATGAAGTATTCAAAATAGTTTCTTTCAGATTTGCGCCTGTTCTGTTCAGATTATTATGCTGCATGAGAATGTTAACCTGGCTGGAACAATTTTTGTAGGGAAACGACATTAAAACACAATGTAGAATTAGATAAAATATTATCCGATATAACCGATCCATTGGTATATGATTATGGACAGTTTAATAAACTGGTCAAATAATATTTGATAATAACAGTATAACTGAATATTCTTTAAATATCCGAAAATGGATATTTACATAGCAAGCGAATAAATAAAACTACTAGGATTATACAGAACCTAAATTGTTCAGGAATTTCAAGGGAGGTTTTAGTAGGATTTTGTTATTTAATGAAAAAAATCATGATAGTCAAGATTTAAAGAAAGCTTAATAAATCTCGCTCATACTTAATTTAATATTGAATAAATACGATTTAACACAAATATAAGAAATATTTTATTTATTTTTCATTCGAATTACTGGAATGATCATTTCCTCCAAAGAGATCCCACCATGCTGGAAGGTATTCATATAGTAATTAGCGAAATAGTTATAATTATTGGGATAACATAAAAATCCATCTTCTTTAGCAAAAATATAAGAGGAATTAACATTTGGACGAGGTAAACCTGCATCCCCTGGATCACGGAATGCAAGTACTTGCTTTATATCATAGTTTAGGTTTCTGCCATGTTTATATCTCAGGTTAGTGGTAGTTTGCTTATCCCCTACTACTTTACATGGTGTTTTCACCCTGACACTGCCATGATCCGTAGCGAGGATTATATTTATTTTTTTTTCCGAAAGTTTTTTTAAAGCCTGATGAAGAGGGGAATGCTCAAACCAGCTCGTAGTTATTGACCGGTATGAAACTTCATCACTTGCGAGTTCCTTAAGGACTTCCATTTCAGTCCTCGCATGGGAAAGCATATCCACAAAATTATAAACAATAATATTCAGTGGGTACTGAAGCAGATTATGGATATTATTTTCAAGATGCTGCCCATCATTATGATTGGTTATTTTAGTATATGAAAATTTATAATTCAATCTATGCCGTTTCAATTGAAAAGCCATAAATTCTTCTTCGTGCAGATTTTTACCTCCCTCTTCATCATCATTTTTCCATTGTGCAGGAAAATGCTTTTCAATGTCGATTGGCAAAAAACCTGAAAAGATGGCATTTCTACTGTATTGAGTTGAAGTTGGGATAATACTATAAAAAGCATCTTCCTCAACTACTCTAAATGATTCGGTAAATACAGATTGAATGGCTTTCCATTGATCCAAGCGCAAATTATCAATTAGTATAAAAAAAGTCGGAATTTCAGTGTCTAGATGTGGAAATACTTTTCTTTTTAAAAGTGTATGTGACATTACCGGTGCATCAGCACTAGGGTTTTTGACCCAATTAGTATAATTCTTATATACGAATTTGGCGAACTCTGTATTTGCTTCCGCTTTTTGTGAAGTAAACACTTCAAGCATTTCTGGGCTATTGCTTTTTTCCATTTCCATTTCCCAATAAACCAGTTTTTTATAAATATCCATCCATTCGTTAAACCCTGGATTGGAACTAAGCGCTATAAAAAGATTCCTGAATTCCTGCTGATAAGCATTAGTAGTCTTTTCTGCAACAAGACGCCTGTTATCAATAATTTTCTTTAGGGAAAGTAATACCTGGTTTGGATTAACCGGCTTAATTAGATAATCAGTAATCTGTGACCCGAGAGCTTCATCCATAACATTTTCTGCTTCATTTTTTGTAATCATAACTACAGGTATCTGTTGATCCATTTCCTTTATCCGTGCTAGTGTTTCAAGTCCAGATATACCTGGCATACTTTCATCAAGAAGTACAACATCCACAATATTATCTCTTAGAAATTCAAGGGCATCATAACCATTGCCAAGTGCTTCTACCTGATAACCTTTATTTTTAAGGAATAAAATCTGCGATTTCAGTGACTCAATTTCATCATCGACCCATAATATATTTACCTTACCCATTATTGTCTGTTTAATTCTCTTTTTCTTGTTATTTTTAGCTTTTTTGGGAATTAGTCAAATTTAACTGATATATCATAGTGATCGTAATTTTTAAGCACAAAAGTCAATTTTTAACTTTTCATTAAAAATAGCAAATGCCGGACTCTAAAAGAAAGATAGTGAATGATCCAGTATATGGCTTTATAACTATTGATAATCCTTTAATCTTTGATATTATTCAACATCCATATTTCCAAAGGTTACGCCGTATACACCAAATGGCTTTGGCTTCACTAGTATATCCTGGGGCGATGCATACCCGGTTTCACCATTCTCTCGGGGCCTATCATCTTATGGGGTTAGCTATCAGGGAATTAAAAGGAAAGAATGTGAAAATAGAACCAGCAGAAGAAGCTGGTGCAAAAATAGCTATACTTCTTCACGATATCGGTCATGGCCCTTTTTCACATGCTCTTGAAAATTCTCTGGTAGAAGATCTTTCCCATGAAGATTTATCATGTTTAATGATGGAACGTATTAATTTTGAAATGGGAGGTAAATTAGATCTAGCGATAAAAATATTCAAAGGTCAATATCGCAAAAAATTTCTTCATCAACTGGTTTCAGGACAACTAGATGTTGACCGGATGGATTACCTTAACAGAGATAGTTTTTACACCGGAGTAATTGAAGGAGTGATTGGATATGACCGAATCATTAAAATGCTTACAGTCCATAAGGGTGAATTAATGGTAGAAGAGAAAGGCATTTATTCAATTGAAAAATTCATAGTCGCTCGCCGTCTGATGTATTGGCAAGTTTATCTCCATAAAACAGTATTAAGTGCAGAAAGTATTTTGGTAAAAATATTAAAAAGAGCGAAAGATTTATCTTTAAATCAAACAACATTATTTGCTTCTCCTGCGTTAAAGTTTTTCATGAACAATAAGATTACAGGTAATGATTTTAAAATTAATAAGGACATATTACCTCAATTTTGTAAACTCGACGACTTTGATATTCTTTCAGCAATTAAAGTATGGGTTGATCATCCGGATAGAATACTTTCTTTACTTTGTCGATGGTTAATAAACAGAAATTTATTCAAGACAGAACTCAGTTTCCATCCCTATAAACCAGATAAAATAATCCGATTGAAAAGGTTCTGGGAGGAAAAACTGGGCTTTTCCGGAAAAGATTTAGATTATTTTGTTTTTACTGGAACAGCATCGAATTATACTTATAATTTAAATGATGAAAAAATTAATATCTTATTTAAAAGCCGGAAAGTCAGGGATATTTCTGGGTTAGAAAATGCCTTAATTAATAATACTTTATCTATACCCATAAAAAAATTCTACATTTGTTATCCGAGACAAGATTTGTTAAAATACCGTTAATATAATTATCTAGCAAGAAAATTATAATTGCCCATTTATTCTACTATTAATATTGAAAAGATTTAATTATCAGTTATGCAGTTCAGTGCTTTGCAATTGGCAACTTTACTTAAAGGTAGACTGGAAGGAAATCCTGATTCCATAGTGACTTCATTAGCAAAAATTGAGGATGCTGGTAAAGGTATGCTTGCTTTCATTGCAAATCCTAAATATGAAGAATTCTTATATACTACACATGCTTCTGTTGTTATTGTCAATGAAACACTAATTGTAGAAAAACCAGTTTCTTGCACCCTGATTAGGGTTAATGATGCATATAGCAGTTTCGCATTGTTACTTGAAAAGTATAGTCAGATTAATCACCATAAGGTCGGAATCCAGTCTCCCTCTTTTATTTCACAAACTACTATTCTTGGTAAAAATGTATTTATTGGTGCATTTGTCTATATCGGTGAAAATGCGGAAATCGGAGATAATGTTCAGGTACATGCCGGGTCCTATTTGGGTGACAATGTAATTGTTGGTTCCGATACTGTCTTACATGCAGGAATAAAAATTTATCATGATTGCATAATTGGTAAAAATGTCACTATTCATGCTGGTGCTGTAATTGGAAGTGATGGCTTCGGGTTTGCGCCACAATCAGATCGATCCTATAAAAAAGTACCACAGATTGGAAATGTTAACATCGGAGACAATGTAGAAATCGGTTCCAATACTACAATTGACAGGGCAACTATAGGGTCAACCATAATCCATAATGGTGTTAAACTAGACAACCTGATTCAAATTGCCCATAATGTAGAAATCGGAGAAAATACGGTAATTGCTGCACAGACTGGAGTTTCAGGTAGTACCAAAGTTGGAAGCAACTGCATCATTGGTGGTCAAGTAGGTATCGTGGGTCATATACATATTGCCGATGGTACGCGTATTAATGCCCAATCCGGAGTATCAAAATCTATTAAAGCTTATGGTATGACAATTACTGGATCTCCCGCAGCAGAATATATTAGTACATTAAAAAGTCAGGCAGTTTTTAGAAATTTACCTGAGCTCGAAAAACGGATCACTGAACTTGAAAATCAAATTAAACAACTAGTTACTGAAAAGGAAAGTATTCAATAAAATCCGGCACCTACTGATGGAAAATACATTTAACCCAAATTTTCAACATACTCTTAAAACTCATGTCAGTGTTTCTGGAGTTGGCATACATACCGGCTCTTATGTTAATTTGACATTAAAACCAGCTACTCCCGGCTTTGGAATCCAATTTCAAAGAATAGACCTCCCCGATCAACCAATTGTTAAAGCTGACGTAGATTATGTAGTAGATACGTCTAGAAGTACTACCCTTGAACATAATGGAGCTCGGGTAGGGACCATTGAACATTTGCTTAGTACCCTCATTGGCAAAGGGGTAGATAATGTGCTGATTGAAATTAACGGACCTGAGGTTCCCATTATGGATGGGAGCGCCCAGCCCTTTATTGAAGTGATTGAAGAAGCCGGGGTGTTTCAACAGGATGCATCAAAAATTTACTTTTCCATTGATAATAACATTTATTATTACGATGAACAGAAAAAAGTGGAAATGGTGGCATTACCGGCTTTAGAATACAAGATAACCACACTCATTGACTTCAATTCTCCAGTATTGGGAACTCAGCATGCGGCCTTGAAAAACATTAAGGATTTTGCTACCGAAATAGCTCCATGCCGTACATTTTGTTTTCTACACGAACTGGAATACCTCCTGGAACATGATTTGATAAAAGGTGGAGACATTAACAATGCAATAGTAGTGGTGGACAAACCAGTAAGTGAAGATGAGCTTTCTAAACTTGCAACTGCATTTGGCCGAGAAAAAATAGAGATTAAAGGTGAAGGTATTCTTAACAATATTCAACTTAGATTTCCTAATGAACCTGCCAGACATAAATTATTGGACGTAATTGGGGATCTTGCACTGGTTGGCTTCCCATTTAAAGCACATGTCATAGCTAACCGACCCGGACATTCCTCCAATGTAGAATTCGCACGTAAAATCAAGCAATACATTAAAAAAAATAAACATTCTCACGGTATACCCATTTATAATCCCAATCAGCCTCCTGTCTATGATCTTGCCAGGATAGAAAAAACTCTTCCGCACCGGTATCCTTTCCTTTTAGTGGATAAAATCATTGAATTGTCGGATAAACATGTTGTTGGTATAAAGAATGTTACATTCAATGAATATTTTTTCCAAGGCCATTTCCCAGGAAACCCTGTCATGCCTGGTGTTCTTCAGATTGAAGCTTTGGCTCAAACTGGAGGTTTGCTCGCCCTGAACAATTTTTCAGCTCCTGGAAATTATGATACTTATTTCTTGAAAATAGATAACTGCAAGTTCAAACAGAAGGTTGTACCTGGGGATACTTTAATATTAAAACTTGAATTAACAGCACCCATAAGACGAGGTATCTGTGAAATGAGGGGTACAGTATTTGTGGGAAATAAGGTAGTAACAGAAGCAGATTTAGTGGCTCAGCTAGTTAGAAGAAACGGTTCTACTTGATTCTTTAGTCCCAAAATATAATTCCTTTCTAACTGATTTAGAGAAAATGATCTTCAAAATTTGAAATATAAATTACATTTGTCTTATTGGATTAGTTAATATATGCGCATATATATTAAACTTTTCTATTTAATATCAATGGGAATTTTGAATAATTTTACCATTTTCATTGATAATAAATACCTTAACCGATTATTATTAAATGATTCATCCTCAGACCTATATTCACCCAAATGCAAAATTAGGCATTAATACCAAGGTTGATCCCTTCTCCGTAATTCATGATAATGTGGAAATTGGTGATAATACCTGGATCGGATCTAATGTAACTATAATGGCTGGTTCCCGAATTGGGTTGAACTGCAAAGTTTTCCCTGGCGCAGTTATTGGCGCAATACCACAGGATCTTAAATTTAATGGTGAAGAATCCACCGTTGAGATCGGTAATAACACTACTATAAGGGAATTTGTAACTATCCACAGGGGAACAAAGGATAAGTGGACTACAAAAGTTGGCAATAACTGCCTGATCATGGCTTATTCACATATTGCACATGATTGCGTTATTGGCAATTATTGCATATTAAGTAATTGTTCGCAGATTGCCGGGCACGCAGTCATGGAAGATTATGCTATAATGGGTGGAATGAGCGCTCTTCATCAATTCATCAAAATCGGTACCCATGCATTTATTGCAGGGGGATCTATGGCAGTTAAAGATGTTCCACCTTATGTAAAAGCAGCAGGGAATCCTGTTTTTTATGCCGGAATAAATTCCGAAGGCCTGAAACGAAGGGGATTCTCAATAGAAAAGATAAATAATATCCTTAATATATACCGGTACCTATATGTAAAAGGTAATAATACATCCCAGGCCCTTGAACAAATTGAAGCTGAAGTTCCAGAATCCGAGGAAAGAAATTTGATACTAAAATTTATACATGAATCTGGAAGAGGGATTATTAAACGTAAAAGTAAGGAAGAAATAAATGAAAGTTAATCTGACGGAAATTGGTAAACGTTTTAATTACGAATGGGTCTTTCGGCAAATTTCATATGAATTTTCTTCAGGCAGTTCATATGCCATTCTTGGACCCAACGGTTCAGGAAAATCCACTTTGCTACAGATCTTGGGTGGTAGCCTTTCACATAGTGAAGGGGAGGTCAATTATAGTAACAACAATCATGAAATAAAATCAGATGATTTCTTTAAATTCTGTTCCTTTTCTGCTTCTTATTTTGAACTAATAGAGGAGTTTACATTGATTGAATTTTTTGAATTTAATAACCAATTCAAAAAAATCCTTTTAAGTGTAAATCAAATTATTGAAATTATCGGACTAAATAAATCATCTAATAAACAAATCAGATATTTCTCTTCTGGAATGAAGCAACGCGTTAAACTTGCACAAGCTTTTTTTACCGAAGTACCCGTGGTACTTCTAGATGAACCTTGTTCAAATCTTGATTCGAAAGGAATAGATTTATACTTTAATCTTATTTCAAATTATTGCAGAGACAGATTGCTCATAATCAGTTCTAATGAAAAACTAGAATACAGTATGTGCAAACATCATCTTAATGTCAATGAATTCAAATCCTAAAAAAAACGTACAGTAACAAAGGCCTTAGACAAACATAATTTCCTTATCCTTCATTGAACAATGCTTTTCAATCAATAAAATAAACTTATTTGTAATATCCTGTGCTCGTGTTTCTGAATCCTTTGCAATATCCTCGCTTAACCCTTCTTTTTGAAGTCTTTTAATATGTTCAATAATATCCCTTCGGATGTTGCGGACTGCTATCTTAGCATGCTCACCTTCAACATTCACTTTCTTTACAAGTTCCTTTCTTCTCTCTTCAGTTAAAGGAGGTAAAAATATACGGATTTGATGACCATCATTTTGAGGTGTAACTCCCATATTAGCTGCAATAATGGCCTTTTCAATTGCCTGCAACATGTTCTTTTCCCAAGGTTGA
>Ga0307373_10010808_pt1 | contig 13366 bp, 14 predicted proteins | sample OX2MG_FD_202534 | JGI IMG/M metagenome (GOLD analysis project Ga0307373, IMG submission 202534) | Soil microbial communities from Risofladan, Vaasa, Finland - OX-2 | ecosystem: Environmental > Terrestrial > Soil > Coastal area > Acid sulfate soil | place: Finland: Risofladan, Vaasa | collected... | reverse complement strand
ACTTCACCGGGTAGTCCAGCAAGGCCAGCGAGCATCATGATCATGACGAATGGAATGTGCATCCATGAGTCCACGAACACGATTACTGCCATTGCGAGCGTTGGATCTCCTAGCCAGTTGAGCCCGGGATGAACTTGAGCCAGGAGGTACCTCGCCAGTCCTAGGTCCGGATTGAACATGAACCGCCACATGAGGCCCACTGCGACGGGCGTGAGAAGCATGGGGATGAGTAGCGCCGATCGCACAATCCGATGACCGAACAGCTCGCGATTCAAGATGCGAGCCAATAGGAACCCGATCGGGAGCTGGATCACGAGGCCAATCGCCACAATCGTAAGGGTGACCCTGAGGGCCCGCACGAAGGTGGGCGTGAAGACCGCGGTTGTGTAATTGCGGAGGCCTACGAATGCCGCTGGGTCGGTACTGGCCAGGCTTTCCGAGGTGAATGACAGGTAGATGGCGGTTGCGAGCGGCAGGGCGACGACGCCAAGCATCAGAAGCCAAGCTGGCAATGTGAAGGCGCTGCCTGCGATCCTGGACCGGATCGCGCCGATAACTCGCGCTGCTGGGGTCATGGACGGGACCCCGGGCGCGACGCCCGGGGTCCCTCGAACCGGTCCAGGATGGCCGATTATTGACAAGACCGATTCGTCCCGACTACTTGATACGTCCGGATTGAGTCAGAAGGTCGGTGATCTCCTGGTTAGCTGCCGAAAGGCCAGGTTCGACTTGCTCCTGCCCGCTGGCCATCGCGTTGATGTGCTTAGAGATGATCGTCAGGATCTGAGACATCTCGGGAATGTAGGGGACGTGCTCGCCGATGTCGGCGGCTTGAAGAAGGACGGGTAGGTACGGGAGCTGCTGCTGAATCGCGGCGTTGCTCACTGTTGACTTCCGGGCCGGCGGCGGCGCACCTGCGTTGACGAACGCCTGAACCTGGCCCTTGCCAAGGACGTACGTCAGAAACTGTTCAGCCGCCTGCTTGTGCTGCGACGTCTTGGGAATCCCGATCAGCCATCCGAATAGCAGTGTTGCTGGCGGATAGGGGCCGCTATTGTCCTGTGGCGGAAGAGCCGCCGCGAACTTGCCCACCACCTTAGAGCTCGCAGGATTCGCCATAATCGAGTAGTAGCCGGTGGCGTTGACCTCTTGGCCGGCGTCCGTCTGAATGAACGCGGTGTTCATCTCATTGCCGCCGCCATTGACGGCACTCTTCGGGGTGTACGGGAGGAGGCTTAGGTAGTACTTGGTGGCGTCGACGACCGTTGGCGTCGTCAGGAGCGGCTTGTTCGTCGTTGGATCGAGAATCCTTCCGCCGTGGAGGTAGACAGCCTCCGCCCACTTCGATGCCGAGGCAGCCGGGCCGTAAGCACTGTCTGATCCGCTGTACCCTGCCGCCTGCAGCGCCTTCGCGTTGGCCAGGTAATCCTCCCATGTCGTGGGAGGCTGAAGGTTCAGCTTGCTGAACAGGTCGGTGCGATACCAGAGGATGTACGGCTCCGTGGAGAGGTTGAGACCGTACGGCACACCGTTGTACTTCGTGTAGTCAAGGACCTTCTGGGGAAAGTCTTTGACGTCGTAGGCAGGGGTGTTCTTGAGGAACCCGTCAAGGGGCGTCAACGCGCCGCCAGCCGCAAGCGCGGCCAGGAACCCGCTGTCGAACTGGCTGACGTCATAGGTGCTCTGGTTTGCCTTGGCCGCGAGCAGGAGTTTCGTCGCCACTTCGGCGTACGGGACCTCCACGAAGTTGACGGCAATGCCGGTCTCCTTCGTGAAACCGGGCGCAAGCGCCTTCATGGCAGTCTCGCTTGGGCTGGATGTAACGAGTACGGTGATGCTCGATGGGTGATCCGACGCGCTGGACTGGCCACAAGCGGCGACCAGCATCGTCGCGAGAGCAAGTAAGGCAGTGACACCCCGAGCCCTTGGCGAACTCCTAAGATTGCCCGACAGTACCAACATCGTTCCTCCTTATGATCGTTCCTCCTTATGAGTGGCCGCTATGAGTGGCCGCTCGCGGGAAGTCTTTATAACATTATAATGAGTCTTACGTCAATGCTCCCTCGCCTCTGGCTGCCGCGCCACATCCCAACGTGAGCCTGCTCTACGAACAGGTCGCGGACGCGCTTCGGCAGCGGGTGGCGAAAGGTGTCTGGAAGACGGGCGATCGTCTGCCGTCCGAGCGTGAGCTGTGCGTGGAATTCGAGGTGAGCACGATCACAGTCCGGCACGCGGTCGCTCAGGTCGTAGCTGAGGGGCTGCTCGTCCGGCTACAGGGCCGGGGGACGTTTGTCGCGAGCGACCACGTGGTCGTCCAGGGACCGCCGGCCCTTACCTCGTTCACTCAGGACCTGAACCAGCGCGGCTGGCAGTCGAGCGCGAAGGTGCTTCAGTTCGAGACGGTTTCGCCGCCGGAGCCCATCCGGATAAAGCTGCGCCTCGCGGCGTTCGGCCTCGTCTACGTTCTGAGGCGATTACGCCTTGCGGACGGACTTCCCATCGCGATCCAATCAGCCTACCTCCCGGCGGCCTGGTTCCTGGGCCTCGCGCAATACGACTTTACAGCCCAGTCTCTTTATGGCGTGCTCGAAGGCGATTACCACGTCCGCCTCGGGCAGGCGACGGAGACCTACCGCCCGGGAGTCGTCACGGAGGAAGAGGCGAAGCTGCTCGCGACTCCTGTGGGTGCCCCTGCCTTTCGGATAGAGCGAGTCACGTCTGACGTCAGCGGACGGCCGATCGAACTCGTCGAGTCCGTGACCCATGGCGAGCGTTGGGCGCTCACCGTCCACCTCACTCGCGCGGCGCTCAGACGTGGATAGTCGGAAAGCCGCAACACACCGCCGCTTGGTACTCGGGGTCGACGGAGGCCAGACCGGCACCCGGGCGGTGGTGGTTGACGACTCCGGAGCGATTCTCGCCTTTGCTCAGGCAGGAACTTCAAAGGATCTCGGCCAGTTCCAACGCGCTGTTCACGACGCGGTGTCCGCAAGCCAGGCAAAAGGTGCGATCGACAACGTTGTCCTCGGTCTATCGGGCGCGGGCTTGCCTCCAGAAGTGCTGCGTCCATTCATCGATGTCGCTCGCTCTGAGTCTGGGTCCTCGTCCATAACCATCGAGGGAGACGCGTACACATGCCTCATGGGCGCGAGCGGCGGAGCCCCAGGCGTCATCGTAATCGCCGGCGGTGGCTCGATCGCATTCGGTGTTGACGAAGATGGTCGGCGCTTCAGGTCTGGTGGCTGGGGATACAGGATTGGCGACGAAGGTAGCGCGCATGATATCGGGCGGCGGCTGTTGAAACTCGCCCTCCGCCGAAGCGATGGCCGTGATTCTGGCGACCAGCGTCTCTGCCAAGAGGTGATGACGCACTTCGGTGTCGCCTCAATGCGAGAGGTCGGGAGGCTGGTCGCGCAATCCGACGACGATTTTCCACCGTTCGTGCGCCTCGCGCCACTCGCTGTCAGAGTGGCCTCCCAAGGCGACGATGCCGCGAAACAGATTCTGCTATCGGCTGCACACGAGTTGGTCGAGCAGGCTGTAGCCGTGGCAGAGGCTATGGACGACGATCGGCCTTCGGTGTACCGCGTGGGCGGCGTATTCAATGATCGTGAGTTCATGCTCCAGCAGTTCGACGCCGAGGCGCGACGGCGGCTTCCTGGTGCATCGATCAACGATCCGAAGTATCCGCCGGTAATCGGGGCCGCCATCGTCGCGCTCGGGCAGACTGTCCGATTCCGAGAGGACCAAGTCCAAGCGGTTCGTGATGCGGCCGCGAGTGTGGAGGTGGCGTGACTCTCGCAGTTGGGGCGGCATCCGTCGATATCACGCCTCCATCGGGAACTCCAATGGCTGGGTACGGCGCTCGAACAAGCGTCTCAGGAGCCGTCCACGACCCACTTCTTGCAACCGCTCTTGTCCTCAGTAGCGGAGGTCAAGCGGCGCTTGTGAGCGTCGATCTCGCTGCAGTCGATAGCGAACTGGTGCACATGGTTCGTGAGTTGGTGCAACGCGACGCCGAGGTCCCAGGGCATGCGGTGTTGATCGCCGCGACCCACACGCATTCAGGGCCCTTGCTTGGGCCGAGCGGCTCCCCGCAATATGATCGATCCCTCAAGGAAGTGACAGCTCGGAAGATTGCGGATGCTGTGAAGCTTGCACGGAGGCGCCTTCGCCCGGGACATGTGGCGTTTGGCCGGTCGCAAGTTCACGGCGTAGCCGCCAATCGAAGGGACGCGGAAGTGCCGGTGAACACCGACATTCACGCCTGGCGCATTGACGCTGACCGTGACGTACGCGCGATCTTTTACACGTTTGCGTGTCATCCGACCGTTCTGAGCCATGAGAATTTGGAGATCTCAGCAGATTGGCCAGGCGCCGTGCGCACTGTGCTCTCTGGAGTGTACGGTCCGATCCCAGTTGGCTTTCTGAATGGCGCAGCCGGCGACGTCAGCACGAGGTATACACGGCGGTCTTCTACGTTTGATGAGATGACGAGGCTCGGGCGCCTGGTGGCAGCGGGCATCGTCAACGCCTGCGAGTCGGCTTCGCCTCAGCCGAACCTTGACGTTCGCGCTGCTGAACTGACCGTCGACTTGTCCGGCCGAAGGCTCCCAACCCGTGCGTCGGCAGAACGGGAGCTCGGCCGCCAGCAGGACCGCCTTCAGCGGCTGCGCCGCGAAGGCGCGCCACAGGGAGACGTACGGAGCGCCGAGGTCGATGTGCAGGGTGCGCAGGCGACTCTTCGACTGATTGAGGGTGGCGGAAGTGGGACGGTCGAGTGTCGGCTGCAAGCCATTCGGTTCGGCGACCAGGTCCTCATCGCTGTCCCCGGCGAACTGTTCCAAGGAGTTGGTCGCCGTCTAGCGAGCGTGTCCTCGCGCTTCGCAATCCAGCCGATCGGGTATGCGAACGGGTCGATCGGCTACATTCCCACCGAGGATGCGTTCGACAAGGGCGGCTACGAAATTGGCGTGGCCAGAGTTGGGCGACACTCCGAATACCTTCTCGTCGAGGCAGCTAATAAACTTGTCAGGCTCGTGACCTAGGAGGAGGGACTATGCCTTCAACCGCCATCGTCGACTTCATTGACCTTACCATTGGCGTGATCCAGGAGATTCAGAAGTCGCAGCGGGCTGCGCTGGCGTCGGCGGCCAATCTCGTCGCAAATTGCATTGCCAGCGACGGCATGATGTTTACGATCGGGACGGGGCATTCATACTTCCTGGCAGCAGAGCCCTTCTGCCGCGCAGGAGGCCTCGCACCCGTCCAGCAAGTGGTTTCGGGCACGCTCGGGATGGTAGACGGGTCCGCCCGTTCATCGGCAGTCGAGAAGCTGTGTGGTTTTGCGGAGGCGGTCCTGAGCGAGTACGACATCCGCAAGGGTGATGTTCTCTTGGTGGTCTCTAATTCCGGGCGAAACGCCGTGCCGATTGAGTCTGCGCTCTACGCGCGGCAGCAAGGCGCGAGCGTGATCGCAGTGACGAATGTGGCGCACTCCATGAGCGAACCTTCGCGCCATCCGAGCGGGCAACGGCTCCTCGACGTCGCCGACATTGTCCTCGACAACTGTGGCGTCCACGGTGATGCCGCGCTAGCCCTGGACGGCCTCAACCTGAAGGTCGGCCCAACCTCGACCATTGCTGGCGCCGTCCTGATTAACGCGCTAATGGCGCAGGTGACTGCAAACCTCATAGCGATGGGAAGGACGCCACCGGTGCTGCAGAGCGCGAACGTCGACGATCCCGACCGCGCGGTAAAGGACCGTCGTCACCTTGTCAGTCGTCCTATCAAGCACCGGTGACGACAGCAGCGTGATAGCCCCGCTAACCGGCGTCCGAGTAATCGACCTCACAAGCAACCTTGCCGGCCGGTATTGCACGCTCATCCTCGGCTGAGGGGCACACAAAACCATGAGGTTGATCGCCTCGGCCGACGGACGGCCAAATGCCATCCGTTGTTCCATTACTCACCCACTTCATCGTCTTCGAGGGCCGAGTCGCCGGTGTCGATCACGACGGTGTGGAGTTCGAATGAACACCACTCCTGCAGCAGCTTTAGGGCCCGCGCGCCAATAACGCTTACACCTCCGGTGCCGGGGACGACATCTGCGGCGGCATGATGGTGTAGTTCCGCTCGCCGTGAAAGGCATGCGGAAGGAGGTCGATTCCGTTTATGTCGTTGTCGGAGACCGTGACGCCCTTCGGGTACTTTCGCGGATCGAGCTCGGCGTGCACTTTGAGGCCGCTGCGAGTAGTCGTGGCGGCGATCAGATTGACCACCACTTCGTGACTGGTGAGGGGACGTCCGCGCCAATTCATGCTGATGTGCGAGAAGAGCCGATGCTCGATCTTGTTCCACTTGCTCGTCCCTGGCGGGAGGTGACAGACCGTGATCGCCAGGCCGGACTCTTTGGCGAAGCGGGGGAGCTCGTGCTTCCATGCCCGCACTCGATAGCCATTGCTGCCGCCGCAGTCGCACGAGATCAGCAGTTGGTCAGCACCCGGATATGCAAGGGCACCATCCCCGTCCCACCAGCGTCGGAGGCTCTCAACCGCGAAGCTGATGGTGTCGTGGTCTTGGCCGACCGACACCCAGGCCACGTCGCGCTCGGTGTCGTAGATGCCGTACGGGATTGCCTTGCCAAGCCTTGGCACGATGAAGTCGTGGACGTTGACAGGCGCCGGCTGACCCTTCGGCTCCCACTCCCGACCGACGTTCTTGAACTCACCGATCAACTCCTTCTTCTTGGCGTCCAACGACACCACCGGGAGGCCGGCTGCGCAAAACTCGCTGCCCGCTCGTTGAGGTAGTGGAACTGGGCGTCCCGGTCGGGGTGTTGTCCGCCCTTGGTCGTCTTGCTGTTGGCCTGGAGGCTGTATCCGGCTTCGCGCAGCAGAACGCCGACTGTGACCGAACTCACCGGGTGCCCGGCGCGTGTCAGAGCGAGCGCCAATTGACCGGTGCTCTTGCACGTCCACCGCAACGGCGATTCGGGATCGCCACGGCTATCAGGATCGACGAGCGCGTCGAGCGCGTCCGCCAGTTCGGGATCAGTCTCAGTCGCCCGTTTCCGGCCTGCACCTGGCTGACGTACACGCCCATCGGTCAAGGGCGGAGCGTCGATCTCCTCCAGCGCTTTGTAAATTGTCGGACGCGAAACACCAGTCGCACGCGTTACCAACGCAATTCCACCGCGCCCGTGCACTCGAGCTTCGGCACCTACCCACAGCCGTCGCTGACGCTCATTGAGGTGAGGCGCGATGGCTGCGAAGCGAGCTCCAACCGACGCCTCCGACTCCGTACACGAACGCTACACGAGGTCGCGGCCAATGGCAAAGTTATTTACTAGTGAGCCCTAAGACCGGCGCCCGCGGCCAGCGTGATCAGTGTCACGACAATACCCCTCATCGGGCGATGGACCAGTGCCTTGCTGACTGGTGCCTCGGCCATCCTGCTCAACATACCCACATGAGCCTTGCTTGAAAGCTCAGCCAGGTTTGGCGGTGGTCGCCGGCTGCCGGTGGACCGGAGACGGCTCGGCCATCCGGCGGCGTTCGACGAAGAGCTGTGCTCAGGCCTCGACCGGAGGAATCCATGCCTTCGCGGTGAGCGTGTCGAGTGCGAGATTGATCTGGGCCGCCGTGAAGCGCTGCTTACGAGGGTTCCACGCGTGGAGTTGCCGCGTAACCTCAGAGCGAGAAATGGCTCCCTCATGGGCGACAAGCCAGTGAACCGACGAAAGCAGCTCCAGCCCATGCGGCGTCTCGAAACCGTGGACCAGGTCAACGACTCGCGCCAATCGTGCGCGCGTGGGCTCGGCTGCCACTAGGGCCGCTTCGGCCTCTTCTAGCGCACCCGGAACCAGAGAGATCTCCGTCGTGGGCGCATCGACGCCCGTGTAACCAACGGTGTAGTGCGCCTCGACGTCCTGAAGTACGTGACGAAGGTTCTCAGCATAGGGTCCATAAGGCGCTTTCACGAAGCGCAGCTTCAGTTGCTCGCCAGCTTCTTGCATGAAGTACATCAACTTGTGCACTTCGAGGAGTGCCACGATTGGATCCATGAGTGCCCGCAGGTAGGCGCTCATCAAGCCAATGAGTGCGGCCCGACCGGGTGTCATTCGAGGTGCGCGTCCTGGCGGAAGCTTGCGCGCCTCACCTCCTGGATGCGGCTCGTATATCGAGACTCGGACGTCCGGAAGGTCAGCCAAGCTGGTTTCGATAAGCGGCCGAACCGTCTTCCAGTCGAGCCCCCCGAGACCGCTCCCCAATGGCGGCAGCGCGATTGATCGGATGCGCCGCTCCGCGATCACCTGTACTAGGTCCTCAAGTCCTGCCTCGATATCCTCGAGCCTGCTCTTTCCGCGCCAGTGTCGCTTGGTCGGGAAGTTGATGATGAAGCGTGGATGCGTCAAGCGATCCGTCTCGACGACAAGCATGTGACCAGGCCGGACCTCGCCGCGGCGGCAGGCCCGCTGGTAGATACGGAAGTTGTCGGGGAAGGCGCGCTTGAACTGCAAGGCGACCCCTCGGCCCATCACTCCGACGCAGTTGACGCTGTTCACCAGCGCCTCGGCGTCGTCCTTAAGAAGATCGCCAGTCTTGAACTCGATCATCAGTAGTACCACCCTGGGATCAGAGTGACCGTTGGCGCATACGGAGACTTGGCCAGGATGGACTCCACGAGCCGTCGTGTCGCTTCTGTCTTAACTCCAATGCGTCGTACGAGATCGAAGGGCAGTTGTTCATGAAGGAGGAATTCAGCCTGCTTGCCCTCCTTCACGTCGGGATCGCGCCAGTCACGGGCCCCGATGGCGGTCCAATTGAGCTCGGCGAGCTCATGAAGGCTCGATCGGAACTCGGAGTAGTAGGCACCGGCATTGGAAATCGTGAATGCCCAATTGCGGCCGGACTGGTCCGCCCAGTCCACGACTTCGCGAAGGTCGCACTCAAGGTGAACGATGGGATCTTGGCCTTCCTTGTAGGTGATCTCAGGATGGTTGCCCATATAGAGGAGAAACAGCATCACCGACGGTGGGCAGAAATAGAACGGAACGTAGTCGCCGACAAAGTCGCCTGGATGGCACGAGACCGGCAGTCCAAGGCGCCTGTCCTTGATACCTTGCATGCCCACGACGACCGTGCCGGAGCGCAACCTTATCGCTCGGTCCGAGAAGAGGCAACCGTCGGCAACGATCTTCGGGAGATTCCCGACGTGAGAGATGTGGTAGATCTTCGGCTGCGCGGGGGGAGCACTCACGGCGAGCTTCTTCGATCACGGGTACTTCGTTGCCTCATCGCATGTCCCAAGGATGCCACCCCTTGGTAGCGCGAAGTCGTTGGTAGTCAGTGTTCGGTGTAGGGTAGCAGATATCGTAGCCGAACACAAGTTCGGCCCATCATGTTGCGTGCTGTGATCCGTCTGGCTCTCCTGCGGACCGCCCCGCATCCCGGCTGGCGGCCCCACCAGCACCACGAACTGGCTGGTCACCAACGACCGCGAGGACCCGGGTGTAGGAGGGCAAAGTCGATCCGGCACGATCGGCGACGCTCCGGGGATGCTTGAACTATTCCGCGTCCTCCTCCCCACCCTGGCCACCCTCTTCCAGGAGCGCCACGACCTCGTGGGCGAGAACCTGCTCCTGCGCCACCAGCTCCAGATCGCGCCCCGCTCTCGCCCGCGGCCACACCTCAAGACCAGGGATCGATTCTTCTGGCTGGTCGTTCGACAGCTCTACCCGGCCTGGCGGCGGCATCTCGTCCGCGCTAAAGATCCTCGATAACCCTCAACTAGCCGAGGTCCGGCCCGCCTCAGCCAACGCCTTCAAGACGCTGTCCGCCAAGGCCACCCACAAGCCGACGGCGATTGATTGCGCGGTGGTCGCCAATCGAGACGAAGCAGCCCACTGGCTGACCCTGCGCCACACCGGTGAAAACCAAGGCGCGGGGGTTGTGCCGTGGAGTGCTGAACAGACCCAAGGGTTCTCAGGTCGCTCTGGCTCGCACGCCTACGCGGCGGTCAACTTCGCCGACGCGATCGAGGCTGCCTATGCTGGCAATAAGGACATCCTCGCCGACCTGGCCACGGTAAGAAGCGAGCGGCTGACGACCCTGGGCCGGCTGATCCAAGACCCGGACGTCCGAAAGGCGCTCGGAATGGTCCTCGAAAAGGAGGGTGTCCGCTTCCACTATCCAACGGCAGCTCTTGAACCTGCCTTCCGCAAGATGCTTGGCGATCTGGCCTCCAAATTAACAGTGTCGGCGCTCAAGTCCAAGGAGCAGCGCCGCACTTATCTCGACTCGCTCCCGCAACCCGATCCCAAGACCTACGCCCTCCATCCGACACCGCTCAAGCGTGCCCCAGCCACCGCGACGGCGGCAGCGAAACGCAAGGCCTCAACCACTGCGACCAAGTACTTGCTGGTTGGAGTCTCGGTCGGGAAGTTCAGCACCCGGATTCAGTCGATCGTTTCCGAGCTGCGCCGGCTTGATGTGAACAACTTCCCGAACAGCTGCGGCGTCCTGCTACGAGTTGTGGTCGAACTCGCGGTCGACGATTTCCTGGCCGCCCGCAAGCTCAAACTCTCCCAGGAGCTAAAGGATAAAATCCGAAAGGCTCTGACCACGATCGACCCGACTTACAAGGACGACGCTTACGCGGCCATCCGCGCCGGCCTGGCTGACGGCACCAGCCTAATGGCTGCCAAAACGATGCATTCCTTCGTGCACAATCCCCACTACCACCCGACACCGACTGAGCTTCGCAGTATCGCCGCCAACTACGGACCGTTCGTCGAAGCTCTTGATTCAGCCCTACCTTAGTCCGCTCAGATATCCTGGCGGCAAAGCCAGCCTAGCTGCATTCTTGGCGGCTACCCTGGCGCAACAGGATCGGCGACCGTCTCGCTACATCGAACCTTTGCGGGTGGAGCAGGGGCCGCCCTGCGGCTTCTCATGGACGAGCATGTCGAAGAGATCGTTCTAAATGACTTGGACAAAGGCATCGCTGCTTTCTGGCACAGCGTCCTTGACCATACGAGTGAATTTCTTGCCAGGGTTAGGACCTGTCCCCTGACCATCCCCGAGTGGAAAAAGCAGAGAGCCGTCTACCTGGCAAAGGACACCGACGACCTTGACCTGGGATTCGCGACTTTCTATCTGAACCGTACCAACAGATCAGGAATCCTAAATGCCAGACCGATCGGTGGGTTAGATCAAGCCGGCCAATGGACTATCGCTGCGCGCTTTAATCGAAGTGATTTGGCAAACAGAATCGAGCGGATCGGTCGGTATCGCAATCGTATCGCGGTCCAGGAACGCGATGGAATCGACTTGCTGGCGGAGTCGAACTCCGACGCCAATTCGTTCTACTACATCGATCCGCCCTATCTATCCAAGGGCAGCGACCTGTACCTGGACGAGCTGACTTGGAATGATCACGTCAGGCTGGCCAAGCTGCTGAAGATCCGCAACGAGCCCTGGATTCTGACCTATGACGCCGACTCCCGCGTCCTATCCGAGTTATATCCTGGCAATCGCGTCGCGAGCTTTGGCATTGCTCATACCGCTGCGAAACAGGGGGTGGGCACGGAGTATGCAATATTCGCCGAGGGACTCGAATTGCCGAGCCTCAACTTGCTTGGCTGGAGTCCGCAGATGATCGACCGGAGCTGAAGTCATCGAGATGATCGACGATGCGCTACGTCTCGGCTGCGACTGGTTCCATACCCTTGACTACAAGACCATTTGGCGACACCGAGATCATCTGGCTCACTTTGGCATCGAGTTCGCGACGCCATCCGAGGTCGCGGCCCAGTTCTTTGCTCCCTCCTAGAGACAACCGTCGGCTCGCCACGACGAACGTGTTCGGTGTATGGTCCGTATGACCAGCTGGGCATCCGTTTCGTCTTCGGGAGCTGATTAGATGGCCGAGAAGGCGGAAGACTACCGAGAGAAGGGTCTTCGGGCGATTCGAGAGACAGGGGATGCTGGTTTGGCGCTGGCGTACTTCGCTGCAGCACTCAAAAGCCACGGTGAAGAGTCTGGCCCGTCGAGCGATCTCATTTGGGACCTATTGCTTGTCGGTCAGGCTCAGTTTGCGCTCGGCAAAACAGTTCGCGCACAGACCACAGTGCAGAGGGCACTAGCCATTGCGCGAAACCTTGCGCCGCATTCCGCTGAAACGTTAGTTTCATTAATGATCCTGGCTGACGTTATCGCGGATTCCAACCCGCAGACGGCCAGTGATCTTCGCGAGCAAGCCCGAGCGATACCCGAACCCATTGACTTCACGTCATCGGTGAACCGCCTCTACCTTGAGCTAGTTCTGTTGGCGCTTCGGCAGGGCGAACTTGAAACGGCACGTGCCCGTGCCCCTAGTGACACCGTGCCTGATATGCCCTTGCAGGCGCAAGCGTGGATTGGCGCGGCTGTCGGTGCGGCTGCTGCGGCTGTTACGGGCTTCCCGGTAAGGTCCAATAAGGCTATCCATCAAGTGGAAACTGCTTGGATTGATGAGGGCATTTCGAAGCTGAAGTCGGGTCAGGTGCTCTTTGATCCTCCTACTGAGATGCAAGTCGGCGTTCAAGAAGCTGTTTTCGCCCGCATCGCAAACTCCGTTGAAGTTGAGCTCCGTCTTGGCCTGGTCGGCCGCGGAGTTCCAATGCCTGAGTTGATCCGAGTCGGCCCGCTTATGAGGATGACTCTGACTGGGCAGCCAAGTTTTGAAATCGTTCCACAAAGCGAGCCACAACAAATTGTGGAAAACAGTGAATTCACCCAGTGGGCCTGGGACGTCACGCCAGTTCTAAGCGGGATCCGCAAACTGAGGGTTCGCGCGACAGTCGTTCTCGTTCACCCTGGTTACCCGGAGCACGTTAAAGATTTGGGAGTGTTTGACCGCGACGTCGTTGTCAAAGTCAACCGCGCCTATTCAGCGGGGCGTATCGTGCAGAAACATTGGCAATGGTTTATTGGGACTCTAATGGCGATAGTCATGGCCTGCTTTGCTGCCATTAGCATTCTGTTGAAGATTAACGGTCACTAGAGACGCCAATTGATTCGGTTTGCCGGTTGAGCACAACGTCGAAGGTCGCCTCGCTCCGGCCAGACCGGTACGCTGCCACTCGATCGAGGGCTCTCCCGCAGAATTCGGGGACCAACTATCGACGGTAGCGCCGTGGCAATCGTTACAGTCAGCATGGCGTGTCCGCTTGCCCACTGGCCCCTCGATTAGACCAGTAGGGGATATAACCGAAAGTTGTGGATCGAGGCCGAGGTGAGGAGCGTGGCGTACCCTCCGGTTTGTTGAAGACCGAGGGCGGCTGAGCCGCCCATGGAGGGCACGCCGATGTTGAGCATAGTCG
>Ga0307373_10010806_pt1 | contig 13366 bp, 11 predicted proteins | sample OX2MG_FD_202534 | JGI IMG/M metagenome (GOLD analysis project Ga0307373, IMG submission 202534) | Soil microbial communities from Risofladan, Vaasa, Finland - OX-2 | ecosystem: Environmental > Terrestrial > Soil > Coastal area > Acid sulfate soil | place: Finland: Risofladan, Vaasa | collected... | reverse complement strand
CAGATAGGCGATCGACATCCACACCCCGCACAGCACCAGCCAGATCACGTTAAGGATGGTCCTCATCACGCATTCCCCCTTGACAGCGGCCTGCCGGCCTGACCCGCTACCCGACGACGCAGCCGCCACTGTTCCCGTGCTGCGGAAATGCCCTGGCCAGGGCGTCGGCAATCATCTTCGCGCGGGCCGCGTAGCCGGCCGAGGTGTAGTGAATCCCGTCGGAGATGAACCACTTGACCTTGGCCACGGCGGCCCAGTCGAAGACCCGCAGGTTCGGGTACCGGGCGCAGGCCCGCAGGAGCGTCCTGTCCCACGCCAGCATGTTGGACTCGGCGTAGGGCCCGCTGACCAGCAGCGACTTCACGTTGACCCACATGACCGGCTCGCCGTTGGCCACCGACATCATCCGCCGGACCCGGGTCATCAGCCCGACCTGTGACCCGGCGGCGACGTCGGCGGTGTCGTCGGTGCCCAGCGCGATCACCCAGCAGCCCCGGAATCCCTCGCGCACCATCGCGCGGGCCGCGTCGTAGCCGTTGACCTGGCCCGGCAGCACCTCCACGACCGACCGAGCACCCGAGATGTCGGTCCGGACGCTCTGCACGCCGACGTCCTCATACCGCTGGGGTATCCGCTGCGCCGGGTTCGGCAGGTAGTCCGGCGAGACCAGGCCCTCCGAGGTCGAGTCACCGATGTGCGCGACCGCGCGGCAGGACGTGCGCAGCGGCGGACCGCCCGGCGTGCCGGGCGAGGCCGACGGCGCGACGGCCGCGAACTGGGGCCGCGCCCGGGTCTTCGCCGCCGGCTTCCCGGTCGCCGGCTTCCCGGTCGCCGGCTTGCCCGCCACGGACTTGCTGGAGACCGACTTGCTGTTCAGCGGCAGGAGCGAGCCGCTGGCCAGGTACGCACTGCCCCCGGCCGGGACCGGACCCGGATTGACCAGGCCAGCGCCGGCCACGATCAGCACCGCGGCGCCGGCCCCCACGGCCGCCAGGCCGCCGAGCCCGGCCAGGCTGCCCAGCCCGGCGGGCCGGATGCGCCAGCCCGTCGACCGGACCCGCGTCCGCAGCCGCCCGAGCCCGCCGTGGCGAACCGGTTCCTCGATGAACCGCCAGGACAGCGCGGCCAGGATCACGCTGGCCGCCACCTGGAGCGCGGCCCGCGGCAGGTCCTCGCCGGTATTGGCCGGCGAGGTCAGCACGATGACGGGATAGTGCCACAGGTAGATACCGTAGGAGCGAGCCCCGATCCAGCGCAGCGGCCGCCAGCCGAGCGCCAGGGCGACCCGGCTGCCCGGGCACGCGGCGGCGGCGACCACCGCGGCCGAGGCGACGGACAGCGCGACCATGCCGCCCCGGTAGGCGAATGGCGAGTACTGGCCGACCCGCCAGATCATCAGCCCGATCACCGCCAGCCCGGCCAGGCCCGCGCCGTCCAGCAGCAGCCTGGTCAGCCGCGCCGGCTGCTCCAGGACGGCGCGTCCCGCGCGGCCGGCGCAGGCCATGGCGAGCGCCGCGCCGATCAGCAGCCCGAAGGCCCGGGTATCGGTGCCCTCGTAGACCCGCGTGGGATCCAGCCCGGGCTGGTAGAGCCGGAGCATCAGCACGGCGGACGCGGCCGCCAGCGCGAGCGTGGGCAGCGCCAGCCAGGCCGCCGCGCCTGCGCGCCGCTTCCGGACGCACAGCAGGCCAAGCAGCAGCAGCGAGGGCCAGATGAGGTAGAACTGCTCCTCCACCGCCAGCGACCACAGGTGATCCAGCGGAGCCGACGGCGCGAACCTGGCGAAGTAGGACTGCCGCGCGGCGATGAGGTACCAGTTGCTCGAGTAGGTAACGGCGGCCGCCACGGCCCCGCGCAGGCTGGACAGGCGCGCCCGGTCCAGGAGCGTGACCCAGGCCGTCACCACCGCCAGCATCACGAACAGCGCGGGCAGGAGCCGACGTGCCCGGCTGAGCCAGAAGTCCCGCAGCCGCAGCCGACCGTCGGCGGCCCACTGGCTCAGCAGCAGGCTCGTGATGAGGTAGCCGCTCAGGGTGAAGAACACCCCGACGCCTAGTAAGCCCCCGAGGGCCCAGCCGAGCTGCTCGTGATAGGCGATAACCGCGAGCACCGCCAGTGCGCGCAATCCGTCGAGACCCGGCAGGTAGCGCTGCCCGGAGCGCGCCGGCTTTGGCATGTTCCCCCCTCGCCGCGGCCCCCGCCGACTCGGCTTCGGGCAGGATCCTGCTGCCGCGGACAACAGAGCAACTACCCAGCGTTATGTAATGGCTACTTATTGTAGTGGAATGGATCTGGAAGGTGGCTCACCACAGATGGCCAGGCGGCTCAGAGCCCGAGCAGGGCATCCAGGCCGACGGTCAGGCCCGCCGGCAGCGACCCGGCACCGCGCACCGCCAGCAGCACCCCGGGCATGAACGAGGACCGGTCCAGCGAGTCGTGGCGGATCGTCAGCAGCTCACCGTGACCGCCGAGCAGGACCTCCTGGTGCGCGACCAGCCCGGCCAGCCGGACCGAATGCACATGCACCCCGCCGAGCACCGCCCCGCGCGCGCCGTCGGCCTGCGTCACCGTGGCGTCGGGTGAGGGCCCGAGGCCCGCGCCGGACCTAGCGCCCTCGATCATCGCCGCCGTCCGGGTGGCCGTGCCGGACGGCGCGTCCGCCTTGCCGGCGTGATGCATCTCGATAACCTCGGCGGACTCGAAGAACGGCGCCGCCTGCTGCGCGAAGCGCATCATCAGCACCGCGCCCACGGAGAAGTTCGGCACGACGAGCACCCGGCCGCCGGGCGACTCGGCGAGCCACTGCGCGACCTCCGCGAGCCGGGCGTCGTCGAAGCCGGAGGTCCCGACCACGACGCTCAGCCCGCGGGCGACGCACCAGCGCAGATTCGCCATGACCGCGCCGGGATGGGTGAAGTCGACGACCACGTCACAGTCGGCCAGCGTCTCCAGCGAGTCCCCGACGTCCACCTGAGCGGACAACTCCAGGTCATTGGCGTCCTCGATCACGCCGCAGGCCTGCGACCCCATGCGCCCCCTGGCACCGAGCACCCCGACCTTGATCATCGTGCTTCCTCGCTCACCGCTCGCCGACCGTGACTACCGGCCGATCCTAGTCGGCCCGCCAGGTCAGCCACGAGCGCGCGGCTGGATCAGTCCATGGCCGCGGTGACGAAGGCCTCCGGGTCGTCGTAGGGGCCCACCACGGCCAGCGCCTTGGGCTGACCGAGCACGGCGGCGGCGATGTCCCGCACGTCCTGGCTGGTGACCGCCTCGATCGAGGCGAGAACCTCGTCGACCGGCTCCAGCCGCGGGTGCACCAGCTCGGACTTGCCGAGCCTGCTCATTCGCGAGGACGGATCCTCCAGGCCGAGGACGATCGAGCCACGCAGCTGGCCCTTGCCGCGGTCCAGCTCCTCATCGGTGAGCCCGTCGGCGATCACCTTCGCGATCTCTTCCCGGCAGATGGCCAGCACCTCGTCGGCCTTGGCCGGCAGGCAGCCCGCGTAGACGCCCCACAGCCCGCACTCCGCATGCTGCGAGCTGAAGCTGTAGACCGAATAGGCCAGACCGCGCTTCTCCCGCACCTCCTGGAAGAGCCGCGACGACATGCCGCCGCCCAGCGCCGAGTTCAGGACGCCCAGCGCGAACCGGCGGTCGTCGCCGCGGCCCAGCCCGGCGCAGCCGAGCACCAGGTTGGCCTGCTCGATGGGCCGCGAGACCAGCCGCACGCCGGTGCCGTCGCAATCGCCCGCGGACGACCCGCTCAGCCGGGGCGGGGCCGGCTCGCGGTCGCCGGCGAGCACCGGGCTGAACGCCTCGCGCACGAGCTCGACGACGCGATCGTGATCGAGGCTGCCCGCCGCGGCCACGACCAGGTTGTCTGGCGTGTACCGGGTCCGGTAATGCTCGAAGATCCGGTCCCGGCCGATGGAGTTGATCGAGTCCACCGTGCCCAGGATGGGCCGGCCCAGTGGCGTGTCACCGAAAAGCTGCGCCGAGAACGCCTCGTGGACCAGGTCCGACGGCTCGTCATCGTTCATGGCGATCTCTTCGAGGATCACCCCCCGCTCGGCATCGACGTCCCGCGGGACGACCAGCGAGCTGTTGACCATGTCGGACAGCACGTCGATGGCCAGCGGCAGGTCGGTGTCGAGGACCCGGGCGTAGTAACAGGTGTACTCCTTGGCGGTGAACGCGTTCAGCTCACCGCCGACCGCGTCCATCGCCGCGGAGATCTCCAGCGCGGTGCGCCGCGACGTGCCCTTGAACAGCAGGTGCTCCAGGTAATGCGTCGCTCCGGCGTGGTCGCGGTCCTCGTCCCGCGAGCCGACGCCGGCCCAGATACCGAGTGCCGCCGACCGGACGGCCGGCAGCGACTCGGTGATGACCCGCAGGCCGCCCGGCAGGACCGTGCGGCGCACGCCCGAGTCGCCGGGCGGCGGCCGTTCGCTGACGGTCATGAGTTGCCGGATCCGCCGGACCCGCCGGACCCGCCGCGACTACGCTGCCGGCTGCGATGACGGTCGCCGCCGCCCTCGCCATGGCCGGAGTCACCACGGTCACCACGGGGCCCGCGATGCTCGTCGCCGCCGCCCAGGTCCTCGCCCGCGGCCTCGCGCTCGACGACCTCGACCGGCACCAGCGACAGCTTGCCGCGGTCGTCGACCTCGCGGATCTCGACCTGGATCTTGTCGCCGACCTTGACGACATCGTCCACGTTGTCGATCCGGGCGCCGCCGTGCAGCTTGCGAATCTGGGTGATGTGCAGCAGCCCGTCCTTGCCCGGCAGCAGCGAGATGAACGCGCCGAACGTGGTCGTCTTCACCACGGTGCCGAGGAAACGCTCGCCGACCTCCGGGATGTGCGGGTTCGCGATCGCGTTGATCGCGGCCCGCGCGGCCTCCGCCGAGGTGCCGTCGGTGGCCCCGATGTAGATGGTGCCGTCGTCCTCGATCGTGATCTCGGCGCCGGTGTCGTCCTGGATCGAGTTAATCATCTTGCCCTTGGGCCCGATGACCTCGCCGATCTTGTCGACCGGGACGTGGACCGTGATGATGCGCGGCGCGTTATCGCTCATCTCGCCGGGCTCGTCGATGGCCTCGCCCATCACCTCGAGGATGGTCAGCCGGGCGCCGCGGGCCTGCCGCAGCGCGGCACCCAGGACCGAGGCCGGGATGCCGTCCAGCTTGGTGTCCAGCTGCAGCGCGGTGATGACGTCCTTAGTACCGGCGACCTTGAAGTCCATGTCTCCGAACGCGTCCTCAGCCCCGAGGATGTCGGTCAGCGTCACGAACTCGCCGCCCTCGTGGATGAGGCCCATCGCGATGCCGGCGACCATGCCCTTGAGCGGCACGCCCGCATCCAGCAAGGACATCGTCGAGGCACAGACCGAGCCCATCGACGTCGAGCCGTTAGAGCCGATGGCCTCCGACACCTGCCGGATCGCGTAGGGGAACTCCTCGCGGGTCGGCAGCACCGGAAGGAGCGCCCGCTCGGCGAGCGCCCCGTGGCCGATCTCGCGCCGCTTGGGCGAGCCGACCCGGCCGGTCTCGCCGGTGGAGTACGGCGGGAAGTTGTAGTTATGCATGTAGCGCTTCGTGCGCTCGGGGTTGAGCGTGTCGATCATCTGCTCCATCCGGAGCATGTTCAGCGTGGTCACGCCCAGGATCTGGGTCTCGCCACGCTCGAACAGCGAGGAGCCGTGCACCCGGGGCAGCACGCCGGCCTCGGCCGACAGCTGCCGGATGTCGGCCAGGCCACGGCCGTCGATGCGGACGCCGTCCCGGATGACCCGCTGGCGGACCAGCTTCTTGGTCAGTGCGCGGAACGCTCCGCTGATCTCCTTCTCGCGGCCCTCGAACTGGGTGGCCAGCTTCTCCGTCGCCAGCGCCTTGACCCGGTCGGTCTCGGTGTCGCGCTCCTGCTTCCCGGCGATGGTCAGCGCCTGGGCCAGCTCGTCGGACACGTCAGCGGCGAGGGCGTCGTAGACGTCCTGGCCGTAGTCGAGGAAGACCGGGAACTCGCGGGTCTCCTTGGCGGCGACCCGGGCGATCTCGAGCTGGCCCTGGCAGAGCGCCCGGATGAACGGCTTGGCCGCCTCCAGGCCCTGGGCGATCGTCTCCTCGGTGGGGGCGACGGCACCGCTGCCGGAGTCGGCCAGCAGCGCCAGCGTGTGCGGGGTGGACTCGGCCTCGACCATCATGATCGCGACCTCGCCGTCCTCCAGCACCCGGCCGGCGACCACCATGTCGAAGGTGGCCTCCGCCAGCTGCGGGTGGGTCGGGAAGCCGACCCACTGGCCCTTGATCAGCGCGACGCGAACGCCGCCGATCGGGCCGGAGAACGGCAGCCCGGACAGCTGCGTCGACAGCGAGGCCGCGTTGATCGCGACCACGTCGTACAGGTGCTCGGGATGCAGGGCCATGATCGTCTCGACGACCTGGACCTCGTTGCGCAGCCCTTTCACGAACGACGGCCGCAGCGGCCGGTCGATCAGGCGGCAGGTGAGGATCGCGTCCTCGGACGGACGGCCCTCGCGGCGGAAGAATGAACCGGGAATCCGGCCCGCGGCGTACATCCGCTCTTCCACGTCGACGGTCAGCGGGAAGAAGTCGAGGTTGTCCTTGGGGTGCTTGGACGCGGTGGTCGCGGACAGCACCATGGTCTCGTCGTCGAGATAGACGACGGCAGAGCCGCCGGCCTGCTTGGCCAGCCTGCCCGTCTCGAACCGGAGCTTGTGTACGCCAAATGAGCCGTTGTCAATAATGACTTCGGCGCTATAAACACCCTCCACGGGTGAGACCTCCTTGGCTGAGGTCCCGCGCCTGCCCGCCGCCAGCGGAGCGCCATGCCAGCCAGCTAGCTGGGGGATGCTGCCGGCCGGTCTTCGATTGAAGCTCTCGGCCCCGCGAGGCGCCCTAGGCACCGCCGGACCCGAGAACCACTACCGAGGACCGGCCCTATGGGCGCTGTCAGCGCTCCGGGCCGGAGCCGCGGGACGTCGTTCGTTTTGTGGTGTATTCAGTTGTCATCCGGGAACCGCGCGTCAGGGTCGGCGCGCGGGCCCTCAGGACGTTTGCAACACAGCCAACTTACCTGCGCAGTCCGAGCTTCTCGATCAGCGCACGGTAGCGGTTGATGTCCTTGCGGGCGAGGTACTGCAGCAGGCGCCTGCGCCGGCCCACGAGCAGCAGCAGGCCGCGACGGCTGTGGTGGTCGTGCTTGTGCACCTTCAGGTGCTCGGTCAGATCGTTGATTCGCCTGGTCAGCAGCGCGACCTGGACTTCCGGCGAGCCGGTGTCACCCTCATTGGTCGCGTGACCGGCGATAATCTCAGTCTTCACCGTGGTGTCGAGCGGCACATTGCTCCCTCGTGTTGCGTCGTTCTCCGGCACTCAGGGGGGTCCTGGGAGCCAGTCGGGATGAGGAGAAAGCCGTGCATCGCCACGCAGTGCATCGCAACGCAGTGCATAGCTCTGCCACGCAAGCTCTCCAGATGGTCAGCCGCCTGAGGGCGCAGCCAACCGGGCCTGATACTCCGGCCGACTTCATACGCTATCACGCCGGCGATTCACTTGAGCCCGCCCGGAAGGTCAGCCCAGCATCTCCCGGGCGAGGTCCACATCCCGGTGCATCTGGCTCACGAGGTCTGGCACCGAGTCGAACCGGGCCTGACCGCGGATCCGGGTCACGAAGTCCGCCGCCATGTGCATGCCGTACAGGTCGAGGTCGTCACGGTCCAGGGCGTGCGCCTCGACGGTGCGCTCCCGCCCGTCGAAAGTCGGGTTCGTGCCGACCGAGATCGCGGCGGGCCACCGCTCGCGTTCCTCGCCCTCGCCATCGAGGCCGGCCAGCCAGCCGGCGTAGACGCCGTCGGCCGGGATGGCCGTGTGCGGCAGGGTCTCCAGATTGGCCGTCGGGAACCCCAGTCCGCGGCCGCGCTGCTGGCCCCGGACGACTACCCCTTCGACGCGGTGCGGGCGGCCGAGGTCCCGCGCCGCGCCCGCCACGTCGCCGGCGCCGAGCAGGTCCCGGATGCGGGTCGAGGAGATCGTCACCACCCCGTCGGTCAGCAGCGGCACGCCCTCGGCCGTGAAGTCGTATTTCTCGCCGAGCTCCGCCAGCAGCGCCACGTCGCCGGCGGCCCGGTGGCCGAAACGGAAGTTCTCCCCCACGACGACATGGGCCGCGTGCAGCCGGTCCACCAGCACCGCCCGCACGAACTCATCGGGGCCGAGCTGGGAGAACTCGTAGGTGAACGGCAGCACGCAGACGGCGCTGACACCGAGGCCGGCCAGCAACTGGCCGCGCCGCCGCGCCGTGCACAGGAAGGGCGGATGGGAGCCGGGCCGGACGACCTCATCCGGGTGCGGGTCGAAGGTGACGACGACCACGGGCAGCGACACGGCCGCCGCGGCGGCCACCGCCCGCCCGACGATGCGCTGGTGGCCGAGGTGCACGCCATCGAACACTCCCACGGTGACCACGCAGGCGCCCCAGTCCGCGGGCACCTCCTCCGGGCCCTGCCACCGCTGCATCTGCGGTCCCCTCCTGGTCTAGCGGTCTACGGCGGTGTTCCAAGCTTCCCATGCGGCTCGCGCGGCCGGCACCTCAGCTCCGCCGGCGGGCCCGGGTGATCCAGCGACCTAGCCGGTGAACACGGCGAGCGGGCGAGCCTGGCCGTCCTCCTCGGTGAGCAGCGCGATCAGCGAGCCGTCCGGGCCGAAGGCGGCCACCGGGCCGGCGGCGCCCACCGGGCCGGCGGCGGCCAGCCGCCCGCCGTGGCCCACCAGACGTGCCTCGTCGGCGGTCAGGTCACGCCGGGCGAAGGCGGCGGCCGCCGCCTGAGCCAGCGGGATCACCGACAGCGATGCGCTCAGTTCCTCCAGCGTCGCCGCGTCGCTGACCAGGTAAGGGCCCACTCGCGTCCGGCGTAGCGCGGTGAGGTGACCGCCGACGCCGAGCGCGGCGCCCAGGTCGCGGGCGATGGCCCGGATGTAGGTACCGCTAGAGCAGGTCACCTCGATGTCGGCGTCCAGCAGGTCGCCGCGCTCGTCGCTGACCCGGCGCAGGGCCACGACTTCCAGCGAGGTGATCGTCACGGGCCGGGGCGGCAGGTCGGGCGGCGCGCCGTCGCGGGTCAGCCGGTACGCGCGCTGGCCTGCCACCTTGATGGCGCTGATGCCCGGCGGAACCTGCTGGATCTCGCCCGTGAGCGCGGCGGCCGCCGCGCGCAGCGCCGCCGGGGTCACGTCGGTGGCCGGCACCTGCGCCAGGATCTCGCCGTCGGCGTCATCGGAGTCGGTGCGCTGGCCGAGCCGGACCGTGCCGTGGTACTCCTTCTGCGTCAGCGCCAGGTGACCGAGCAGCCGGGTGGCCTTCTCCACTCCGACGACCAGCACGCCGGTCGCCATGGGGTCCAGCGTGCCCGCGTGGCCGACCCGCCGGGTCCCCGCCAGCTTGCGCACCCGCGACACGACGTCGTGCGAGGTCAGCCCGGCCGGCTTGTCCACGATCAGCAGGCCGCTGGGCGCCGTCACCGCCCGAGCCGCTCGCGCAGGGTCGCCATGGCCGCCGCGGCGGAGCCGCCCGCGGTGAACCCGGCGGCCCGGGCGTGACCGCCCCCGCCCAGCGCCTTGCAGGCGCGCCCGACATCGACCCGCCCCTTGGACCGGGCCGAGACGAGCCAGTCGCCGTTATCGGCCTCCTTGAGCACGACGGCTACCTCGGCCTCGTCGGTCCGCCGTAGCACATCGATAACGGGCTCGATCGCGTCCAGCGGCACGTCACCCCGGGCGCGGTCGGCTCGCGTCACCGCGGCCCAGACCAGGCCAAGCCCGCCGGCCGCCTGTGGTTCGAGCGTCGCGCGGCCGAGCACCGCCGACAGCAGCTCCAGGTAGCCGAACGGGGCGCGGTCGAACAGCTCGTGCGCCACCGCGCCGGGGTCGATCCCGGTGCCGAGCAGTTCCGCGGCCAGGTGGTGGATCCGCGGGGTCGTAGAGAACTTGAACGAGCCAGTGTCGGTGACCAGGCCGGCATACAGTCCGAGCGCGATGTCCCGGGACACCTCGACGCCCAGCCTGCCGATGAGGTCGCGGGCCAGCAGCGCCGTGGCCGCCGCCGCCGGGTCGACGAGGCGGACGGTGCCAAAGCCGGCGTTCGAGGCATGATGGTCCAAGACGATCAGCTCGTCGGCGCGGGCGGCGCAGGGCGCCAGCACGCCCAGCCGGTCGGCGCTGGCGACATCGAAGGTCATCATCACCGCAGGCCGCCGCGGATAGGCGCTGGGCGGCCTCAGCAGGTCGACGCCGGGCAGGAACCGCAGGATGCCCGGTACCTCAAATGGCTGGTCCCCGAAGGATGCGACCACGCTGACAGGCCGGCCCGCCGCGCGCAGCGCGTGGGTCACCGCCAGCATGGAGCCGAGCGCGTCGGCATCGGGCCGCACGTGGCAGGCGAGGCAGACCTCCTGCGCGCTACCCAGGATCTTGAGCGCCCGGGCCCACTCGGGCTCGAGATCGGGGATGCCGGGAGCGCCAGACGTCACGACGGCGAGTATCCCGCGTCGTGATCTGCCCCGGCCGGGATTTCGCCGAGTTGACCATCATCGTCGCCGTCAGGCTCGCCGTCACCGTCCCGTTCGGCCGTAGTGCGGTAGGGGTCGGGGTCCCCGGCGGGAACGGCGCCCGCCCGCGCCGCCGCCACCGCCGCGTCCGCCTCGCGGGCGCGGGCCACGAGATCCTCGATGTTCCGGGCGGTGTCGGGGACCTTGTCGAGCTGGAAGGCGATGGACGGCGTGTGCTTGATCCCGGTCTGCCGACCGACCTCCGACCTGATCAGGCCGGAGGCGCTGCCCAGAGCCGCCGCCGTCGCCTCGTGCTCGGCATCGGACCCGTACACGGTGTAGAAGACCGTCGCCTCGCGCAGGTCACCGGTGACCCGCGCCTCGGTGACCGTGACGAAGCCCAGCCGCGGATCCTTGATCCGGTGCTCGAGCATCTCGGCCACGATCTGGGCGATCCGCTCGCCCAGCTTGCGGGCCCTGGCCGCGTTCATCCCGGTCACTCCCCTTCGTCATGAAACAGCTGCTGCCGCGCGGAGAGCAGTTCGATCTCGGGACGGCCCGCGACGAAACGCTCGCATGCCTCCAGCACCGAAGTGGCGTGCGCCGCGGTAGAACTCACCACGGCGACGCCGATCTCGGCCCTGCGGTGCAGGTCCAGATGCCCGGTCTCGCCGACCGCCGCGCTGGGGAAATGCCGGCGCACCTCGGCCAGGAGCGGCCGGACCGCGGAACGCTTCTGCTTGAGCGACCGTACGTCGCCCAGCAGCACGTCCAGGGTCAGTGCGCCGACATACACGCCAGCTCCGTTATCAGGCGCGCGGCTTCTCCCGCAGCTCGAACGTCTCGATGACGTCCCCGATCTTGACGTCGCCGTAGCCGATGCCGATACCGCACTCGAAGCCCTCGCGGACCTCGGTCGCGTCATCCTTGAACCGGCGCAGCGACTCGACCGAGAGGGTCTCCGAGACCACGACGCCGTCCCGGACCAGCCGCGCCTTGCTGTTGCGCGTGATGGTCCCGGATCGCACGATGCAGCCCGCCACGTTGCCCACCCGCGGCACCCGGAAGACCTCGCGGACCTCCGCCGTGCCGAGCTGAGCTTCCTCGAAGATCGGCTTCAGCATGCCCTTGAGCGCGGCTTCCACTTCCTCGATCGCCTGGTAGATGACCGAGTAGTAGCGGATGTCCACGCCCTCGCGCTGGGCCAGCTCGCCGGCCCGCCCGGCGGGCCGGACGTTGAACCCGATGATCACGGCCTCGGAGGCGATGGCCAGGTTGACGTCGTCCTGCGTGATCGCGCCGACGCCGCGGCCGATGACCCGCAGCACGACTTCCTCGCCGACATCGAGCTGGATCAGGGCATCCTCAAGGGCCTCGACCGAGCCGGACACGTCACCCTTGATGATGAGCAGCAACTCTTCCCGCTCGCCGGACTTCAGCGCGGACTCCAGGTCCTCCAGCGTGACCCTCGGCCGCCGCTGGGCGAACATCGCGCTGCGCTCCCTGGCCTCGCGCCGCTCGGCGATCTGCCGGGCCACCCGGTCGTCGTCGACCACCAGGAAGTTATCTCCCGCGCCGGGGACCGCGGTCAGGCCGAGCACCTGCACCGGACGGGAGGGCGGGGCCTCGCTGACCGGGTCGCCGTTCTCGTCGAGCATCGCCCGCACGCGGCCGAAAGCCTCGCCGGCCACGATCGAGTCTCCGACGTGCAGCGTGCCGCGCTGCACCAGGACGGTCGCGACCGGGCCACGGCCCTTGTCCAGGTGCGCCTCAATCGCCACGCCCTGAGCCTGCTGGCCAGGGTTGGCGCGCAGGTCGAGCTCGGCGTCGGCGGTCAGCACGACCGCCTCCAGCAGCGCGTCGATGCCCGTGCCGTTGCGGGCCGAGACGTCAACGAACAGGCTCTGGCCGCCGAACTCCTCGGCCACCAGGCCGTACTCGGTGAGCTGCGACCGCACCCGCTGCGGGTCGGCGCCCTCCTTGTCCACCTTGTTCACGGCCACCACGATCGGCACGCCGGCCGCCTGGGCGTGGTTAAGCGCCTCGGTGGTCTGCGGCTTGACGCCGTCGTCGGCTGCGACCACGAGGATGACCAGGTCCGTCGTCTCCGCACCGCGTGCACGCATGGCGGTGAACGCCTCGTGGCCGGGGGTGTCGATGAACGTGATCTTGCGCTCGTGGCCGTCGACGACCGTGTTGGCCTGGTAGGCGCCGATGTGCTGGGTAATACCGCCGGCCTCGTGCGCCATCACGTTGGTGTTCCTGATCGCGTCGAGCAGCTTGGTCTTGCCGTGGTCAACGTGACCCATGACGGTGACCACCGGGGGCCGCGCCACCAGGTCGGAGTCGTCGCCCTCGTCCTCGCCGAACTCGATGTCGAAGGCCTCGAGCAGCTCGCGGTCCTCTTCCTCCGGCGAGACCACCTGAACGGTGTAGCTGAGCTCGGCGCCCAGCAGCTGGAGCGTCTCGTCGTTCACCGACTGGGTGGCCGTCACCATCTCGCCCAGATGGAAAAGCACCTGGACCAGCGAGGCGGGGTTCACGCCGATCTTGTCGGCGAAGTCGCTGAGCGACGCACCTCGCGACAGCCTGATGACCTGGCCGTTGCCGCGCGGGATCGACACGCCGCCGATCGCCGGCGCCTGCATGTTGTCGAATTCCTGACGGCGCTGCTTCTTCGACTTGCGACCGCGCTGCTGCCGGCCGCCGGGACGCCCGAACGCGCCCTGCGTGCCACTGCGACCGCGACCGCCGGGACGCGCCGGGCCCATGCCGGGACGCGGACCGCCGCCGCCGCCG
>Ga0307373_10010805_pt1 | contig 13368 bp, 14 predicted proteins | sample OX2MG_FD_202534 | JGI IMG/M metagenome (GOLD analysis project Ga0307373, IMG submission 202534) | Soil microbial communities from Risofladan, Vaasa, Finland - OX-2 | ecosystem: Environmental > Terrestrial > Soil > Coastal area > Acid sulfate soil | place: Finland: Risofladan, Vaasa | collected... | reverse complement strand
TCTGATGGCCAAAACGAAACGAACGAAAATCGGAACCACACCCGCAGAAGAATTCTTCTCGGCCAAGCAGCAGCACGGAAAAGCGACCGTCAAGGTCGATTCCATAAACGTTCCCTTTACGAATCTCGATAAAGTTTATTGGCCGAAGGAAGGCTACACGAAATTCGATCTCCTGAAATATTATTATACGATTTCGAAGACCCTTCTTCCCTATCTCAAGGATCGTCCGCTGATTCTGAAGCGCTATCCGAATGGCATTAAGGGGCAGATGTTTTATCAGCACAATTTGGAAGACGCGCCGGAGTTTGTCGATAGCTATAAGAGCGTGGAAGGCAGCACCGGAAAAATAGTTCACAATCCCATTGCGAATAATCTTGCCGCGCTGCTGTATCTTGTGAACCTCGGTACAATTACGCAGAACCCGTGGTTCTCACGCGTGCAATTCATTTCGAAGCCGGATTATTTCGCGTTCGATCTCGATCCGGGCGATAATGCTACGTTCGATCAAGTAAAGAAGATTGCGCTCGAAGTGAAGAAAGTTTTAGAGGAGATGGGTCTCAAAGGCTATCCCAAAACATCGGGTTCCACCGGCATTCATATCTACGTGCCCATCAAGGCCGAGGTGACCTATTCGGATATCGTGCCCTTCGCGAAAAAACTGGCTACGATGGTCGCGGAGCGTAACCCGAAGGACGCGACCGTCCGCCGCATGGTGCGGGATCGCAAGTCAGCGCAAGTGTATGTCGATTATCTCCAGAATATCGAAGGCAAAAGCCTGGCGTCAGCCTATTCGGTACGCGAAAAACCTCATGCCACGGTAAGCGCGCCGCTCGAATGGAACGAAATTACGAAAAACCTTTCTTTAGCGCAATTTACCATCGAAACGATGCCCGCGCGAATTAAAAAGAAAGGTGATCTCTTCGCCGACGTGCTGAAGAAACCGCAAAGCCTAAAAACGGCAATGAAAAGGACCGTGTAACCGTGACCTTTAGGTCACGGTGTATTCGGTTTTCCTCACGACCCGAAATACCTCGATAATGTTTCGCCGTGACCTAAAGGTCGCGCCTACAACAGTTCAGCTTGGTTCGGCATTATCCTTGTGTAGTTCTATGATAGATTAACTTTTTTGAAAACTTATGAAAATCTCCATAGCTATCGCAATAGTAATTTCGCTTTTCATGCTTGCGCCATCCGCGCAGGCTCAACATGCTAAAAAACATTACATGCATCGGACAGTGACGACCGTGAGACAATCTGACACAACCGGCGGCGTCCCGATTTCCTCGGCGGGCGCGGAGGTAAGCGGCGTGACCGGTTCGGCGCCGGGTGACCCGTACAATCTGGCGCACCCTTATTTCCAGGGGGACCCCCGATGGACCGATGCGAACCAGCTATACATGCACGGCGATTTTCCGTGGGCGCTTGTTTCGCAACATCCTGATAACTTCAGGTTCAACGCTTCGAGCGGCCAATGGGAGGTTTCGAGCACCGCGAATTTAGGAAAGACGAAATAACGGATTTAGGATGAAGGGAATTCATTTCACCTTCATCCCTCCTCCTTTGCGGAATCCTCCATTTCGAGAGTTCCCTGCGCGGTGATGGTTCCAAAGGCGGTCGGCTTGCCTTTTAAGATCCATTCGAACAAAACCCCGATAAGCGCGCCCACCAGCGGGCCGACAATGTAAATCCAGGTGGTGCTGAGATCGCCGCGAAGAATATCGGGAGCCAGCGAGCGGATGGGATTCATCGACGCGCCAGTGACGGGCGCAGACCACATACCAGCCAACGCAATATAGCCTCCGACGGCAATCGCGCCGTTGGTGCCGATGTTGCGCGCGCCGGAGGCAGTTCCCAAAATCACGGTGACAAGACCGGTGGTGAGCATCGCTTCAAAAAGTAATGCGCTTAGCGGAGAGATTCTGGGTCCGGGAACCGTTGCGCCACGCGAAACCAAATTGCCAAACACGACCCAGAGAAACGAGACCGCAAGCATTCCCCCAACAAACTGCGCCGCGATATAACCGGGCACGCGCCGCCAGGGAAAATTTCTCCGCACTGCGAAGGCAATGGTTACCGCTGGATTCAAATGCGCGCCGCTAACGGTTCCCATGAAATAAATAATCGCCATGACCATGAGGCCCGGAGCCTCCTTCGACATTGCGAGCGTTACGGAGCCATGACTCCAGAAGGAAACCACATCGCCACCCACTGCGACGATCACGAGAAGGAACGTCCCAAGTACCTCGGAGAATAGCCTCCGTGATTCGAGAGCGCTATTTAGAAAATCCTGGAGCGTCGAGGCGGCTTCTTGCTGCTGGGATTTCATGTCGCTTACAAGTGGGAGTGGCAAGGAGCCAAGGTAACTTGGGGGTAAATTCTCATCGAAGAGTAACTTCATATTACCTTTTTTACGGAACACGATCCATACCAGAAGAATTTACGCGATAGTTAAGATTAAAGGTGATGAACGGTTATACTATCCCAGTGCGAATCTAAATATTCAACGATTAGCCTTCGATGGCAGTGATCCGGCGTATCTTCACTGCAAAGCAGACAGCCATCGTCCATGATTTCTTTAGGGATCTCGGTCTCGACCGTTCGCTCCTTCATAAGTTCCAGAAATCCGCGCTCATAGGTTTCCCAATCTGCGCCATCGTTTCGGTATGCGGAAAGCAACTCCTGCGTCGGGGCAAGCAAAGGAAGATGAATATACTCCATACCACAAATGGTCTTTAAAAAATAAGCGAGATCGGTTTTTTTCGCAAAACCCGCAAGCTGCGAAACATTATTCAGCCGCACGTCCACGATTCGTTTTGCTCCGGAAGTTCGGAGCAACTCAAAAAATGTTTCGGCCGTTTTTTTTGTAAAACCTATGGTGAAGACGTTCATGCGTTCATAGCATCTGGTTGTCCAATATTTTCCGGAACGTATGCGATTGCGGATTCCTGCTTTGCGTATGCGCGTTCGATGAGTTCGTCATGAGTGCAAAAAAAATCGTCTTGCATCTTCAATTCGGAAAGCAGCCGCTCCAAAATGTCATGGTGCGATTCGAGGTGACCATCGGAATGAATATGAACAATTGTCACACCCAATGGAGTCAGTTCGCGGCTCACTAAGAGCGTGCGATGGCATTCGAGAGGTTCTCCTTCTGTACACATAATCGCGATTCTCTGATTCCGGCTGCCCCTTATCACGCGGTCGAGGCCGGAGCGAAACGAGGAAGTCTCCGCTAGTTTTCGATATTGTACGCGCCCTTCCACATAACACGAGGGATCGTCACTTCTGGCCCCCAATTCTTTGCCGAGGAAAACATAATCAATTCCTCGTGTTTTCAGTGCTTTTGCAAGTACTTCTTTTCCGAACTGCGGTTGATATTTGCTATACGGAACAGAGCGCGCGTCCGCGATTGCCTGAATCCGGTGCTGCGAAAGAAGCTGCAAAAATTTGTCGATCGGGTGCGTTGAGTGACCGATCGTGAAGACCGTATTGTTATGTAGCGTGTCCTGGTTCATGGTTTTCGCAGGACGGCAGCAACAAGTTTATAGCAGCAATCATTGAACGGTTCGCCCAGGCTGATCGTGAGTAAGCTTTCTCCCAAATCGTATTCACCATCGGTATGAATATACGTTTCTTCGATCAGCGGATCGGTCACTTTCAACCGGTAGCTGGTTCCCCCGAACGAGAACTCGGCTTGAACCGTGGGTTTGTAATAGACTTTGAAAACATGCAGCTTCCATCGGTCAACATGGACCAATCGCAAGGAGTGATCGAGCGTCCGGGCTTCTGCGAGCGGGACGTGATCGTTGTAACCATTATGAGTATGATGACCGTTGATCCAAAGGGGCTTCTTATGATTTACGAGTCGCAGTAATTCGTTCCAGGAAAACGTCCCTCGCTCTTTCCATTTGCGATTAGAGGCGATCAGCCAATTTTCACTTTGATATTGTTTTGGACGATGTTCTTGAACCGGGACTTCGATAATATCCAAAAGTCGCGGCTCGTTGCCATTAGCATATTGCCGTTCGCGCGGCGCAAGTTCTTCGTGAGGTCGCTTGCTCACAGGCCGGATCCAAGCCACGGGTTTTCCATCGACAAGTTCGATACCGGCAACACACCGTTCGCCCATCTTACGAGAATTCGCAAGACAGACCATCCGTTTTGTTTCACCCGAATAGGCGAGCCACTTGAAGAAACGCTTCATTGCATTAGCATTTGTCAGAAACAGCTTCAATCGTTTTCAAGATTAACTCGAAAAATCTTCTTACGTCATCCTGTTGTGTGCTGAAGCGTTCCCGAATTCGCGGTAAGATTGGATAGAACTTTAACCGTTTGCAACTTGGTAAATCATCGGTCTATAGCGCGGTGTTGGAATCGGAAGGTGATCTTCCTTCGCGGTCTCGATCCACAACGATTTTGCGATCTGAACCTCATGGACTGCTTCCTCGGGAGTCTTCCCAAACGCGGAGCAAAACTTGAGATCGGGAATGTCGGCGATGTAGCCGCCATCCTGGTAGCTATAGAATACGTTGATGCGGTAATCTTTCATCTAACTATTAAGAAACTTTTGGCTAAGTAAGTTTTCCCGTCATTGCGAGGAGAATCGAACGATCAAAGGAAGTTCGATTCGACGAAGCAAGCCGTTCATATACAACGGATTGCTTCGTCACGTTCGGCTCCCTTCGGTCGCCGAACGTTCCTCGCAATGACGTTCCCCAATTCATAATTCCTAATTCGTAATTCTTAATTATTCCTCCTCCCCCGCCCGCAGCCGTTCCAGCACCGAAAAATCCTCCAGCGTCGTCGTATCGCCGGCGACGGAGCCGGTGCTCGCAAGCTCGCGCAGCAGGCGGCGCATGATCTTGCCGGAGCGTGTTTTTGGGAGTGCATCCGAGAAGCGGATTTCGTCCGGCTTTGCGATCGAACCGATGGCTTCCGCAACGTGCTGGCGCAATTTCTCTTTCAGCGATTCGTCTGCGGGCCAGCCTTGCTTTAGCGTAACGAATGCTACGAGTGCCGAACCTTTGATCTCATCAGGCCTTCCCACAACGGCTGCTTCCGCGACCGCTTCATTGCCCACGAGTGCGCTTTCGACTTCCATCGTGCCCAAGCGGTGCCCGCTCACGTTAATCACGTCATCGACGCGGCCCATAATCCAGAAATATCCATTTTTGTCGCGCCGCGCGCCATCGCCGGTGAAATAAATGCCGGGGTATTCCGAAAAATATTGTTTCTCGTAGCGTTCTGGATCTTTGTAAATTCCACGCAGCATCGAGGGCCACGGCTTTTTGATAATCAAGTAACCGCCTTCATTTGGCTTGCACGGCGTGCCATCTTTGCGGACCACTTCCGGTTCGACCCCAAAAAATGGCAGCGTCGCGGAGCCGGGCTTCGTCGGGACCGCGCCGGGAATCGGCGAGATCATGATCGCGCCTGTTTCCGTCTGCCACCAGGTATCGACAATCGGGCATTTGCCTTTGCCAATCACCTTGTGATACCACATCCACGCTTCGGGATTGATCGGCTCGCCAACGGTTCCCAACAGACGCAGTGAACTCAGATCGTGTTTCTCAGGATGTTCATTCCCTGCACGGATGAAAGCGCGAATGGCTGTCGGCGCGGTGTAAAAAATGTTGACACGATGCCGCTCGATGATATCCCAGAATCGGTCGGGCGCGGGATAAGTCGGCGCGCCTTCGTACATCACGACGGTTGCGCCGTTCGAAAGTGGGCCATAAATAATGTAGCTATGCCCTGTGACCCAGCCAACATCCGCCGAGCACCAGAAAATATCTTCGTCACAAATATCAAAGATATATTTCATCGTAAGGTACGTGCCGAGCAAATATCCCGCGGTCGTGTGGACGATCCCCTTCGGCTTGCCAGTTGTGCCGGATGTGTAGAGAATGTAAAGCGGATGCTCACTATCCAGGTGCGCGGCAGGGCAATCGGCGCTCGCTTCGGACATCGCATCGTGCCACCAGACATCGCGGCCATCGAACATGTTAACCGGATTGCCGGTGCGTTTCAAGACAAGAACTTTTTCGACGCTCGGGCAGCCAGCTTTCATCTCGGCTGGACTCGTTGGGCTGAGTGGGCTTTGCGAGAGGGCATTATCGACATTCTTTTTTAAATCAACGATTGCGCCTCGGCGCCAGGCGCCATCAGCGGTGATGATGACCTTTGCTTCGCAATCGTTCACGCGATCGCGGATGGCTTCCGAAGAAAATCCGCCGAAGATGACCGTGTGCGTCGCGCCGATACGCGCGCAGGTCAGGACGGCGATAGCAAGTTCGGGCGTCATGCCCATGTAGATCGCCACGCGGTCGCCCGCCTTCACGCCAAACGATTTCAGCACGTTGGCCGCTTTCGAAACTTCACGGTGAAGCTGTTGATACGTGAGCGTGTGTTGCTCAAAATTTTCGCCTTCCCAAATGATCGCGGCTTTATTTTTTCTTGAAGTCGAAAGATGCCGGTCGATGCAATTGTAGCACGCATTGATTTTACCGCCCACAAACCATTTTGCAAACGGCGCTTTCCATTCGAGCACCTTCCTCCATTTTTTGAACCAATCGAGTTCCTCCGCTTGCTTCGCGAAGAATTTTTCGGGATCTTTGATCGAGGCGCGATACATCCGCTCATACTCGGCCATGGAGCCGATCCGAGCCTCCGACGAGAATTGTTTGCTCGGCTTAAAAAGCCGCTTCTCGCCAAGCGTGGACTCGATGGAATGCGAGGGATCGGAGCGATCCGATGTTTTTTTCGTCGTTATGCGTTTTGCCATTGTGCAAAATTACGAAAAGAAAGTGGTGTGGCGCATGCTTTAGCTTGCGTCAAGGAAGGACAAGCTAAAGCATGTCCTACACCAGCTTCGCGTTCACATTGATCTTCACGCCAGTAAGCGCGCGGGCGACCGGGCAGTTGGACTTCGTGCCATTTGCGATCTCCTGGAATTTCGCGTCCTCGATGCCGGGAACGCTGGCGCTGACATCCAGGTCCATAGTCTCGACCGTCCATTTGCCGGAGGCGTTATCGAAATGTGCTTTTCCGGATGTTTTCACTTGCTGCGGTGCAAAGCCGGCCTTTTCGAGATCGGCGCTGAGTGCCATCGAGTAGCATCCGGCGAGCGCGGCGGCGAGAAGTTCTTCGGGGCTGGAACCCGCGCCGCCCTCCATGCGGGAGTTGAAGCTATAGGGGCAGCTCTGCTTGCCGAAGTTCATGTCGCCCTTGCCGGTTTTGAGTCCGCCGTTCCATTCCGCCGATGCTGTGGATTGTCGCATTGTGTTTATTTTTTAGTTAGTGAGAAAAATGACGATAGGTAAGATAACAAAAGGTAGAGCATAAACAATTTACGGCAAGTCGGATTTTGTCCGCCAATTCGAATTTGCGGATCACATCACTACAGCCCCGGCTGACCTTCGCTAATATGGTGCCGAAGCAATTTCGCTTCGGCGACGAAGATGACGTTCTCCGCGATGTTCGTCGCGTGGTCGGCGAGGCGTTCGATGTGGCGGAGGAGGGCCATGAGATGCGCGGCCGGCTCGATCATTACGGGGTCGGACTTCATCGTGTCGATAAGGTTATAGAAAATCTTCCGATTGAAGTCATCGACCATATCTTCTTTTTCGAAGACGGAGCGCGCCTCTTCGCTATCGTTATGGATAAATGCATTCAAAACGCTCGTGAGCATCTGGCGCGCGGTGAAAATCATTTCGAGCGCACCAACGCGATCGAGGAGATCGGGATATTCTTCAAGGGCATCGACCCGCTCCGCGATGTTAACGGCAATGTCGCCGATGCGCTCGAAATCGCTGTTCATTCGCATCGCGGCCAGCAGCAACCGCAAATCGACGGCCACAGGCTGCGTAAGCGCGAAAATGCGCTGGCACTGGCCGTCGATCGTGAGATCGAGTTCGTTCACGCGTTGCTCGCGGTCGATGACGAACTTGGCAAGTTCGCTATTGCCTTCCCGGAGCGCGCGGATCGCCGTCTCCACCTGCTCATCGACAAGCGAGCCCATGCGGATAAGTTGAGACCGAAGGGTCTCTAATTCGTCTTCGAAATGTCGATGCACTCTGGGCAAGTAAGAATTAATAGTTAAGAATTAAGAATGAAGGAAACTCTATTACACCAGTTTTCCTGTCATTGCTTCGTCGAGCGAATCGACCGAAGGGAGATTCGCTCGACGAAGCAATCCGTTGCTTTTAGGCAGGAGATTGCTTCGTCGCGTTCGGCTCCCTTCGGTCGCCGAACGCTCTTCGCAATGACGACATAAATATCAGTGTTTCGCTAAAAATTCAATTGGTTTGATTAATCCGAAAATCGTCCGTGTAATCCATCGTAATCCGCGTAATTGTGGTTCTGCTTACCCGAATCTCCCAGTAATATAATCTTCGGTTTGCTTCTTTTTGGGATTGGTAAAAATATCGCGCGTATCTCCGGCTTCGATTAGTTCACCGATGTAGAAGAAGGCGGTTATGTCGCTCACGCGCGCGGCTTGCTGCATGTTATGCGTGACGATCACGATTGTGTATGTTTCCTTAAGTTGGAAAATGAGTTCCTCGATCTTGGCTGTCGAAATCGGATCGAGCGCGCTCGCAGGTTCATCCATCAGCAGCACCTCCGGCTCGACGGCCAGCGCGCGCGCGATGCACAGCCGTTGCTGCTGGCCGCCCGAGAGTCCCATTGCGCTATGATGCAACCGGTCCTTCACTTCATCCCACAATGCCGCTTGCTGTAAGCTTTTTTCGACGATCTCGTTCAGCCGGGCTTTCTGGCGCATTCCCAAAACTTTCGGCCCATACGCAACATTTTCCCAGATCGTCTTTGGGAATGGATTCGATTTTTGAAAGACCATCCCAACGCGCTTACGCAATTCGACGACATCGAGACCTTTCTCATAAATATCGACGCCATCCATGTGTACGCTGCCCGTAATCTTCACGCCGCCGATCAGATCGTTCATTCGGTTGAGCGTTCGAAGGTAGGTCGATTTTCCACAACCGGAAGGACCGATAAATGCCGTTACCTGGGACTCCGCAATATCGAGCGAGATATTGCATAGCGCCTGTTTCGTTCCATAAAACAGATTGAGATCCCTCGTAGTGATTTTCGTAGCCTTCATTGGCGCATGCTCCCGTTTGCGCGGGAGGGTAATTTCCGGCGACTTAACCAGAGAGCGACCTCGCCCCTGCCGGCGTTCCTCATAAGGCTGTTCCGCGATTTCCACGTGAGTATCGAGAATTTAATTCGTTGATCTCTTTCAACGAACGAACGTCCCATTATGTCTGTAAAGCCTCTGTTATCTCTGTGTTACCAAATCGTTACCAATGAATCAAACAGTAGCTTTCCCAATGAATTTTTTCGCAACTTACCTGATTCATCATGAAAACTTGATCCACTGAGTCAAAAAAGCCCCTCTTGCGTCAAAGAGGGGCTTGCTATATATTTAATAGTGTAAGACTTTTATCTTCCTCTTCCACCGCCATACCCGCGGCCTCCGCCATCACGGCGTTCGCCACCACCTCTACGGTCGCCACCACCGCGGTGATCTCCGCCGCCACGACGGTCGCCATAGCCGCCGCCACGCCCACCGCGATCGCCTCCTCGGTCTCCACCGCGATCCCCGTAGTGCTCGCGCGGGCGCTCTTCATAGCCTTCCGGCATGGGCAGCAGCGCTTTGCGCGAAAGCGAAAATTTGCCATCGGGCTTCACGGCAATCAGCTTTACATCGAAAACGTCGCCGACTTGAATCACATCCGAGACATTCTCGACGCGCTGGTAATCGATCTCCGAAATATGCAGCAAGCCTTCTTTCTTGGGCATGAATTCGACGATGGCGCCAAGCCCTTCGCGAACTTGCGTCACACGGCCCGTGTAAGTCGCGCCTTCTTCCGGCTCGGCGATGAGGCCCATGATAAATTGCTTCGCCCGGTCGCTGGCTTCTCCGGAAAGCGCCGCGATCGTCACCGTTCCATCCTCTTCGATATTGATTTCGACTCCGGCATCGCTTTGAATCTGCCGAATGGTTTTGCCGCCGGGACCGATAACGAGCCCAATTGCATCGACCGGGACTTTAACCGTCGTAAGTCGCGGCGCATACGCTGAAAGCTCGGATTTCGGCGCGGAGATCGCTTCATCCATCTTCGCGAGAATGTGCATGCGCCCATCGCGAGCTTGCATGAGCGCCTTTTCGAGTAGCGTGAAGTCGATGCCCTTGATCTTCATGTCCATCTGGCAGGCGGTGATACCATCGCGCGTGCCGCAGACTTTGAAGTCCATATCACCAAGATGATCCTCATTGCCGAGAATGTCGGAGAGAATCGCGGTGCGATCACCTTCTTTAATCAGGCCCATCGCAATGCCGGAGACGGGTTTCTTCAGCGGCACGCCAGCGTCATAAAGCGCAAGCGAACCAGCGCAGACCGTCGCCATCGAGGACGATCCATTCGATTCCAAAATATCGCTCACGATACGAAGCGCATAGGGGAAATCGGCTTCGGCGGGAAGCAGTCCTTTGAGGGCGCGCTCGGCGAGATTACCATGCCCAATTTCGCGGCGTCCCGTCCCGGAATAGCGGCCCACTTCGCCGACCGAATACGGCGGGAAATTATAGTGGAGCATGAACCGCTTGGTCGTCTCCGGCTGCAAGCCTTCGACCGATTGCTGATCGCGCTTGGTGCCGAGCGTACAGCTCGTGAGCGACTGCGTTTCGCCGCGCGTGAAAAGCGCGGAGCCATGCACGCGTGGGAGAACACCAACTTCACATTTGATCGGGCGAATCGTCGTCGAGTCGCGGCCATCTAAGCGAATATTGTTCTCCAAAATCATATTGCGCATCTCGCGCTTCTCGATGTCATAAAGGATATGATCGACATCGCCCTTGATATGTTCGTACTGAAGCTCGCCGACTTTTTCGGTGACCGCCTTGCGCGCAAATTCTTTTGCTTCATGCGTTTGGTGGGAGCGTTCCTCCTTCGCGAGCACGGTACGCGCCAGCTCGCGAAGTTTGGCGGCTGCAAGCTCTTCGATCTGTGCGACGAGCGTGGCATCCATGATATGCTCGTCCTGAATGCGCTTCTTTTTCGCGATGCCGCACTCAGCAAGAATTTTATCCTGGCCAATACAAAGCTCGCGAATTGCGCTCGATGCATGGCGCAACGCCTCGACAAAATCCGTTTCGCTGATTTCGTGGCATTCCCCTTCGACCATCAGAATCGAATCCTTCGTGCCGGCGACGACGAATTCATAATCGGCAGTTTCAAGCTCTGAGAAGGTGGGATCGATAATGATTTCGCCACCCACACGAGCGACGCGAACTTCCGCAACGGCTTCCTCGAAGGGAATATCCGAAAGCAAGAGTGCGAGCGACGCGCCCGTAGCCGCGATGGTATCCGCATCGTGCTCTTGGTCTGAGCAGAAAATTGTCGCGACCACCTGCGTCTCAACACGCCACTCTTTCGGGAACATCGGGCGAATGGGGCGGTCGATGAGGCGCGCGGAAAGAATTTCCTTCTCCGTCGGGCGGCCTTCGCGCTTGAAAAATCCACCGGGAATTTTTCCGGCGGCAGCGGCCCGCTCGCGGAATTCGACTTGCAGCGGCATGAAGTCGATGCCTTCCTTCTCATTTTCAGCGGCGACGGCGGCTACGAGCGCCATCGTATCGCCCAATCGGACCATCGTCGATCCGTTGGACTGTTTTGCGTAGCGAGCGATGTCAAACGACATTTTTTTGCCGTGACCGTATTCTATTTCGTAAATCATGGATAAAGTGCTAAAGTGCTCAGTGCTAAAGTGCTGAGCAATGAGTGTTAATCGTTTATAAAAATCTTAAAAATGTCATTGCGAGGAGAATTGAACGACCGAAGGGAGTTCGATTCGACGAAGCAATCTCACGCTTGCAAGTAGGGGATTGCTTCGTCGAACATTCTCCGCTTCGCTTCGAATGTTCTCCTCGCAATGACATACTCAAAAGGCGAATGAGGATGACGCATTTATTTGCGGATATCAAGCTCCTGAATGAGCTTGCGGTACTTGGTGACGTCCTTCTTGGCGAGATAATCGAGCAGGCTCCGGCGCTTACCGACCATTTGCAGCAGCCCACGGCGGCCGTGGTGGTCTTTGGGATTTTTCTCGAAGTGCGGGGTGAGGGAATTGATCTGCTCGGTGAGGATGGCGATCTGTACTTCCGCGCTCCCCGTATCGTTCGGCGCTTTGCCGAACTTTGCAGCGAACTGCTGCTTTGCTTCTTTTGTAACTGGCATCGTGTGAATAATGATAGCGCTCGAATGAATGCTGCCGCGACCTCGCGCTATGAACGCCCCGGCAGCCACGTCCCCCGTATGGGGACCGGTTTTTAATTTGAAGGTTGCGAAACGGTGACATCGGGAGATTAATTCCAAAAGAGCCAAATGGTCATTTCGCAATAATTTCCCTAAGTATCTCTCGTAAATCCTGATTTGATATGGAATCAAGCTCCGATTTATCATAAATGGTTAAAAGATGCACAACTTGATCCTCGTCGATTACATAAGTTACAACGCGCCCGCCGCCACTTTTCCCTTTTCCTTTGCTTCGAATGGCAAGCCGGATCTTAAATAACCCACCGCCAGGGTCAGTGCCGGGGTGAGGATTGCTTTTCAGCGATTCCGAGAGTTCATGTAGCTCCGATTCGAGCGACCGATACTTCTTGACCAGCCGTTTCGCTTCGTGCTTGAATCGCTCCGTCGGGCTGATGCTATAAGCCACGGAGAAATTCGTCGAGCGTTTCCATCTTTTGGTTGCTTGCGCGTTTCCGTGTGACCTCCGCAAGCGCTTCGGTAAGGTCGGCCTTCAACTTTTGCCGCTGTTCGAGGCTCCGCATGGATTTCAAGAGTCGTTTCCATTCCCCTACCGGAACCTGCACTGCTTGCACCTTTCCTTGCGCATCGTTAACGTATTGAACCGATAATCTCATACTTGATTTAGCAACGTTGAAGGCCCAACAGTTCCGCAAAGGCATTCTCACGAATATCTCACCCACTTCGCGATCTCGCTCAGTTTGAATTTCTTGCCATACATGAGAATCCCAACGCGGTAAATTCTCGCGGCAACCCACAGGCAACCGAAGAATGTGCCGATCATGAGCACGACGGCGAGCGCAATCTGCCACCAGGGAGGAGTCTCCGTGAAGATACGAGCCAACATGAGTGTGGGTGAAAAGAAGGGAATGAGTGATAAGACCACACTCTTGGTGCTCGATGGATTTTGCAGAACGCCACTAAGCAAAATAAACGGAATCACGAGCAGCATCACGACAGGAAAGGATATTTGCTGCACATCGCTTGGGGATTCCCCCGTCGAGCCAACGGCCACAAAGAGTGTTGCATAAAT
>Ga0307373_10010803_pt1 | contig 13368 bp, 15 predicted proteins | sample OX2MG_FD_202534 | JGI IMG/M metagenome (GOLD analysis project Ga0307373, IMG submission 202534) | Soil microbial communities from Risofladan, Vaasa, Finland - OX-2 | ecosystem: Environmental > Terrestrial > Soil > Coastal area > Acid sulfate soil | place: Finland: Risofladan, Vaasa | collected... | reverse complement strand
TGCATGACCGCAACCCAGCAGCCACTGGTTTGTTTGGTCGTTCCGCTGGTCGCGACATATCTTAAAGCTCAAGTGGAAATGGCTGCTTCATGCTCTTTAAAGTTTCGAAAGTTCGTCATTTCATAAAATGAGCGTTTTAATTCTGAAGTTAACACTGATTGGGAATTGGGCCAATATCGCCAAATCAAACAATTGTCATCTCATCCAGCATTTCTTATTAATTAGACTTCAAGAATCCTTTCCGACGAAGAACCTCTTGGAAAAAAAGAAATCGAGAAGTAGAACGCTCTTCTATTTTTTGATCATATTATCTTTGGTAACCGCTTTGTTATTCTCCATCTTAGCGGGATTGGTAATACTCATTGCCTCAGTTGCGTATTTCTCCTATCTTAACAGGTTGGCGAAGAAATCAGTAAATCCTAGCCAAGTTCTAGAAGCCCAACCATTCGCTGTTCAAAAAGAAACAATCATCCAAAGGGAAGTCCTCAAGGTCCCTTGCAAGTATTGTAATGCTCTGTTGGATCCATTTCAGGACAAGACCTGCCCGAAATGCGGAGCACCTGTCACTGTTTAAGAACCGTGCTCAGTCGCTTTCAAATTTTTTGGCTACTCGTTCGGCCGCTTGCGTCGCAGCGTCTACAGCGTTCATGATGCTGGTTCTAACGGAACCCTTCTCGAGCTCGTAAATTCCCGCAATCGTGGTTCCAGCTGGTGTCGTCACGCTATCTCTAAGTTCGGCGGGGTGCATCTTCTTCTGACTCAGAAGGTCCGCTGTCCCGGTCAGAGTCTTTGTGACTAGTTTGAACGCAATGTCCCTGGGCAATCCAACCTTCAAGCCGGCGCTCACCATAGCCTCAATAAGTATCGCAATGTACGCTGGTCCACTTCCGCTGAGGGCCGTGACCGCATCCATAAGATTCTCGGGAACTGGAATGCATTCACCGAAGCAACAGAGGATGAACTCCACACGTTCGTGATCTTTCTTTGTAAGTTTCGGACTGGTCGCGTATGCTGTTATCGCTTCCCCAATCGTTGCAGCGATGTTTGGCATCGCGCGGACCACCTTGGCTCTTGGAATTGCTAATTCGATCTTCCTTATGGAGACGGCTGCCATTAGCGAGATGACTATCTTGTCGGAAACAAACTCCGATATTTCATTAAGAACGTGTTTTGCGTCGCCAGCCTTGACAGAAATTAGAATGATATCAGATTCTCTAGCAGCTTTTTTGTTGTCCTGAGTAACGATAACCTTGGCAGATTGGAGACTCCTGATCGTGCTCAAGTTTCTTTTAGTTACAATTACTTTCGTTATTTCCTTCGATTTTGCGAAACCTCTTGCGACGGCCTCGCCAATTTTTCCTCCACCAATTACTGCTACTTTCATAACTCTAAACCTCGAGTAAGCTTTCGCTCAAGTCTAAATCGGGTAACTATATCTCTCTTTTTGGAAAGAAACATCCAAATTGGAGACGATTCAACAATGCGCAAAGATTTCGTACAATAGTTGCGACCGCACCAAGAATTCCATACAAAAACATGACAAGCAATAATAGCAACTTTGCGCCATAATTATACTACGAAAATAGGCGCCAGATCCATTGAAGAAAATTGAAGCAATCGTAAGAAGAGAGGCCTTCCCTGACATTGATAATGCTCTAAAATTAGCGGGGATTAGTGGATTGACATTCTTCGATGCTGAAGGAAGAGGAAGGGCGAAGGGAAGAGAAATGGTTTCCGGCCGCGGATCCAGATCTTATCAGACCGAATACATTGAAAGAACCAAATTGGAAATCATCGTAAAGGATTCTGACGCCAAGAAAGTCGTGGATATTGTACTGGCTCATGCAAAGACAGGAACTGTCGGCGATGGCAAGATTTTCGTCTCAAATGTCGAGCAGAGCTATGACATCACTTCTGGTCAAGCCGGCGAAGAGTCCATCAGCGCGGATGATCAGCAATCATTCGCGGTGACAGCGCGTCACTAGTTTTCGCTTTCTAAAACTTTGGAAGCTGTTCCTTTACAACGGAAAGCACAATGTGCGTCTCCGTTCTGTTTACGTTTGGAATTGACTGAATCGTTTTAGCGAATTTGCTGAGCTCGCTGATCGCCCTGAACTTGCCTATCACAATAGCGTCAGTATTACCTGCGACATCATAGACTGCGCTCGCCTGCGGCATCTGCGACAGTTTACTCTCGACCTCTGACAGCTTGCCTCCAATGGTCGTGATCTCCGTTATGGCCGTGACCGTGAGCCCCAGCTTATCGTAGTCAAGAACCGCTGTATATCCCTTGATTACGCCGTCCTTTTCCAGTTTCTTAGTGCGCGCCTGAACAGTAGAAACGGCGACACCTATTTTCCTAGCTACTTGGTGATACGATTGCCTCGCATCTACGACGTATTGTCCGATTATCTTCTTGTCAATGTCATCAATTTCGAGCACTGATATCTTGCTCAGATCAAAAATTATGCTTCTGAATAATGAATTTACCGGTTTGTGCCCCTACTGGAGAATTTCGTAAACAAAGCACCTAGAAACAAAATGCAACCGACATCATAGATCAGTTGCAGACGATTGGTAATGCTGTCAAAGAGTACTCTGGAGAATCAGTTGATTTGCAAGATGAGCACAAATTTATTTTCTGCATAATGTGGGCAGAAATAATAAATATGTAGCCCCTTGAGGACACTAACGATACAGGTGTTCCATTATAGCGTCATTTGTCCTACAGATGAATGGTTTGAAGGATGCGTAGAGTGAATAATTGTTTGGATTCACAAACATCACAGATCGACAAACCAACCATTTTTGGTTCGTTTGGGTTCAGCCTGAAATCTTACATCATAATTACAGTTTCCACTGCGCTATTCATCATTTTAGCCCTAATGCCTATTGTTCACGGTCAGAATTCGACTTCGTACACACCACCAGCTAACCTGAACGGCTTTCCAGCTTCCTCAGTGCCTTCTTGGCTCGATACTGGTAGCAACGCTTGGATGTTGACAGCTGGTACACTAGTGGGATTGCAAAGCTTGCCCGGACTGGCGGTCTTCTACGGCGGCTTGACGAAGAAAAAGTATGCCGTAAACACAATGCTCTTGATCTTCTACGGATTCGCCGCCGTTCTCGTCGTTTGGATGATCGCAGGATACAACTTCGGGTTCGTAGGTGGAAGCCCGATGGTCAGCGTAGGAAAGTACGCCATATTTGCGTGGCCCGGATCAGCCATGTCTGGTGTACTGGAAGGTTCACAAGCGATTGTGGGACCAGCCTCGGCCGCTCTAAACGTGCCCACAGCCACTCTCATATGGTTCCAATTTGTGTTTGCGGCAATCACGCCAGCGTTATTCATAGGCGCGATTATTGAAAGAGTGAATTTCAAAGCTTGGATGATATTCGTACCGCTGTGGTCATTTCTGGTTTACAGCCCGTTAGCATACTGGCTATTCGCGGGCGGCTGGCTGGCTCAGCTGGGCGCAGTCGATTTTTCGGGTGGCTATGTCATCCACCTGTCGGCGGGAATCACTGCTGTTGCTGCGGCTATCGCAGTAGGTCCTCGCATCGCTTCTGAGAGGAGATTAAAACCGAACAACTTGGGGATGGTCGTGATCGGAGTTGGATTGATCTGGCTGGGATGGAACGGGTTCAACGGTGGTGATCCTTACGGTTCCACAATTGATGCGTCCATAGCTGTTCTGAACACGGAGCTTGCCGCTGCAGCTAGTGTCGTTGCATGGATGTTGATGGACACAAAATTCCTCAAGAAACCTACGCTCGTTGGTGCGACAACGGCCTGCGTCACGGGCCTCGTGGCTATCACTCCGGCAGCTGGATACGTCAACGGTTACGGCGCTTTAATAATAGGAATAGCAGCTGGAACAATTCCTTGGATATCGCTGAACAAACTTTCACCGAAACTGCCATTTGACGATGCACTGGGTGTATTTCCGGCTCACGGCATCGCCGGACTTGTCGGCGGACTCCTCACTGGTGTGTTGGCAGACCCTGCAGTTACTCAGTATGTTGCCCCCGGTCTGACTGGTTTGCTCTATGGCAATCCGATGCAACTTGTGATACAAGCTGGAGCTGCTGGTGTTGTCATTGTTTACGTATTCGTAGTATCGTTCGTCCTGTTCAAAATAATCGGGCGATTCATACCGCTGCAGGAGAGCCCCGAGAAACTAAAGGTGGGCGATCAAGCAATTCACGGCGAGGTCATCTATGATTTTGCGGAGGTCTAGAAGGTAGATGGAAAGGTCTGACAAGATCAAGAAGATCGAAGCAATCATACGACGGGAAAAGTTTCCAGAAATCGACAGTGCTCTGAAGGAGATCGGGATTGGCGGGCTGACGTTCTTCGACGTTGAGGGAAGAGGAAGGGCAAAGGGGGTCGAGATGGTTTCCGGCCGTGGGGCAGCGACCTACCATTCAGACTACGTTGAAAAAACAAAATTGGAAATATTGGTCAAGAACGCGGATGTGCAAAAAGTGGTAACTGCGATAGTGAATGCCGCCAAGACGGGTGAGATCGGTGATGGAAAGATTCTAGTTTCGCCCGTAGAAAGTGCGTGGGATATCGCAACTGGCGGTTCCGGCGATTCAGCGGTGTAAGAAATGATCTAGACGACGACCGAATACAATCGGTTTCGCCACCGTTTTATTGAAACATTGATTCCAAAACATTTACTTATGTCTCTCGAAGTCACTACTTCTTTCAGCGCGCCGCCCGCAAGAACTTTGCCTCCCCTTATTAACAACGCATGATTGAATGAATTTGGAATCTCGTCAATACGATGCGTGACATAGATCATCGACAGCGATCTGTTTCGCCTTGCAACGGTTTCTAGGCCATTCAAGAAAAGCTCTCTCGCTCCCAGATCAAGAGACGCGCACGGCTCGTCGAAGGTCAGTAGGACAGGATCCGGCATCATCGATCTTGCAATGAGGATCTTCTGCCTCTCACCCTGAGACAAATCTGCGAGCCGCCGGTCTTCGAATTTGCCGCAGCCCAATTGACGCATCAATCGTCTTGCCTTTTGGACGACTTCGTACGGAGGAACATTCCATAGTCTTGTCGCCCCGTACTTTCCACTCACAACGATGTCCAGGACAGAATCCTGTGATTCCAAAAGATTGTCGAGATATGAGCTCACAAATCCCGTCTGCTTCCTGACTCCATCGGGCTCGACTTTGTCTTGGAAAGAAACCTGCCCGGTGGATGGGCGAAGATAACCGTTGACTATTTTGAGCAGAGTTGTCTTTCCAGAACCATTTGGTCCTACTATCGCCCACCTTTCGCCTCTCTTTACCGAGAAATTTACATCGGAAAGAATCTTCTTGTTTTCAATTTTCACGTTCACGTGAGAAAATTCTGCGACTGTCTCTGAAGATTTCACTTCTCTATTCCTCGAATTATCTTTGACGCCACTTTGATAAGCGGCTTGCAAGTGCCACCAAAATAATCGTGTAAATTATGCCGCCACCAAAGTCCAGAAGAATTTGACCGCTCGTCGCCTTTACGAGTCCTGTTGCGTTTTGAATTATTCCGGCTGCGTACGTCGTCGGGGCAAGGTATGCCACGAACCTGAATTGCTCGGGTATCAGCGTGATCGGGTAAAACACTGGTGGAAGGAACGACAAGAGAACTGTGAGTATTGGAGAATAAACCCAGATGTCCCTCACATCCCGCGCGAACGTGCTTATCATGAATCCCATGGAAGAGATGGATGCCCATGTAATTGTTGCAGCAAACACGATTCCCAGGCCCGAAACTATGGTAAGATGAGCATACAATATGAGAAGGATTGAGAACAGGATTATTCCGGCAATGCCGTTTAGAAGCTGCGCTATGGAGAGTCCTACGACATATGAGACTGAAGAAAGTGGGGAAGAAACGAACATGTCTTGCAATCTTGCTACCAGTCTTATGAACGCGGCTTCGGTTTCCAGTATGATGCAGCTGCCAACAATTACAGCAATCAGTCCTCCTCCCAGCGCGTATACCACTTTGCTGGGCCCCGCAAAAATGTAGATGAAGAAGAGTATTGTCAGCGGACTTATTATGAAATTGACCAAGTTGAACGGCGAGCGTCGAATAGGAAGTACGCCGTCAAACCAGACGATGGCGAAGACTGCTCTAATTTGCTGCCTCAGGTTCAATTTGACCAACCTCGCTGATGAAAACATCTTCTAGACTGGATTGTCTTACCGATACCTCCAGGTTTTTCCTTAAACAAAATGCAGTAATTTCTGAAGCCCCGTCTTGAGTTGTCAGCACTCTAATGCCAGTCCCGGCTCTCAACACCCTTCCAAAAGATTGGAATTCACTAACATCTGAAGCGCTTGTTTTGACGATGGCAGTGTGCGTTGTGTTCAACCTTCTCTTTATTTCGGAAGGAGTACCGCTTGCGACCACCTTGCCCTTGTTCATAATCGCCAGACGATCTGACAGTTCTTCAGCCTCGTCCATGTAGTGGGTCGTAAGAAGAATTGTCTTGCCCGAAGCTACGTAGCTCCTGATCAAATTCCACACGCCGACTCGAGCCACGGGATCCAGTCCAATAGTTGGCTCGTCTAGTACCAAGAGATCAGCCTCGGAGCTCATGGCCATCGCTATGAGTACTCTCTGCCTCAAGCCGCCGGAGAGGTTTCCACACATTGTATTCTTGCAGGATTCAAGGTTCAGCGAGACGAGCGTTTCATTCGCTCTCGATTTTGCCTTCCCATAATTGAGACCGCGCGCGACCAGGTAGGTGACTACGTGTTCGTAGGGAGTCATGAGATAGAGCGGCCTACCTTCCTGGGGAACAATTGCTATCCTTTGCCTGACAAACTGCGGTTCGCGGACGACGTCGTACCCCAGAATGGTTGCTGATCCACCAGACGGTAGAAGCTGAGTTGAAATGATTCTTACAAAGGTGGTTTTCCCTGCCCCGTTCGGGCCCAAAAGACCGAAGACGCTCCCCCCAGCGACATCGAGGGAGACTCCGTCAAGTGCAACGGTTTTCGATCCGTAAGTCTTCTCTAGATTGTGCGATTGGAGTACGAGGTCGGTCATCGCGGCGACACGTCGATTTTGTAGGAAGGAACTAGTTCAGGATTTGCGAACCCGGGAAGAAAAAGCTTCGTCGAGCAAATCATGCAGAAGCGAGTAGGATATGTTTCCGCCGCTGATGACCAGTGCTATTCTTTCACCAACTCTTGGCTTGTACGCCCCAGAAAGTAGTGCCGCGACGGGAGCCGCGCCAGATGGCTCCGCCAATATGTGCGCATCCAGCAAGAGCGATTTCACCGCTCCTCTCATCTGGTCGTCAGACACTAGCACGACGTCATCGACATTTCTCTCGCAAATCTCAAAATTCATTTTTCCAATCGTTTGCCCGACGAGTCCGTCGGCGATCGTCGCGGGATGCTCGATCGTCACAAGCTTCTTCTTCTTCATGGATTCATACAGCGACGGAACTCCGGTAGCTTCAACGCCGATTACCTTGCAGTTTGGCGATATTGCTCTAAATGCTGTTGATATACCAGAAATCAAACCACCGCCACCAACCGGAACTATGACTGTGTCCAGTGCTGACACGTCTTCAAGAATCTCCAACCCGCAAGTCCCCTGTCCGGCAATTATTGAAGGATCGTCGAAGGGATGAATGAAGAATAACCCGCTTTCCTTTGCCAGCTCGCGCGCCTTGCTGATGATTGTATCAGTGGTCGGCCCATCTTCGACGATTTTGGCGCCGTGAAGCTCAATCATCCTGAGCTTGTCGGGGTTCGCTCCCCGGTTCACGACAACTGTGCAATCCACTCCCAGCGCCTTCGCCGCATACGCGACGGAAAATCCATGATTTCCTGAAGACGCGGTTATAACTCCAGTTCCCCTTATTTTCTCCAGATTTTCAAGCTCTATGTTGAACGCCCCTCTAATCTTGAACACGCCGGTAGGTTGGAAGCATTCCAGTTTGAGAAATATTTCAGTGCCTGTTTTCTTACTCAGGAAGAGGCTCGGATAGCATGGTGTCCGAAAGACGTGATCTTTGATTCTCTCATGGGCGTTTTCAATGTCTGTTAGTGCAATCAATGTCAATTTTCACATTCGAAATTAAGCGATATTATTTACGGAATGTAATGAAATTCGTCAATAAATAGTGTTTTCATTCAATAATGTGCAATATTGCCTTCCCTAGAGCGCTCTCAGATCGTCCAGGACGCTCTTTGGCAGATTGGTGTTGACAGCTGCCGCCGCATCTTCCAATTGTTCGGGTTTTGATGAGCCCACAATAGCGCTCGTGATTCTGTTTTCCCGTAGAACCCATGCAATTGCTAGGATTGGAAGCGATATACCTGATTTGGCGGCCACCTTCTTTATCTTGTCGAGCTTTCGGAAATTTTCTTCACTGTCGTACCTTTTCAGCCAGCCGGGTTGTTTGTAAGTGGCTCGCGAGCCAGATGGCGGCGGCTTGCCTCGCTCATACCTTCCGGCGAGAAATCCGCCGGAGAGAGGACTGTATGCAAATATTCCAACGTGGTTTTCCAGACAATACGGGATCATATCCGTGTCCATCTCGCTGTGAAAAAGATTGTACCAGTTTTGAACTGCAACAAAACACTCCAAGCCGAGTTTCTCAGAGACCCTCCGGGATTCTGCAATCTGGTCCACCGAGTAATTTGAACAAGCAACGTACCTTATCTTTCCCTGCTTTACAAGCGAGTCAAGCGTTGACATTGTTTCTTCGAGTGGAATTTCGGAATCAAACCTGTGTACGTAGAGGAGATCTATGTAGTCTGTTTGTAGTTTTTTCAGGCACTCGTTGAGGCGATAGATAATATTCTTCCTTGAGACGCTCAACTTGTTTGGATGCGTATCGGGATTCCAATCTCCCTCCTTTCCAACTTTTGTTGCAATGATTACATCCTCGCGCCGACCTTTGATGAACTCACCTATGATCCGCTCAGATTCACCACCGCAGTAAACGTCGGCGGTATCAAACATGTCAATGCCCAGGTCAAGCGCCCGCGTCATTATTTTGTTAGCTGTTTCTTGTTCAATCTGGCCCTTACCGAAGTTGTTTGTTCCAAGACATATTCTGGGAACGGATAGCCCGCTGCGACCCAATCTTGAGCGTTGCATGCTCTGCAAATTGCGTTCGTGTTGCGAGCTTATCTGGATTTCTGGCGAGCCGCAGAGATTATTTAGAAGAAAAACTACCATTTTGTTAGCACGCGGTCGGAATAATTGCTAGATTCAGAAAAGATGATTTCCTGCGTAGATTTGACAAAAATTTACAGCGGCAGCAGGCGCAAGAACAAAGCGCTGGACTCTCTCTCCTTTTCCGTACGCACAAGCGGAATATTCGTGCTCATAGGCCGCAACGGATCTGGAAAGACAACACTTGTACGCATTCTTTCAACTGAACTGATGCCAACGTCCGGCAGAGCTTCAATCAACAACATGGATGTTGTAGGTGATGCGGCAAACTTGAGAGAAAGGATAGCTATCGTGCCTCAAGAGGCTAGACCAATACCTTGGATGACTCCGATGCAGACAATCCTGTCATACCTTCTATGGAGGGGATTCAATTATGGTGAGGCAAAGCAGAGGGCGCTGGACACGCTGGAAAAAGTCGGCATGAGCAAGTACGCCAATTCATTGACTCGAACTTTATCTGGCGGAATGAAAAGAAAGGTACTTGTCGCAACGGCACTAGCTTCGGAAGCAGAAATTATTTTCCTTGACGAACCAACTACGGGACTCGACCCGATTTCGAGGCGAGAGTTCTGGGATTTACTGAAAGAGATCGGCAAGGAGCGTTTTACATTTCTTACGACTCACTATTTGGAAGAAGCGGAAGCGCTCGCTGACAGCATCGGCATTCTGGATAGAGGGAAGATGATTGGATTGGGAACACTAGATGAGCTTAGACAAAGCGTAAACTACAGCTACAGCTTGAACGTGCCGTCAATTTTCGCGGCGAGTATTCCACAGGTTAAGAGCGGGGAGATCATAAAGGGAAAGGACAGTTACAGGATTCTGACCTCGGAAGAAGAGGCGTTCGGCATTTCGCGCGAGCTCTCCAGAGTTGGCGCCAAGTTCACAATCACGCCAATGTCGCTCGATGATATTTTCTTCTATCTCGTAAACCGTGCAGGAGGAGTAAAACAAATTGGAAGACAGCTTGAGGCCACAGCGGAAGAATAGAAGCAGGTTTAGTCAGGTCCTCGCCGGGATTCTCGTAAATTCCATCTACGAGATGAGAAACTACCCGGTCGTACTTGTGAACACGGTTCTTTCTCCACTGTCATTTCTGATTTTGATCACATTCGTCAGTCGCGGGGCGCTTCTCGGCGAAGCTGTGATGGGCGGTCTTCTTATGAGCATGTTCGGTGCCGGGATGGCGCTCCAGGGAGACATGGCGCACTTGAAGAATGATTTCAAGCTCCAGGACATGATAGTCAGCTCCCCGACAAAATGGCCGTACTACGTGTTCGGCATGGCTGCGTCAGAAATTGTATACACCATTCCGGCTCTTGTGGTGCTTGGAATCCTAGGATTCTATTTTGTTCACCTGAGCGCATTCGGTCTCTTGCAATTCATCGCGGTACTAGTGATGATGTTTTTGATGTCGATTGCTGTTGGCTATACATTCGCAACTTTTTCCAGCGATATTGTTCAGAGTTACTCGTTTTCCCGTCTTATCTCGACACTTTTTTCCACGATACCGCCAGTCTACTATCTAATAACATACATTCCACTTCCATGGAGATATCTAGCATACCTTTCCCCGACAACGTATGCGGCAGAGCTTGCGCAGAATGCCGCAGGTTATCTCACGCTATCACCAACAATGGTAGCGCTCGACTGGGCAGTCTTGATTGGAATCACAGTCGTCCTTTTATTTGTCGCGAGCACCCAGGCCAGATGGCGAGAAGTTTGACTTGCCGATTCGTTTTTTTAAAGTGCGATTTTAGACACTAGCTAAGGATGTTTTGTTTTTGGGTTCGTGCCCCCAGTGCGGCGCTCCAGTGCCGCCAGACGCCAGATTTTGCAGTGCGTGTGGAGAGGATCTAAATCCCACAATAGCTGATGCTTCGACCCAAAGTCAGGAAAGGAAATGTTACTATTGCGCAAAGCCTTTCACGGGCGAGAACGCGTATTACTTCAAGTGCAGATACTGCGAGCACGATTTTTGTTCCGAGCACAGGTTGCCCGAGAGTCATTTGTGCAAGAGCAGCCCACTCCGAAGAAATATACCGACAGCTTCAGTCTACTCCACTTCCGGCGGATATTACACCAGCAGCGGATCATCCAATCGCGGCGGATTTTCTGTAAATATTTCAAAACATGGAAGAAATCTTGCCATACTGATTGTCCTTGGGCTCCCAATCGGCTTTGTTTTGTCTCTGATTCCTCTTAGCAATGGACTAAACCTAGCGTACTACTTTACGCAGTATAACGCGCTAGTTTTCACCGGGTGGGTCCCACCGATAGTGACTTCCATCATAGTTGTGTATCCCGGCTATCTTGGCTTGGAAGATGTCTTCTTCAACGCGATATTCGTAGTTTTCGTGGACCGGATTCTTGCCGCAACCTACTCTACAAAACAGTTCTACTCTGTTTTTGTGCTGACCGGCGTAGCGGGAAATCTGCTGAGTCTCTTGAGTGGACCCAACGTCCTAAGTTTCGGGGCGTCAGGAGGTTTGTTCGGATTGATCGCAGGCGCGGTGTCATGCGACTATGCGACAAATCGAAGAGTTAATTCGAGCTTGCTCCTATGGTTTGTCGTCATTTTCGTCCTTAGCAGTATCTCTGGAAGTGTAGATGTTTTAGCGCATTTAGGCGGAGCCGTAGTTGGTCTGGTCGCAGGGTTTGTCATCGGGCATTCAAGAAGAGCGAATCTTCACCGCTAAAGTCAAGTGAAGATACACTAATCTTTTTTAGGGCCTATTTACACCAAACAGAGAGCGATTCAAAATGGCCCACTCGATAGATCACCCTAGTTTTCTATCTCAGGCGACGAAAAGCCCTTTAATACTCGGCGTTCAGTACCTGCCTACCGGTAAACATGGCATTAGACGATCCAATTGTATGGATTCTGATTGTGGCTGTAGTTCTAATCTTATTCGGCGCTAGCAGGATTCCAAAATTCGCAAGAGCCCTTGGTGAGGCAAGGAAAGAATTTACTGCGGGTACGCAAGGCGGAACGCAACCTGCACAGGCGGTTCCACCTCCACCAGCTCCAGTACAAGCGTCATCAGGGTCGCAGACACTGACTCCAGACGATCCTCTTTACGCGGCAGCTGAAAAGGAAGGAATCGACATGCGAGGAAAGACAAAGTCCGAGATTGCGACCGAACTCGCCTGGAAGCTTTCGAAGAAAACTCAGTAAACTTACTTTTTACAGTCTACTGCTCTAGTGGCGACTATGCCGATTCGGATTTCTTAAATTCTGCTGGTTAGCCGTTATTTCTCGTACCTTGAGCGACCAGAACACGCTACCGACATCTTCAAGGATCTTGCCGGAAAACAAATACTTTGAGCTCCACCAAGAGTCGTTGAAAAACCCTGAAGAATTCTGGGCACGGATAGCTCGCGAAAACATTTCGTGGTTTAGAACTTGGGATAGGGTTCTCGATTGGAACCCGCCGTTTGCAACATGGTTTGTCGGCGGTAAGCTGAACGTCTCTTACAACTGTCTTGACAGACACATCAAAACTCCCAGGAGAAACAAGGTCGCGTACTACTGGGAGGGAGAAAAGGGAGAGAAGAGGGCAATCTCATACCAAGAGCTGTACACCGAAGTCAACAGGTTCGCGGGCGTTTTGAGCGAGCTCGGTGTTACAAAAGAAAAGAAGGTAACGATTTACCTTCCTATGATACCAGAACTCCCCGTTGCGATGCTTGCCTGCGCGAGGCTTGGCGCTGCATTTACTGTAGTCTTCTCTGGTTTCAGTAGCCAGGCGCTGTCTGACAGGATGAACGATTCCGGTTCAACCGTCTTGATTACAGCTGACGGCGGATATCGGCGCGGCAAGGTTATACCACTGAAAGAGATATCCGATGAAGCTTTGCTTACTTCGCCGAATGTGAAACACGTCATCGTCTACAAGAGAACCAGCGATGAAGTCTCCATGAAGCGGGGACGAGATTTCTGGTGGGCTGACCTGATGGCTGGCGCAAAGACAAAACACGTTAAACCTGAAGAGCTAGAATCTAACCACCCTCTTTACCTCCTTTACAGCTCAGGGACAACGGGCAAGCCAAAAGCGATCGTGCACGGCACCGGCGGTTATCTGACTTACGTTAACGCGACGGCGAAATGGGTTTTTGATCCAAAGCCGCAGGATGTCTACTGGTGCGCGGCGGACATTGGC
>Ga0307373_10010799_pt1 | contig 13372 bp, 13 predicted proteins | sample OX2MG_FD_202534 | JGI IMG/M metagenome (GOLD analysis project Ga0307373, IMG submission 202534) | Soil microbial communities from Risofladan, Vaasa, Finland - OX-2 | ecosystem: Environmental > Terrestrial > Soil > Coastal area > Acid sulfate soil | place: Finland: Risofladan, Vaasa | collected... | reverse complement strand
GGCGGGCATGGCAGATTCTGTCCGGGTGCCTGGGTTGGTGTCAGCACCCAATCTCTAGGCGATTCCAGACACTTGTACCATGCCCGTCAGCGAATCCCTGCTATGCGGTGAATAAGATGGGCTAGCTGGTCGGTCGATACACGCTCACCCAAAATCGCGCTGCCGAGCAGAACGGCGGTCACGGGAATCAACAACGTTACGAGGGAGATGTTGGTGGCTCCGGCGGTGGCGAGGATTCGGAAGAAGACCACATAACCCAATGCGGTCGAGAGCACCGCCAAGCCCGCCATTGAGGCCCAGACAGCGGCACTCGGGACAGCACGTTTCCACGGTGTCTCCACAGCCAACATGAGTGGAAGTGCCATGATCGCGGTGGTGGTCATCTGCCCCATTGCTCCTGCAACGGGTGGAATTCCAAGGCGCCGAAAACGCTTTCCGAGAGCGTTCGCGCAGCCGTACGACGCTGCCGCCCCGAGACATGCGATGATCCCTGTCGCGGAAGCGTCGGCGGTATATCTCGCGCCGAGATTAAGCAGAACGGAAACGCCAACCAGTCCGAGCACCATGCCCGAGATCGTCCGCAGATTCAGCCGTTCATCCGCGCTGGTCAAATGGATCGCTATAATCGAGAAGATTGGGGTCGTAGCAATGATCACCGAGGCGAGGCCGCTTGGAATCATGGTTTGCCCCCAGACGATTAGGCTGGCGGGGATGAGGTTGTTGAGCAGGCCCATGCCCGCGAACGATAGCCAGCTCCTAATATCGCTCGGGATGGCGATGGAGCGTGCCCGAGCGTAGGCGTAGACCAGCAGGGCGGCCCCCGAGAACCGCAAGAAGACGATCGTCAAGGGTGGTAGGGCGGTGACTGCGACCTTGGAGAAGAAGAATGAACCGCCCCAAAGCACGGACAGGAGCAGCAACAGCGCCCACTCTGTGCGGGACATTGCCGTGGAATCGTGCATGGTAGCCTCCCAGGAGGTTGCGCGACGACCATGCGGACCGCACAGGTATCGGTCTCGCCGGAATCGGACCTCATCCTCTTCGACCCCGTCACCGGTGTTACACGTTGCCCATGAACCCGGAGCAGGAAGCGCTATTCGAAAGGGCCTGGCTCGCGCGCGACCCCGCGTTCGACGGGAGGTTTTTCATTGGCGTCCGAACGACGGGGGTGTATTGCCGGTGCGTCTGTCCGGTCAGATTGCCTCTCCGTCGCAACATCGAGTTTCTGCCGAGTGCAGCGGCGGCCGAAGCCGCCGGGTTCCGCCCATGCCTGCGCTGCCGGCCTGAGTCGGCGCCCTTCTGTCCGGCCTGGAAAGGCAGTCTAACAACCGTCGAGCGGGCAACGCGCTTGATCATCGAGGAGGGCGCGCTCGACGGTGAAGACAACTCTGTCGATCGACTCGCGGAGCGACTGGGTGTCACCGGCCGTCATCTGCGCCGCCTCTTCGTGCGGCATTGGGGGGCGTCCCCGTCGGCGGTCGCGCGGACCGCGCGTATCCAACGTGCCAAGAGGCTTTTGGACACGACGACGCTGCCAGTCTCGGAGATTGCACTCGCCTCCGGCTTCGGCAGCCTGCGTCGTTTCAATGCCGTTTTCGCCGATGTCTATCGCCGCCAGCCAAGTGAGATCAGGCGCTCAATGCGAGCGCCATCCAATGGCCTCGACGGTAGCGAGCGGCCAAACCAGCGACCAGGCGGAACAATCTCTGCGGACTGAGCTGTGTCCGCATTCCGCGACCAGCCACTTGGAAGCAGACGGGCCGCTGTCCACCCAAAGCGGCAACAGCAGTGTCCGCCGGAACGAGCCGCCGCACCACCCTTTGCGCCGCCGCAATCTGACCCACCACCGGCAAGCCTGCCGCCGTGCCGACCGTCACCAGATCCCCCCGCCATCCGCCGCGCCGACCCAGGACACCCGGGACCCGAGCCGCCCCCCGGACCAAAGCAAGACCACGGCCCAACCGCCCCCGATCCCGCCCATCGGCCACCGCGCCAACTCACCGCCCCCAACCCACCCACGCCTGCAACTCATAGTTGCCTTCAGCCCACAACCCGCGGATAGGCCGATGCCCCCCTGGAGCAAACCGCCCGGCCCCCTGCTATGGTTGCCGGCATCGCCCCGCAACAGGATCGCCCCGCCATGTCCCCGTGCTCCGCCCCGTCCCGGCCAGGTCGCCGCCCATGACCCATCCCCTCTCCGTCGCGGTTGCCGGCCTCGGTACGGTCGGGTGTGGCGTGCTGAAGCTGCTGCGTGACAACGCCGATCTGGTTTCCGCACGCGCCGGCCGCCCGATCGCCGTCACCGCCGTCTCCGCGCGCGACCGCACGAAGGACCGCGGCGTCTCTCTGACCGGCCTGCGCTGGTACGACGACCCGGTGGCGCTGGCCGCCGATCCCGCGGTGGACGTGATCGTCGAACTGATCGGTGGCGCCGACGGCCCCGCGCGCGCCCTGGCCGAGGCGGCGATCGCCGCCGGCAAACCCCTGGTCACCGCCAACAAGGCGATGCTGGCGGTGCATGGCGCCGCCCTCGCCGCGGCGGCGGAACGGCGCAACGTCCCGCTCGGGTTCGAAGCCGCTGTGGCCGGTGGTATCCCGGTGATCAAGGCCCTGCGCGAGGGCCTCGCCGGCAACCGCATCTCCCGCATCGCCGGCATCCTCAACGGCACTTGCAACTACATCCTGACCCAGATGCGCGAGCGCGGCCGGGAATTCGCCGAGGTGCTCGCCGACGCGCAGAAGCTCGGTTACGCCGAAGCCGACCCGTCCTTCGACATCGACGGCATCGACGCCGCCCACAAGCTGGCGATCCTGGCGGCGCTGGCGTTCGGCCGCCCGGTGGCGTTCGACGCGGTGCACGTGGAGGGCATCCGCCGCATCTCCGCCCTCGACATCGCCTTCGCCACCGAGCTCGGCTACCGCATCAAGCTGCTCGGCATCGCGCGGCAATCGGATGGCGGTCCCCAGGGAGGCATCTCGGCCCGCGTGCATCCCTGCATGGTCCCGGCGGCGGCGCCGATCGCGCGCGTCGATGGCGTGTTCAACGCCGTGGTGGCCGAGGGCGACTTCGTCGGCCGGGTGATGCTGGAGGGCCGCGGCGCGGGCGCCGGCCCCACCGCCTCCGCGGTGGTCGCGGACCTGATCGATCTGGCGCGCAACCGGCTGACCCCGGTGTGGGGCGCCGCGTTCGACGCCCTGTCCAACGCGCCGTCGGTGCCGATGAGCATGCATCTCGGGCCGTACTACCTGCGCCTGATGGTGGTGGACCGGCCGGGCGTCATCGCCGACGTCACGGCGGTATTGCGCGACCTCGGCGTGTCGCTGGAATCGATGCTGCAACGCGGCCGTTCGCCTGGCGAGGCGGTGCCGGTGGTGCTGGTCACGCACGAAACGCGAGAGAGCGCGATGGTCGCCGCGCTGGACCGGATCGCCGCGCTGGACGCGGTGCTGGAGCCTCCGACGCTGATCCGTATCGAGGCCGGGTAGCGTGGGCCTCGCCCGCACAGCAGGGTTCCGCCGCCAGGCGGATCAGCACGGCGCACCGGGTGATGGTGCAACCGGGTCACCGGTCGCTGACGCCTGCACATGTCGCCTCGCATCGGGGTCACCGTCCGGCCGCGCGCCCCGGCCGCGCGGCACTACCTCCCGGCGTCCATGAAGACGGCGATTTGGCCGAAGGGCATGGCGATCATCAGCCAATGTGCCACCGAGCTCGGTTGCCCCACGCCGTTGCTGTCGGCGACGATGCCGATCTACGCCGCAGCGATGGCCGGACTGGGCGGGACGTAGCCCGGTCCTTCTCCCTCCGCTTGTGGGACGGGGTTGGGGCCTTGAACATGCGGCCCACGCGGTACGGCAATCGTCTCCCCCTCCCTCAAGGGGAGGGGAAGAAGCCTTGGCCCCGTCGCTTCGCTTCTCACAATAACCTCACCAATGACGACCGGCTTCATTGAGCCGGCAGCGGCGCTCGGCTAGGGTCGCGCCGCCCATGCGCCATTTCCTTCTCTCCCTCGCCATCCTCCTGTGCCTGGCCGAGCCCGCCTTGGCGCAGGTGACGGTGGACCTGCACGCGCTCGATGCGCTGCCCCGCGCGCCCGAGCCACCCGCCCGCCGCCCGGTTCCAAAGTCCGCGCCAGCGCCGCATGCCGCCATCGCCGCCGCGAAGCCGACCGCGCCAGCGCCGCATGCCATCGTCGCTGCATCGCGGCCGACTGCCCCGGCGCCGCGGCCAGCCGTCGCCGCGGCGCAGCCGTCCACCCCGCCGCCGTCCTCGGCCGTCCCGTCGCCGCCACTCGCAACACTGCCCGCTTCCCCGCCGCCGGTTGCCTCGATCGCGCCGATCCAGCCGCCCGCAGCGCCGGCCAACGCCCCGCCGCCCGCGCCGCCACCCATCGCCGCCGGCGCGGCCACCACCGCTTCCGCCACCCCGGCGGGGCTGCGCCTGACCTTCGCCGGCGGCCAGTCCGACCTCAGCGCCGGCAGCGCCGACTCGATCAAGCGCCTCGTGCGGGCCGCGCCGGCCGGAGACGCCACGACGTTCAACGTGCTCGCCTATGCGTCCGGCGACCCGGACGATCCCTCCGTGGCGCGGCGGCGATCGCTGGCGCGCGCCATCGCCGTGCGTGACGCCCTGATCGCCGACGGCGTGCCGTCAAGCCGCATCTATCTGCGTGCGCTCGGCTCCCAGCCGGGCAAGGGACCGCCCGACCGGGTCGATCTCGGCGTGCTCGGCGCCAACGCGAGTCAGCAATGACCCGTCCGACCATCTTTCTGGTGCGCATGGTCGTGTTCCTCGTCGCCGTTGCCGGCGTCGCCGCGCTGCTGTCGCCGGTCCTGATTCGCGCGTTCGACAACAACCCCGGGTTGAACAGCTTCATTCTGTTCATCCTGGCGCTCGGCATCGGCTGGAACCTGCGGCAGGTGCTGCGGCTGTCGCCCGAGGTCACGTGGCTCGAAACGTTCCACACGGCGCGCGCGCGCGTTGCCGCGCTGCCGCTGCCGAAGCTGCTGGCGCCGATGGCCCGCATGTTCGCCACGCGCGAGCAGCAGGCGCGCGGCGACCCGGGCCGCTTCACGCTGTCCACCACCGCGATGCGCAGTCTGCTCGACGGCATCGCCTCGCGCCTGGACGAAAGCCGCGAGCTGTCGCGCTATATGACGGGGCTGATGATCTTCCTGGGATTGCTCGGCACGTTCTGGGGGCTGCTGAAGACGATCGGCGCGGTGTCCGACGTGATCGCCCACATGTCGATCGGCAGCGGCGACGTCAACACGATGTTCGAGCAATTGAAATCCGAGCTGGCGCAGCCGCTGGCCGGGATGGGCACGGCGTTCTCCGCCTCGATGTATGGGCTGGCCGGGGCGCTGGTGCTGGGGTTTCTCGATCTCACCGCTGGCCAGGCGCAGAACCGCTTCTTCAACGAGCTGGAGGAATGGCTGGCCGGCCAGACGCGCCTGGGCTCCGGAGTGCTGGCGGAGGGCGAAGGCTCGGTGCCGGTCTATGTGCAGGCGCTGCTCGAGCAGACGGCGGAGAATCTGGAGGCGCTGCAACGTGTGATGGTGCGTGGTGAGGAGAGTCGCTCGCAGGGCAACCAGGCCGTGGTGGCGCTGAACGAGCGCATGGGCACGCTGACCGACACGATGCGCGCCAGCCAGCAGCTCATGCTGCGGATCGCCGAAACGCAGGCAGCACTGGCCCCCGCGCTGCACCGGTTGCAGGACATGCAGGGCGGTGACGACGTGGCGCGCGCGCACCTGCGCAACATCGAACTGTACCTGCAACGGCTGCTCGCGGAGTCGGAGCAAGGGCGGGCGCAGACGGTAGCGGACTTGCGCAACGACCTGCGCGTGCTGACCCGCACGGTGGCGGCGCTGGCCGAGGAGCGGAGCTGATGGCGCTGCTGTCATTGATGCGGCGGCTTTAGCGTCATGGCCCTGCGCGCGCGGCGGCACGGCGGCAACGGCCTGGACGCCTGGCCCGGCTACGTGGACGCGCTGTCCACGCTGCTCATGGTCATCATCTTCGTGCTGCTGGTCTTCGTGCTGGCGCAGGCGTTCCTGTCCGTCGTGCTGTCCGGCCGCGACAAGGCGCTCGACCAGGTGAAACAGCAACTCGCCCAACTGACCGACGCCTTGTCGCTGGAACGCGGCCACAGCGCCCAGCTCCAGGCCTCGGTCGCGCAGCTCAGCCAGCAGCTTGCGGCGAGCAGCAAGGCACGCGACACGCTGTCGCAGCAGCTTGCCGCGCTGCAGTCGCAGTCGCAGCAACTGACCGCGCAACGCGACGCGCTGCTGACCCAGGTGCAGCAACTCGGCGCCCAGCGCGAAACCGTGAGCCAGCAGCTTACGCAATCCAATGCCCAACTCGCCGCCATGCGGCAGCAGATGGCCGAGCTGGACAAGACGGTGACCGCCGACAAGGCCACCATCCAGGCGCGGCTGTCGGACCTGGCGAAGCTGCAGGAACAGACCCAGGCGCTCGCCGCGCTACGCGACCAGTTGGAAAAGCAGGCGCAGGACGCCGCGGCGCGCGCGATGACCGAGCAACAGCGGCGCGCGGCGGTCGAGTTGCAATTGGCCGACGAGAAGAAGCTGGGCGATTCGGCGCAGGCGCAGATCGCGTTGCTCAATCAGAATGTGGAACAGTTGAAGGCGCAGCTTGCCGCGGTGTCGCAGGCGCTGGACCTGGCGCAGGCGCAGGGTCGCGACAAGGACGTGCAGATCGCCAACCTGGGGCAGAAGCTGAACGCGGCGCTGGCGGCGAAAGTGCAGGAACTGCAACAATATCGCAGCGAGTTCTTCGGCCGGTTGCGCAAGGTGCTGGCGGGGCGGCCGGGCATCCAGATCGTCGGCGACCGGTTCGTGTTCCAGAGCGAGGTGCTGTTCCCGTCCGGCAGCGCCGACCTGACCCAGGCGGGGGTGGCGCAGATGACCGCACTGGCGGTGACGATCAAGGACATCGCGACGGAAATCCCACCCGATCTGCACTGGATTTTGCAAGTCAACGGCTACACCGACCCGCAGCCGGTGAAGGGCGGGCAGTTCGTTTCGAACTGGGAGCTGTCGTCGGCGCGAGCCATCACCGTGGTGAAGCTGCTGATTGCCGACGGCGTGCCGCCCGAGCACCTCGCCGCGACCGGGTTCGCCGAATTCCAGCCCTTCGTCCCCGGCGATACGCCGGCGGCCTATGCCAAGGACCGGCGCATCGAGTTGCGGTTGACCAACGGATGACCGGCAATCCCCTCGTGCGGGCGCTGGTTGTGACCGGCCGGCTGCCGCGCGCTGAGCTCGCCGCGGCGATCGCGTTCCTCACTTGGGAAGGGCGGATCGACGCGGCGCGGACGCGCGGTTTCCTCGATCGATTCGCAGGCGATCGGGTGATCGACGCTGGCGGCAATGGCTGGTTGGCGTGGCCGCCCATCGTCGAGCAACTCGGCCGGGCGGCAGTATCTCATCAAACCTACAGCGCGGCCGCTTCGAGTGCGGCCTCGATCGCCCGCGAGAGGTCGTCGCATCGGTAAGGCTTGCGGAGGATCGGCAAATCTTGCGTCGCGTCCACCGCGACGCCGGAAAGCGCCGTCATGCCCGATGTCAGCACGATCGCGAGGCGCGGCCGTCGATGCCGGATCTCGCGCGCGAGATCGAATCCGGACATCCCGTCGGGCATGAGCACGTCGCTGAGGACCACATCGACCGCCACGCCGCCGTCGAGCAGGCTCAACGCCCCGGGCCCGCTGTCGGCGGCGATCGCGGCGTAACCGAGACCTTCCAGCACCTCGACCACAAGCTCGCGCACGTCCCGGTCATCGTCCACCACCAGAACGCGCAGCGCCTGCGACGCGCGCCGCGGCATCCTGTCGGCGGCCGGCGGCGCCGGGGCCACACCGGGCGCCGCGGTCCTTGGGAGGTACAGCCGGACCGATGTGCCGGCGCCCGGGGCACTCTCGATCGTCGCCTGGCCACCCGACTGGCGCATGAAGCCATAGATCCGGCTGAGACCGAGGCCCGTCCCCTTGCCCACCTCCTTGGTGGTGAAAAACGGATCGAAGGCCCGTTCGCGGATCTCGGGCGACATGCCGAGGCCGGTATCGGTCACCACGACCGACAGATAACGGCCACCGCGGATCGGCCCGGCCCCGTCATCCGGCTGGCAAGCGAGCTCTGCGTCCTCGGTCGCTATTGTGAGAGAGCCACCATCCGGCATCGCGTCCCTGGCATTGGTGGCAAGATTCAGGATCGCGGCCTGCAGCTCGGTGGCATCGACCAGACACGGCTCCAGTTCCTCACCAAGCACGAGAGCGAGCCGGATTCCATCGCCAAGGGAGCTGCGCAACAGCGGATCCATATCGCGCAGCAATGCATTGACGGAAATAGGGTGCGGCCGAAGGTCCTGATGGCGGGCGAAGGCAAGCAGTTGCTGGGTCAGGCGCGCGCCCCGCTCGACCGCGCGCCGGCTGGCTTCGACCCGGGCTTTCAGCCATTCGTCGCGCGTGCGCGCCTCGAACAATTCCAGATTGCCGGCGATCACCAACAGGAGGTTGTTGAAGTCGTGCGCGATTCCGGCGGTGAGCTGACCCACGGCCTCCATCTTCTGGGCCTGACGCAGCATCGCCTCGGCCCGTTCCCGTTCCGCGATCACGGCGACCAGCCTGGCGTTGACCTGCGCCAGCTCCGCTATCCGCTGCTTCTGCCAGCGCACATCGGTGACGATGCCGGAGATGATCCGCTGGCCCTCGTCCAGAAGGTCCACCACCGACAGGTACACCGGAACAGCCGTGTCATCCCCCGCGCGCAGCCTGAGTTCGCCGCTGCCGCCGGCCCGTGCCCCTTCCGTCATAAGCTCGTTGAACCGGTCCCGGTCGTCGGCGGTGACGAACCGCGCGAAGTCCTGGCCGACGATGTTCGGCAGGGCGAGACCCAGGAACGTCGCGAGGCGCTGATTAGCATAGAGGACGGTACCGTCCGGCGTCAGCGTAAGCGCTCCCTCCTGCATGCGCTCGACGAAGTTCCGATAGGGACGATCGGCATTGAGCAGCGTATAGACCTGCGGGCCGGATGCGCCTTTGACGATGACCGCGTCCACCTCGCCCTGCCGGATCGCCTGCAGTGTCTCCTCCGCTTCCGCCAGGCGGCCTTTCAACTCGCGGATCTCGCGCTGCAGCGGATGCCGGGCGGCGAGGTCGTCCGACGACGCAGGCAGCGCGCTCATGATGGCGCCTGCGTTGGAACGGCGATCCCAAGACTGGCCAGCACCCGCTGCCGGTCGGACAGATCGCCGATGACGCGGCGCAGCGGAGCCGGCAGCAGCCTCACCAATGTCGGCGCCGCAATAATCTGCTCGCGGGCCGCCGCTTCCGGGTGCTGGTAGAGGTCGATGACCTGGAGGTCATGACGGCCCTTGAGGTGAATATCGCAGATCTGCCTCGCGGCCTCGATCGCGCGCGCTGACCGGTTCGTGCTGCCGGTGACATAGAGGCGCAACACGTAGTGCTCGGCGTCGGCCAGCGAATCGGCGCCCGTCACGGTGCGCTCCGGACTTCAATGTCCAACCCGACGAGGACACGCTCCATCTTCGACAGATCGCCGATGATCCGCTTGATCGGCTTCGGCAGGCGGCGCACCAAGGTCGGCAGCGCGAAAATCTGGTCCGTTATCGCAAGCTGCGGCTCGTCGATGAGGTCGATGATCTCGACGCTATGGCGCCCCGGGAGATAGCTGTCGCAGAGCCATTTGAGATTGGCGATGGCGGCCAGGGATTTCGGCGTTTGTCCCGCCACATAGAGGCGGAGATTATATTGGTCATCCATCACCGCCTCCTCATGTGCCGGATACGCTCGATGCGCTTGCGCGCGGATTGGATGGGATCTGGCTCGGCGGCGAGCTCTTGTCCTTGCCGTTGCCGTGTACGCCGCGGCTGGCGCCCATGGCGGCCCGGTCGGTTTCCAGCACCATCTCGCGGCATTCTTCCTGCGCGATGAGCCGCGCGGCCTCCGCATCCTGCCTCGCGATCTCCGTCTGGAGCTCGGCGATCTGGCGCTCCGTCGCCGCGCGCCGGCTGGCGATGTCCCGTCGGACGCGTTCGACCTCCTCTCGCTGTTGCTGCGTGTCCACCCTCTCCTGCGCCTCCTTCGCCAGGCGCGCCGAGCCCATCAGCACCCCGGCCACGCCGAGATAAGCCTTGACGAGCCTGACGCCATCGCTGGTAAGGAGGTATTCGCGGATCTGATTCGAATGGCTCATGCCGCGCGACTTGAGGGCATAAAGGCCGCGGTTGCGCTCGCCATTGCTTTCGATATCGACCAGGAAAATCCAGGTGTCCATGAGCGAGGACAGGCCGAAATCGCTTTGCGCCACCCGCTCTTCGGAACTGGTGAGGCTGGTGAAGACCGTCGTGATGCCCCGGGTCTTCAATATGTCCATCATGCGCAGCAAAAGCGCGTGCACTTCGCTGTCCGGCCCGCGAAAACTCGTCACTGGATCGACGATGACCGCCGAAGGTTGAAAGCGGTCCAGCTCACGCTGCATATGCGCCAAATGCATTTCGAAGCCGAATGCAGTCGGACGCTTCGTCTCGAAGCGCAGCAGGCCGGACTTGACGTGCTGCTGCAGGTCGATGCCGACCGACGCGACGTTCCGCACCAGCAGTTCGGCGGATTCCTCGAAACTGAAGAACATGCAACGTTCGCCGCGCGTGCAGGCCGCCGCGGCGAACGACGCGCCGAGGATGGTCTTGCCCGATCCCGGCACACCCGAGATCAGGATGCTCGACCCGCGATAGATGCCGCCAAGCCCCAGCATGGCGTCGAGTCCCGCGACTCCGGTCGATACCACACCGTCCGAGACCTGATGTCCGAGGCCGGCGGAAGACAGCGGCACGACCGTGATGCCCTGGTCGTCCAGCAGGAACGGATACTCGTTGGTGCCGTGTGCCGAGCCGCGGAATTTGACGATGCGCAGCCGCCGCGTGGTGACCTGATCCTCCACGCGGTTGTCCAGCAGGATCACGCAGTCGGAAATATATTCCTCGAGCCCGTATCGGGTGAGCGTGCTCTCGCCCCGCTCGCCGGTGATGACCGCCGTGACGCCACGTTCCTTGAGCCAGCCGAACAGGCGGTGCAACTCGGCGCGCAGGATCGCCTGGTTCGACAGGTTCGCGAACAGCGCCTCCAGCGTGTCGAGAACGACACGCCTGGCGCCGATCCGGTCGATGGCATAGCCGAGCCGGACGAACAGGCCCTCGAGATCATAGTCGCCGCTCTCCTCGATCTCGCTGCGCTCGATGCGGATATGATCGATCGCCAGCTTGTTCGCCGCAATCAGACCGGGCACGTCGAAGCCCAGCGAGGCGACGTTTTCCGCCAGGTCCTGGGGAGTCTCCTCGAAGCTGACGAAGAGGCCGGGCTCGCCGAACTGCGTCGCCCCGTTCACCAGGAAGGTCATGCCCAGCAGCGTCTTGCCGCAGCCGGCGGAGCCGCAAATCAACGTTGGCCGGCCGGCCGGGACGCCGCCGAGCAAGACCTCGTCAAGGCCCGGAATCCCGGTCGGCGCCTTGGCCAGCCGCGGCGCCGGTTGCTCGGCCTCCATCGGAGTCATCCAGCTTTTCCCCATATCGGGCGGCGCGTGTCGCGCAGCGCGACGCTATCAGGACAGCACACGGCCGCGGGAGGATCGGAAAATACCTATACGGCGCTTTCGGAGCGGCGGTTTCTGCGCCCTGGCCGGCTTCTGCGCCCTGGCCGGCGTCGCCCGTCACGGCGGCGGCCAGCCGCGCAACCGGTGGCCGCGCAGCACCGCGACCTCCGCCAGCACCCGGCCAGCGTGGCGGATCGGCGCCGGCGGCAGCAGGTCGATGCCGTCAAACAGCGCCGCCAACGCCCGTGTGGCGCGGGCCGCGTGTTCCGGCACCAGCAGCAGCACGTTCCGCCCGATGAAGCGCTCCGGCGGATCGGCCAGGCCGAACTCCCGCGCGTCGCGGTTCAGGCACAGCACGGTGACGTCCGGGCCAAGCGCATAGGCGATTTTTCCGCCGTCGCTCCAGTCCGGCACGCCGACCAGCGTTCCGGGATGCAGCAGGCCGCGCGCGGCGAGGTCGGTGCGCAGCGAGGTCCAGTCGATCGCTTCCAGGTCGGGGTCCTGGCGGGCAACGCGGGCGATGACCGGGTGCAGCCAGTCGAACCGCACCTGGGTGGCGACCACGGCGACGGCGATCAGGACGAACGCCGCGGTGTCGCGCAGGGCGCGGCGCACCGCCGGCTGGGACAGCCGCGCCGCCACCGCCGTGCCGAGCAGCGGAAACAGCATCAGGTAGCCGGGGGCGGCCCAATGGAACAGCACACGCTCGCCGGACCAGGCGGCGACCAATGCGAACAGCACGATCGGCGGGGCGGCGAGGCAGGCCAGCAGCCAGGACCGCCACGCGGCCGGGCCTCGGCGCAGTGCGTCGGCGAACAGCAGCATCATCGGCGCCCAGATCCACGGCAGCACGAACAGCGCCTCGCCGCCCAGCACGACCAGCGGGCCGAGCGGATGGAAGTGTGCGCCGGCCGCCGCGCGCTCGCCCTGGAATGCGAAGGACGCCCAGTTGTGGGTCGCGTTCCAGGCGATCACCGGGGAAAACACCAGCAGGGCGAGCAAGGCGGCGAGGTATGGAGGCGGGCGGCCGAGCCAGTGCCGGTGTTCCCGATTGCTCAGCAGATAGGCGAACGCTCCGAGCAATGTCAGTGCGGCGGAGTATTTCGAGAACAGGGCGAGGCCGGCGCACAGTCCGGCGGCCAACCACCACAACAGCGCGGCGCGGCCCTGCGCCGGCAGGGCGCGCACCAGGCACAACGCGGCGCCGAGCAGCGCGCAGTCCAGCGGGCCGTCCGGCAGCACCCAGGTGCCGGTGGTGACGCCGAACACGGGGGACAAATTCAGCAGCACCGCCGCCCAGAGCCCGGCGCGTTCGCCGGCAATCGCAGTGCCGAGGCGGAACATCAGCCAGGTGGACAGCGCGAACAATGCGATGAAGGGCAGCCGCACGACGATCGGCGCCTCGCTGCCGGCGAGATGGGACGCCGCCCAGGCCAGCCACCACGCCGCCGGCGGATGGTCGAAATAGCCGAAGCTCAGCGCGCGGCCGGAGGCGACCATATAACTCTCGTCCACGCCAAGGCCGAGCGCGGCGCCAAAGCCCACCCGGGCGAGGCTGGCGACGACCAGCAGCAGCAGCACGAGCTGGCGCCTGACCGAAGTCATGTCATTCCGAATGGCTCTTATAGCGTTTATTGTTGGTAGGGTCCCATTCCGATGGCCCCGAGGATCATAGCGGTCGCCGTGGCGTTCTGTCCCAACGCCTCCAGGGTCCGGCGCCAGCCGAGATAGTTCGGCAGGT
>Ga0307373_10010798_pt1 | contig 13373 bp, 10 predicted proteins | sample OX2MG_FD_202534 | JGI IMG/M metagenome (GOLD analysis project Ga0307373, IMG submission 202534) | Soil microbial communities from Risofladan, Vaasa, Finland - OX-2 | ecosystem: Environmental > Terrestrial > Soil > Coastal area > Acid sulfate soil | place: Finland: Risofladan, Vaasa | collected... | reverse complement strand
CAAATTTTTCCTTCGGGAACCACATTGGCTGAAAAAAAACTTTCAGCCCCACTGGGACTGAAAAAAAGCACTCCGTCATAGGGGATATCCATGGCCACAGATAAGTTAATGGTTTTATATACGATAATTTCTTCCAGGGGTAAGGATGCCTTATTCAATGTTTCAGGGAGGTCCGGCCTCCTTCGGTTGCCACAGAAAAAAACAAAAGGACCCTGATCCCCGGATTCCACGATTAGCTTGCCCAGTTTCCGGGAATCCCTGGCTGAACCTAAAACCGGAATTCGGGGAAACAGCAGCCTGACCGTATCCAGGGTATGGCCTTCAAGACAATAGATTTTCCAGGATTCGGGGATTAGTTCCTGCAATATTTCGGCGATTGCGGTTATGGCATAGCTGCTGGTGAACAGGATCTTCAGGGGATTTCCTGCCAATTGGTGAATGATTGCGGTCAGTTGTTGCGACCTGAGCGGAAAGGTCTCAATAAAGGGTTGTACCGTCAGGGTGATACCCTGTTCCTGGGCTTGACGGATCAGCTCCGGTTCCAGTTCCTTGGTGGATATGATATGATATTTACCGGGGGGCATGCTTGATTTGTTCCAGGATAAGATTTGCTCCCTGGTCCAGCAATTCTTCGGCTGCATTTTTCCCCAGATCACCGGACTGCTCCATCGTTGCTTTTCGGAAGACTTCCCGTTTCTCCATCCCATCCAACGACAAAATATTACCCTGGAAATGGACCCATTCTTCCTCTATCCAGCAGTAGGCTCCGATCGGCGCTGAACAACCCCCTTCCAGCACTTGCAGAAATTCCCTTTCCTGATGGACACATAATTGGGTTTTTCCATCATTGAGTATCCCGCATTGGCGGATCATTTCTTTATCCGCTTGCCGGCAAATCAGGGCAATCGCTCCCTGGGCCGGAGCGGGAAGCATCCAGTTCAGGGTCAGGGAGTTTACATCCCGGATTTCCAACCGGTCCAGTCCTGCTGCTGCAAAGATGGCGCCGTCCCAATGGCTATGTTTTAGTTTTTCCAGCCTGGTGCGGACATTGCCCCGGATAGGTTCTATGTGGTGACCCGGATATTTATTGAGCCATTGTGCCTTCCTGCGCAAACTACCCGTGGCAATACTGGCAGCCTGACTGGGGTGATCCAGGAAACGGGTACTTCCCCGGCAAACCAGCACATCCAGGACAGGACCCCGGGGAAGAACGGCAACCTGCAGGATGCCCTTGGTCAGTTGGGTAGGCAGATCCTTCAGGCTATGCACGGCCAGATCTATTTCCCCGTTGAGCAGGGCCAGGTCCAGGGTCCGGGTAAATAAGCCAATAGTTTCTGTTTGATGAAGCGGGGCAGAGAGGTTCAAATCGCCATCAGATTTCACAAAGACCAAACTCGAATGGCATCCAAACCGGTCCAGGCCCTCCTTCACCTGCGTGGCCTGCCACACCGCCAGTTCACTGTCTCGCGTGCCGATACGGATCTGCGGGGACATGCTCAGTTTTTGGGGGTGGTTTCAAACAGTTCGCTGATCATTTCAATAAACTGATCATTTTTGGGATGCTCCCGCCGGACCTTGGTGGCGAGTAAATTGATGGTTTTTTGAATGATCCGGGAGGAGATATCCTGGAAATTGCTGATTTCGGCAGGATTACAGGTTTTCTGGGTGGAAATTTCCCGGGCATGGATTTCCTGAAGCTTTTTCTTTACACCCTGCAATACTACCGCATGGCGGCGCATCTGATTCCAGTAAAGGAATTCCTGCATGTTTTCTTCGATGATGGCCTGGGCCCTGGGAATTTCAGCCTGTCTTTTCTGTAGGGTTTCATCCTGTATCCGGGAGAGTTCGTCAATCCCGATGAGTTTGATATTCGGCAGGTTTTTCACGCCTTCCTCCACATTACTGGGCACGGAGAGGTCCAGGATGAGTTTGGGTCCTGATTTTTCCAGCCATCTGGCTTTAATGGTGGGTGCCGGTGCATTGGTGGCTACGATGATGACATCGGATTCCTCAATTTTTTTCTTCAGCTGCCGGTAGGAGGCTGCCTTAAGTCCATATTTCAAGGCAAATTCCCGGGCCCGGGTATCAGTCCGGTTGATCAGGGTGATCTGTTTAATTTCCAGGTAATCGATCAAATTTCTGCAGGTATTGCGGCCGATTTTACCGATACCAACGAGCAGGATCTGCTTTTCCGCCAGGTTTGGCATGCGCCGCAGCATCTGCACGGCGGCATATGCCACGGAAACTGTACCGGAACTTAGTTGAGTCTGGTTCTTGATGATCTTGGATACCTGTAATACACTGCTTACCATCCTCTCGGTAAAACTCCCCATAAAACCATGCTCCCTGGAAAAGCGGGCTGCCTGCTTTACCTGGCTGACTACTTCATAATCGCCAAGTATCTGGGAATCCAGTCCAGCGCTGACATTAAACAGGTGGTTAATGGCTTTATCCCCGGTTTTGATATAGGCGGAAAGGCGAAATATATTTGCATTTCCGGAAGTCTCAGAGCAAAGCAATTCGATGAGTACCTGGGGATCAGGGGCAAAACCATATATTTCCGTTCGATTACAGGTAGAAAGCACAAAAAGCTCATCAAGACCCATTGAACCGGCCTTAAACAGGATGGCCCCATACTTCCGGTCATCTATGGCAAACTGCCCGCGGATCGCTGCATCCGATTTCCGGTAATTGATTCCGGCTACGAAAAAACAGGAAATGTCCTTTGATTTGTTTTGAAGCATGGTAAGGCCTAATTTTTCAAGGTTGAACCATCCTGATCAGGATGGATTACCTGAATATGATCAACAGGATCTGCAGGCCTGAGCCTCAGCAAAATTACTGGCTGCCTTGCCAATTGAGGGGCTGAAGCTGTCATTAGTCTGTCATTTCTATAGTTAAAATAAGGTCCCGCCTTCCCTGGGAAGTTTCATCCTACCAAGGATTCAACAATCTTATGACAAATTTGGGGGGACGGGAATGCCAAAGTTGGTAATTTTGCTTCCTTCAAATAATGACAGTCCCTGCTTCCCGCCGAGGTATTCTATTGCTGAACCTGGGTTCTCCGTTTTCCACTGCAGTTAAGGATGTGAGGGCTTACCTCCATGAATTTCTCCTGGATAAGCGGGTTCTGGATGTGTCATTCTTATACCGCAAGCTGCTGGTGGACCTCATCATCGCCCCTTTCCGGGCCCCGAAAACGGCTGCTGCCTACCGGACCATCTGGACCGAAGAAGGCTCTCCCCTGATCGTATTTACCGCACAAATCAGGCAAGCTATTCAGGAGCAATCTGCTTCCAGGATCGCCATTGGCATGAGGTATGGAAAGCCTTCCACTGCAGATGGCCTGGAGGAGCTATCAAGGTCTGATCCCGAGGAAGTCATTATCCTACCTTTATATCCGCATTATGCCATGTCCTCCTATGAAACAGCGGTGGAACAAACCCGTGAAATTCATCGAAAGCGGAAATATACCTTTCCCTTGAGGATCATTAAACCGTTCTATAATCATCCGGCCTACCTGGATGCCCTGGCCGATAGCATTTCTCCTTTTCTTGGGGGAGACTTTGATCAGTTATTATTTAGCTATCACGGACTTCCGGAACGGCATATCCGCAAATCCGATATCACCCATGCCCATTGCCTGTTCGCGCCGGATTGTTGCGTGACAGATTCAGCCGCACACCTCCAATGTTACCGTCATCAGGTCATGACTACCTCAGCCCTGGTGGCGGCAAAGCTGGGTCTACCAAAGGAAAAATATGCCATTTCTTTCCAGTCCCGCCTGGGGCGGGACAGGTGGCTGCAGCCTGATACAGCCAGACGGCTGGTGGAGCTTCCCGGAGAAGGGGTTAAGCGGCTACTGGTGGTTTGTCCTGCCTTTGTTGCGGACTGCCTGGAAACCCTGGAAGAAATTGCCCAGCGGGGGAAACTTGCTTTTCTGGATGCAGGGGGAACACAGTTTACCTATATCCCCTGTCTGAACACCAGGCCTTCCTGGGTCAGGGCCTTAATGACAATAATCGGTTCATCGGAACCGCTGCAATAAAATCAATACAAAGTAAAAGTCAGGTCCAGGATATGGTTCGGCTGCCCTGCTTTATTTTTTTTCTCCTTTTTCTGTAGTAATTTTCCTCCTTTAATTGCATTCAATGATCATTGGGATCCTTAAGGAATCAACAGGGGAGAACCGGGTTTCCCTGTTACCTGAGATGGTGAAGCAATTGGTCGGCATGCATACTGAAGTTTGGGTGGAGGAAGGAGCTGGCTCCGGGGCTTTTGCCGATGACAGTAATTATCAGGAAGCAGGGGCCACCATACATGCCGCAGAAGGTATTTTCTCCAACGCCAACCTGATTTTAACGATTCATTTCCCACCGAGAGAGAAGATCAGCCAGATCAGACCGGATACCGCCTTATTAGGGGTTTACCAACCCCTGTTTCAGCTGGAACTGATGCAACAGGCAGCGGTTGCAGGGTTAACGGTCCTAAGTCTGGATAATATCCCCCGGAATACCCGGGCCCAGAATATGGATGTCCTGAGTTCCCAGGCAAATATTGCCGGGTACCGCGCCGTCCTGGAGACTGCCTGCCGATTTAGCCGGTATTTCCCCATGCTGATGACTGCGGCAGGAACTATTCCCCCTGCCCGGATACTGATCCTGGGTGCTGGAGTGGCCGGCCTGCAGGCGATAGCCACTGCACGCAGGCTGGGTGGGGTGGTAGAAGTTTTTGACACCCGGCCCGCCGTGAAGGAGGAAGTCATGAGTCTGGGGGCCAAGTTTGTGGAAGTGGAAGGTATGGCTGATCCGGTAAATGCGGGTGGTTATGCGGTGGAACAGAGTCTGGCCTTTCAGCAGCGTCAGCAGGCCAGGATAGCAGAAAGCATAGAAAAGGCAGATATCGTGATCACCACTGCGCAAATTCCGGGCAGAAAAGCACCGGTGCTGGTCACTGCCGGGATGATCGGTAAAATGAAAAAAGGATCGGTGATCCTGGATATCAGTTCAGCCACCGGAGGTAATACAGAACTGACTAAGGATAATGAAACGGTAAATTATCATGGAGTGACCATTATAGGGAATTCCAATCTGCCGTCGCTCATGCCCGCTGATGCCAGCCGGCTGTATGGAAAAAATATCCTGAACTTTCTGAAACTAATCATTGGCCAGGATGGTAATCTGAATCTGGATTTTAAGGATGAACTTGTTTCAGGTACCTGTATTACCCATGGGGGGGTGATTTCGAATGACCGGATGAAAACGTTTTTTAAGCTATAAATGAAAATTTCACATTAATATTATAAAATATGGATTTACTCGCCCGTTTCCTGCATCAGCATATTGAGATGGTCTATGTGGTGGTGTTATCCATATTCCTGGGGATTGAGGTCATATCCCGGGTACCTGCCGTCCTGCATACTCCGCTGATGAGCGGAGCCAATGCCATACATGGGGTAGTGATCATCGGGGCGATCATTGTGATGGGTCAGGCAGATGCCCATAATTTTCTGGCCTTGTTTATTGGATTGGTAGCGGTAATCGTCGGCACCTTAAATGTAGTAGGGGGGTTTGTGGTCACGGACCGGATGCTGGAAATGTTCAGCAAAAAAAAACCATAGGGTATCACCCCGACTAAACTAAATCCCCAGCCCTTCGGAAACCGCATTGACATGGAGCTATCAATCTTAACCCTGGCCTACCTTATCGGTTCAGTCACCTTCATCATCGGCCTTAAAATGCTGTCCAGGCCGGATACGGCCAGGCGAGGGAACCTGATCGCTGCTGCAGGCATGGGTTTGGCCATACTCGGTACCATTTTCCTGTATCGCCAGTCCAGTGGAGCACCCCTGCATAATTACGGCTGGATATTCACCGGACTGGCAATTGGAGGCGTGATCGGCTTTGTGGCTGCCCGGAAGGTGCTGATGACTTCCATGCCTGAGATGGTGAGTATCTTCAATGGTATGGGAGGATTTTGTGCTGCCCTGATCGCCATCAGTGAATTTTATCACCTCCTGCATTTCAATACCACGGGAACGACAGGCGGATTTACGGTCAGTCTGTTTATCCCGAAGGGAATGATGGTGATCATTATCGTGGAAATGATCATTGGAATGGTGTCCTTTTCAGGAAGCATGATCGCATTCGGAAAGCTCAATGGCCGAATTAAGGATTTTACTTTCCCTGGCCAGCAAATATTGAATATGGCCATCCTGGCAGCGATGATCCTGCTGGGAATCTATTTTGCCTGTATCACTCCACATTTAATGACCGGGGGAAACAATCTGGGACAATTCATCCCTGCCATCAGTCCCTATGTTTTCTGTACGGTGATCGGACTGGCGATTGCCTATGGCATTCTGTTCGTCTTGCCTATCGGCGGAGCAGATATGCCTGTGGTCATTTCATTATTGAATGCCTGCACGGGGGTAGCAGCTGCCTGCGGAGGTTTTTTATATAGCAATGCGGTCATGCTCACCGGCGGTATTTTGGTGGGATCCGCAGGAGGCATTCTAACCCTGCTGATGTGCAGGGCGATGAACCGTTCCTTAGGTAATGTCCTGATCGGCTCATTTGGGGGAACTGCTGCCACGGAGGGACAGACCCATCAGCATGGGGGATACAAGGAGATTTCCATCAGTGATGCGGCCATTGTATTGGCATATGCCCATAAAGTAATGATCGTGCCGGGATATGGATTGGCCGTGGCGCAAGCCCAGCATGCCTGCCATGACCTGGAAAAGGTCCTGGAGGACCGGGGGGTGCAATTGAAATATGCCATCCATCCCGTGGCAGGGAGAATGCCCGGACACATGAATGTGCTGCTGGCTGAAGCGGATGTTCCCTATGACAAGCTCCTGGAAATGGAAGAAGCCAATGAGGAATTCCCCAGTGCAGATCTGGTGCTGGTCCTTGGGGCCAATGATGTTGTCAATCCGGCTGCCAAGAACGACCCGGCCAGTCCCATCTATGGCATGCCGATCCTGGAAGTGGAAAGGGCTAAAATGGTCATCGTTAACAAAAGGAGCATGAAACCGGGGTATGCTGGAATTGAAAATGACCTGTTCTTTGAACCCAAAACCTCCATGCTTTTCGGAGATGCAAAAACCGTCCTGCAACAACTGATAGCAGAAATAAAGAATATTTGATTTTCTATTGGCAAAGACCAGCTGGTGGTTGCGAGACCGGGTCAGCAGCAGGTCTGTCGGCCCCTGGTTAAACCGGCATGTCCTTAAAGGCCTGCTCATGAAAAGGAATTCTAATCAGGATCTGCCGGAAGTGTTTTATCCAGGGTTTAATGACCAGTGGCTGTAAATGACCCGGTCCCGAAGTACCGGGTAGTTTATTAATCATCCCGGAGATCAGCCATTGCATGGAAAAAAAACCAGAAAGACCTGTAGAATGGCATCCATTCCGCATAGGATGAAATAAAATCCATCCGGTGGTTCAAATTAAATGACAGGTATCTTGCGATTTACAGGATCAAGTCAATTCCTGGAATAGGGAAGACCGGAAATTAAACGAATAACCGCCTTGTCAAAGCCTGGGAAAAAGCCATCTGATGCTCAGGGAGACCGGATAGCCAGTCCGGTCCCTGCTGCATTGGTTCATTCTTTGGAGTCATTGCCGGGATTTGACCGGGCGCTTTTTGAACAGGCACATGCTGACGCGAAACCCTGTGCGGCCATCCGGATAAATCCGGCTAAAATGTTCCGGTTGACCGGGGATCTGGCGCCGGATGCTCCAATATCTCTGGCAAGAACCGGAAATACACCTGTTCCCTGGTGCCAGGAAGGATATTATCTGCCCGTACGGCCTTCCTTTACGATGGATCCCCTGTTTCATGCAGGACTATATTATGTGCAGGAGCCCTCTTCCATGTCTATCAGCTGGCTGGTGAGACAGGCTATCCAGCTTAACCAGCCGCTCAAAGTGCTGGATCTTTGCGCGGCTCCTGGCGGAAAATCCACCTTACTGCAATCCTTGCTAACCTCGGATAGCCTGCTGGTAGCCAATGAAGTCATCCGGAGCCGGGTCTCTGTCCTTGGGTCCAACCTGACCAGGTGGGGAGGGGCCAACACGGTAATGACCTGCAACGATCCTGCAGATTTTTCTGCCCTGACCGGTTTTTTTGACCTGATCATCGTGGATGCACCCTGTTCCGGATCAGGGCTGTTCCGTAAAGACCCCTGGGCAGTCCGGGAATGGACACCTCAACTGGTAGGGCTTTGCAGCCGCCGGCAACGCAGGATCCTGACTGATGTGTTACCCGCCCTGAAAAAGGGAGGCATCCTGATCTATTCCACCTGCAGCTATTCCCCGGCAGAAAATGAGGAAATCGTAGCCTGGCTGATCAATGAGTCCGGTTTGAAAACCCTGGACTTGCCCATACCGGAAAGCTGGCATGTCGTAACCGATAAGGATTGGGGGAATGAGATAAGCGGCATGCGCTTTTATCCGGATAAGCTTCAGGGGGAGGGCTTTTTTGTTTCCTGTTTGAGAAAAGAATCAGGTTCTCCGGCAATACGGATTAAACAGCGAAAATTTCAGGCATTGCCCGGGCGGAAAAGGGATTTTCTTCGGGACTGGTTAAGGGAAGATGCCGGATTGGAAATCCGTAACGAACCAGGAAAACTGGTCGGGTTTCCCCGATCCCTGATGCAGGAATTGATGATGTTGGAAAATAGCCTGCATGTCCGTCAATCGGGGGTTGACCTTGGCAAGCAGATTCGGGAAGAATTCATCCCGGCACCGTCCTTGGCCCTCAGCACCCTGTATAATGAAGGACTACCTGCACTGGAACTGGATCTGGAAAATGCCATCAGGTACCTCTATAAGAAACCATTTACGGATGGGAATATGCCGCTCGGTTGGGTGCTCGTAAAATATGCAGGCATTTCCCTGGGATGGGCAAAAATCCTTCCGGGCCGCATCAATAATTACTACCCACCATCCTGGAGGATTTTGAAGGAACAGCAATAATGGTATTACACCACCGGTGTGGAAATAAAAATCCTCAATTTTTAACCAATCCTTCTTCGAGATTAAACTTTAACCTTGGGGATAGGTCTCATATTAACAAAAACAAAAAACATGAAAACTATGAAAACAAAAATGCTAACTGTTGCCCTGCTGTCCGCACTCCTGGGGTTGACTACCACCGCATTCGCGCAAACCCGCTGGAAGAGAACCCATCCCCGCCGGGTGGAGGTCAATCATCGGCTGGCCTACCAATCCAAGCGGATCGACAACAAAGTGGACAATCAACAAATGAGTGAGAAAAAATCAGATAAGATTCAAAGGGAAGATCGGCAGGTCCGCAAAGAGGAAAAGTTGATGGCTTCACAGGATCACGGTCATATCACCAAACAGGAGCAAAAAACATTAAATGTCCAGGAAAACCGGATCAGTAAACAGATCAGGAACAATTGATTAATCCGGTTGTAGTTGTTTGGAACCTACCCCATAAGGGGATCACCGAATCGGAAATTGTCCAGTTACTGATTCAACCTAGGACTACAATCCCAATTAATCCAGCCAACACGCCCTTCAAAAGGGCGTGTTGGCATTTTAGGCTGCTGACAATTGCTTGGAAAGGGTTATTATTAACTTGGGGAAACATTGGTGGAAAATGAATCTTTTACCTGGAGATTTTGTCAGTGGAGTGCGCTTATTGGTATGATTGGGGTCATGTTTTCCGGTTTGCCCATTTGGCAGGGTTATTCGCATAAATTGGAACTATGCCCTGCAGCATCTTTACTTTTTCCTTGAGGCACCGGCTGGATTCCTGCCATCAGGTACGGTCATCCACTCTTCTTCCATGATTCCGGGGATACCCGGATTACTGGCTATCATGCTGGGACTGGCATTCGCGGTGGGGGGATAATGACGTTTTTAGACCTCAGGCTTTTTTAAGCTGTCACCGCTTTGGCCGCGAAACAATTCCGTGGTGGATGGCGGATGGCAGGGGCCATCGGTCTCCTGGTCCGATCCGAAGGATATCCAAAGCATTCCGGGATCATCAAACAGGTACTCCAGGGAACACCGGGGGATATGTAGGGAGGCCTGGACTTGCCATACGGGGAACCAGGGGGCCAACCTGAAGGAAATGCAGCATGAGAAGGGGTTAAATTTTTTTTAGCTTCAATACCCGAAAAACCGCCAATTTTGACCTGATTAACCTGATTTAACGTGGAGCAGGAACAGATTTCCGTATTTGATATGTTTAAAATCGGGGTGGGACCTTCCAGTTCACATACCCTGGGACCCTGGAAGGCTGCCGGGTTATTCCTGCAGGAATTACTGGATAATAAAACACTAGGCCTCGTCACCGGAATAGCCATAAAACTCTATGGATCCCTGGCAAAAACAGGGAAGGGACATGGAACAGATATCGCGGTTCAGTTGGGTCTGGAGGGAGAGGACCCGGAAACCTTTGACATTGACCAGATCGTCCCCCATATCGATTCCATCCGGGGACAGTCTTCCCTGCTGCTGAATGGGACAGATCCTATTTCCTTCGATCCGGACCGGGATATTATTTTCCTTTCCCGGGAAAGCCTGCCCTTTCATCCGAATGCCCTGACTTTCATCGCCGGATTTACCGGAGGGGAAACCTATACATCCACCTATTATTCCACAGGGGGCGGATTTGTGGTCCGGGAGAAAAAAAATACCGGTAGGGGCAAACCGGTCGATCTTCAGTTCCCGATAGACAATGCCGGCGACCTGCTTCACTGGTGCATCAAGACAGGATTGCCGATTTCCGAGATTGTAATGGAAAATGAAAACAGCTGGCGCCCGGAACCACTTACCCGCGCAGGGGTTTTGCATATCTGGGAGGTCATGCGGCAATGCATATTCAGGGGATGCCATACGACCGGTGAGTTGCCAGGCGGACTCCGGGTCACCAGAAGGGCGGCCAATCTGAATAAAAAGTTAATCGGGGGAAGGGCTTATTCAGATTATGATACCTGGCTGGCAGCGATGCGCCAGGGAAGCCAGTCCTTCAACTATATCCTGGACTGGGTGAGCTGTTTTGCGCTTGCCGTGAATGAAGAGAATGCCTCCTTCGGCAGGGTGGTCACTGCACCAACCAACGGGGCAGCCGGTGTGGTGCCCAGTGTGCTTCAGTACCTGATCAGCTTTTGTGAGCCCGTTGCCGAGGATAGGGTGATCCGTTTTTTATTGACGGCATCCGAAATCGGTTCCATATTCAAGAAAGGGGCAACGATCTCGGCTGCCATGGGGGGCTGTCAGGCTGAAATCGGGGTTTCCGCTGCCATGGCCGCCGCTGCCCTCACAGAATGCAATGGAGGAAGTCCCAGACAGGTCCTGATGGCTGCTGAAATTGCCATGGAACACCATCTTGGACTGACCTGCGATCCGATCCGGGGATTGGTACAGATTCCCTGCATTGAACGCAATACCATGGGGGCCATTAAGGCCATTACCGCTTCCCAGCTGGCCCTGCAAAGCAACCCTGACCTGGCTAAGGTTTCTCTGGACAGTGTGGTGAAAACGATGTGGAACACGGCCCAGGATATGAATGCCAAGTATAAGGAAACTGCAGACGGTGGCCTGGCGATCAATGTCCCCCTGGGCCTGAGCGAATGCTGACCATTCCCTAGTTTTACCGGAAATGCAGATAGCCCTTCCCCTTAATTTAACTCCCTTACTGGAACTGGACCGGATCACGATCCGCCTTGGGGGCCTGCTGGCTTTTAAAAATACCAGCTGGAGGGTCCGGACCGGAGAACATTGGGCGATCACAGGACCCAATGGTTCGGGAAAGACGGTGCTGGTGGAGACCATCAGGGGAAAGTTCCCCCTCATCACGGGTCGTATCCGATATCATTTCCCGGATGACCCCGAAACGGACTCAGGACAAACCGATCATTCCCCCTACCGCCGGATTTCCCTGGTTTCTTTTTCTTTGGTCAGCACCCTGCGGCACCATCCCGATATGTATTACCAGCAACGGTTTCATGCTACGGAAAGCCAGGGAATGATTCCGGTGATGGAATGGCTGGAAGATCAGCAGGTCCCAGATCATCCGGGGGAATTCAGGGATTATTTGCTGGAATTTGCCGGAAAGCTGGGGATCACCTACCTGCTGGGTAGACAAGTGAATCAATTGTCCAATGGAGAAACCAAGAAACTGCTCCTGCTCCGGGCCATTTTGAGCAGACCCCGGATGCTCATCCTGGATCAACCCTTTACCGGCCTTGATCCTGAGGCCAGGACAGGATTATCGGAATTGATTGACCGGATAGCTGCCTCAGGGATTGCGATAATCCTGGCAGGGATCACGGATACATTTCCCGGTTGTATCACCCATATCCTGGGGACGGACCATTTAGAAGTGACCGGTATTCAGCAGATTGGGGATTTTCAACCGGCTATCAGGAATTCCCCTCCTGGTCATCCCGATAAGCAGGAACTGCTGGAAGGAATGAAGAAAGGGATGGACGATCTTCCGTTCAAATACGCGGTCCGCATGAAGGATGTTGGGGTGAGATATCAGGATGTTCAGATTCTGGAAGGCGTGAACTGGTGCGTGAAAAAAGGGGAACACTGGGCGCTTACCGGGCATAATGGTTCAGGGAAATCCACTTTGCTGAGCCTGATCAATGCAGATAACCCACAGGCATATGCGCAAAACATCTGGATTTTTGACCGCCTGAAAGGCAGCGGGGAAACAATATGGGATATCAAAGAGCATATCGGGTTTATGTCCCCAGAAATGCATGCGGATATTCCCGGTGCGCTTTCCTGCAGGGACGTGATCGCTGCAGGATTCCAGCAATCTCCGGGAAATGCCTGGGGAGAATCTTCATCCTGGAAAGGAGGGGAGGATCCCTTTATCCGGCTGTTGGACCTGGGCCGGTTCCTGGACAGGAGCTTCGACCAGGTGTCCAGCAGTGAACAACGTATGGTGCTGCTGGCCAGGGCCCTGGTGAAACATCCAACCCTGCTGATCCTGGATGAACCCTGCCAGGGACTGGATCTCTATCACCAGGATAAAGTCAGCTGGCTCCTGGACCAGCTATGCACAAATACCATGCTGACCCTGATCTACGTTTCCCATCATGCGGAGGAATTACCCGGCTGCATTGACCATGAACTCCGGTTATTTCAGGGAAAAGTGGTCAGGGGATCATTTACCTGATTTTTCCTGGCTGATTATTACAGTAAATTGCCTGTTTTACGCATACCCAAGAATTTCACTGATGCGTCTGCTCCCCATATTTAGCTTTATCTACCTTTTCCCCCTGGCAGCCATTGCCCAGCAATTTGGAGGCAACCCACCTTCCCTGAAATGGGATCAGATCAACACCGATACTGCCAGGATCATTTTCCCGGAGGGGT